>Ga0315280_10006523_pt1 | contig 16071 bp, 18 predicted proteins | sample YL17G06_40_MG_FD_203697 | JGI IMG/M metagenome (GOLD analysis project Ga0315280, IMG submission 203697) | Sediment microbial communities from Yellowstone Lake, YNP, Wyoming, USA - YL17G06_40 | ecosystem: Environmental > Aquatic > Freshwater > Lake > Sediment | place: USA: Wyoming | collected... | reverse complement strand
GCCAGCCGCAGCCGGGCGAGTGGCTTCACAGGTTTCACGAAAGAGGACAGACTTTTGAGGAATACCTGAACTGCGAACCCATAACCCGCACAAAAGAGCGAAGCAGAATAGTTCTTCTGCCAATAGGTCCTTTCACGGAACAGGAGAAAGAGATTCTTCTGAAACTTCGCGAGTTCACTCAGATCTTCTTTGATTGCCCAACCGAGGTCGCACAAGGAATAGATTTGCCCGCAGAGAATTTCCGCGTCCGCAACTGGGCTGGGCGCACCTGGAAGCAGTATTTGACCGGGTATTTTCTCTACGAGGTTCTACCGAAAAAGTTGCCTGACGACGCGATATGCTGTCTTGGCATAACTATGGCAGACTTGTACGCGGGCGAATCTTGGAACTACGTTTTTGGTCAAGCATCGCCGCGAGACAGAGTCGGAATATACTCTCTTGTCAGATACTTTCCCGCATTCTGGGGCGAGAGGGAAACTCCAGAGGCTGAGATTCAGGCGCTTCGGCGAAGTTGCAAAACTCTCTCCCACGAAATAGGGCACATATTCACTATGGAACACTGTATCTTCTACGATTGCGGTATGAACGGTTCCAACTCGCTTGAGGAGTCTGACAAACGTCCGCTTTTCTTCTGTCCTGTTTGTCTGAAAAAACTCCAGCGGAACCTGAAATTTGATGTTCTCTCGCGTTACGAGAAACTGAAGGATTTCTTCGCGAAAAACAGAATGACGCAAGAAGCGCAGTGGCTGGATAATCGGATAAGAAAAGTTCGGCAGTTCGCAGAAAAGGGAAAATAAAAATGGGCAGGGCCGGACTTGAACCGGCGACACCTGGATTTTCAGTCCAGTGCTCTAATTCCGCTATTGCTGACAAGACACAGAGTTATGACCATCTGAAAAACCCGTATGGCGTTCAGTGTGGCGTTTCAGATGCCGAAAAGAGGGAGATTCTTGACAAGATTTTGCGTCTCTGGGATACTTTGAGTCCGGAAGAAAAGAACCGCATAAGGGCTATTTTGGCTGAGTAAAAAGGTTATTTGTTTTCTGTATCATCAGGAAAGGGCAGAGCAACGATGGCAAATCCGAATCCGGTCAGGAAGTTCAAAAAGGGGCAGTCTGGCAATCTCAAAGGGCGCCCGAAAAACGCGCCTATGGTAACGCCCACTCTCCGCCGCTTTATGGACTGGCAGTGGGGGCGCCTAAAGCGCCTGACTGAAGATAGCAAGAAGATGGCTGACCTGAAAATTTCTAAAGTGCTGGCTCTGCGAATAATAGCGCTCGCGCACAGCGGCAACGCAACGGTCTTGAGCCATCTGCTCGACAGAATAGACGGCAAGGCGGCGCCTCTTGAGTTGGCAGATGCTGGCTATCAACCGCTCAAGATAGAATTCGTGGAGGCGAAGAAGCCGGATGCGCCTGAGGAGAGGTGATGGTGCAGGGAGTCAAGGGGGGGGGGAAAAAGGCTTCCGCGTGCGTCCAGGCGCGCACAGGCGCACGCTGGAGCGCAAGGAAGGGTAACCTCCGCCACTGTGGCGGAAGTTTGTGCCCAGGCGCGCACAGGCGCACGCTGGAGCGCAAGGAATGGCAAAATCCCGGCGAGTCAGGATGCCATCAACTGGCGAGCAACGTCCAGACCACCGCGGACAGCCGCGGCTTGGAATCGTCTATGAGAGCCCTGGCAGAGGTGAGCAAGTGAAGGGCAGCGGTCTAAGAGGAGAACAGGCTGGCTTGTTACCAGCCTGCTGAGAACTGCCCGGACTGATACCGGGCAGCAAATAGAATCTTGTTACGCGATAGGAATAATTCAAGAGAGCCAGCACGATGACGCAGGCAATTACAATCCTGTTATTTCGGAGCGCAGAGAAGCGTAGAGTTCAAGACGCAAAAAGACGCAGCACACTCTTGAACTCTTCAGGTGTGGTTGTTACTATAATCAGGGGGATAGGGTCATACCCGAAAAGTGGCAAAGTCCACGCCGCCTGACCCCTGACTTTTCTTTCAGTGGACGCGGAGGACACGCAGATGGCACGCCGAAAGAAGAGAAAAGCCGCAAGCCTGAAGATTGGCAGCGCAGACCCTGGTGGCATAATCGGTAGAATGCGTCTGCAAAGGGAACTACGCGACAGATACCTTCACCCTGAGTTATATGCGATACTTGACAAGCCGCAGGCGGCGCAAGCGGTTGAAAAGGCTGAAGAATTGGAAGCCGCGCAGAGCGCCGGAGAGAAGCCGCTGCAAATAGAGGATTTGAGTGGATACAGAAAAAAGGCACAGTCGCTGGCAGTGCAAAAAAAGAACCCTCCGAGGCATTACATTCAGGCATACAGATTGTTTGCACTTCAGGGAGAAACACAAGTAAAAATCGCGGAGACGATGACTCAAGAATTACAGCGTCCTGTTGTGCAAGGTCAGATTTCAAGGTGGCTAATAAGAGTGGATGAGTGGCGTATTGCTGGCAACGTTTTGCCTGACTTGACGCCGGGAAACGGGAAGCCTGTAAAGACGGTAAACCTCGGAGATAAAATAGACCTCGGAAAGCGCGGAGATGGGCTTTCGGAAAGACAGCGTGAGGCGACAAAACGGCGTGCAAAGGAAAAAGGATAGAGCCGTTGCAATAGAGTTTTGAAGCCTCTTCTCGCCCGTAGCATCTTTTCACACACCTAAAAACACCAAAAATATACACTTTTTCACCGCTCTGAAAGCCTTGAAACTATTGAGGTATATACCAATATACACTTTTCGTTTTTGTATATACACCCATCTTCAGGGGGAAGAGGAGAATTTCAGGAGGTGATATGCAGAAGGAACTACTTAGCACAGCGGAACTGGCGGCACGATTGGGTGTGAAGCCTCTGACTGTTAGGCTCTGGGTGCTTCAGGGCAGAATTCCAGAGATACGCCTGAGTCATAAGGTGCGCCGCTTCCGCTGGGACGATGTTTTGAAAGCGCTTCAGGAGAGAACGCAGGGGCAGGCGCAGGCGCGCCGAAAGCAGGATGGCGGGGAGGTGGGGAAGTGAGCGCAGAGCAAGAGATTGACAAACTCATCGGCGAATTAGAAGGCGGGAGCGGTCTTGAATTCGTGCGGGCGGAAATATGGGAAAACTCTGAGGGAATCGCCTATCTCGCAATTTTGAATTTCAGCAGAGGCGGTGATACTTTGATTACAGACTGCTTTCATTTCTTTCCTTCCGGCGATGGCACGTGGGCTTTAGGCAAGAAACTGGAATTTACAGACAAGGGAGAACCGATGAGCGATGTGAAGCGATTTACGCGGGAAAGTCCCTGTCCGATTTGCGGCGGGAGTCCGAGCGACCCGCGCGGGCAGGGAATAAGATGCGCTGGATACTGGCTTGCAGACGAAACCGCCGTTGTTTGTATGCGGCGCGCGGATGGAGCGGTAAAAGAAATTGAGACTCCCGTAGGAATCGGATATCTCCATCGTTTATCGGTGCGAAATTGCCCGATGAATGTGGCAACGGGAAAGCCTGTAAGGCGGACCGTGGAGCGCCTGCCGGGACTAACGGACTCAGGGAATGCTGAATTTTTCGCACAGTTATACGCGGGAAGACTCCTGTTTGATAATTTGCGAGGACGCTGGCTTGTCTGGGGCAACCATTGGTGGAACGAAGATGATAATCAGACCGTCAAGCGATTCGCGATTGAGGCAGCAAGACTGCGGCAAAAACAGGCGGCGGGAATAGAAGACGCGGACCTGAAGAAAAAGACTTTTGGGTTTTGCGTCTCCTCAGAGAACCGTTTCAAGATTGAAAGCACGCTCAATCTCGCGCAGTGTCAGCCTGAAATAATTGATAGCGGTAAAACTTGGGATGCCGACCCGATGCTGCTTGGAGTTTCAAACGGCGTGTTGAACCTGACAACGGGCAAGTTGTATTCAGGACAGCAGGCGGACAGAATTTCGCTGCATCTGAATATCCCGTTCATAGAGGGCGCAAAGGCGCCACGATGGGAAAAGTTTCTGGAGGAGGTTTTTGAGGAGAACTCGGAAGTTATCAGTTTTGTGAAGAGAGCGGTTGGTTACAGTCTTACGGGCAATTTCAGCGAAGAGGCGATTTTCTTCCTGCACGGCATCGGCGCAAACGGCAAAAGTTCGTTTCTTCGGGCGCTTCAGTATGTTCTTGGTCCCTACTCGTTCAGTTTGCCTTTTTCCGTTTTTGAGGTATCACACCGACAGGGCAGCAGCACGTCCACAGAATTCGCGCACCTGGACCGGAAGCGAGTTTTGGTAGTTAGCGAAGTGAGGAGCGATGCCCGACTTCACGAGGCAAAATTGAAAGACCTAAGTTCCGGCGACAAACAAACAGCGCGATTCCTCTACCGCGAACCGTTTGAATTTACCCCGGTCTGCAAAATTTGGCTGGCAGGCAACTCCCGACCTCGGGTGGTAGATGACTCCGATGCCTTTTGGCGGAGATTATATTTGCTTCCGTTTTTGAAACAATTCAGAGGCGCAGCCGCAGACCCTGACCTGTACCGAAAATTACAGGCAGAAGCGGCAGGAATTCTTTTTTGGGCCATTCAGGGCTGTTTGAACTGGCAAGAAAATAGGTTGAGCCCGCCTGACTATATACGGAGCGCAGTAAAAGACTACAGATTGGAAAATGACCCATCATCGGAATTCTTTTCAGACCGTTGCAATTTTGAGAATAAAAAAGCGGAAATAAAAGCCCTGGAATTTTACCACGATTATAAAAAGTGGGGGAAAAAACAGGGCTTTGAAGAGAACGAACTGCTTTCGCTTCAAAGTTTTGCGCGCAGAGTAGGGGAACGATGCAGGCGAAAGCGCACAGGCGAGGGAACTATTTATATTGGCGTAGAGTTGAAGCCAGAACTTGAGCAAAGGCAGAAAAATGAGGAATGACGAAGTGACGCAAAACAGGCTATTTACTATAAAGTCCTATAACAACTTCTCATTAAGGGAGTTTAGGGGAAATGCTGTATTTGCGTCACTCCGTCACTACGAGGTGCGTTTTTGAGCGAGGCGGTCACACAAACAGGCGAAAGTCAAACCGCAAAAGGCGGCAGGTATCAACTTTTTGACCGCCTACGCGCAGAAGAATATCAGGCGCTCAAAGCGGACATCGCGGCTCACGGGCTTCTCACGCCGATAACGGTTCACAAAGGCGCAGTTATAGACGGGCGCAACCGCCTTCAGGCTTGTCAGGAACTCGGAGTTGAGCCGCGCTTTCAGGAATGGAATGGCGATGGCGATTTGCTGGCTTTTATTCTTTCCGCGAACCTGCATCGGCGGCATTTGAGTGAGAGCCAGCGCGCGCTAATTGCTGCGAGAATAGCGAATATGGAAGAAGGAAGACCAAGAAAAACTACGCAAATTTACGCAGTATCGCAGTCCGATGCTGCCAAGTTGCTACATACTTCTGTGCGCGAATTACAGATGGCTAAGGAGGTTCTCTCTTCCGCTCCTGACCTTGTGCAGAAGATAGATGCAGGCGAACTTACTATTCACGCGGCGATAATAGAACTGAAAAAGAGAATTGCAACTGAAGCCATAGATAAACTCAAGCCAGTAGAAGGAAAATTTGATATTATCGTAATTGACCCACCCTGGTCTTATGGCGGCGAATATAATGAACAAGGACATCGTGTGGCTTCACCTTATCCTGAAATGCCAATTGAACAGTTGCGAGCACTCAAACTACCAGCAACTGTATTCTCTGGCTTTGGACGACTCACAAGTTTATCTGGGAAGCGAAAGAATTACTCACTTTGTGGGGCTTTGATTACAAGGGTATTTTGGTGTGGGATAAACAGAAAATGGGAATGGGTAACTGGCTACGGATGCAGTGCGAGTTCTGTTTGCTTGGAATCAAAGGCAAGCCAGTTTGGGAATCAAAATCTTTGAGAGACATTATTTCCGCGCCGCGGACTGCACATAGCGAAAAGCCAGAGGCATTCTATGATATGGTGAACCAGAATTTCAGTGGCGCAAAACTGGATTATTTCAGCAGAAAAAAAAGAGAAGGTTGGATTTGCTATGGAGCAGAATCACTATAACAAAGGCGCGGGAGATGCTAAAAGAGATGGTAAGCGCGGGCAATCCGCAATTCTTCCACGATGGCAGAATTGGACTTGCTGAAGTTGGTATAGACGAACATCAGAGTCACCGCTGGCAGCGGGAAGCGGATATATCGGAAGAGGATTTTGAGGCGTAGATGACTGAGGCGACACAAACTGAAAAATTACTTCTGGACGCGAAAGAGGCGGCGCGGCTTTGCGGCGTCTCCCGCTCTCTGTGGTTTCGCCTGCATAGTTCAGGGCGGTGTCCGCTCCCGGTCAGACTCGGAAGGCGGACCCTGTGGCGAAGAGCGGAACTTGTCAGATGGGTTGAAAGCGGATGCCCTGAACGGCTGAAATGGGAAAATTTGAAAAGATTCTGAAAAAGGTCTTGACTTTTGCGTATAATGGAACTACACTGACAGGTATGAAGGGGAAAAAGGTGAAAATGGGACGACCGCCGAAAGCGCCTGCTGAGAAGTATAGCGCACAGGTCAACATCCATATGAGACAGGCGGAGCGCGTTAGACTGGACGCGGAAGCGAAGAAACGCGGTCTGTCTCTTTCAGCGCTTCTTATGTGTCCGTGGCGGGAAAAGATGGCGAAAGAACCGCGCCAGGATTGCGCAGGAAAGGCGCAAAGGCGTCAAGTGGACTGACGGGTCAAGGGAGGGAAGGCGATGCGAGTATTCAAGCCTGAGCGCAGAGACGAAAAGGGCAAACAGCAGCCATATCGGAAATGGTATGTGGAGTTCAGAGACCACTTAGAGACTGTCAGGCGGATTCCCGCGTTCACAGACCGGAAAGCGTCTGAAGAACTGGGACGCAAGATTGAGATACTTGTTGCGAGCCGCCTTGCCGGTGAAGCGCCGGACGCTGCCCTGACAAGATGGCTTGAGACCACGTCCCCGAAACTTCGCGGGAAACTCTGCAAAATCGGGCTGCTTGACGCTTCCAGAGCAGCAGCAGGGAAACCTTTGACAGAGCACGTCTCTGACTGGGAGAAATACCTTCAGTCAAAAGGCGACACAGAGATGCATATTGAAACTTCCGCTGCCCGGGTCCTGAAGGCTTTCGCTGGATGCGGGTTTCAAGTATGGAGCGATATATCAGCGGGAAAGATTCAGGTCTGGCTTGCCGAAAGACGCGAAACGGGTATGAGTTCAGAGACCTCAAATCACTACTTACGGGCTTTGAAGGGCTTCTGCAACTGGATGGTGCGAGACAGACGCGCAATAGAGAACCCGTTGAGACACATCCAGACCGTGAACACAAAAGTTGATAGACGACACGACCGCAGAGTGCTCACTGTTGACGAGGTCAGACGCCTGATAACAGCAGCGCAGAACGGCGCGGAGTATGCAGGTATGCCGGGATGGGAAAGGGCTATACTCTATCGCCTCGCTGTGGAGACAGGACTCAGGGCTAACGAAATCCGCACCTTGACAAGGAACTCTTTTGACTTCAACGCGGACCCGCCGACAGTTACTGTGAAAGCCGCTTACTCAAAGCACAGGCGGGATGATACATTGCCTTTGCGTCCTGAGACAGTGCAGACCCTGCGGGAATTCCTGAGCGGAAAGTTTCCGACCGCGCCTCTCTTCTCAAATATGCCTGCGAGAACCGGGGAGATGATGCAGGTTGACCTTGAACACGCAGGCATCCCGTATGTTGACGATAGCGAAAGGTTCGCGGACTTCCATTCGCTGAGGCATACTTTTATTACAATGCTCACGCAGAGCGGCATCCACGTAAAGACTTGCCAGAGCCTTGCGCGTCACTCTACCATAACGTTGACAATGGACAGATACACCGCTCCTGCTTTGCTTGAAACGCAGTCAGAAGCGATAAGAAAACTGCCCGATTTTTCAGCCGCAGCGTTGAGCGAGAAAAAGGCAGCGGGAGCGGACAATTCCAGTGTGGCGTTTTGTGTGCCTTTTAGAGGTGGATTTTCTGACACTTCAGTGGACTTCAGTGGACAGAAGAGAGAAGGCAAACCTGAAATGGTGAACGCCAGCAAACCCAGTCAAATCGCAGGAAAGCGGGCATCGGCAAGCGCTTCAGAGAAGATGGGCAGGACCAGACTTGAACTGGCGACACCTGGATTTTCAGTCCAGTGCTCTACCAACTGAGCTACCTGCCCGCAAAATAAATTATATTGGGACCAAATCACCGTGTCAATAAAAACCAGATACAAACGCGCCACCAGCGGTAAAGATTATCAGGCAGCAGTCTCGCTTCTTACAGATGGTCGTGTTCCGAGCGCGTCCTGGCAGCGCCATTCTATAAAAGTTTCAGAGGCGGCTGAAGTCATCGCGCGCGCGCTTCGCGCGCGAGGTATCACAATAGACGTAAGGTTCTGCAAAGTGGCTGGACTCCTCCACGATATAGGAAGAAAAGTCTCTCACGAACTCCTCCACGGATATAAAGGGTATCTGCTTCTTGGCGTAACCGGTCTGGCAAAATACGCCAAGCCCTGCGTCTCTCATTGGCTCAAAGGGCGCTCAGAGAAACAGATTGTGAAAGAAAGTTCTCTTTCCCGGAAACTTGTTCAAGAAATCCTCGCAAAAGATAACTTCACCACACTCTCTCTTGAAGAAAAGATAATCTGCATCGCAGATTCTCTTGCAATGGGCGAGAAGTTTGTCACTGTCAGACAGAGGTACTCTGACGCCCGCAAAAGATACGGCGGCGGACCCTGGATAGACACCAATGAGAGACTCACTATAAAATTCAAGCGCGAGATAGACAAACTGCTGGGAAAAGACCTTTACAGCCTCCTCTATTGTGGTAAACTCAATTTTGACAAATCCAGGTGACTTATGCCGAACTGCAAAATATGTAGAACCCGGATTGATGTTTCACAGACCGGAGTCAGAGCGTTCAGATGCCGCCTGTGCGAGCGAACAGTCTGCAAGTCCCACTTTGTTCCCTCAAAAGACCTCTGCTCTGAATGCGCTTGCGTTCCTGAGGAGAAGGTCTCGTCAAGGCTGAGAAGATTTTCCTCGCACATTCGCGGCGGTCGGAGCCAGTGAGAGGAACGCTATGCTTATCTCTGTCCTCACCCTTTTCCCGAAGATGTTTGAGGGTGCGCTCAGTGAGTCAATACTCAGGATTGCACAGGATAAGGGCGCGCTCAAAATAAAACTTTATAACCTGCGCGACTGGGGAATGGGAAAAAGAAAGACGGTTGATGACAGACCTTTCGGCGGCGGACCTGGAATGGTGCTGCGACCAGAGCCTGTCTTTGCGGCAGTGGAAGAAATCACGAAAGAGGGACGCTGGCGAAAGATTCTCCTCTCACCTGGTGGAAAAAAATTGACCCAGTCGCTGGTGCACCAACTCTCAAAAGAAGAGAATATACTTCTTGTCTGCGGGCATTATGAGGGCTTTGACGAGCGCATCCGCGAAGGTCTGAACCTTGAAGAAATCTCAATCGGTGATTATATAACGACAGGCGGCGAACTGCCTGCTCTTATCATAATAGACGCTCTCGCAAGACTTCTGCCCGGCGTGCTTGGAAATGAGGAATCGCCGAGGCAGGAATCTTTTTCAGAAGGTCTTCTTGAAGCGCCTCAGTACACCCGTCCCGTTGAGTTTCACGGAATGAGGGTGCCTGAAATCTTGAGAAGTGGAGACCATAAAAAGGTGGTAGAGTGGCGCGAGTCGCAGGCGCGCGCGCGCACGCGCCTGCGACGTCCTGACCTGCTTGAAGGAGAAGAAAAGAAATGAAACTGTTTATCTCGGCAGATATGGAAGGCGTGTCAGGCGTCTATAAAAATATCCAGACTTCGCCAAATGAGAAAGATTGGGAGAGTGCGAGAAAACTTATGACAGATGAAGTGAACGCAGCCGTAGAGGGGGCGTTAGAGGCTGGCGCGACTGATGTGGTTATCTGCGACTCGCACGCTTCAGGCGAGAATCTCATTCCCGAATCGCTTCATCCGCGTGCTGTGTTGGTTCGCGGAACTACAAAGACTCTCGGAATGATGGAAGGTCTTGACAGCAGTTTTGACGCTGTATTTCTGCTTGGCTTCCACGCGAAAGCGGGCACAAAGGATGCAACTCTTCCACATACTTATTCAAGCAGGACTGTCTATCAGGTCCGGATAAATGGTGTGGAGTTCGGCGAAACTGCTCTGAACAGCGCGCTTGCAGGATACTTCGGCGTTCCTGTGGTTCTTGTTAGCGGGGACCAGAGTTTGTGCGCGGAGGCGCGAAAAGTGATTGCTGGTGTAACGACTTTTCAGACCAAAATCGCGCTTTCCGGAACCTCAATCTTGAGCGCTGTTCCTCAGGTTGTGAGGGGGGGTATGCGCAAAGCGGCGAAGAAAGCGGTTGAAAGAAGAAAGAATGTGAAACCTCTGCGCGTGAAGATGCCTGTAAAGGTTGAGATAGGTTTTATTACGCCTCAGATGGCTGATATTGCCTGCATAGTTCCGTGGTTTGAGAGAAGAAGCGCTCGCAAGATAAGATATATCTGCGATGATATTAAGGGCGCTTACAGCGCTTTCCGCGCCGCAATAAACCTCGCCTCTCTGTGATGTTTGGAGGAAGAAGTATGAGAAGATTGCGAATAGTTCTGTTAGTGGTTGGGATATTGTTTCTGGTGGCGGGCGTATATTTTCAAGACGGCGTGGCTGACGGAGTCGTTATAGCCTTTAACGTTATCTCCCGGTCGCAAGGCTCGCCCTCCTGGGCAGACTTGAATGGCGGATACGAGTTCTCGCAAGCCAGAGCGCGGACAGGACTGGTTCTCAAACTTACAGGGTTTGCGATACTGCTCTCACTTTTCTTCGTGACATTGCGCAGAGAAGGTGGGCGGAAGAACCGTAACACTCTTCTCCCCTCTTTGCTTGGACTCGGCTCAGGTATCTGCTTTGCAGTCTCTTTAGTTCTGGCGCCAACTGCGAAGATTGCGTGGTGGGCGTTGACGAAAGCACTGATAATAAGGCTTCCTTCAGGATTAGACACACGCGGGCTCTCTGAACTTCTTAACGCCCGTTTGGCCGAGGGCATCAACTCTGTAACCGGAGCAATCGTGCTCGCAGTAGGTCTTTTCCTGCTTGCTGCCGCGCTGGTGAGTTATCGCCGCGGCATAGGGAAGTCAATTTCTATCTCATTGGTCGCTCCGTCTCTGTTCATCTTTCTGGCTCAGGGACGGCAAGTGCTTGAGCGACGTTTTTTCACTTACTTTGATGTTGTTCCTATAGCAGGCGTCTTCTTATTCATTGCGATTGCCTTCGGGATAGTTGCAATCGCGATTTTTATTAGAGCCCTGATAGTTCGGAAGAAGGCTCCCGAAAAAATGTTGCTGCTGACAGTTGCACTGCTTGTTATCACAGGCTGTCTGGCGGTTGGTTTCTGGGTTACGTCACTGGTGAAAATTGGCGCTATACATTCGTCAAGCCCGTTGTATAGAATGTACCAGCCTGCTCCGTCCGACATCACGCAATGGTATTTCCCGCTGGTGGTTTCTGCATCTCTGTTCTACGGGTGTTTGATGCTCTGCGCTGTGTTCCTTCCCATTCTGTGTGCGTTGTCGCTGAAGCGTTCACCTGACCAGACCGTGGAAACCAAACCAACTGGAAAGCCGGTCTTTCCTTTGATTGCAGGTGTTCTAACTCTTATCGCTTTTGCTGTGGCAGGATTTTTCGGCTTGCACGAGAATCGGTTCAAAACAGCCCTGAGAAATGTCGCACATTATGGTCCCCAGTTCCGTATTGAACGTGAGAAGGACAGACCGAGAGAGGTTCAATCTGCTATGGACGTATTTGAATCCGAGGAAGGGCTTCAGTTCTTACGGGAAACTATGAACGCCCCGGGCGAGTATTACTGGCACGAATTTGTAGCGCTTTATATGTGGCAGTATATTCGCAACCCGAAATCTCAAGAATTCTTCTTTGATATGCTGCTGGACGAGAGCCACCCGATTGCGTCTGCCTGGGCAGCGGGGGTGATAGTTGATGCTTTAGACTCGTATCCTGACTCATATCCTATTACCAAAGGGATCAGCGAAGATGCTTTCCTCTCCTACATTTCGCGCAGACCAGAACTGGGCAGCAGGTTTTTTGAGATTGCGACCAAGGCATACATACTTCGCAGCAGCCTCGTTTATGAAATCTTGAAGACCTGTTCCAACGCCGGGGTGGAGAAACTGTCGTTCCACGCAAAGATTGGAGCGCGTCCCGGGGAGATACTGGAACTGCCGGAGGGGTTCACAGTATATCTGCCTCAAAAAGCGCCGGTGAATCGCAGCATCTTCTCCGTAAACCTTTCGTGGTCTGAGTCAGAAAAATACGAGACCAGTTATCACCTTCACAGCAAGGTGCGCCACGGGCGCGTGGAACTTTATGCGGGCGGCAAAAAGGTGGGCTATATCACAGACCAATACGGCACCAAGATGCCTGACTATCAGGAACTGAGCGAAATCATCAAGAGAGCGAAGAATGCATCAGGCAACAAGTCAGGTTCCGGCGCTTTTTTGGTGGAAGTCAAGATTGACCCGATTGTGCCTTCGTATCACGTTATGCACTTCCTGAACGCGTGCGCGCGCGCGGGCATCACCGAGGTGAGTATTGCGGAACCTTGAAATTCTATCTTCTGCCTCTATTCCACGGTTACGCTTTTGGCGAGGTTGCGAGGCTGGTCAACATTGTAGCCTTTCTTGACGGCGATGTAATACGCTAAGAGTTGCAGAGGAATAATATTGACTATCGGACTCAAGACTTCTCTCACCTCCGGAACTTCAATTGTGTAATCTGTTAGTTCTTTCACTTCTGTATCGCCCGGATTTGCGAGGGCGATTACGGGACCGCCACGCGCCTTTATCTCCTGAATGTTTGAGAGCATCTTCTCGCGCACTGCGCCGCGGGTCGCTATCGCGACTGTTGGGTAGTTTGGCTGGACAAGCGCTATTGGACCGTGTTTCATCTCTCCCGCGCCGTAGCCCTCCGCGTGGATGTAAGAAATTTCCTTCAGTTTGAGCGCGCCCTCAAACGCGGTCGCCAGGTTGTAGTGGCGCCCGATATACAAGAACGTGGTTGTATCTTTGAACTTTTCGGCGATTTCTACGGTCTGCGGCTCAACATTCAGCGCTTTCTCAACTGCGTCCGGGATGCCGAGGAGGTCGCGGAGTATCTCTTCTTGTGCGCTCTTTTCCATTTTGCCTTTTAGTTCTGCGAGGTGCAGAGTGAGCGCGATAACGGCGGCAAGTTGGGTTGTGTAAGCCTTTGTTGATGCGACGCCAATTTCCGGACCTGCGCGGGTGTAGATGATGCTGTCGGACGCGCGCGCGAGAGAACTGCCGGTGACGTTACAAATTGCGAGGACTTTCGCACCGCGTTTTTTTGCCTCCTGGACTGCGGCTAATGTGTCTGCAGTCTCGCCTGACTGGGAGATTGCGATAAGCAGGGTATGGCTGTCAATGTATGGCGGGGAATATCTGAATTCGGATGCTGGCTCGGCAAGTGTCGGCAGATTGGTCAGGTTTGTGAACGCGTATTTTGCGACCAGAGCGGCGTGATATGCGGTGCCGCAGGCGACGAGCGTGATGCTCTGCGCTTCGTGCAAGAATTTGTCGGGGATTTCAAGGTGAGGGAATCTTATCTGGCAGGTGCGCGAATCTATTATGCTGTCTATTGTATTTTTGAGCGCTTCAGGCTGTTCGTGAATCTCTTTGAGCATAAAATGCCGATATTCGCCCTTTTCTGCCTCTTCTTGCTCCCACTGGACTGTGGCGACTCTGCGCGTGACGAGGTTGCCTGAGGAATCGTAGATTCTGACCGACTGCGCTGAGACTACCGCCACATCCTGGTCGTCCAGATAAATCACTTCTTTTGTGTATGGCAGAATAGCGGGCACATCGGAGGCGATAAAATTTTCACCTTTTCCGATTCCGATTACGAGCGGACTTCTGAGTTTTGCCACGATTATTTCTTTGCTCTCTGCTGTGGCGACCGCGATGGCGTATGAGCCTTGAAGGCGCTTGACAGAACTAATAACCGCCTTCAAGAGGTCTCCTTCGTAATTTTTCTCTATCAGGTGCGGGATGACCTCTGTGTCTGTCTCGGAAGCGAATCTGTGTCCTGTTTCAATCAGTTCTTCCTTGAGGTCGTGGAAGTTTTCAATTATTCCGTTGTGAACGACAGCGATGTTTTTGGTGCAGTCAAAATGGGGGTGCGCGTTCACCCTGTTAGGTTTTCCGTGCGTCGCCCATCTTGTATGTCCTATGCCGCAGTTTCCCGGCATATTTGCCTGACGGATTCTGCTCTCCACAGACGCGATGTTGCCTTTATCTTTTTCCCAAAATATTTTGCCGTTTCCTGCGACCGCGATGCCAACGGAGTCGTAGCCTCTGTATTCAAGGCGTTTGAGGCTGTCCAGAATCACGCTCACCGCGTTTCTTGGACCTGTGTAAGCGACTATTCCACACACTGTGATTTTCTCTGGCTACCTAGTGCTCTGGAGATTCTATCCTGCGCGCTTGCGACGTCAATGAGAAAAAGGCGCTGGAGAGTTTCAGTATCCCGGAGGTGGTTTCAATCAAATTTCCACCGCTCACCTATCTGATTCCACGAATTCGCCTCCCCACGCTCTCAAAAAATCCTGTAAATTGCCATTTTTAGTAACCTCCTCGCGCAGAAGGAGTTACGGAATTTTCACCCTTCCCAATTTACAGGATTTATATAATATCCCCCCGGCGGAAAAATCGGGGCAAATGTCCAAAAATCCTCTCCCTCGCGCGAAAATGAGAATATGGGAAGTACCATGCCGGGAGGCGTGGTGGAAATCAGAAGCCCCGCCGTTTATTGGCGGGGAGAATCTAAGACGGTAGGTTACACTCACTCGTGAACTGCTATAGGTAGGACGTCCCCGGAAGTGACTCGTCCCCGGAAGTGGCTGACCTGTGCGTATATCATTTCTTCCCTTCAACCTCGCGTTTTGTTATTTCGTCAGCCCGAGAACGTTCTTCGGCTGCTTTATCCGGTTCACCTTTTTTCTCGAAAATTCTCGCTCTACAACTATGTGCTTCGGTATTCCGTGGGTCAATTTCAATTATCTTTTGAAAGTCTGAAAGCGCGCCATCTAAATCCCCACTACGTTCACGCGTGGTAGCTCGCCAATAATATGCTTCTTGAGTATGTTCACAGTTCTTAAAACCTATTATTGTTGTAAAATCCGCTATCGCTTTTTCGAAGTCCTTTTGATCTTCGCTGGTCTTCTTTTCCCCCTGTGCATACAACTTTCCGCGCATCAGTAAAGCTTCTACATAATCAGGTTTTAATTCAATAGCAGTCGTCAAATTTTTAATAGCCTCATCTTTATATCCCGTATTGTTATAATCCAGTGCGCGGTCATAATACTCTTTGGCGGTCATTCCTTTAGGTGGTTCCTGTGCTTCTTTCTCATCCTTCTTTACACTCTTTTCAAGCAGATCCAGAATCTCGGAGTCTTTCTTTCCCTTTATCAATTCTGAGAGATTATCCTCTTCTATCCCTCTGACTTTGAGCATCTCTTTGAATTGCTCTATTGTTAGTCCCTTCTGGACTTGCTCAAGCGGGATGCAACTGAAGATTGTATTTGTTGAACCGAGTACAGTCTCATAATGATAAGTGCCGATGCAGGCGATTGGTTTCCTATTCCACACGGCGTCGCAGACAAGCCCCCGCGTAGAAAAGCCTTTGACTCGGAGATGCTGGGCTTTATATCCCCGGTATCGGTTAGCATTTCTCCAGACGTCTATCGGATCTCTAACTACCCGTTCCGGTTCACCCGGGTCTCCTGGATAACCAACTATCATATCGTCATCACCCAGAACTTGAAGTATTCGAAAAGGAGTATCCCCACCTGGAATACCGAAATCCCCTACAGCCGCAATACGAACTATAAAAAGATAACTCGCTTCATCAACTTTAGTCGGTGTTTCCTTAGGAAATTCTTTATTCCAATACTTCAAAAAGTCTGCCTTCGTCCGTTTCAGAGAAGACTTATACCTCAAATCAAAATCAGGTAGACGAACATATTCCTTATCTATAAGA
>Ga0315280_10006522_pt1 | contig 16075 bp, 14 predicted proteins | sample YL17G06_40_MG_FD_203697 | JGI IMG/M metagenome (GOLD analysis project Ga0315280, IMG submission 203697) | Sediment microbial communities from Yellowstone Lake, YNP, Wyoming, USA - YL17G06_40 | ecosystem: Environmental > Aquatic > Freshwater > Lake > Sediment | place: USA: Wyoming | collected... | reverse complement strand
GCGAGATATTGAGATCTTGGAGAATCAGACACTTGTGACGCTTCACAAGGCGATTCAACGCGCCTTCGTCTGGTACGACGACCACCTGTACTCCTTCTTCCTGAGCGGTAGAGAGTGGGACGCGGATTCAGATTACACCAAGCTGCTGACGAAGGAGGAGGAAGAGCTTTTCAAGCATAACCCCTTCGTCAAGAGACCTAAGAGCGCCGCTATTCCGCTAGGACACCTTCACCTTAGGAAAGGGCAGAAGGTGGCATACGTCTACGACTTCGGAGACAACATCAGCGTCAGCCTACACGTCAGAGACATCGCCCCAGCGAAGCGGGTGAGGTATCCTAGAATCGTTGCCTTACGAGGGTTCTCGCCTGAACAGTACAACTACGTTGAGGGCAGGTACAGTTCGAAGATCAACAAGCGTCTCACATCCAAGATGCTGCCGATAGTAAGAGTTGAGGGATGCGGAAAGAGGGAGGATGACATACTGTTAGAACGGAGCGACACCGACGAGAGAAACCGTGAAGAATAAGTCTCACGGAGAATCAGAGCTGAAGACCACGATCCCTCAGGCCAAGCTAGCAAAGGACGGAAGGTTCAAGCTCTAGTTATCGGTGGGGAAATGGATGCTGGATTGCGACCTGACCTCTCACGATCTAAGAACGTCGATCGTGAAGGAAACAGTTTCCCGAAGCTCTTAGACCTATGGCGACCGCGACAAGAAGGAGAGTGTCCAAAGGTTGAAATCCAGAATGTTGTGGCTTCCGCGCTCCTTTTCGGTTCAGGCAAGATGGTGTGCACAGGAACCACCTCTGAGGAAAGGGCGAAGGAAGCTGTCAACAGAATCGTGGACGGCCGGCCGTACGGCTGACTATCAGACATGATGTGTTCTGCAAGAACCCAACGTACGATACGCAATGTCATAGAGGCGACTTGGTGCTTTCAGCGCATTGAGAGAGCTTCTCTCTCAACTCGGCGGGCACCACTGTTATCCTGTGCATTCTGCCTCCGATACCTGTTCTCCCGACGAAAACAAGGCCATGAAGCCTGAGTAGACCCAAGGTAGACTTCGGAGGATTCTCGTTCCACCAGTACCCTACCTCGGAGTCAAACTTTCTTGACAGTTGCCCATACTTCACCCAGCCATTCCTAGCTAAGATGAAGTTGAGCGCCTGTTTGCACCTGTCAGGCAGTCCGTTTACTATTTCGGAAAGTTTTCTAGAATTGAGCACGATTGCTATCTCTTTGATTTTGTTGCGTTTCCTGCCCCTCGTTTCGATTCCCAGCGCAGAGCATATTCCATCGACCCAGTGTCCAGGGTACTTGTTCAGCACGCTTGAGAGAGGGGAACTTAGGTTGACTATGATGCTCTCTGCCTTCTGTATCTCACTCCGTTCATACAGCCTCATGAGCTCGTCTACTAGATTGGGTTCTAAGCAGATTGGTTCTGGACCCTTGAGCCTGACGACTCCTGCAAACCTGTATGAACTTTCCCAAGGGTGTAGCCTTCCGAGAACGGTCCAATCCTTTCGATATTTGTGGACGTCTTTTCTGGGGACCAGCACTTCATACAGCTGGTTGTCACTATCTCTGAGGGCTACGCGGAATTCGCCTCTTTCCGTTTCCCGCCCTGTACCTAGAACTTCGAACTCTCCAAACCTCATAGTATCGCTGTAATGATTGCATAGACCTCTTCCGTACAACAGGAGTATGCTTGCGATTTGCAGTGCATGCGGCCAAGTACGTGAGAAATCAGACATATATGCGTAACGAGTTCAAGACCACGCGGCTGTTCACGCGGCTTGGGTCGCAAGGTGTAATGTCCTGCGAAAGTGTTATCCCGTAACCGAGTCCAACATGGCCTCTCAGTGCAATCCCGGATGCAGGAATACAAGTTCGAGAGACACATTGATCGTGAGTATCTGGTCAAGACTCTCGTCGGCCTTCTCAAAATCGATTGTTCAGTGCCACTTGGCCCTCAGACATTGATGGAACCCGATGATCCGAAACTTGTCAACTATGTCCAAAGTGTTATTCGACCAGAGCTACTGAGGATCGGCATACCTAGTATCATTGATATGCCAAAGAATCAGATCGCAGTGAAGATGGGCGCAGGAGAATCTGGTTCAAGCCTGCTGATGATGGCTTACACACCAGTTCAACACCATAATTGGATGAAAGATCCTTTCTCCGGAACGGTGCGCATCCCAACTGAGCATGGAGTCAATGAGGTGTGTGCCTTCGGACAAGGCGCGGAGCAGAGCAAAGCGCATTTCGCTGCGATCCTCACGTTGCTAAAGGCCATGGTTGAAGCCGAAGTGAGACTCAGAGGTGTGCTGTATTTCGGAGTGAACAATGAAGGGAGAAGCAGCCACGAATGTTCATGGGCAATGATCCCCAGACTTGATCCCAAGCCAAGATTTGGAATAATTCTGACCGGAGGAGGGAACCGGATCTCAGTAGCCAATAGAGGCCGGGTAGATGTAGTCATTCATGTGAGAGGAAAGTTGACACATTCCAGTCGACCTGAGGCGGGGTCAAACTCCATAGAAGGAGTCAACGAGATTCTCAATCGAATCAAGAAGATGAGATTCACCAAGACGCATCCCCAGCTTGGTGGGCAACACGCCATTCCTTATCAAGTGATTTTCGAGCCTCTTGCCCCCCACACCATCCCGAACTACGGAAGGATCAAGATAGACAGAAGACTGTTGCCCGGCGATGATGTCGATAAGGCCGTCACTGAGATCCGAGAAGCCGTTGGCGATATGAGCCCTTGGAAGGTCACGGTAGAGAAAGATGTTTTCATGCTTCCCTCAGTGGTTGATCCAGATTCTGAAATCGTGAGACGACTCCAAAACGCAATAATGTCCGTGGATGGAAGAGAGGCAGAGCTAGTCCATGGAAAAGGGGCATACGATGCAGGAGGACCAACAAGCATTGGAGTCCCAACGATCATGTGGGGACGACCCGAGTGTGGAAAAGACATCATGGGTGACGACTTCGTCACGATTCGTGGAGTAGAGGAAGAGGCGCGCATCCTAGGAAGACTGATCGTTGACATGCTCGGTTAGGTTTTGGATCGGACGCGTCGTTCGCGCTAAGTCTCTCCTCCATTCATTGATCCTTCTTGACGCAATGACTCAGTTGCATTCAATGGCTACATGCTCTGCACGTAGGCTCTTTGAATCTCAAGATTAGCAGAGTATCCTGAGAAGCAGTCGTACTCAATGAATCAGATCTAAGCGCTCTCTCTACTCGAATATGTAGAGTTCCTCTTCATATCGACGATCCAGAACTTGCCCTCCCGGAAGGCGTTTCACCTCCTTTGATGACAGGAGCTTGACGAGAAGATCATTTGCTTCGCTGAGGGCGATCTGTCCGGTCAGCCACTTGTTAGGAACATCTATCATCATGGGTCTCGCCGGAACGATGTGTCGAGTCGCTTTCTGCGGGAAAACCCTTCCGGCCAGCGCGACTTGAACCACCTCATCCTTGGAAATCGTTGGGGTCATCAGTCCCGCTAGCGCTTTTCCGGAATACACCTGTTCCTTCGCTCCCTTCGCCGTGTCATAAGCCACTGAGAAACCCTTTGAAAGAAACTTGGATTCAACTCGTTTGATCATATCATAGGTTTCTTCCACGCTCGAATGCGAAGCATGGACTGCCAAGCAGTCCTTCTTTGAGAAGACCGCGGTCTGAGCCCTCCTCCCTTCAACAAGGCCGTAAGCGTTTTCCCAAGTAGTGCTCTCAGTTCTGAGTCCAAGTTCTTCCAGCACTGCTAGTACGTCTTGGAAATGAGAAGTGCCATGGAGGAGTCTGTGCCAGGAACTGATGATGATGTTAGGGTTTCCATAGTCAACCAAACATACTGGCATGAACTCATAGCCTATCTTCTGCACAGCTGCGACTCTATGCATTCCGTCAAGAACAACTAGGCTCTTCTCATCAGCTATTATCGGATGCGTGAATCGTCCATCAGTTCTGATCTTCTCTGCAAGCTTGTCGACGATCCTCGGTATGATCTCCTCATGAATATGGAGTCGACCAACTTCCTCTATCGAGATCTTCAGACCTATGAGTGGATGTGTAATACAGAAACGATTCGACATATGACCCATCACTTGAAACAGGTCGCGTTTATTTCAGGCCTACGATTCAGGCGACCTTCCTTATACGTGTATTGGCCCGAAATTCGCTTTTCAGAATATCTCAACTGGACAGGTTTCATTAGGCATTTGGGCCAGGTGCTATCGCACGCGACTGGATGAACCTGAAATCCCGATGCGGCTGTTTTCCTGAGCTACTGGAATTGATGCAGAAAAGCTTTTGAAGAAAGAGAAGGAATACTGCGATGGGATGGCTGGAAGATGGACATGACTTCGTTTTCTTCGGTGCTTGATTGTGTCGGAAAGACCACAATGCTAGATCTGGATCTGGCGCATCATGATCGAAAGTATCGTATGTACGCCAAAGCTGAATTCATGAATCCAAGTGGAAGCATCAAGGATCGCATAGCAAAGTACATCGTGGAAGAGGCGGAGAAAAAAGGCCTTCTCAAGCCAGGGTGCACCATAGTTGAAGCCACAAGCGGCAACACCGGTATCGCATTGTCTATGGCTGCAGCCGCAAGGGGTTACAGGATGATTGTTGTGATGCCTGAACACATGACGGGTGAGCGAATCAAGATCATGACTGGTCTCGGCGCTGATGTCTGCCTGACACCTAAAGATGAGGGTTTTGAAGGAGCGGTCGCCAGAGCCGACAAGATCGCAGCAAGTGGTGACCGATATTTCTTGGCGAACCAGTTCAGGAATCCTGACAATGTTCTCGCTCACTACCACACAACTGGTAAGGAGATACTTCAACAAGTCGATGGAACAATAGATGCGTTTGTGGCTGGCGTCGGAACCGGCGGAACCTTGATGGGCGTTGGAAAAGCGCTTAGAGAAAGAAATGCTGAGTTGCATCTTGTGGCAGTGGAGCCCGAAGAGGCTGCAATCCTCTCAGGAAAGAAGCAAATAGGAGATCACAAGATCGCAGGGATCGGTGACGGCTTCGTACCAGAGATAATAGACATGAAGCAGATCAACGACATAGTGGCTGTCAAAAGTGATGATGCGGTGGAAATGGCCAGAAGACTGTCTTGTGAACGCGGCTTGATGGTAGGTGTATCATCTGGCGCGAACATACTGGCTTCAATGCAGGTACTGGACAAGATTGGTCGAGACAAGCGAGTCGTGACCGTTCTCCCAGACAGAACAGAGAGATACTTCAGCACCGACCTCTACGCTCCCGGAGAAAGATCCAGCGTAAGACAATGCTCAAAACACTGCGACTGCCCCTTTGGGCTCTGAGCGGCCAATGAACGCACCCCCCGGTCATGAATAGGTGCCTGCAAGGAACTTGGCGCCCGGGATGGGATTTGAACCCATGCGGCCCGTAAGGCCAATGGCTAGTGCGGCTCCAAGTTGATTGTCCAACATTTTCTTTCTCGTTCCTACAGGAGAAATAGGCGGAAAATGTGGGGTAGTCATCTTGGAGGAGCACTAGCCAGTCTAAGCCCGTTTCAATGGAGATCACGAGGCCTACGACAGGCTATTTTCTATTTTCCACATCGTCTTAACTTGGCTTGGCTACCCGAGCGGTTTTCATACCAAGTGTACCGGTTCATAGTTCAACGTGCTCGCGCATTATCAGGCTGGCCCAACAAAAGGGAATCACGCACTCGACTCAGCAGATCTCTGCGGGCCCCGGGAACCAACTTCGAACTCGCTCGGTTATTGACATAGCACTCTGAAAGGCACTCGTCAATAGAGCAGAAGGAGTAGTATCAGAGAATTTGTGGGCGACCAAGCTGAACATGAATGGAGCATGCACACTCTCCGAGGATAGATACGGGGTTTGATCAGTAGATACTACATACGCTAGGCGCATGGGATCTTGGACTGAGAATTCCGGTCAGGAAAGAGCTGGAAACCGAGTCGTTGCATAACTCAGTAGACGGCTCGTACTACGTTCATGCCATCGAGCGTGTGAATCTCGACTGCAGTCTTTGTATATCATGTGTGTTCTGAGGATGAGACACTGGAAATCCACACTCCATGATTTTCCGTGCGACTGGTTCTCAGAATAGATCTTAGCTTCTCAAGATCCCTCGGGGTGTTGACATTGAAAAAGGTCAGCAGAGTCCTGTCAAGCTTCTGGATCTCGTCTACGGACACATAGTTGACATCGCGTAGATTTGATATCATGCTCCTGAAGTCTTTCCTTCCTGTTTCAAGAGTCTTCTTTGCGGCGGCAAGACATCGATCTGTTCGGTATACGGAGTGCAACGGTTCTATGTATCCGCTATGCCATCTTGGGATCGCAGCATCATGACCTGCAGATTTCTGAAAGAGAAGATTCAGAACTTCCTTCGACAGTAGGGGCATATCACAACCGAGGACAAGAACAGCTTCCCCCTCTGTGATCGTCAATGCTGACCACAGTCCAACAAGGGGCCCTCCACGGGACTTGTCCATGATGACCATGCACTTGTGTAGAAGTCTTGAGTAGGATTCGTACTGTTCTCGCGATCCAACAGCAACTATGACCTCTTGGACCAAAGTTGCCGCTACATCATGCACTCGCTCAATCAGTGTCTTGCCATCCACTGTGAGTAAGCCTTTATCACGACCGACCCGCCTCGAGTGTCCGCCAGCAAGTATTATCGCTGATCTCATGTTTGTTCGCACAGGGTAGTCTTGATCTTACACTCTATAGCGAACGGAATTCATGTGAGCCAAAAGGGATCCTGAACTCAGTCATCTGACCTGAGGGTCTGGAAACTGGGTTCGCCTATGATCTCGTTTTCCTTGGCTGCCGACTTATTGCATGTGTGCATACTGTCGAGTTCTGATCGTTCCTTCCCAACTAGTTTTGGCTTGTACTCTTTCTGATCCTGCACAGCATAGATCTCATGGCGGGAGCGCCAAAATCGGGATCACGAATCTCACTGCTGACCAAGAGGTTAGCATTTGCCTTTGCCCAGCCGTGTGTGATGCTTGCTAGTCTTGGCATGATCCTGTCAGTAACTCTGGCTTTGAATTGCGCGCTTCCTCGTTCTGTTTCGACATGGACCCATTTTCCGTCCTCCACGGAGTACGTTTTCGCGGTCTCTGGGTGAATTAGGACTTCTGGGTCCGGGGCCACCTTCTGGAGGCTTGGCAGGGTGCGCATTCCGGAGTGCGGATAGGCAAGAAGTCTTGAGCCTGCAATCAGGACAACCGGATATTCTTTGGCCTTCTCAGGGGTGCTGTATGGGCTTTCCTCTGGCTCAACATATCTAGGTAACGGGTCGTAGCCCAAGTTTCGGAGAGCTATTGAATAGAGCTCTGCCTTGCCGGTTGAGGTCTTGAATCCCTCAGTGAGGTACTTCCTGAACTTGGGAGCTTCTCCGTGGAAGAACCCGATCCTGTCTCTCAACTTCTCAACTGTATAGCCTGTTGGTCTTAGCTGGTAGTCAATGGCCTCCTCGATGTCTCCCCATGGGAACCACTTTTCATATCCCATTCGTTTCGCAAGTTCGAACCAGAACTTCCAGTCTGGCCAAGATTCATGCAGAGGATCAACAGCCTTGTTCGCCAATGAGATGAATCCCACAGGTTTGTCCGGCGCAATGAATTGAGCAGTTGCATGAAGACCAGTTCTTTCCAGAAATGTCGCGCTTGGCAGAACTATGTCCGCGAGTTCAGCAGTCGGTGTCATATGGAAATCCATTACAGCGAGGAAATCCAGTCGTTCCAGTCCCGCCTTCACCTTCGTGCTATCTGGCCAAGTCAACATTGGGTTTCCCCAAGTGACGAGCATGGTCTTTATTGGATAGGGGTCGTCTGTCAGCAGCGCCTTCATAAAGCTCACCAAGGGTGGCCCTGCGAATAGTGAGAAGAGAAGGTAGTCTCTCCAACCTAGGGGTCTTCTGTAAGGAGGCATCATCTCACGAAGAGCTATGTCGGTGAGTTTGATTGCGCCTTCAGAGATGTTGATGTTGCCTCCTGGTACGTCAATGTTGCCTGTTATGGCCCTCAAGGCGGCTATTGCTCGTAACATCTGGAAGGAATTCGTATGTTGTTCGAGGGCGTTCCCCAACATGATGCAGGCGGGCTTGGCCGTAGCGTATTTGCGGGCAAGATCCTTAACTACTTCTGCTGGGATCCATGTGATCTGCTCAACTTTCTCTGGCGTGTATTCCTCAACGAGTTGGGACAGTTCTGAGAAGCCTACGCACCAGTTATCGACGTATTCCCTGTCATAGAGTCCTTGCTTGATAATGATGTTGATCATGCCAAGTGCCAAGGCACCGTCGGTGCCTGGTCGTATTCTCACATGACTGTCTGCCACCGAAGCTGTACCGCTTAGCACTGGATCTATGACGATTAACTTGGCGCCTCTCTCTTTTGCTTCTGTAAGAGTCTTCACATCCATGTAGTATGGGGCATTCGATGCCGCAGGGTTCGCTCCCCACATGACGATCAGCTTTGTGTTGTAGGTGTCCACTTGACGGAAGTTACCCCCAAACGTGAGCTGATCCACGACATTCCTCATAACCGAACACATGCTCCCGACAGTCACGACGTTTGGGGAGCCGTAAACGTTCATGAATCTTCTAACGAAATATGATGTTTCTCCAAGTTGCTCGCAACCAGTGTAGACTGCTAACGATTCAGCTCCATACTTCTCCTTTGTCTCCTTTAGTTTGCTTGCAATGGTCGACATTGCTTCGTCCCAAGAGATGTTCGTCCATGTGTTACCTTCTCTCTTCATCGGGTGTTTCAGTCGATGGGGATCATAGAGAAGCTCCTTTGCGGCATATCCTTTGACGCATAAGGTTCCGTGATGCTTGGGATATTCAGGGTTCCTCTGTATGTCAATGACTTTGCCATTCTCAACAGTCACGTTCATTCCACATGACTGTCGGTTGCACATGCCACAGACAGTTCGCACCACTTTTCTCTCGGAAGAAGACATCTGTTCTACTTCTCCACGACGTAATCAATCGGTCACTATTTAGTGCTTTTGGTGACAGAATTCTGGTGCGCCAGATTGTCTCAATCGCGCTGACGCCCACTACCTGAGATAGCACTCAAACGAGGAGTCATTCTAGACCTGATAGCAAGGCGGACGTCTATTCCTCAGTACTGGGTAGCAGCACGTGAGCGGCCTTCTTGTTGCACGCGGGCTTGTTCCCTTATTCTGCCACTTAACAACGCTACACGCATATGGCGACTGGTAGCGGAGAAAGGGAATGCTTCATTCCCACCTTTCAGAGAACAGACAGAACCAAAATCGATTCTTTTGCCATGAGGTACGCCTCGGTTGCGCGCGTTTAATCCCTATTCTCCAGTCTCAGAGTCTTTCCGGCTAGCTCTCCTGTATGCTCTCCGTTTCTTACGGTTAGTGCACCATTCACAAAAACATAGTGGATCCCTTCAGGGTATTTGTGCGGATCCTCGTAGGTAGCTTTGTCTTGGATCTTCTCTCGGTCGAATACCGTGATGTCTGCCCACATTCCTTCTCTTATGTAGCCTCGGTCTCTTAGTCGTAGCATTCTCGCTGGAGCAGATGTCATTTTTCGGATGGCTTCTTCAAGGGGCAGAAGGGCTAGATCGCGTACATATCTTGCCAGTACTCTGGGAAAGCACCCATAGCTTCGAGGGTGTGATTTGCCTTTGCCTAGGATGCCGTGGGGACTTTGTGCAAAGCCATCTGTGCCTATCGTGGAAAGAGGGTGCTTGAGAACGGTTTGAACGTCTTCTTCGCTCAGTCTGAATGATATGGACGCAGTGGTTCCTTCGTCTTTCTCTATCAAGCGAAAAGCAAGCTCAAGAGGGGTTATGCTTTCTGACTTGGCAATGTCAGGGAGCATCTGTCCTTCATAGCTGGGGAAATGTTTTGACTGTGAAATCATGGTTGAGCCCAGAAGTTCATCTAAAGGCGCGCCTCCTTGTGTGCGCGTGTCTTTCTTCATGTCTTCTATTATTTTCCGCCGTGTTTCGTCTTCTGAGAGTCTCTTTGTAAGTTCTCTTATTCCTCCTTCATTCGCCCATGGGGGGAGATAGCTTTTCAAGAGCCCCATTGCTGCCGTGTAGGGGTAGACATCGCAGGCTACGTCGATGCCTCTTCTTCTGGCATCTTCCATCATCAACAAGGTTCTTCTGACCTTTCCCCAATTCGCTTGAAATATGGCTTTGTGGTGGGCGATCTCAACTGGGATTCCAGTTTCCTCACCAATCTCGATGGCCTCACTGACCGCGCTCTCGATTGTTGTTCCTTCTCCTCTTACATGAGTAGCATAGATCCCTCCTCGCTCAGCCACGACTCTGCATAACTCGGCTAACTCTCGTTTATCAGCATATGCGCCCGGCGCGTGAACTAGCACGCTTGAGAACCCAAGAGCTCCTTCCTCCATTGATTGAGCCACGAGACTCTTCATTTCCTGCAGTTCAGGAGCAGTCGGTGGCCTGTTCTCGACTCCCATCACTGATGTTCTGATGGTAGAGTGGCCAGCCAGTGAGCCGAGGTTCACAGAAATTCCTTGCTTTTCCAGATGCCGGAAGTAGTCTGCTAGGGAATCGAATTTGAAGCCGTAAGTTCTCAGTGCATCGATCTGCAGAGTCTTACCTGTCATGGGCCCAGCTGAGGTTCCGCAATTCCCAACTATCTCCGTCGTCACTCCTTGCTTTGTCTTGCTTTCAGCCTTAGGGTCGACGAGCAGTGTGAAGTCTGAGTGAGAATGAATGTCAATGAACCCAGGCGAAACAATGAGATCCTTTACGTCAATCAACTTTGTGGTTTCTGAGGGTTCCAATCTGCCGACTTTGGAGATCCTTCCCTCTCTTATGCCTATGTCAGTTCTTGTCCAAGGATTGCCGGAGCCATCGACGACAATACCGTCCTTGAGAATAAAATCAAACATGACTTCTATCTCCCTGAGGTCAAAGAGTTGAAGCTGGTTTCTCTATCGAGGGAACCACTCGGTCATATCGAAGTTGCTTATCGGTGGACGGAACTTGTTCCCCCAGATAGGCAGGTCGTGACCTGGAATGACAACGCTCGGTTCCAGCTGTGCGATCCTTCTTTGACTACTGATTAATGCATCTCTGTCGCGAACAAAGATCGGGAGCTTCTGCTCTACGTAGTCTCTCGCAGAGATCGCAACGTCGCCTATCACAGCCACAGGGCCTTCTGATGTGTTCACTATGACCGAGACGCTGCCCGGAGTGTGCCCTGGTGTCTCAATGATTCTTACGTCTCTTGTGATCCGTACATCTCCTTTGACTTTCTGAAGATCTAATGCGCCAGTCAGAAATTGTAGATGTTCTGGACAATCGAATCTGATCGTGTATTTGTCTGGACTGTATGCTCCGTCAGGGTACAGGTCCTGTATGAAGAGGGTGGAGTTCAGATCCTTCTCATGGACGTACAGAGGTTTCCCTCGAAAGAAGATATTGTTGTCGCTGTGATCAAAATGCAGATGAGTGTTGATTACCATGTCTATGTCTTTAGGTTCAAGTGATTCCTTTCTTAGGAAGTAGTGAAGGTATCCACGTAGTCCCACGGGCCAGAATCCGGGGTCAACAACTATTCTCTTCCCTTCGTTCTCGATGAGGACTACGTTGGAACCACCACCAGCTTTCTCGAACTCTGCGCGAGATGGTCCGAACAGGATCTTCACTCTTGGAGACTCACTCATTGCCTTTCACGGTTTTGGTCCTTCTTGGATCGAGCATAGTATGTGGCTATGATCAGAGCAACCAAGGCTATCGGAATCACATACACACCTTCTGTGGAAAGCAGAAAATCCATCTGCCCCACAAAGACAGCGAACCTTCCCATCACTGTGTTTGCAAAAGAGGCCCCGAACGCTGCCATCATAGCATATCGGCCGATCTTGCTTGAGACGCCAAGTGGGCCACGTTGCTCCCAGTGGAAGAAGAAGTAGGTGACAGTTGCTATGACGAGTATGACGATCAGTATGTTGTTGAAGGTATCTAGAGCATTGAAAGGTGTCTTCACTAGGGGCAGCATCGTGGTCGCGATCTGGACGGCCAGCTGCGCATGAGCTGCCGCCCTCAGACTCAGTCCCGTGCCGATTCCTATCACAAGAGCCATGGGCAATCGGTAAATGTACGAGTGCTTCTTTGAGAAGATGAAGTACACCATTAGCCCCAGAATGAATGGAATCACGAGCACGGTGTTCCCTCTTGTCAACGGTATCCAGAGGCTAGATCTAAGTGTGTAGATGGTGGTTACTACGACATGTCCTGCGGCGATTCCGACGAAGAGGTGCTCAACAAGTCGGAAAGCTTTGTTCTCCGAATAGAGGAAGCTATAGATTGACAATATGCATGCTGCTGCAATCATGTTTCCGAGAGCATCGATCATTCCTTTGTCCTCCTAGACCGTTCAAGTGCGCGCGTGCTAGCCAACGCAATATTTCCAAGAACGATCAACGTGATTATCAAGACGTGAGATAGTTGCTGAGCATCCATGTAACTCGTACCTTTTCCCGGCATTTTCAGGAGCTTCTCATACTCCGCTGTACCGACCATGCTGTTCAGAATTCCCCTGATCTGACCCGAGGCAAGATATGGGAGGGTACCTGCAAAACTCACGCCATCAGTGCCTGTCACCAAAGGCAATTTGTATGGTGTCTGAACTTGACCGATGAAATCCTCTGTGTAGATTGAAATGAATGACATTAGGAGATGAAAGTCGGTAGCCATCTTCACCTTCGCCATCAAAGGCAGATCTCCCACAAGTGTTCCGCGTACGTCTGCTGGGGCTGTCTTGTGTACGTCTCTGGCGAACGCGGCCATTGCGGTCGCTGTGCCTGCTATCAGGCCAAAGTCAACGTAGTCTGTACCGTACTTCAATCCCCTCTTATCAAACGAGAGATCAGTGAAGAGTCTTCCTGTGAACGGCGTGACTTCGGGTAGCCAGCACACGAAGACCATGCTGGCCTTCTTCATTATCAAGTGCTGAAGAGCTGCAACCATTTGAGGGTAGAACTCCGGAGCCTTGGCTGATGCAAAACACAGACTCACTAGGACGACATCTCCTGGCTTCAGAGACTCGACCTGGCTGTGGAAAAGCTCAGTGTACCGGCTCACCCCAATGGGCAGATTGATAGGCCTTATAAGCGGTAATCCAACAACAACCAATACTAGTAAGTACAGTACTTTCGGATTCATTTTCTGGAATCTTGAGAGCATACTCATCCTGATCTAGCCTCCTAGGCTGGTTCTCTCCTGCCTCAAAAGCACTCGCAACCCCAGTGCTATGATTCCAATTGCACTGGCAATCATTATCCCTCGCGTCGCCGCCACATTCGGGACACTCAACAGCCATTCTCCAATTATCGTGAACCCTCCCCAAATGACACCCATTGCCGGGGTGTTCTTGATCAATACCAGAATTCCTGTGATCAGCAGGATAACTCCCTCTTTTGTTCTTGCCTTCATCGTTCTAATAGCCGCTGACGCGATGTAGAATGCAAGTAGGGACCATACTGCAGTGTCGCTTGGAACCAATGCATTGAAGTAGATGAACTGGTAGGCAGGATGCATATTTGTGCCCCAAAGTCCAATAAGAATGGTCACAGTAAGAGCAAGGAGAAGAACGAAGTTGTTGTAGTATCCCTGAGTTCTGCTTGACACTCGACGACCGTGAATGACTATCAGATTGATGGTTCCTACTCCTAACGAGAAGGCCGCTATGATCGTGCCCCACGATTGGAGATCTGCAACTATGCGTCGAAGATCAGGAAGCGCAACAAAGTACTCAACAGCTGTGAGTACCCCGACGAAGAACACTATCGCGAATGCCACGTCCTTCCTGAGATTAAACTTCACCAATCCACTTTCCTCCCTACAGCCTGAACAAATTGTATAAGGCGTCGACGCCCAGTGTTCGAAGTATTGCGCCCAACGCGATCAGGAGTATCGCCACAACTTTCACGAAATCCTGTCCCACCATACTCCCGAGTTGTACCTTGTCTTCAGAAACATACGCTGCGGCCGCGAGAAGCTCTTCTCCGATCAGAACGTAGTCACATACGGTTGCGAAGAATGGGAGTTGAGCGACCTGAGTTGTTCCAGCCACCTGGATCGCGCCAAGATTGAACCCTGTCTCGGCCAACGTCAGCGACTCTGCGTACCAACCGCCCAACATAAAGTTGGCCGCAATCTTCTCTCTGTACATGACGCCAATAGCCCCGGATGTATATGCCATAGCAAATGACGAAAGAAATCTGACATTCTGTGAATTGTAGATCTCAGGCTTTCCCGCTGCCAAAAAGCCTTGTTTAACTATGTCTTCGGCCAATGGTTGCACTTCCGGGAGTTGGTTCGTGAAGATTAGGCGAACTCCGTACTGAGCCGACAGTTTGGCCACATGACCCAGTAGACTCAGTCCAGCTATGGTTTCCGCGGCAGATGGACCGGTCAGAGAGGAGCGACCGACGGCGTAGTGAATGGGTCTTCCCATCTCAGTGCAACGGCCTATGCTCTCTTCGATCGCTGTGAGACCTGCCACCTTCCTGACCTTCGGCGTCATCTTTCTTATTCTGCTCAGAAACAGCATCGCACCTATGAGAAAGGCAGCAGAAATGAGAATGATCATAGCCGAGCTTCGGCCTGGAACCAATGGAATCATCTAAGTCACGAAGCGTACTACTCTAAGCTTTTGATATTTAACAGTTTGGTGCGGACTGAGGTTGCCCTGAAATTCAGTCTTTGAGTTCGATGGGTCTTATGCGATTGGTTTGAATGCCTCGTCATCTGTTGGGAGTCGTACTGTTCTTCGTTCAAGGTGGCTTCTGGAGCCTTCTCATCGATAGCATACGCTACGGACGAGTTGTCGAGGGCTGGTAGTTTCTCTACGCATAGCTATGGTATGCGAGCGCGAGTATGTTCCATGCAACGACTCTGCAGAGGACCTCAACGTTCTGATTGTGCCTTATCTTGGATGCCACCTCTCTCCCGAACCTATGCTTGAAGGCTCCGAAGACGCCTTCTATCACCGTCCTGCGATGGTACTTCTCCTCGTAGGCTTCCTTGTTCTCCCACGCCTCGTGAATCATCCTGTTCCAAGCCGGGTAGCCTTTGGAGAGGGCGGAGGCTGTGTTACTCTTCAGCTTGATGACTGGGTTGGCTCCGTGATTCGCTACGAGTTGCGCGTTTCTCCTTGAGAGGTACGCGGTGTCGAGTGCTACGTTCTCCAATGCGATTTCCCTGCTCTTCTGGCTCATCAGGCCCTTCAGCTGTGGGGAGTCGTTCTTGTACCACTTCGTCACTGTTGCGGATAGGAAGAAGGGCATCTCCCTATCCGTTGTAACGTGGGCATGAAGCTTGACGAACCTCCTCTTCCTGCTCTTTCTCGAGTTCCTGACGTCGAACCACCGTTCATACTTCCTGATCGCTATTCCTGTTCCGTCGCAGGCTGAGCTGCATGCGTCTCTTCGCTGAACCCTCATTATGGCGGCGGATGTCTGCTTCACCAGTCTGTTCAGGTAGCCTTCACTGATATTCTTCACATGCTCTTGGACGGTGTTGTAGGCCGGGAGATGCTTGATTCTACAGATGCCTCTGTACTCGCTACTGGACGCGAGGAGGGAGTAGACCGACCTGTACGACAATCTGAATATCGCCCTTATGATGAGGCAGATGACTATTGCTCGTGGGTCCGCTGGCGGCCTTCCCACGGTTCCCTGCTCCTTCACCCTGTACGGTGGAGGCGTGGAGTAGACTGCTTCTGCTATGATCGGCAGCGCAAGCCTGTACTCGTCTTTTCTGAATCCGTTATACCTTTTCCAGTCCCTGCTACGCTTCCTAGCTGCCTTCTTCTTGCTCTGCCTTCGCGTCGTCCATATCCATCTCCTGCCATGATGAGATCACGCACCCTGGAGAATCTCGCAAAGAGAGAAGAAAAGAAGAGAGAAACGGAAGAGGGGAGGCGCAACCCCATCACAGCATGGGAAGCAGAGTCACCCAAATAGAACAATCAAAGAGCACCAGACCTGACATTCCGGTGAAAGTCA
>Ga0315280_10006521_pt1 | contig 16075 bp, 10 predicted proteins | sample YL17G06_40_MG_FD_203697 | JGI IMG/M metagenome (GOLD analysis project Ga0315280, IMG submission 203697) | Sediment microbial communities from Yellowstone Lake, YNP, Wyoming, USA - YL17G06_40 | ecosystem: Environmental > Aquatic > Freshwater > Lake > Sediment | place: USA: Wyoming | collected... | reverse complement strand
CTGATATCGGTCCTCACCGCGTTCCCCGACCGTGTCGCTCGCCGGCGCACGCCGTCCGAACCGGAGTTCGCGCTGGCTTCCGGCCGCAGCGCCGTGCTCGATGCCTCCAGCGCGGTCCGCGGCGAATGGATCGTGGCGGTAGACATCGAGGACCGGCCCGACCGCGGCCTGCCCCTGATCCGCATGGCCAGCGGCATCGAGCCCGAGTGGCTGCTGGACCTGTTCCCCGAGCGAGTCACCGAAACGCATGCCGTGGAGTGGAACCGCGCGGCGGAGCGCGTGGAAGCCATCGGCGCCCTGGTTTACGACGGCCTGGCGATTGAGGAAACACGCAGCGGCGCCGTCGATCCGGAAGAGGCGGCCCGGTTGCTCGCGCAGAAGGCCTGGGAAGCGGGATACGCGCGCTTCGCCGACCCCGACGAGGTCACCGCGCTGCTGGTCCGAGTGGCCTTCGCCGCGCGGCATTCGCCTATCCGGCCGCTCGACGAGGAAGACGTGCGCGCGGCGCTGGCGTCGCTCTGCAGCGGATTGCGGAGCTTCGGCGAACTGGCAGCCGCTGCCGGACACGGCGGTTTGCGCCGCGCGCTGGAAGAACGGCTGGGCGATTCCCGCCGCCTGCTCGAGCAGGTTGCGCCGGAACGCGTGCGGCTGGCCGGCGGCCGCCAGGCCCGCGTGAACTATCCGCCCGGCCACCCCCCATGGATCGCTTCGCGCCTGCAGGATTTTTTCGGAATGCGGGAGGCGCCGCGGGTCGCGGGCGGCGGCGTGCCCCTGGTGGTGCACCTCCTGGCGCCCAACCAGCGCCCGGTTCAAATCACCAGCGACCTGGCCGGCTTCTGGGAGCGCCATTATCCGCGGGTGCGCCGCGAGCTGCACCGCCGCTACCCGCGCCACCGGTGGCCGGAGGACCCGGGAGGCAGTAGGCAGTAGGCAGGGAGAACAATTGCGGATTGCGGATTGCGGATTTCGGACGCGGGTTGAAATCCGCAATCCGAAATCCGAAATCCGAAATTGCTTACTGCTTGCCGCCCGCTGGCAAGAACCCGGAAGCGACCTCCCGGCTGGCGTCGAAGATCGCGTATTGCGAGCCGGGCGGCGGCCACGTGCCGGCTAGGCGCACGGTTTCCAGCGGGCTGTTGCCGGCCATCACCAGCACCGCGTGCCGCTGATCAAGCGGATTGGCGGCGACAAACATGAGCGCTTCGTTCTCCGAGGCATGGTCGCGCCCGTCAATGCGGAACGCCGCCTGTTCGTACTCCAGCCCGATGCGCCTGGCCCAGGCGGCCAGCGCGGAGTTGGTTTCAGGGCGGCCGATGAAGACCACCTCCTTGCTGCGCAATTCATCCTCGCTTACCTCGAAGTCCTTGCGCACGGGCGCCGCGCTCTCGAACACGTCCAGCAGCCGGCTCTGCAGTTGCTCGGCGGCGTAGCGGTTGGCGCCCGCCTCGGCGACGGTGCCGTATACGATCACCGCCGAGCCGGCGCGGCGAAGCATGACCGAGGCCCGGTAGATCAGTCCCGGCTTCTGGTCGGGCAAGCCCGGGCCGGAGAGCCATTTCTCGAGCACGGGTCTCCCCTTCTCGCCCGCGGCAGCGAGGAACTGCGCGGTAGTCACGCTCTTGGTGGTGTTGGCCTCGAAGAAATCGCGCATCATGGCAAAAAACTGATCGTCGCCCAGTTCGCGCCGCAAGGCGTCGAGGGCCAGCGCGCCTTTGGCCCACGCGATGCGGAACCAGGCGTCGGAGCGGAGGTCGAATCGCAGGGCGGCGAGCGGCTGGTCACGCTCCACGGCGGCGGCGCGATAGTCGGTTCGGAATTCCTCCAGCCGCTTCTCCAGGTCGGCGCCCGACAGCGCGCCATAGTAAGCAGCCGAGCCGGCGCTCAGCCAGATATCGGCATCGGAGGCGGGCAGAATCCAGCCCTTCCACAGCCGGTCTTTGTAAGCGCCGGCGCTTTCCGGCCTTGGGGAACCGCGTCCGGCGCGCGCCGCTTGACCGGAGACCGCCTCGGCGCCGGCTTCCGGCCGGGCGGGCGGCTGCGCGCCTTTGCCGGCCAGGCGCGCCTTTTCGTTCTCGGCCACAATCACGCGCAGCGACTCCGAGGCCTGGCCCTCGATCAATCGGTATCCGGAGGAGTACAGCCCCATGTTGCCGGCATATTGCTGCTTGGCCCACGGCGGCGCCACCCACTCGCGCTGGTTGGGCTTGCCGAACACCGCCCACATCATCAGCCGTGAAGCCATCTCCGCCGTGGTTACTTTGGCGTCCATCGACGACGCGGTCACCAGCGGCGGCGTGCGAAAAGCCAGGAAGGCAAACTGCTCATCAATCCGCCCCTTGTAGTCTTCGTACAGCTCCTGCCACTTGATGTCGCGCGGCGAGGGGACGAAGGGGAGGTGTTGCGGCGCGCCTTTGGGATCGAACGCATACTCCAGCCGCACTTCGAGGTCCTTGGCGTTGTTGCAGCCCCAGTAGAAGCCCTCGGCGCCGCCGAACCAGTCGTTCTTCGAGCTGCGATAGAGGCGGGTCTTGTAGGTGCCCAGCTCGAACATGGCGATTTCGTTGGTGCGGGAATCGCCGATCAGCCATTCGTTGGCGTACAGCCCGTTGTTTTTTGTAGCCAGGTGCTCGACCACCTTGTCGATGCTGTCGCCGTACTGGATGGCGCGGCGGGCGCGGTAGCCCACCGGAGTGCCCTCGATGTTAAAGGGGCCCGGGCGGATGGTGGTTTCCGTCAGCACCACGCCGGCGTCGTTCTGGTACCAGTCGGTGCCGCTCTGAATGCCGCCGGGGAAGCTCTGGATCAGCACGCGGTGGCCACGGACCGGCTGGATATCGAGCAGGATGTTGGTCTGCTCGGCCAGCGTGAGGGACCACATGGTGATATGGGCGATGACCATGCGGCCGTCGCGCGCCGCCTTGCCGGTGGCGGCGAACGCCGAGCAACGCTCGCCCGCTGCCGCGTCGCGCTTGGGATCGAAATACGGCGGGCGCACCAGCTTCAGCATCTCCAGACCGCTGGGGCTGACGTCCGCCGCGCCGCGCAGCGTGCCCAGGTCGTCCATGGTGTTGGCCACCAGGATGTCCGTCAGGTCCACGGGCCGCTCGTCGTGCCTGGCGCCCGCCGCCGCTGCGCCGTCGGCGATGCCCTTCATCTCCTGGAGGATCTCCTGGTCGAAGCCGCGCAGGAACATGGCGTAGGCCGCCGTCCGCCCCTGTTCCCAAGCCCCCCGCCGCGATTGCGAGTCCAGTCGTGAGGCGCAGCGGTCCAGGTAGCGCTCGATCTCGCACGCCATCAGCCAGCCGTGCTGGTAGCCGCGCTCATACGGCTCCCCTTCGATGTGCAGGTAAATCCAGCCGGCGATGGGGTAGCGGTAAGCGGGCCCGAAGGTTTTGACCGCGGCGCGGGAAGGCCAGGGTGCGGCCCCCGGCGCTTCCTCCAGGCTCACGCCCTCGAAGTAGGCCTTGCCCCGGAAGGCGCCGCCCGTGCCGGCGATCAGCACAATGCGGTCCTGGGAGCGGGTGGCCGTGAAACGCAGCGCCAGGCGCGTCCAGTCGCGGGTGCCCGCCACCGCTTCCGAGTGCACGTCGAAGGGCATGGACTCCATGGCCAAAGCCGCGCCGGCGGCGATGGGCGTGCGATCCAGGTCGCGCACCTCCAGTTTCTCGGTGCGCACCCAGCCGCTCAGCTCGTACTGCCGCCCCGCCGTGAGGCGCAGCGGCTCGGAGCGGGCGCAGGCGTCCGAGTCGCCGGCCGGCTCCAGGCGCAGCGAACCGCGGTTCTGGCGGGTCACGGCGTTATCGGGAGTCAGGCGTCCGCGCACCGCCTCCCAGGTGTGGCCGGCAGGCGCAGCCCACGCCGCCAACTGCATCGAAACCAAGCAGATTCCCAGTAGACGCATGCATCCTCCAAGGGTCAGTCGGCCTACTTTATCGCGAGAAGAGCCGGCAGACTGGATAATTCACCACGGATGAACACGGACCATCCCGCAGGGCGGGACGGAACCCATCCGCAGATTACGCAGATTTCGCAGATTCCAGAATTGGATCTTAATCTGCGTAATCTGCGTAATCTGCGGATCGGTTGTTTGGTCCATCCTTAAGAGGGGCCAAGGGCAGCGGCATCCGCGCCCATCCGTGTTCATCCGTTCCGCCGCGCCAATGGGGTATACTTCCGGGCGCACCCGCCGAGGCGGGGGAGCGGCTTTGCTGAGGTGGAACATGATCACACGACGCGCAACACTTCAAGCGGTTGCCGGCACCATCGCCGGCGGTTTTGCCGCCGCACTACCCGGCGCCACAACCCAGGCGCCCGCGCTTGTTCGCAGCCAGCGCCGGCCCGGCGACAAGCCCAACCTCCTGTTCCTATGGACCGACCAGCAGCGCTTCGACACCATGGCCGCCTATGGCAACACGCGCTTCCGCGTGCCGGCGATGAACCGGCTGGCATCGCAATCGGTGGTGTTCGACCGCTCGTATGTCACGCAACCGGTGTGCACGCCGAGCCGCTGTTCGGTGATGACCGGCCTGTGGCCGCACCAGTCCGGCTGCGTCCGCAACAACATCGCCATGACAGCGGAGACGAAGACCGTCCCCGAGCTGCTGAACGACGCGGCCTATCGCACCGGCTACATGGGCAAGTGGCATCTTGGCGACGAGGTATTCGCGCAGCATGGCTTCGCGGAATGGCAGGCGATCGAAGACACGATCTACCGCAAGTTCTACTCGGCCGGGCGCGACAAGAACGCGCGCAGCGCCTACCACCACTTCCTGGTCAGCCTCGGCTACAAGCCGGAGGAGGACAACAGCTTCAGCCGGAGCTTCGCCACCACGCTTCCGGTGGAGCACTCCAAACCGTCCTTCCTTGCCAACGAGGCCTCCAATTTCATTTTGAAGCACCGGGGCGAACCGTGGATGCTGTATGTGAACTTCCTCGAGCCCCACACGCCGTTTTCAAGCGCGCTGAACGACCTGCACGGCGAAGAGGACACGCCGCTGAAGAACTACCCCGGCACGCCGCTGGGTCCCGAGCCGGAAGCATACAAGCTGCGCCGCCAGCAAACGGCCGGAGGAAAGAAGAAGGGCGCGGGCTCATCCGTCGAGGACCGCGCCAGGCTGCTGCGCCAGGCGCGCAATTACGCCGGCCTTTGTTCGCTGGTCGACCAGGCGCTGAACCGCATTCTGTGGATGCTGGAAGTCACGGGACAGGCGGAGAACACCCTCATCTTCTACACCTCCGACCATGGCGAGATGATGGGTGCGCATGGCTTCATGGCCAAGAGCATCATGTATGAAGAAGCCATGCACGTGCCGCTGCTGGTGCGCGCGCCCTTCCGTCAACTGAAGCCGCATCACGTCACGCAGCCGGTGAGCCACATCGATGTCGTGCCGACGGTCCTGGAGTTGTTGGGGAAAAAGGACCCCGGGCTTTCCGGGAGAAGCCTGGTTGCGATGCTCGAAGGCGGGACGCGTCCGGACAGCAATGTCATCGTGCAATGGAACTCCGACAAAAACGAAGATGCCGGCGCTCCGAATGCCCGCACCATCATCGCGCCCGACGGCTACAAGCTGGTGCTGCACGACCGCGACGTTTCCATGCTGTTCGATCGCAATAAGGACCCGCAGGAGCTGCGCAATGTTTATGGGAAGCCGGAATATGCGGCTGTGCAGGCGAAACTGCGGAAGAAAATCGAGGAGTGGCAGAAACAAACCAACGACAAGCTGGCGCTGCCGGGAACATGAGGCCAATCAAGCCGCGTCAACACGGAGACGCGGTACTCCTCGGTTTTCGCGGGGAGTCGGAATCCCGACGGAATGGGGCAGTCCGTCGAGCGCGTACAAGTTCGGCGCGGGGATTCACACGGCAGACGTGAGTGCGGCGTTGCAGGCCGTACAATTGGCAGTGGGTGCTCTGCGCGGCTGAGGCATCATGAAACTGCCTGCGGACACAACTATCGTCAAAGACAAGCTGACGCGCTACCTGCTCTTATTGCAGGCGCGCGGCGACAAATCGGCCTTTCTGGCACGGGCGGGTTACACGCTGGAAAACGCCGACCAACTGCTGCGAGACTTGCGCATGCAGATCTTGCCGTTGGAAGTCGTGGCGCTGGAATCCAACCAGTTTGGCCAGTACTACGAGAGTCGAGGCACGCTCGCGGGTCCGAACGGGGTGATGCTGGCCGTTCGCGCCATCTGGATAACCGAGCACTTGTCGGGCGTCACGAAGTTCGTTACACTGGTCCCAGATAAGTGGAGCACATGATGAAATTCGAGCTGTACACCGATGTGGCGCTGGTGTGTGATCTGCCGGAGCATCACCTCCGCCGCGGCGACGTCGTCAAGCTGGTGGACCATCATGTCGCGCCCGGCGGTGTGGAAGGTTACTCCATCGAGGTCTTTAACGCCGTCGGCAACAATATCGCAGTGACTGCCGTCCCCGCGTCCGCCCTCGAAGCTCTCCGCGAAGACGAGATTCTCTGTGCGCGGTCGTTGACCGTAGCATAGGCATCTTGCCTGTGCAGGCCGCTACTGCCCGCCATTTGATACGCAGCAGTGGGGCGCGATCGTCTTTGTCGCTTCGAAGATGGAGCGGCTTTTGTGTGCGCCCAATGCGGCCACGTCTGGTTGTCGGCCGAGACGACCCAGGCCATCGACGACATGCTCCGCACACCTTCCGCCGGGCGAACATCACCTGGGGGCAGCAGGTTGGCGGTTCCGCCGTCCAAGCCGGCAACATCGCCGGAACCGCGACCGGCGCAACCGCCGATGCGCCAGCCCGACGGGAACGTTGCCGCCGTGGAAGGATGTGTCAAAAGTCAAGAGGCAGGCTGAACGCTGTTAAGACTTTCCAAAAGAAGTAAAGGCTGGCGATCCCACAGGCAGTCACGAGCACCACGACGGCGACTTTTAACGGTGACGGGACCTGCGCCCCCCTGAAGTCCCTGCCGAAAGCGGCGACGATAAACCCACAGAACACAAGCGACATGATCGCCATGGCCAGGTAGCTCGTTCTCGGCCCAGGGGTCTTCCCTTGTGACTCGCTTATATCCTGTACCGGTTCGAGCCTGGTGGGTCTCCGCTGGCCCTCGACGACTCCCTGCACCTCGATCTGCGTGTCTAATGGGCCAGCATAGATGAGCTGGATGACCGCTCCATCATTCTGTTCGAGAATCCTCCAAGTGACCGGAATTCTTCCGTCCCCGACATCGGACGTTTGGACACCGAATTCGCAGATCTCCCTGCCCCGCCTTCGAATCGTCGCTTCGAGAATCGGCACAGGGGGATGGGTCGCGATTTCAACCCGCCGCAGGATGTGCTCAGGGCGTATCGACTCTCTGCCTGCGTTCCAGATCATTATCTGAGCGGCACTCACATTGGATCGGATTTCTTGACCATCGTGGAAAACGTGCAGCCTGGATGCCTGTCCCACCTTCAAAACGCTGGTTCGCGCCGGACTGACATAGTAAACAAGATTGCGGGTCCGCTGGCCTGCGAAGTAAAAGTAGAACGATGCGATGACGCCGAGGACGGTGAAGAGCGCGCTAACGAAGCCGATCCAGGGATGATCCGCAAAGGTTCGCAGCAGAGAGAATGGTCGCCGTTTGGTTACCACCCCGCTATCGGTTTGAGGTTCGCTCGATTCGCCCACTGGATTCTTCCTTTGCCCGTCGGGCATCTGTTGGGGTGCGCTCATGGTCACAGATTATACCGGAGGCCAGTCCGATTGCGTGATCGACGCCGGGAACCGGAGGGTCTTGGGAGGCGTGGAAGGCAACTGGCGCGCCTCCTTGGCCACCCGTTCGCCGGCGAACTGCGCCAGCCCGAAACGAACGTTGCCGTCGTGGAACCAAATCGAGAAGTGCCGGAACATGTCGGCCGATTCCGTCTCCATCTTCGTGAGGATCAGCCCGACTTTGTGCGGTCGACAATCCCGGGCAGCCGATCGGGCGCGCCATCAGGCTTACGACTACCTACACGCCGCTGCCAGAGCGGTGGGCTTCGACTCCGAAGGTTTTGGGCCGCACACCTTCCGCCGCGCGAACATCAGCTGGCGGCAGCAGGTTGGCGGTTCCGCCGCCCAAGCCGGCAACATCGCCGGTCGCGCCGAGGTCCAGGTCACCGCCGAGTACACCCACGTCGCGTAGGACGGTGAGACTGGCGTTTGGCGCTCAGTAGTACATCCGGATGTACCCATAGGCTCGGTCGAAAAGCTCCTGATCCTGATGCAGCTTGTACTTGAAGAGCGTCTTGCGGAGAGCCATCTTGACCTCTCGCTCGCCCGCATGGGTGTTCTGCCAGCCGTCGAAACGGACGTAGCGAACGATCTCGTCAATGTCGTTCACGACGCGTTCGACCATGATCGGCGTTTTCTCATTCTTTACTTCCTGGAAAAGCTCGGTGAGGGCGGCTTTGCCCAGCGCCTCGCTTTCGATGGGCTCGGCGACCTGCTCCGCGGCGACGACGTCGCGGGCGAGGGCGAGCAATGCTTTCAGAAAGTCTGTACTAAGTAGCAGTCCCTGGTCGTGTTTCTGCTTGAGTTCTTCGAGACGCTCGCTCAGTGCTTTGAAGCGCGGATCGTGCATCCGCTTGCGCAGACGCCGAGCGACTTTGATCTCGATCTCCTTTGCTTTCTTGTTCGGGTCGGGTGCTCCTAGCACCGCTTCGAGCAGATCGGCGTCCAAAACCAGCGTCTCGAGGTCGTCGCGGATCGCGTCAACGTGGACGTGTTCGTGGATGAGCTCGATGGTCTTGGCGCCCAGGGCATGCCAGAGAAGTCTCCCTGTACCAGTCGAGGGCTTCACTGACTCGTAGACCTGCGTCAGCCAGCGGTAGTCGGTCTCGTACCGGCCGAGGATCGGATCGGGCGAGATCGCCTCCCAAAGGCGACTGAGATAGCTGTAGTCCGCAGCGAAGCGGTCGCGCGTGTCGTTGTTCGGCAAGCAATTCTGTGCGGCCATCAGCCCCTCGTACCCTGTGACACTGCGGTCGACGCCCGGGAAGTAGGCCAGGCACTTCTGCATGGCCTCGGGCAGCTTCCCGACGAGCTCATTGATGTTGGCAACGACCCGGGTGATGCCCTCCTCGTCAAACTGGATCGCCTGGGCGACGTCATCAAAGACGCCCAGGTAGTCAACGATTAGACCGTGGGTCTTCGCCTCTCCGTAGGGCCGGTTGGTGCGGCAGATGGCCTGGAGGAGCGTGTGGTCGCGCAAGGGCTTGTCGAGGTACATCGCCTGCAGGATCGGTGCGTCAAAGCCCGTGAGGAGCTTCGAGGTGACGATGAGGATCTTTAGGGGATCGCCAGGGTCGCGGAAACGGTCGAGGAGCTTCTCCTCAGCATCCCGATCACGCCGGTAGGGCGCGTACTCGTTTTCGCCGCTGTTCACGGTCATGACGATGTCGGAGGTCTCCGACAGCAGGTGCTCGTCGAGGGCCTTCTTGTAGACGACGCAGCTTTCCCGGTCGAAGGTAACCACTTGCGCTCCGAAGCCACCGGGGGCCACCTTTTTCTGGAAGTGGCCGGCAATGTCTGCGCAGATCTTCTGGATCCGCTCAGGGGCCTTCACCAGCACAGCCATCTTGGCGGCTGTCTTGGCGAGTTGGTCTTTGTCGAGGTCGCTGAGGCTGCCCGTGAGCTCCTTGAACGCCTGGTCAATGGCCTCCTTGTCGATGTGCAGCTCCAGAAGGCGCGGCTCGAAGTGCAGTGGCATCGTGGCGCCATCACGGATCGACTCTTCGAAGCCGTAGCGGCTCATGTAGCACTGCTTGTCCTCCTCGGCCCCGAAAGCGTAGAAGGTGTTGTGGTCGGCGCGGTTGATCGGAGTGCCGGTCAGGCCGAAGAGGAAGGCGTTGGGCAGCGCCTCGCGCATCTTCCGGCCGAGATCGCCCTCCTGGCTGCGGTGGGCCTCGTCGACCATCGCGATTATGTTGCTGCGGTCGTTGAGGACACCCTCGGCCTCGCCGAACTTGAAGATCGTGGTGATGATGATCTTGCGGACGTCCTGCTCCAGCAGCCGCTGTAGCTCCGCACGGCTGTCGGCCTTGACCAAGTTCGGAGTGTCCGTGGCGTAGAACGTGCTCGAGATCTGCGTGTCGAGGTCGACGCGGTCTACCACGATCATGACGGTTGGGTTCCTGAGCGCCGGGTGTAAACGCAGCTTCCTCGCCGCGAACAGCATCAGCAGCGACTTCCCTGAGCCCTGGAAGTGCCAGACGAGGCCCTTCTTGGGGTGCCCGGCCACCACGCGCTCGACGATCTTGTTCGTGCCCTCGTACTGCTGGAACCTGGCGACGATCTTGATACGGCGCTTCTTCTTGTCCGTAGCGTAGGCGGTGAAGTTGGCCAGCAGGTCGAGCATAACGTGTGGCCGGAGCATCGACGAGATCGCCTTTTCCACTTGCTGTAGGGAAGGCGTACTTGAATCGGATTCGATTCGCCATGGCCCCCAGATCTCTACAGGCAGCCCGATTGAGCCGTAGCGGAACTCCTTCCCCTCGGTGGCGACGGAGAAGACGTTGGGGACGAAGAGCTCGGGAACGTTGCGCTCGTAGTCTTCGCGCACCTGGATCGCTCCGTCGAGCCAACTCTGGCTCGCTCGGACAGGGGTCTTCGCCTCGATCAGCACCACGGGGATGCCGTTGACGAGCAGCACAAGGTCGGCGCGCTTCTCGGTAGGTCCTGCGCGGTGGGTGTACTGGGTCGTCACGACGTACTGGTTTCTCTCGACATCGGCGAAGTCGATGAGGCGGATCGTGACGTGTTCGCCGTTCGGGCCAAAGGGCATCGACCTCTCGCCCGTAAGCCAGGCGGCAAACTCCTCGTTGGCTTTGACGAGGCCGTCGCTGCGGACGCCCATGATGATCGCACGGAGCTTGTAGAGAACGTCGTCGGCCCGATCGGGCTGGGCGGCGATCTCCGGGTTCAGCCGGATCAGCGCCTCGCGCAGGTGAACCTCGACCAAGGGTTCGTGGGGCTGCCGCGGGAGGTTCTGCGCCGCGAGGAAGTGCCAGCCGAGCCCGCAGAGCTGGCCGTGGCGCCGGGCGAGGCCCGGGGCGACGGCGATGTGGTCGGTGATGCCGCCGCAGAGCCGGTCGCGGACGAAGGCTTCGACGGTGTTGGCTTCGTTGAACGCCATAAGCTACTGGCTCCACATCGCCGTGACGACACTAGACTTGAGCCGCTTCAGGTTATCAAGGCGTAATAAAAGCGACTCGATGCACTGCTGTATTCGAGTCATTCGCTCGACTGCTTCTGTCTGTAACGACATATCGGGACGCGGCACGGAAATTCCTGCCATGTCGTCAGCGTTTAAGTGGGGCTGCGCCGTCCGCGCACTCAGCGCACGAAGGACGCTGACCACAGTGCGCCGGGCCAACAGGAAATGAGCGAGATACTGTGGATTGATACGGTCGCTATCTGGACAGATCACTAAATCGTATCCTGCCACTGAACCCGCCCATTCTTTCGTGATCAACGCTGAGTCACCTGTGTATGCGCCACTGCGAACGAGAAGAATCTCTCCCTCCTCCAGGAAAACTCGTCGCGAATCGGGAATTGCGTTGGGATCGATTCGCATTAGGTCTTTTGCAACAATCCGCCCCCTGTCGATGTTTGTGGCACGAATCATCGCAACTCCCTCTGGGACTTCTTGAGGTGGCTGCCCTAAGCCATAGCGAACGCTCGCGATAGCACTAAGTGGCTTTCGAATCAGTCGCGAATCGGTAAAGGCGTGCTCTCTCTCGGCTTCGAGCAGGTCATCGGCCGTCATCTTCAGCTTGAACAAGCGGTCATCCAAGGCTTGAAACTGCGCCAGAAGTGCAGCAATCCGCCGCTGCTCCTCCAAGGATGGCAGGGCGAACTCTTCCTCCGCTAGCGTCTTCCAGTTGATCGTCGGCGAGAGCGAGCCTACCGAGATCTCTTTCGCCCGCTCCATGAACAGATCGCTCTGCATGAAAAACGGAAGAAACTCAGGCAAGACCACATCCGGCTTCGCACGGAGAACCATTGCGTGTGCTGAGCAGATACCGTCAAAGTGTGCGACAGCCAGCTTGCGCTGATATACACGTCGACGCCCGAAGATGATGTCGCCGGCTCGAAAGCGCAGCTTTGTGGCCTCTACATCAGATGGGGCACCCCATCGGTGAATGGTGAGCGAGTCGGAATCGAGGTGCTCAAGGCCCACGTAGTGCCCGACCTCAGCTTCAGCCGGGTCATCGATCCGGTCGTTCACCATGACCGCCATCTCATCAAAGCGCCGCTTGCGCCAGCCGTTGTTCGGTGGGCTGTCAGGCATCCTGCGTCTCCACGGCGACTGCGTCGTCGAGCATGTCCACGAGCGCGTCCATCTGCTCCCAGAACTCCCGGCCGCTGGTGTCGAACGCAGCCCAGGCCGTCTTCAGGTCCTGGGCGCCACCGTTGCTTGCCCCATTCCCAATCGGCCTGACGTAACGCGGGATCGACAGGTTGCCGTCCTTCTGCAGCACTTCGGCGATCGTCGCGACCTTGGCGAAACCGGGGTCATCAGCGAACGCCTGATAGGCTTTCAGGATGCGCTGCTGATGCTCAGGCTTCAGGAAGCTCTGCGCGCGCTCCCGCGCCACCTGGTGGACGGCATCGATGAATAGAATCTTCGTCTTCCGATCCGCGGGCTTCCGCGTGCGGCAAATCACCACGCAGGCCTCCATCGGCGAATTGTAGAAGAGGTTCGGCCCCAGGCCGAGGACACATTCAAGCAGGTCCAACTCGACGAGCTTGCGTCGCATCTCGGCCTCTTCGTTGCGGAAGAGCACGCCATGCGGGAAGAGGATCGCACAGCGGCCCGTCTTCGCATCCAAACTCTTCAGGATGTGCTGGAAGAAGGCATAGTCGGCGCGGCCCTGGGGCGGTGTGCCGAGGAAGTTGCGGCCCCACGGATCGCTCTGCCACGCCTCGCGGTTCCATTTCTTGATCGAGTACGGGGGATTCGCGAGGAGCACGTCGAAGGTCCGCAGGCGGTCGCGCCCGATGAAGGCGGGGTTGCTCAGGGTGTTGCCAACTGCGATCTCGAAGTCCTCGACGCCGTGCAGGACGAGGTTCATGCGGGCAATGGCGGCCGTGATGTGGATCAGTTCCTGGCCGTAGAGACCGAGTGTGCGCGTGTCGCCGCCGCGGCGCTTGACCTCAGCCAGCGCCGATATCAGCATGCCGCCGGTGCCGACGGTTGGGTCGTAGATGCGCTCACCCGCCTGCGGTTCGAGCATCTGCACCATCAGATGGACGAGCGTGCGGTTGGTGTAGAACTCCTGCGCCGTGTGGCCGCTGTCGTCGGCGAACTGCTTGATGAGGTACTCGTAGGCGTTGCCCAGCTCGTCCTCGGGGACCGCGGCCAGGCTCAAGGTGTGTCGCGAGAAGTGCTCGATGAGGTTCTTCAGCGTCTCGTCGGGCATCTGCGCTTTGTCGGTCCACGAAGCATTGCCGAAGATGCCGGAGAGGCGCCTCGCGTTGGCCGCCTCGATGGCGTGGAAGGCGTTCAGGAGGGCTCGGCCCACGTCGCGGGAAGCGTTGCGTACATCAGACCAGTGGGCGCCGTCCGGGATCGCGAACCTGTCGTCGGCTGTGGCGCGAGCATAGGCTTTGTCGCCAGTCTCGTCCAGGGCAGTCTGATACTCCTCATCCCACACGTCGGAGAGCCGCTTGAAGAAGAGCAGCGGGAAGACGTACTGCTTGTAGTCACCGGCGTCGATCAGGCCCCGCAGGAGCTTGGCCGCCCCCCAGAGGTAGGACTCGAGCTCTTGTTGGCTCAGGTGTTCGGGAGCCTTACTCATGAGAGCCAGCCTCCCTCGGTCAGGACTTCGCGCAGCCGGTCCTCGGCCGCCCGGCACTCCGAGAGCGCCTGTTTGAAGGCTGCAACGGCCTCCGGCAAAGGCGGGATCTCCTGGCCGATGGGCAGCAGTACGTAGCGCGAGATGTTGAGCGTCCAGTCCTCGTCCTTGATTTCGTCGAGGCCGACCACCTTGGCGCGGTCTTTCACGTCGTTGAAAGCACGCACCCAGGCGACGATCTGCTCGGCGTGCTCGGGGTCAAGGAAGTTCTGGGCGCGGCCCTTGCAGAAAAGGGTCGAGGCGTCGATGATCAGCACCTTCCTCCTGCGTTCGGCTGGCTTCGTTCGGCGGAGAATCACGACCGCTGGCGCGAGACCCGTTCCGTAGAAGATGTTTGGGCCGAGTCCGATGATCGCCTCGATGAGATCCCGTTCAAGCAGCTCTTGACGGATTCTGCCTTCGGCGCCCTTACGAAAGAGCGCGCCCTGGGGAAGCACCACCGCCATGCGACCGGCGCGCCCGGCCATCGAGGCAACCATGTGCTGCACCCAGGCGTAGTCCCCGTAGCTGTCCGGTGGTAGGCCGTAGGCCGCACGGCCCCACGGGTCACCCTCCCACACCTCACGCCCCCACTCCTTGAGTGAGAACGGAGGGTTGGCGATTACGCAGTCGAACGTAGCGAGGCCTCCGGTGCTGGAGTCGGTGAAGGCCGGGCTGCGCAGCGTGTCTTCGCGCACGATCTGGAAGTCCTCCACGCCGTGAAGCACGAGGTTCATGCGAGCAATGGACGAAGTTGTGAGGTTCTTCTCCTGGCCATAGATCTTGCCGAAGAATGTGCGCGGATCACCGCCCCCGCGCTGCACATGCTCAATCGCCCCGAGCAGCATGCCGCCGGTGCCACAGGCCGGGTCGTAGATGCTGTCGCCCTCTTTGGGGTCGAGGATGTCGACCATCATGCGCACCACGCTGCGAGGCGTGTAAAACTCGCCGGCCTTCTTCCGCTTGGTGATGTCTGCGAACTTGCCGATCAGGTACTCGTAAGCGTCGCCGAGGATGTCGGAGCTGACCGCCGTGTTGCCGAGCGAGACCTCCGAAAGCCCTTCGATGAGGTCCTTCAGTATCTCGTCGGTGAGCATCTCGCGGTTGCCCCAATCGGCGGCCCCGAAGACGCGATACAGCGTGTCGGGGTTGGCTCGCTCGATCTCTCGCATGGCGTGTGACAACGCGGCACCGACGTTGGCCGGGGTCCCGCGGACGTCCCGCCAGTGGCAGCCTTCCGGAACGTTGAATCGGTGAACCTCTGGGAAGTCGATCAGGACAGCGTCGCCGTAGAGTCCAGCGGCATCTGCCGTCTCCTCGTCCCACACGTCGCAAATCCGCTTAAAGAAGAGCAGCGGCAGGATGTAGGCCTTCCAGTCCGTTCGGTCGACGGCGCTGCCGCGGAGGATCTCGGCGCAGTTCCAGAGGTGCGACTTAAGCTCCTGGAGAGTCAGAGGCATGTTAGTTTGGCTCTATTCCCACGAATTCGCCGAACCGCTCTTCCCTGTGACGGTCGCGTGGTACTTGCTCTTCAGTTGTGGATGATACGGGATTCTGGCCCACCGCTGCAACCGGCAAAGTGGTACATCGTACAGGCCTTGGTTGATTAGCTTGCTCGCTGCTGGGAGCAGCTCAAGCGAAGACTGGTGCCTAGCAGCCCGCGGCAGAAATAGCTGTTTTCACGCAGCGACTTGAGCGGCCATGAAGCGGGGCAACTGGAGCTCCGCGGGTCGCGAAGGGCCGGAATGGCCGTCCCGTGCCTTCCGCCGGCCCTGGCGAACTGTCGAGGCGCAGCCTCGACAGAAAAAGAGCATCGCCGACGGAAAGGCAAAGCCATTCCGCACAGCAGAGCGGCAGAGCCGCCAGGGGCGTCCGGCCGCCGCGCTGCCCGCAGCCGCAAGCGCGGCCCTACTTGGGGGAGTATCTCTGGAAGAAGGGGACCATGTCGCGGAACATTTGCGGCGTGCGGTCGCCGCCGCATTCCTCGCGCAGGCGCACCTGGCACTCGATCCCCAGCTTGTCCATCCGCTCTTTCAGGAAGAACCCGAAGCGCGGATGATGGATGCCGGCGCCGGGCTTGGCGTCGGGCGGCAGCGGCTCATTGGGCTAACAGCCTGTGGTAAAAGTCGCCGAATCGATTGCAGATGGCCGGGTTGATAAAACATAAATGTGCTAAAATGTTTTATCGGATTCCGGAGGGCAATGGCATGGCCATGGGCACACGACAGCAGCGGCAG
>Ga0315280_10006519_pt1 | contig 16077 bp, 25 predicted proteins | sample YL17G06_40_MG_FD_203697 | JGI IMG/M metagenome (GOLD analysis project Ga0315280, IMG submission 203697) | Sediment microbial communities from Yellowstone Lake, YNP, Wyoming, USA - YL17G06_40 | ecosystem: Environmental > Aquatic > Freshwater > Lake > Sediment | place: USA: Wyoming | collected... | reverse complement strand
AACAGCAACTACCTGTCTACTTCCAAAAAGAGATGAAAATTGCCAAAAACGCTGTTGATTGCAACGAACTCATAAAAGGATTCTGGAAAAAAGCCGCGTGCACTAAGACCTAATTAGAAAAGAAAGTAAGTTTGCGGGAGCAAACCGTCATAAGCGTTGATATGCCATTAATACCCAGCATGAACGGAAATATAAACCTAACTAGCAAATTGTAGAACAAAAAAACACATAGAATGTCCTTAGAATCTGAAATGGTAGACTGTTCTACTTGAATAATGCTTTTATAATCTCCGTAATTATCTGGTGTCGTGAATGTGATGGTGAAAATTGAGTCAGCAAAAGCATTGAAGGACTGGGAAGCGAAGTTTGGAATATCTTTCAAGGGAATGATGGGGAAAGGCGGAAAAACGGAGTTGTTTGATACTGGCAGAATGGTTATATCATTGAAGGAAAAAGAACGAGTGGTGTTGATAGATAACCTTGAAAAAATGTGGGAATTGTCCAGAGACAAAAAAGGGATTTATCATTTACGAAAGCTTTTGAAGAAACGGACGACTTTGTGAACTTGAATTTCTTGAATTACGGCTCAGACTCCCAGACTTCAAGTTGACATTAAACGCTCCAAGTCCAGTATTTGGAGTGTTTCTGTTCATGGTTAGGTAGAATCTGCCTTTTGTGTTCAAGTAATCTTCAGTGAGCCTTTATGATAATCCCACGTTCTTAGTATAGTGCCTCTTTTCAAATCTCTCTGTCACACTGTGAAGCATACATGGTTAACCACGGAGTCTGGGGAGATGGAAAGGTTCATTTTTGAAAAACTTGCCCATTATGATTCTTGGTTCTATACGTCTATACTGCTTTGTTTCATCTGAGGTCTATGCTGTCGCCTAAGTTTACAATCTGGCTCAAGATTATTCCTTCACACTTCAAACATAATCTCTCATTGTAATTCTCTCTAAAGGTTTCCAGAGCTTGTTCCAAACATCATGTATTGAGTTCTTTTGTAGAGCATCTATGCCTAAGAAATAGAAAACAACATGTCCCAGCTCATGTAAGACAACGAGAACTTTAAAAATGAGATTTAGTTTCGCATTGATTCTAATAGTTCCTGACCACCATTCGAAATATCCTCCACGCAAGAGAATGCAGCCAGAAATGTACAGTCTCCATTCAGGAGAAGGAAGTACAAAGTAGGGAAATTTTTCTACTTTCAATTTGAGTCTCAATGTTTTCTCCTCTCAGGAAGTTTTTCAGAGCAAGTCTTTGCACTCTGAATCAAGCAAACATATTTCATTACAATCTCTTTTCCTGTTCTTTCCTTTAGAACTGAAGGTCTTCCAAATCTTCTACTTTACGTCTTTTGGTTTTGTTCTTCCTTTTCTTAGGAAAGCCTAGTTTAGAAGGAGTTAGCATCCCTCCTATTCGTTTGGAATAATCTCGGTTTCACCACGTTCGTTTTTGGTGAAAGTATTTCCACAGTAAATGCATCTATAGGTATTTCTATAAATTGGTGTAATTCTTGTCTCTTCTCTTGTCTTAACAACTTTCCTACTTACCTCTTTAGAATCAACTCTGTCGATTCCGAAATATCCATGACAATTATCACATCTTCTGTAAAAAATCACTCCAAGCACAAAAATGAGGAATGCACCAAGTATTAGGAAAGCTGTTGAAACGTAAATCCATTCGACTGTCACCTGAGCTCTCAAAAACCATGTAACGTAACAGAATGGGACAAAACAAAAGCATGTGAGAATAATCAAAATGGCGATTTCTCGCTTTATTGATGCTGTTGGTTTATGGTATCGCCACATCATGTATCTACGTCCTAGACGCAGAATTAAACTGACAAAAGGGTTTTCTGGAATAACGCTAATGCCTTCTCTTTCAACCTTTTCTTTTAGAGTTTCTTCTGGACGAATCTGTTTCAGACGTTCTTTATAGGATTCGCATTCTTTTCTGTCTATTTTACCGCTTTCTGCCATACCGTGATGGTTTCGACAAAAGACAATGAGGTTAGACTCTCTGTTATCGCTTGGGTCACCATTGATATGATGGATTTCTAAGGTGTGACTCTCATTGCAGAAAGGAACGCTACATTTATGTCCACTCTCAACTAACAGCTTTCTTTCTGTTTCCTTGGGAATAGCGGTTCTTTCTTTCCTAGCTTTCACTTGTTCTCTGCCTTCTAGGTTTTTCTTCTTTTTCCCAAATCCTAACCTCAAGAGATGTCACAAGAATGCCTAGAATCATCCATAAAGCGATACCTAGAAACCCTAGACCCACATGTGCAAGTGTCAAATCTCCATAGTTTGATTTACCGACCCATAATGTAGGATTTGCCCAAAAAAGAAAAAGAACCAGAGAAGAAAGGACAGTCAATATTGTTGCGTGGATAATCTTAGGTTGAGGAATATATTTCGACTTGATAGAGTCAAACTCTTTGAAATCATCTTCAAGACCTTCTACTCCAGATTCCGAGTAATTTGGAATTTTCGTTCTTTCAAGATATGAAACTAATGTTCTTAATTCTTTAAGCAATTCCTCTTTCCTTTCCTTTATTTCCGAATCTAAGACTTTCTTCATTTTAGCTTGGATGTTCTCTCTTAAAACCAATTGAATGACAATAGCAATTACTGTTAGAACACCATAGGACAAGGGAATAATGTATATAGTTAGGCTAGGATTTGCTGTTAGCGTTCCAGACCCATATCCCCAGAAAGCCAATAGGACAATCCCTATGATTATCTTATAAATTGTTGTGACTTCCACCTCAAACATAACCTTATTGTTTGACAATTCTGATTAGTTCTTTCGGTTCAGCTATAACCTTTTTGCATTTCTTACAAGTTTCGGTCTTTAGAGGTTCATACATAGGGATTAAACGAAATTCATTCATCTCTTACTTCTCTTACAACTTTGGCAACGCTATTCTGCAACCATTTATTATGCTCAACAATTAAGTCCCAATAGGCTGGGTCGTTTTCTCTAATATATCTAAGCCATGATTTCAACCCTTTAGAACTTTTATTAAGATTGCAGTTATGACAAACTGGAACAACAGTTCTTCCACCAGAACGATAAGGAAGAATGTGGTCAAAATGTAGCCTGCTTCGGTTACCAGTCCAGTACAGAGAGCTACCGCAATAGGTACATTTCCGACATTCTGTGCATCCTGCTTCGGTTAAGAAGAGACAATCTGAGTTGCAATCGTTATACATTTCTACCTACAACTTTCTTTTCTTGTTTTTCACTCATTCTTGAACCTCAAGTTCACATGTGCCTTTCTTGTCTTAAATACATGGCAATTAGACTGTATATGATTGAACTGTCTGCTTTTTCTTCTTGCTTCTATATCTCACTTCAAGTAGCAGAACCACAATCGCAATGATGAAACCTATTGGAATTAATAAGAGAAGGATAAACGCCCATAGCGGACCATTAGCATTTCCTGTGTCTGAATACATATAGAGTCTGCCATTACTGTCTAACTGGAATTGGAGATTTCCTCCCAATAGCATATTAACTAGGTATGAAAAGAACGGAGCACCAATCAATACTATAATTAAACAGATTGCAAGCACAATTATGGCGACAATCACACGTTTACGCATAAGACAAAATTGTCACTTGATGGATTTAAAGTCTTGTTTTAAGAATTTTGCATCTGAGCCACCACATTCGGGGCACTTCTTGACTTCACTCATTCTTGAACCTCTAATTTGTCTTCTGTTACCGTGCAGATTTAAGATTTCTGTCTTATTAGATGTCATGGCTTTTGTGGGGGCGGTGGTGGTTGATTGGTTTTTGCTGTTCTGCCTCTGCGGTGAACCGAAATAGCCAGAGCCACTATTACTAGTAGAAGTATTAGAATAACTCCTATGATTGTCAACAGAAACCCTACATCAATCCCGCTAACTGTTGGTAATCCTACGTCATATGTCAAGTACACCGTTTTCCCAGTAAACCATGAGAAAGTGTTGCCGAAATGTAATGTGTACGCTCCAGATGCTTGTGCGGTGAATTCAAATGTCTTTCCTTGTGTGACTCTTCCAGAGTCAAGGATTTTAGTACCTTGAGGGTCTGTTACCCAGAAATCAATATCATTGCCACCGCCACTTATAGACAATGACCCCGTGAACTTTTGTCCAGTATTCAGATTAAACGTCACCATTTCCTCGCTCAATGCACCTACTTGAACAGTTTCAACACTAGAAGCCTTCACCGAAAAAGCGACAACCGATAGTAAGATTATGATTGTTCCCAGAGAGAGAACAACTTTCTTTTCACTCATTTTTGAACCCCTAGTTTGGTTATGTTATAAAGTGCTGGAACAGAAAAGTTGTAGTTGACGCTAATTCTTTACATGTAATGTGAACAAACGCTTCATAGCTTGAAGCGTTAACGAACGATACCGCTGGAATGGTTGAATTCAGTTGATAATATCCTATTGGAATTTCAAAAACTACTGATTCGCTAGTGCCAATTTCTGATACAAATTCAGTTGCTTCCCAATTTCCAAGTGGGGGATTGTAGAAAACCAGATTTAAGCTAACATCATGTGCTGTAGCTGTTCCATTGTTTGTAAGAGTAATTCTTGTGAAAGTATAGAAAACATAGAAATCAGGTCCAGATATGCTAAAAGAAGGCGTTCCATTCTCCGTTTTGTTCATAGTCGTAAGAAAGTTGTATGTTGGTTGACTGAGACTAATGACTATGGCAATAACGCTTAGAATAATCGCTATGGTTACTAGACTCGTTTTCATTTTTAAACCTCTAGTTTGTCTTGTGTTGCTGTGCAGATTTAAGATTTCTGTCTTTTGAAAAATGGTCTAGGTTGAACTAGGTTATTGTGGATTGCTAGGCGGTGGCGGTGGTGTCTTCCGTGATGGATAAAGAAATCCCAATGCTATGAACACTATTCCAGACACAGCAAGAATTATGCCTACACTTTGATAAGGAGTAACCGTCTGGTAACCGACATGAGAAACATAATGCTGTTCTTGGTAGAATGAAGCAACCAAACCGATTATCAAAAGAATGATTCCGAAGATTACTAATCCTTGGTTTTTTCCTTCCATGTTCCTAACTCAAGATTCTCAGCGTTTCGTTTTGGCTATAAGTCTTTTTGAATTCTTCACATCTTGCTCTTCAACGTAGAAACAGATATAATCTACTTGGTTGAGTTTTGCAATGATGTTTTTTAATTCCTTATTGGTTAGATGACATTTTATTGGCGTAATGAATTCAACCTTGTATTTCTCTGAAACAGAAATAGACGTGAGTATTTTCTCCCATTCTTTCGTTGTGAAGTACCCGCCTCTTCCTCTTACCTTATCCTTATCTTCCTCTTGAGGAAAGTAAGTTTCATAGACTATCACTCGCTTTCCCAATTTGAGCAACTTCTCAAAAATCTTCCGTGTCTCAAATCCGTATATACAACATTTTTCAGTTTCGTCCTCTTGATGTTCGTGTTCTTTGTCTCGTTTCTCCCGAATACATTCTTCAGTTCTAAGATGATGTAGAGTCTTGCTCACCAGAACAAAGTCAAATTTCCTATCCATTCCTTCTTCTTTTAGGATTCTATCAAGCATAACATCATTAAACAAGCTGAAATTATAGAATCTAATCTTTGTCTTCGTAAAAAATCTTGATTCTTGCTCAAGGTTTGATAACATAGAAGGAAGTTTTTCATTTATTCCAATGATTTTGCTTGGCTTAAATTTGAGAGCAATATATAGAGGTTTCACGCAATCCGTTCCGACATCCAAAACCCTTTTTCCACGTATTCTGAATTTTCCATCCGTTTTGAAGGCATCTTCAATCTCTGATAATTCCTCTAACGAATTAATCCATGAATCCAATTCATTTTGATAGTCTTCTAGGTTTTCCTCACATTTTAGCAATCTCTCAATTAGACTCTTATCCTCACAAGTCACATTCGCACCTTCATCTCTCATATATGTCAGAATAGGAGTCTAACCTTAATCGTTTTTCTGTTCTACAATTTCGACATATTCTTTATGAGCCAGTTTGACCATGTTTCTAAATGGAGATATCTATGTCAATCGGGAATACGGGAGATGTCGCCACCTGATTACGATGCAAACCTGGTCCCAGCACCATCACTAACCCGAGAGTTTGAACCTATCCCGGGCTACCATCAACCCAAGTCAGGACGATGTTCAAACTCTCGGTTCAGTAGTGGTTGGGGTAAAGTTTTATCCAACCAACCAGTCTGACCCTCTAAGCCGTTGATTTTAGCGTTTTTCTGTTCTGCACTTTCGACTGTCCTTTAGTTACTGCACACCATTTAGGATAAAAACAACTTTGGAATCAACGCTTTAGTATGTATCCAAGTTGCGGTGCTGACCTAGGATTTCTTATTTATTCGAGAAAGCGTACAGTTTGAATCAAATGAGCAAGTTTTAATAGCAAGTTGGTTCCCCGTTATTTGGGGGGAGAGAAGTGACTTCGCTACCGCCGCCGCCAGAGAATAAGTCGGTTTGGCTTTCTAAAAAATACAAAATCGTGCTTGCCACCCTAATTGGTGCGATTCTGGTCGTGGCTATCGTTGCGGGAACTAGTCTTATAGAAAATATACCTTCATCAAATAGCAATAACGCACTTCGCAACATCACACCAACTAGGGTAGTTCTTAATGTCGATGGCAGTGTGACTGACGGTAATTGGATAAGAGATGGAACTACTGACCTTCCAGATTATGAAAGTACTGTCAGCTATTCTATATCAAATTTCGGAAATCGTGACGCAACAAGCGTGACTATAAGCATAAGCATCGATGGCAGTCAATACTCAACCAACGTCATTCCCTTAATAGCGGCGTCTGACAGCTACAGTTCTTCGTTCTCATATTCAACCCCTTATGACCAAACAAATAATGTCCTTATTCAAGCGGTCTGTCAAGACTCAGCAGATTCGTCTAGTTTGGCTATTGGCTCAAACTTCCCACGGAGCATGCCTCAAAACCCTGGCGTTTTGAAACTCTACATAACGCCAAAGGAGTCTAGTATAGTTAATATGAAAAACAGTATTGTTAATTCGAAATTCTTCCTGACTCCTGATTGGATTGCAATTAGAGATTGGGTGGGAGGTAACATTCATTATGAGTTTGATAGTGTATCCCATGGACAAGATGACTACTGGCAATTACCTAAGGAAACTCTTGCCCTGAGAACTGGAGATTGTGAGGACTCCGCAATATTATTAGCTACATTGTTGAGAGCGGATGGCATGTCAGCTTCAGACGTCTATGTTTTCGTTGGCAAAAGTGGAGAAAATGGGCATGCATGGGTCTCTTTTAAATGGCTTAATATCCTCGGCGTCGAGTCATGGATACGATTGGAACCAACAAGTGGGGGCGATATTGTTTCAGACTTCTTCAGTGACCTTGCGGGGACATTCGAAGACAGGCAAATTTACTATTCATTCAACGACATATACTACAAGCCTTACTAGTCAAGCACGCTCTTTCTGTTCTTGTTTGTCTGTATGTCTCCGTCAGAGAGAGGTAGTGTAAGTAGTTAGAAGTAAGAAGTAAGGATAGAAGTGGAGAGAGAAAGAATAAAACTTTACCCACACACACAAAATCACGATGCAGTGGTTTGGTTGGTTGGGTTGGGGTAAAGTTTTATCCCAAACACGCACACACTTTTACATACGTCCATACTTGTACACGTCCACTCCTCTACATACGTCTACACTTACGTTCTTAGTTACGTACATATACAAAACCCGCACGCGCGCACACGCGCACACACAACTACGCACTGAGAGACGTATGCTTATTAGAAAGATGAATTATTGTTTCTTAGGGTTGAACGATGGGGATGCTATTTCTTAAATGCAAAACATGTGGCATGAAATTCGCTTCGGGCATAAGCGTTGATGCAAAGAGTTTCGAAACTCTAACTCTGATCAACAATCAGCATGAATGCCCGAAAGGACACTGCCACTCTTACGACAAAAGGGATTACTTTTTTAACATGACGGAGGATTAATGTCTTTCTAGACTTTTGTCCTCAGAGAGATATTCCGCAACCAATGCGCAGAGCCCTTAGACAAGAAGCTAACTTTGGATGCGCGATCTGCGGGAATCCTCTTATCCAGATACATCACATAATCCCTTGGAGTCAAAACCCTCAACACAATCCAAGCGACATGATTGTGCTTTGTCCAAATCATCATGCGAAGGCAGACGCAAGGGAATATCCAGAGAAATATCTTCGTGAATGCAAACTGAATCCACATAATATCTGCGTCATCACCGATGCGTTTTTCGTTGGAACCGAAAATCTCACAGTATCGATTGCAAGTAACAAATTCGTGAATATATCGCGGATTTTAGTGGTTGATGATTTTGATATTATTTCGATAACCAAAGAGAGTCAATGTCCTCAACTCAACGTCAATTTCTTTGACGAGTTTGGCAGGTGGGCTGCGATTATCCTAGACAATCAATGGTATGTAGATAGAAGCTGCGTGTGGGATATTGACTACAAACCCAAGCATCTCATTCTTAGATGGGGGCCGAGGAAGATCTCCTTAGAAGTGGAAATATCAGATGATGTTGTTTTCATACGTGGAAACCTTTACTTCAATGGTTGTAGGATAGAAGCCACGCAAGAGGATCTATTCCTAGGAGGGAGAAGCGCGATTCAAATGAGGGGTTGCATTGCTGAAGGTGCGGGCCTTGATGCAGCTGGAACAGCGATCGCCCTCTCGACTGGAAGGATCCCTTTTTCAGATAGTTTACGGCGCTAACACCTAAGCATCGCAGTATATGGAATTCTCGGAATCCATGTCTGCTTTTCATTCCTCAAGTATTGAGCCAACAGGAAAGCTTCTTCACTAATTAGCGTTTCAACTTCTTGACTTTTCCCGTACCTTATTCTCGGAATTTCAACCTTCATCGAGAAGTATTCATTTAGACTTCTAAGCAGGTCTCTAGTGTTCATATTACATATTCTAATGGCAGCTGAATAGCCCTTGCAGGCGTTAGTAGACTCGTTGCCTCAAGCTTATTTGATACTTGGGTTTGCGGCACCTGTTCATGAGCCGCAGGACCTTCCGCCTCAACTTGCCGACCTTCTCCAGATCCCAAAACGGGTGAGGATGCCTCCTCAACAGCCAGTACTCGCCATCTATAAGACGGTATATAAGCCAAAGCTCGTCCAAATTCAACCGCGACCTAACATACTTCTTCTCAACCCAAACGGTTTCCTCAACCATTCCCCAGCACCCTGTTCACTAACGAATAGGCACAGTTAAACATGTTTCAGCACCCTTTTACGGCAAGGTAAATGTTGTTTCGGCACCGTTTAACATTTCTGCGCCACTAAAAAATCCAGCAAAAGTCACGCTATACTACAGAGGCCCAGCTAGCATCCTCTTACTCTATCCTAGTAGCGATCCTAATGCTCTTCCTCTCAAGCGTTAAAAGACTGAGAAAAATCAAAGGCGAAGGCAACACAAACAAACTCCTAAACACAACACTTGCCATTTTTTGGTGCGGTCGCCGGGACTAATACCCAAACGGGTTCAAGTCCTAGTCACCGATCGTGCATATTTATAACAAAAGATGAGGAACTGGGTCAAATATATATGCCTTTGTTTGAATTGTCGGTTCAAATCTCTCCGGCCCCACCAAAAAACAAGCAACTTCAGAACGAGCTCTTTGCTGAAAATGGGCAGGAAACTTGCTTTTTTGAACTAATGATATGACAATTAGAGAGATCATTTTGCTCCGGCGTTTAAATTTTACAAATTGCCTAAGTAGTTCTTTTTGTTGACTACTTCATCATGATGGATATTTCTTTTTTTCGACTATTTCTCCAGAAACAGTCACAAGTATTGTATTACCGTTGACCGAGACAACTCTGTGTCTTCTTTCCATGTTGTAGAATCGTACAATCTTTTCTGGAATCTGCAAAACTGCTGTTTCTGCACCTTTTCTTATTGGAATCTTCTCCGAAAAACAAGATATTTCTTCCCATTCAGTCATTTGTTCGCCTGAGATTCCGATTGTCGAACTGTCCAGTGCGTAGACAAATGCGCTTTCATTCCAAATGGGATTGCCCGTACGTAACAGATCTATTGGGACTTCTATAATGTTAGACGGTTTCTGATCTTTTGGGTATATAAGATTTACATGTCTACCGTTTCTTTCCAGAACTCTGATGAAAATCTCATTTGCCTTAAGCAGTCTTCTTATAGAACCATCAACATGACCACTCGGCCACCTAAGTTTCTTTCCTAGCTCGTATTGAGAAAGACCCGGATATTTCTTTATGGTCTCTGATAGTATTTCATCCGATTCTTTCCCTCTTCTGTTCCTTCTTACGTTCATTTCTTTCGACCTTGTATTGTTATTGTTGTTGTAGATGTTACTACAACTACTACTGCTAACGCGTGCATATAAACTTTTGGAATATTCCAAAAATTACGCAACAATAAATAAGACAAATCCTTTATTTGTTCTTATGATTCGTTCTCAACCACATAGAAGAAGATACTTCGGCCAAATAACGTTTGATTCTCAACCGATCAACTGGATAAGTCGCCACAGAAGTTTCGCGAGTAGACAATGGTGTGAAAGTCAAATAAGATATGGCGAATGGACGAGAGACGGAAGTAGAAGAGGTTACTACCTCATATACGCAGATGTGGTTGAGAAGATAGAACCAATCACCGTCTTGATAATAATAGAATACCAAGAGACACACGTTCGTATCCTCCACATCCATGTTCTCAGAAAGAAAAGATGAAATAATATGCCTGAACCAGTGGAAAGACCCTGAATTGTAAAATTTAAACGCAAGTCTAAACCTATACGGCCCCACCAAAAGCCCCCTTTTAGCAAGTTCAACGGAGCATCTTTTCTTATTGTGGAGTCTTATTCTTGAGGAAACGTTTGGTCAAATGGTTTGAGTATATTACAAAAACATTGTGAAAACATGGTTTTCTTCACCTTCAACGCTTCGTCAGTTCACCCAATTTTGAAATGATTATTGGGTACTTACTACTGCAACCTAATCTTCTGAATAGCCCTTGCAGGCGTTAGTAGACTCGTTGCCTCAAACTTATTTGATACTTGGGTTTGCAGCACCCATTCATGAGCCGCAGGACCTTCCGCCTCAACTTGCCAACCTTCTCCAGATCCCAAAACTGGTGGGCATGCCTCCTCAACAGCCAGTACTCGCCATCTATAAGACGGTATATAAGCCAAAGCTCGTCCGAATTCAACCGCGGCCTAACATACTTCTTCTCAACCCAAACGGTTTCCTCAACCATTCCCCAGCACCCTGTTCACTAACGAATAGGCAAAGTTAAACATGTTTCAGCACCCTTTTACGACAAGCTAAATGTTGTTTCGGCGCCACCCAACATCCCTGCGCCACTAAAAAATCCGGCAAAAGTCACACTATACTACAGAGGCTCAGCTAGCATCCTCTTACTCCATCCTAGTCGCGATCCTAATGCTCTTCCTCTCAAGCACTAAAAGACTGAGAAAAATCAAAGGCGAAGGCAACACAAACAAACTCCTAAACACAACACTCGCCATTTTTTTGGTGCGGTCGCCGGGATTTGAACCCGGGATCGCAAGCTTGGAAGGCTTGTGTCCTAAACCAGTCTAGACGACGACCGCCCTCAGCTTTCAGCACTACAATAGTTAAGGTGAGCTAGATAAAATTTCTTTTCCGCCATCTACTGCGGTTTCTTTTCTGATTTAAACAGTTTCTTCTCATGCATAGGTTTCGGTTTAAAACTGCCATGATACACGGGCATAGAAACCCTCTGCCGCTCCAAATTTTTAACCCGAGCATAAAGCTTCGAAACCTTAGTCTTCGACGGCGTTTTAGGCTTTGGAATGCGAACGCGAACTGGGGTAAAAGGCTTCTTGATTTGGCTCTTGGCGGTTTTTCTCTTAAAACTTCTCGCTTGCACTTCCTTTACTTTTTTGAAAACCACGCAACCTTCCTTCAAATTCACTTCCTGCACATTCCATCCAGCATCCAGCCAAGCCTTAGCATGCACATTAGTCAGCGTGTTACTCCACCATTTTTCAGTCTTGTACGCACTCATCGGCAAATTATCGCCTATAATACCGTCCATCCTTGCAAAACTAAGCTTAACAACATTCGTAAATGAAGCCCTAAACTTCAGATAACTAGCAAGCCCACCGTATTTAGTAACGGACTTCGGCAAAACAGTTCTTCTTGCACAGTTAAGACATAACAACCTAGTAGGGTCGCCTGTCGCAACGTCTGGAACCATGCAATCTCTGCAATACATTCGCCCACATCTTTGGCAACGTCTAAGATAACTATATGGAAGAACTCTGCCGCAAATTCCACATTCATCTTTAAACGGCATCTAAACCACTAGCAATTACAAACCAACAGTTAATATTATTGTAAACTCAAACTTTTGATATAAACTTCACTAGCGTTTAACCGATATTCGAATTTCATAAATAACGTAAACTGCTAATAGAGCAGGTATGATTATGCTATGCTGATAAAAATGCGCGCGCTAAAGCTTAACAACCTCCTCCACGCTCAAAGCGTCCGCAGCCGCTCTATAGTGTGCACTATCACCGTGGGACTAGTGCGCACTATACTACAGCCACAAAGCATTGTCTCGACAAAAGCTTTCATGGTATATGAAGGAAATACAGAAAGCGCATGCAACAGAAGAGCAAAAAGTAAAAACTGAAAAGAAAAAGTTTGATTGACATAGTTAAAAAAGAAGGAAAGCTCACGCTTTAAGAACAAATTTAGCCTTTTACCACGGCTAAGGGAACAACTCTTGCAACTTTTGTGGCTATTCCAACCTTATCGCTTACATCTACAACCATATCCACATTTTTGTAGGCGGGATCCGCCTCTTCAGCTAAAACTGTCGAGCTTGCAGACCTAACGACGATTCCCCGTTGTTCCAAAGCCTTTTTCACGTCTCCACCCCAAAACCTTCTTTTGGCAGCAGTCCTACTTAACATTCTACCAGCGCCATGAGCCGTAGAACCGAAACTTAATTGCATGGCTTTTTCTGTGCCTACCAGAAGCCAAGAGCTTGTTCCCATGCTTCCTGGTATGAGAACTGGCTGTCCTGCAGAGCTATAGTCTGCTGGTATTTCTGGACTTCCAGGCGGAAAAGCGCGTGTTGCACCTTTTCTGTGAACCCAGACCTTCTTTTGTTCCCCGTTAACTTTGTGGTTTTCTATTTTTGCGATGTTATGGGCTACGTCATAAACAAGTTTTAGCCCAAACCTCTCTGCGTCTTCCTTAAAAACATGCTGAAAGCTCTGTCTAATCCAGTGCATTATCGCTTGACGGTTTGCAAAGGCATAATTAACGGCGCACGCCATTGCCTGATAATAGTCTTCTGCTTCATTACTGTTTCCGGGTGCACATGCAAGTTCTCGATCTGGCAACGTTATTTTATATTTGTGCACGGCTCTTTCCATAATCCGCAAATAATCTGAGCATGTTTGGTGGCCAAAGCCTCGAGAACCACAATGAATCATAACCGTAACTTGCCCTTCATGTTCGATTCCAAAGATTTTAGCAGTTTTGGCATCGCAAATTTTGTCCACTTTTTGGATTTCTAAGAAATGGTTTCCTGAACCCAATGTGCCAACTTGCGTCAATCCTCTATTTTTCGCTGTTGTTGAAACTTTGTCTGGATTTGCATTTTTCATGCATCCACGCTCTTCGCAGTGCTCAGCATCTTCAGACCAGCCTAATCCTTGATCAATAACCCATTGAACACCCTCCACAACAAGCCTATCTAAGTCATGAATTGTGACTTTGAAGTCTTTTCGACGACTTCCAAGTCCGCATGGAACATTCTCAAAAATTGTACTTGTTAGTTCGGCAAGCTTTGGTCGTATGTCTTGCTCTGAAAGATTTGTCGTTAATAAACGGACTCCACAGTTTATGTCGTAGCCCACCCCTCCCGGGCTAATTACGCCTTCATCATAGTCCATTGCGGCTACACCGCCTATAGGAAAACCATAACCTTCATGTCCATCTGGCAATGTTATGGAGTGCTTGTAAATGCCTGGTAAATGGGAAACATTTACACACTGCCACAATGTTCTATCTGTTTGCATTTTCTCTAACAAGTCGCTATTAGCAAAAACTACGCCTGGAACCCGCATGCCCGGCTTATATTTTGGAATGCGCCAAGTGTAATCATCTATTTTTTCAAGTGGAATTTTTTCTGTAGGAGGACGACCTTCTCCCTCTTCCATTTTTTCACCTATTACACAAAGGAAAAGAGCGGAATATAAATGATTTTGGCGTTTACACCAAAATAAAACTATGTTGGAATTTCTTTGAATTTTTCAACAAAATCAATAAAACCCCGCACACTTTCATTAAGTACAGTCTCGCTCAAAACTGGATGCGCCTTAATGTATTCTTTTGCCTTCTGAACAGCCACATCACTTTCTATTATTCTCTTACTTATTGCTTCCAAGCTATCTTTATTTTCTATTCCTTGCCTTGTGATTTTTGCCCAAAGCTTAAGCTGCTGTGCATAGGTTTGGAGCTTTTCCACAGCGTTGTAGGCTTTACCAAAGTGGCTGTAATACAAAACCTTAGGTTTTAGGCTGATTAGCTTATCTAAAGAAGCTAATGCAACATCCAGACGGAAGGGCGATGGCGTTGTTGGCACAATCACATCAATTTCGTTTAGATAAATGCCAGCAGCATCTCCGAGGAAAATTCCTTCGCTTAATGGTTCATAATAGCTTAAGTGGTGTGAAGCATGTCCGAGGGTCTCTACAACTTTTAGTCTAATATTGTTTCCAACATCAAAAGTCATGCCATCCGTTGCCGCAATAATTCTTTCTTCAGGAACAGGTTCTGGTTTACCATACGTTTCAGCTATGTTTCCCAAAACCTCCCTTGACTGTTGCCACAGTTTTTCTGGATTTGCGAGGTGAGGCACGCCTCTTGGATGAACGATAACTTTGGCTTTAGGTAAATATTTTAACAATCTCCCAACACCCCCGCCATGGTCTAGATGAATATGGGAAACAGCAACATAAACTACGTCTTCAGGCTTTACGTTAAGTTCCTTTAAGCAGAAAAGCAGATTGGGCACCGATGAGGTTGGACCTGTTTCAACCATTGCCACCTGTTTTCCCTTTAATATGTAGCTGGCGATAAAATTCTTAACCCCAGCAGTTTCAACATCAATCTGATATAGATAGTTCTCAAGTTTTGTTATTTGCATTTTTACATCATACCATAGTTTTCCGGTAGAATTTTAAAGTCGTCATTAACTGCTTTAAATGTTTTCATCGTGAAGATTTTAAGCCGGTTGGCTTACGTTTAATTGTGAACGTTTATGCTTATCAGAATTATCCGCAATTTGACGTCTGAGGAAATAGAAGAGAAAACCAAAAAGTTTGAGAAAGAGTTTGGCATGAGTTTTGAGAAGTTTGAGGAGCTATTTCTTGGGCAAAAATTGGATACAAAGCATGCTAGAGTCTATTTTGAATGGGCAGAACTTGTGGACAGCTATAAGGGGTACATTGAAGAGGGAACACTAGACTACGCTGTCGAGGAAATCAAAGATTTTAAGCCAGAACAAGCCGCTTTGTTGACGCCTAAGAGAATAGAATTGTTGTATAAGCTTGCTGTTTTAAGGGTGGAGTCAATAAATGATTTAGCCAAGAAGGTAAGGCGAAATATGAAAAATGTATATCAAGACTTGCAGGCACTAAGCAAATTTGGCTTTGTTAGGCTGAATAGGCGGAGGCGGAGAACTATTGTTCCTGAAACTCTTGTGAAAGAAATAACATTTCTAATTCGTTAGAAGCCATAAAGGATTAGTTTGTGTGTGCGTGCAAAGGCGCTAGGCCCCTCTATTTGGTTTCAAATATGTTTAACACTAATTAAATTATACTTTTTCTGGGGTTCTATTAACTCTTAGGGGCTTAAGAGAGTTTTGATAAGGTTTGTTAACTGGAGGGGCTTTTCTTGTGATGATGAGGTATTTCGGGTAATTCGCAAAGACGCTAAAGCTTAATAATACCAACAA
>Ga0315280_10006518_pt1 | contig 16078 bp, 8 predicted proteins | sample YL17G06_40_MG_FD_203697 | JGI IMG/M metagenome (GOLD analysis project Ga0315280, IMG submission 203697) | Sediment microbial communities from Yellowstone Lake, YNP, Wyoming, USA - YL17G06_40 | ecosystem: Environmental > Aquatic > Freshwater > Lake > Sediment | place: USA: Wyoming | collected... | reverse complement strand
CACTCAATCACCCCATCGCTCGATGGTCCGATGACCCGATGATTCCAGGGCCCGATCACGGGGGTGTAATCTCGACTTCCTTTTCCACCGCCTTATTCTCAGCTTCCTGCGCCTGGTGAATCTCCTGGTATTTCTTGAGCATTTCCCGGGCAAGCGCCAACTCCCCACGTGCTTGGTAGGCGCGGCCCAACTGATAATGCAGACTGCCGTCTTCGTCGGTGGGCAGGGCCGCCTTCAAGTGCGGGACAGCTTTCTCGGCCTCCCCGAGCGCCAAGTAGGCACGGGCCAGCGAACCGTGTGCGGCAAGCAGGCCCGGCACGAGCGTGACGGCCTTGTTCAGGTAAGGGACAGCCTCTTGCGGCTTCTGTGAGTTCAAGAGCGTGTCGCCCAGCATATAGTTCAGTTCCGCGGACTCCGGTTCGCGCTTGAGAAGGTCTTCGAATAAGGCCCGAGCCCCTTGCAGGTTCCCGGATTGATACAGCGCGACCGCGAGGCCCTCCTGAAGGTGAGGATTGCCGGGGGAGAGCTTCAGCGCCTCTCGCCACTCTCGGGCAGATTCCACGTACTGCCTCCGGTTGGACTCCATTTTGGCTATTAACTCGTGCATTTCAGCGGACGGTGGAAGCTGACCAAGGCGGGAGAAAGCCTCCAGCGCCAACTGATTGTAGGCGCGCGTCCGCCAGTAATAGGACTCCGGGGTTTTCACGCCTTCCGACAATGCAACCAGCTCTAAGTAACGGCCCGCCTGGAAGTCGCATTCGAGCTTCTCCACGCTGCAATCCGGCGGCGGCATCGCACGTTCCTTTTCTTCCTCGATGGCAGCCCAGTCGGGGTGATTCGTTTTGGTGTAAACCTCCGCCAGGCCCGCATGGACGCCTCGCATCGAAGGCATTCTGGCCAGCGCCTGCCGGTAGAAATAGAAGGCGCTGAAATATTGCGTCACCTTGAAGCGGGACTCGGCGACCAGCTCAAGCCAGTAAGCGGATGCCAGCGCAACTTTTTCGAGTTCCTCGAAATTCCGTTGCGCCAGGCGCTCGTAACTAAGCCCCAAGCCGTACCAGACTCTCGGATTCCCGGCATCCCGCTGCGCGAGGCTACGAAAGCGCTTCCCCGCTTCTTCGAGTTGGCCAAGGGACAACAGAGCCTCGCCCAGCACCTCTTGGGCGTCGAGGTTATCAGGCTGGGCCTTGGCCGCCTTTTCGAGGGGCCCCAGCGCCTTCTCCGCTTCGCCCAACTCTAGGTAGGCAGTCCCCATGAGGAGCAGAGCCGGCGCGTTATGAGGGTCAAGTTTCAGAACGGTCTCGTACTCGCGCACCGCTCCCCGCTTGTGTCCGGCCATGTCCAGTGCGAGGCCGAGATTCATGATCAGGCCGGGATTATTCGGCAAGGCCCGCACCAACTCGCGACAGATCGGTATGGCTTCCTCAAACTTCCCCGCAGCCATCAATTCCTTCACGCGGTGTGACTTCTCTGCCAGATCCTGCGATTGAGCAAGCAGCGAACAGGAAAGCAGAACAAACGCGCAACCCCGGAGCAATTGGCGAGGGAATCTCACGCTCGTCTCTCTACGACAACTTTTAGCATGCCGGCCGTATGGCAGGCAACACGCAAACAGCTTTGGAAGTGGCGTGAATGTCACCCGACCGCGTAAACTATCAAGGCCAAACAGAGACGCTGGCCGGAGTCCGGTTTGAGCCCGCCGATAGAGAACATCTTCTATTTTCGCGCAAGAGAGATAGAATGGTGGACTATCGCGACTGTGGCGCACGTCGCGAGCTGAAGGAAGGATTGGCGGGCGAGGCCTGTACACACCAGACCGTGTACAGGCCGGGGGAGGAGCCCGGCCTCCTAACAAGGTTTCTTCCCGTGAATCGATTACCGAAACACCGGACCCTCTTCGCTACCTTTCTCCTGGGCCTCTGTGCCTCCACCGGTCTGTGCCAGAGCAATTCGGGCCGCGTTCCCGGTCACACGCCGGTGTTGCTGATCATCGTCGATACGCTGCGCGCGGACCGCCTGGGCTGCTACGGAGCCCGTCGCGTCCGAACCCCTGCCATGGACGCGCTGGCGGCGCAAGGCGTGCGCTTCGACCACGCCTTGGCGCAGGTTCCCATCACCCCGCCCTCTCACGCCGTGATACTGACCGGAACGTATCCCATGTACAATGGCGTGCGGGACTTTAACAGCGGCGCGCTTCCCAAAAACGTTGGCGTGCTGGCGGAAGCATTTCAACGCCACGGATACGATACAGCGGCCTTTGTGAGCTCGGCCGTGCTGGAGTCGAGCTGGGGATTCAATCGCGGCTTCCAGACTTACGACGACCACTTCGATCTCCGCAACGTTGAAATCACCAACCTCGGGACTGTGGAGCGCCACGCGGAGGAAACTGTTGGCCGCCTACTGGCCTGGTTCAAGGCTCGCCCCCAGGGCGGGACGGCAGTGCACCCTTTCTTTGTCTGGCTGCATCTCTACGATCCCCACTGGCCTTACGACCCCCCTGAGCCCTTCCGAACACAATATGCCGGCCACCTCTACGATGGCGAAGTTGCCTATGCAGACAGCCAGCTTGCACGGCTCTTTGATTACCTCCGCAAGAGCAACCTTTATGATCGGACGTTGATTGTCCTGCTGAGCGACCATGGGGAGTCGTTGGGTGAGCACGGAGAGGACGAGCACGGCTTCTTTATTTACAACTCGACCCTGCACGTGCCGCTCATCTTTAAACTCCCCCGCGGCGAGGGCGCGCCGCGCGTGGTGCGCCGGACGGTGGGAAGCATTGACGTCGCACCCACCCTCCTGGAGCTGCTGCACATGCAAGACCCGCTGCGCCGCCAGTTCCAGGGGACAAGCCTCGCCTCGGAAATGCTGGGAAAAGGCGCGGCGAGCGCGCGCCCCGTTTATTCCGAGACGTTTTATCCGCGCGACTCCTTCGGCTGGAGCGAGCTGCGCTGCATCTCCACGGACCGCCTTAAGTACATCCAGGCACCTCACCCCGAGCTTTATGACCTCCGCAGTGAGCCCCAGGAGTTGCATAACCTCTACGGCGAGCGCGCCTCGCTTGCTGCGGCGCTGCGCGAGCAGCTTACAGGCATCGAGCGGCGGTATGCTTCCACCCAGCCCGCTGCGCCAGCCCTGCCCCTGCCGCCGGAAACCGTCGAAAAGCTCAGATCCCTGGGTTACGTGGCCTTTTCAGCCCCAGTGCAGCCTGCTTCGGCAGGGCCGCTGCCCGACCCCAAAGACCGGGTGAAGGTTTTCAGGGGGACTCTGCGCGCGCAAGCTCTGGGCGAGGCGGGACGCCACGAGGAGTCCAATCAGCTCCTGGAGTCACTCGCGGTCGAAGAGCCGCACCTCTTCGTGATTCCCTTCCTGGAGGCCGAGAACCTCTCGCATGCGCGCCGCTGGCGTGAAGCCGAACGGAGCTACCTGGCGTGCTTGAAGCTCAATCCCACGTTCGAACGAGCACTCTTGGGGCTGGCGCGTGCCTACTTGATGGAAGGGGAAACCAAGAAGGCGAGGCCGGTGCTCGAACTCGTGGTCCACGAATACCCTCGCAACCTCCTCGCCATTTACGCCCTGGGGCAAGTTGCGCGGCGCGAGGGAAACCACGAGGAAGCTTATCGCTTCTTCCGCAAGGCCGTTGAAGCGATGCCCTACGTAGGGTATTTCCAGGGGGATCTGGGCATCACGCTGGTCGATCTCAAGCGCTACCAGGAAGCCCTAGGCCCCTTGAGCCGCGCCGAAAAACTCGGTCTGGAAGACTCACGTCTCGAACACTATTTCGGGACCGCCTTGGCAAATGTCGGCCAGTTCAAAAAGGCTGTGGACCATTATCAGAAGGCGCTGGAGCTCAAGCCGCACCTCCTGCAGGCGCGCCTGAGCCTCGCCTTTGCCTACCTCAACCTGGGCGAACGCGACAACGCGAGACGCGAGTTCCGCACACTCTGCCAGCAGAGCCCAACGCTGTGCCAGCCATACCGCCGAACGTTTGAAGAGAGTCCTGCGCCAGTCCCCAAACCATGAATCAGGCGACGTAAGAAAGTTTCAAGCCGAAAAAAAGCGGGCGCACCTGGCGCGCCCGCTCCACAAGTCCAAATATCCTTAATATCCAGAGCAACCGCCACAAGAGTGTGCTCGTTGCTGTGCGCTGCCGCGGCTACCCTCAGCTTCAGCGTCAGAACTTGATCTTCGCCCCTAACTGCACATACCGCTCGCCGTAGCCACTACTGATTTCACCGAAAGTCCCGCCGCATTGGCCGAGGACGTCCCTGCAGGTAACGTTGGGGTTATAGAAGTGAGGCGAGTTGGTCAAGTTCTGCGTCTCCAGGCGCATCTCCAAGCTGAAGCGCTCCGTGAGCTTGAAGTGCCGGAACAAGCTGGCGTCCATCTGCACTAGACCTGGACCCCTGAGCCAGGAGAGGCCACGACCCACGGTGCCAAGCCGATTGTTGTCCAAGACCGGGACGAAGGATGAAGGGTCGAACCAGTATTGACCCGGGCCTTGCCCTTTCGTCATTTTGACCGGCGCGATCTGGTCCGGGTCCTGGCTGGTGCCTGGGGTATTAAGGCTGCCGCCGCCACTTTGGCCCAGAGTCAGCGGAGCCCCGTTCCAGGCACTGAAAACGCCGTTGAGCTGCCACCCGCCCAGAATCGCGCGGGAAACCCTCGCGGTGTTGGCCCACTTCTTGCCGACGCCCAGGGGCAGCTCGTAAACGAACGCCATCTTCAGCATGTGTGTGTGGTCGAAATTCAAGGCTCCACGATTGTGGCTTTGGCACCCCTGCGGCATCTCCGGCGACGGAGGACAATTAAACCTCAACGCGTTTTCCCAACTGTTGTCACTGGTATAGCCGATCGCCTTGGAATAGGTGTAGGACCCCTGCATGAACAGCCCCTTGTAGTTGTGACGATTGAGGCTGACCTGGAGCGAGTTGTAGTGGGAGTCCAGGTAACCCTGGAACTGGTAGGTGCCGGCAGTGCGGGCGAACGCGGCGTACAGAGGCTGGCTGGCACTTCCACCACCTAGCGTTGCGGCGTTGAGGTTCCTGCCGTTCATCTCGTGGACGTAGTGGTTGCCCACGTACCCGACACTGAGGAGGAATTCACCGGGCAGCTGGCGCTCCACGAAGAGGTTCCAGGACTCGACGTAGGCGCGTTTGAATTCTCCCGGGCCGAGAGTCGCGACGTCCACGGTGTTAGGGGCAATGATGGCGCCTTGGGAGATGTCGGGATCCGGGATGACAGGAATGCCATCCGCGAAGGTGCCCAGCGGCTGCCAGCCGCTGACAAGCGTGGATGGCACCACGTTATCTGCCCCCATTGACAGGGGGAAGAAGCCCCGCAGCGGCCTTTCGAGAGGCAGCGTATCGTTCGAGAGGCCAAACCCGGCTCGGACCACCATCTTGTCGTTGAGCCGGTAAGCCAGCCCGAGTCTCGGAGCGAAGAGCTTCTTGCTCGAGGTGGCTCCCAGGTGGATTGGGTTACCGCCTACCCCACCCAGCAACGTTTCGTTGGTACTGGGGTCGTAGAGCTCGAACTTGATGGCCCCGTCACGGGTGATCAAGGGGAAGTACTCGTAACGGACTCCCCAGTCCACCGTTAACTTGGGCGTGGCCTTCCAGCGGTCGCCGAAGTAAACCGCAAATTGTGTGTCCATCGCGGTGTTCTTGATGTACTGGCGGCTCTTCATGGTCTCGGAGAACATACCCAAGTCGAACAGGGCCACTTCATTCTGTCGGTCCGTGGCAAAGCCTGTACCGGCCGCAGTGAGCACGCCACCCACCTTGGTGAAGACCGGCAACTGGTCCATGTCCGCGTTAATGGGTAAGTTCAGACCCGTGTTGTCCCCGTAGAACAACAAGTATCCGCGCGGGCAGCAGTAGATCTCGGGTTGCCAGTGGTTCAGGTGATTATGAGAGATGTCGATCCCGAAGCGGAACTCGTGACTGGCGCGCACGATGGTGACATTGTGGGAACTGGTGGCCGTCCAGTCGTTGCGGAAAACGGGTTGCCACGAGTTGGCGTCGCCGAGAGTGTCGAAGCCGGACATATAGAACCCGGGCATGCCACTGTAAAGAGGGTCATCGAGAGGCGCATTGGCGCCTGGAATGCCCAGGAGGTCATCCCCAAGAGGCTTCCCGTAGGTCGGAGGACGGCTGTTCTCTGACATGCGCGTGAAGCCAAGGTGGCCCGTCAGGACCATGTTCGGGGAAAGAGCCCAAGTGTGCCCGATGGTCTCGGTCTGAGCGAATTGGTGACTCTGACCAGTGGCGTAGCTGCCTCCTGATGCGCCAAACCAAGACGGGTCGCTCATGTTGAAGTTCTGGCCCATGTACTTTCCCCAGATCGTATGTTTGTCAGAGCGGTTCCAGTCGATCTTCCCCCCAAAGATCTGGCGCGTGGCCTTGTTCACCGAGCTGATGAAGTAGTTCGAGGTGGTATCGGTAGTGAATACCTGGCCCTGGGGGAAATAGTTCGGGGTGGGTATCAGACCCATGTAGGTCTGTACGGCCGAGTTGAGCCGGCCGGAGGGAATGACGTTGATGGCGCCGCCCGAGGAGAACACACAACGTCCCGTGCCATCCGCATTCCCGCTCGTCGGGTCAAACACCATCCCTTCCCGCAACTGAGTTGTTCCACCCTCGCTCGTGCAGACATTGAGGGGGTTTCCACTGGCGTCAAAGAGGGGATCGGAGAGCGCGCTCGAGAAGTCCCCGCCGCGCCAGTTGCTGATGGTTGTTCCCGCGGCCACCGGCGGCAGGGTCGCGGTCGCCGAATAGTTGTTGCGCTCGAAGAGGCCCTCCCAGTTCGCAAAGTAGAACAGCTTGTTCTTCTTGATCGGCCCCCCGATCGTGCCGCCGTCCTGGTTAACAATGTGCTTAGCTTTCCGCTGATTACCAGGATAGAAAACGTTACTGGCATCCATCGCGTTGTCGCTGTGGAAGGCGTACAGTGTGCCATGCACCTGGTTCGTCCCGGACTTGCTCACGACGTCGGTTGCCACGCCAGCCGTCAGCCCTTTCTCCACGTCGAAGTTGGAGGTCTGAACGTTGACTTCCTGGATGGTATCCTGCGGTGGGATGACAAGCATATGGTTGGGCAGCCAAATGAACAGGTTCGTGGCTCCGTCCACCCGAGTGGTGTTGATACGCGGCGGTAGGCCGTTCGCGTCGATGTGCAAAGAACGCTCCGGGGTATCCGCATAGGAGTTCGGGTAGGCGCGGGTAATCTGAGAGTCGGAAAAGACTCCGGGCGCCAGCAACGTCGCGGTCTGGAAGTTGCGATACATATCCGTCGGCAGATTCTCGATCGCATAACTGCTGACGGTGGTGTGCACATCCGCCTTCTGCGTTTGCAGCACGGCGGCGGTGCCCGTCACCGTGATCTCTTGCGTGAGAGCTCCAACCTCTAACTGCAAGTCTTGCACGTTGACTTGGCCGATGCGCACACTGACGTTGGTCTTCTTCAGGGGCTTGAAGCCGCTGGCCGATACTTCAATTGTGTAGGTGCCTTGAGGAAGGTCTAAGGTCCTGTATCGGCCTGTGTCATCCGTGGTGGCTTGACGTTTGAACCCCGTGGCGTCATTGGTGATGGTGAGTTGCGCTCCGGGCACCACGGCCCCGGTCTGGTCTGTAACCGTCCCTGTAACGGAACCGTAGAGAACTTGAGCGTTCGCTGATTGAGGAAAGCTGGTGACCAAAAAACAAGTCACCAGTAAGCAAAACAAGGACACACGTACTACTCTGGCAGACATCCTGGTACCCCCTTTTGTTCGACCCTTCGACCTTTCGCGACAAGTAGGCGCGCTTCGCGACGTGAATCGATGCGCGTTTCAGTGCGAGAAAGACTCTGCTCCCCGAGTATGAGCCGAAATTTCCAATTCTGGACTAACCCGCCGTTTGCTCGCGAAACGTGTAACGCCACACGTCGAGGATGTCAAGTCTTTTTAGGGTAACGGACTAAATGTCCCATACTAACATTATGTCTGAACCTCAGTAACAGACCAAATGGCTACCAATCACCACGTCATTTCCGTTCTCGTTGCGGCTGGAGTTCCGATGCGGCAATACGAAAGAAGGAAATACTCCAGAAGAAACTCAGGTGAGGATCTGCCTGCCTGTGGATGCGATCGCGGGCGAGGGCACTTACCGCGAGTCGTCTGAACCCTCGAGGGTTCGAAGATCTTCCTCGATATCGGCGAGGAGTTTGGATTGGCCGCGCGCCATCGCCTCTGTTCGAGCCTGCCGCAGATAATTCAGCGCCTTTTGCCGGTCGCCGGCTCGCCCGTAGGCTGCCCCAAGGGCGTAGAGGTACGCGGGTGTGCTTTCATCCACAGGGGTGACCGTTTGCGAAAGTTGTTCGATCCCTTCCTTGTAGTTACCCTGGTTCACCAGGATTCGTCCGAGGTTGAAATGGGCTTGTCGATAGCCGGGCATGCTTTCGATGGATTTCCGATACTCCCCCATCGCTTCCGGCAAATTGCCTTTACGCTCCAGCAGGTAGCCCAGATTGTTGTGTGCCCGCGCGTAAGAGGGGTTGATCTCTATCGCGCGGCGAAAGGCCTCTTCGGCCTCTTTGTACTCACCCTTCGTCATGAGCAGGACACCGTAGTCGTAATGAGCTTTCGGAAACTGATCGGGGTTCAAGGCCATCACCGCCCGGTATTGCTCTTCAGCCTTTGGCAGATTCCCTACCCGTCCGTAAAGCGAGAGCAAGTTGGCGTGCGCCAGTACCAGCTTGGGGTCGAGTTCGACCGCCTTTTCAGTCGCTTTGATGGCATCCTCAATGCGTCCGACCTGCTCCAGAGCAACCCCGCGCTCAACATACGACACCGCACTTGAATCGAGTCCCCGCATCTCATCTCGGAGCGGGTCGTCCACAGGTGGTACGATATTCTTGTTTTGCTCGTAGATACTCAGGTGTTCCCGCGCCTTGTCGCCTTGGCCGAGCTTTCGATAGGCCAATGCCAGGGCATAGTGAGCAGGTCCGTAGGTGGGAAATAATTCACAAGCCGCGCCGTACAGTTCCACGGCGCCCGCCAGATCTCCGCTTGCCGCGTGCACGCGCCCCAGGCCGTATCGCGCCTCTGCGGAGTCGGGATACCCCTTCAGGATGGCCTCGTAAATTCTGCCAGCCTCCTGGATCCTCCCAGACTCCAGCAAGGCTTCCGCAAGCTTCAATTCGGCGGGTAGGTAATCGGGCCTGACGTGGAGCCCGGATGTCAAAATAGGCACGGCCTCGTGCCTCTTTCTCTTTTTGAGCAGGAGCGATCCCCAGTAGTACAGCCACTTGAAGGACCGGGGGTCGAGTTCGTGCGCGCGCTGGTAGCAGAGCAATGCCGCGTCGGGCCGGTTGTACAGGTCCAGAAGCATTCCCAACTTTCCGACGGCGCCGGCGTCCTTGGGATGCTCACGGGCGGCGGCGTAAGCCTGCTGAAGTTGCTCCTGGGTTTCGGGAGGAAACTCTGTGATGTTGAGCTGCGGTATCTCGGGTAGCCTGGGAGTCTGCGCGGTGAAGGCGGACGAACCCAGAGCAAGCATAATCGCAAGCAGCGGTGAGCTCCACGTCCGCATGTCATGATTCTACGCCCGGCACTGCTAACAAAATCAAGTCTCAAGTGTCTGGATCCGCATATCCTCCTTCGGCTGTTGGCTTGGTCGCGAATGATGGCGCCCCATGCGAGTTAGCGATTCGTGCTTTTCGGTCGTCAGCAGCGCATTTAGGTTTGATGGGATCTGGAATCATCAACGCTGCCCAAGAATAATCAACGAAGTTCTTGAGCCTGTCCCAAAAGAAATGCATACAACACGAGGCTGCGCGCGTTGACTTGACCACGGGCACGGCGTAGCATCGATACTCAAGGGAGGCCTCTGACATCCGGCGAAGAGGTTTCCCTTCAAGCCTGTTTCCATGCCAACGAAGCCGAGCCGCCTGAAGCTGGTCGCAGAGGCGTACATGCTGCTGGTAGTCTGGTCAGTGACTTCGGCGACAGCCGAAGGCGCCGCCGGACCCGCCCGGACGAAAAGAAGACACGGCAGTTCTCCAGCGAGCATGGCTGTGTTCTTTGCTCCACTGGCACAGGCGCACGACATCTCCGAAGCCGCGGTCATCCGGAAGGGCGCCGCTCGATCAGTAGCCCCAACCCTCCTCAGCACCGTGCAGGATCTGTTCATTGTCGCGCACGAAGACGATGACCTGCTCTTTACGAGCCCTGACATCGCAACGCGCATCCAGTCTGGGGATAACGTGCGTACGGTTTTCCTGACCGCGGGCGACGCGGGGCTGGGGCTCCCTTACTGGCTCAACAGGGAAGCGGGAATTCAGGACGCGTACGCGCAGATGGCTGGCGTCGCCAATGCCTGGACCGCGTCCGACCGACCCATCGGCGACAAGCTCATCCGCATTTACACGCATGACGCGGCGCCCAACATTAGTGTGGCGTTTCTGCGCCTGCCAGACGGCAATGTGAACACTGGCGGCGGCTATGCCGTCACGGACTATCAGAGCATGCAGCGCCTCTGGGAGGGTGAGATTGCCACGATTGCTTCGCTGGATGGTACGAACACGTACACGAAGGCCGAACTGATCCAGACGCTCGTTGAGCTGATGATGGATTTCCGTGCGCAGCGCGTCCAGACACAGGACGCGAGCAGTCTTTACGGTAACGACCACCCCGACCACCGCTACGGGGCACGATGCGCGTTTGAAGCCCACCAAACCTACGCCGTGTCGGGAGCCCACCACACTTTCACCACCTATCGCGGGTACAACATCTCTAATGAGCCGGTCAATCTAACTCAAGCCCAGCGCGACGCGAAATGGGCCGACTTCACTGCCTACGCGCAGCACGATGCCGCTATCTGCGGCGGCATGGGCACGGGTTGTCTCCTCGGTGGCGATTACGACAAGTGGAGTTACCGTGAATATCCCATTGCGCAGGTGAAAGATGTCTCCGGTGCGATCAGCGTGCTTTCCGGTGGGTGTCTCACCGCCGGCGCCGATATCCCCGATGGGACCGCCCCGGTGGTTATTTCAGCATGCCTTGGTGGCGGGCCGGGGGTCGGTGACGCTTCCAAACAGACCTGGTCCATTAACGGGGACGGGTCCGTCACCGGGTTCGATGCCCGCTGCCTCGAGGTGCGCGGCGGGCTGTCCTTTGACGAAACACCGGTACAACTTGCGGCCTGCGCCGGCACGCCCGAGCAGCGCTGGACAGCGTTTGAGAATGGCCAGATTCGCGGTCTCGCCGGGAAGTGCCTCGACGTTCGTGGCGGCAGCTCTGCCGATTACCCGCCCGTCCAGCTCTACGGCTGCGTTGCCCTCCCAGGGCAGCAATGGATCCTCCCGCCTAGCTCCGCACAACCCGTGATCAGCCCGGATTTCTCGCTCGCGCTTGCACCGGGTTCTTCATTTTCTGCCACCGTCACGGCGGGAGAATCGGCAACCTACAACCTGGTCCTTACACCCAGTGGGTTTGCCGGAAGCGTCTCGCTGAATTGCAGCGGCGAACCCCAAGGAGCAACGTGCACCTTCTCTCCCCATCCCGCGATGCTGGACGGACAGAATCCTGCGAACGTAACGGTGACTATAACGACCACAGCTCGCGGGATGCCGACGTCTCGACGCTTCATCCATGGCCCCGGCAAAACCCGAGGCCCCGCGGCGCTCTTCTTAATGCTGCTGTTAGGGCTGGTGACCTTATTCGCCGCCAGGGGACGGCGGGCTTTCTTGCCTTTGGGGGTGACACTCTTCGTCGTTTCGCTTTGGGCAGCCTGTGGAGGGGGAAGCGCGGCACCAGGCAACGGAATAGTAATGCCCGAGACGCAAGCAGGCACTTATTCGCTCACCATTGCTGCAACTTCCGGTAACCTCACGCGTAGTTTAACGGTGACCCTGAAGGTCAACTAGTATCCTGAGTCAGAAGTTCGGTTACAAAATCGGGCGAGGCTTGCCCAGATTTCGTCGGCGGTTTTCGTCCAAATAAAAGGTTTCGCCTCTCGATGGTGATGCTCCAGGTAACCGAGAAGGGCCGTCTGCAACTCCCGGGTGCTGCGATGGACACCGCGGCGCAGTTGGCGTTCCGTCAGCAGAGCAAACCAGCGCTCCACCAGATTGATCCACGCGGCCCCGGTGGGGGTGAAGTGCAAATGATAACGGCGACGTTTCGCCAGCCAGCGGTGGATCAGAGCGGTCTTGTGCGTACGGTAGTTGTCCAGAATCAGGTGCACATCCAGAGAAGCCGGCACGGCCTCGTGGAGCGTGTCCAGAAACTTGCGAAACTCCACCCAGCGATGCCGTCGGTGACACTCCCCCATCACTTTTCCGCTCTTCCCATCCCGCGCCGCGAACAACGAGGTGGTGCCGTGGCGCGCGTAGTCCTGCGCGCGGCGCTCCACTGGGCCGGGCCGCATCGGCAACAGGGGTTGGGTGCGGTCCAAGACTTGAACCTGGGCTTTTTCGTCCACACCCAGCACCAGGACCCGATCCGGAGGATTCAGGTACAGTCCCACAATATCGCGCACCTTCTCGATAAACAGCGGGTCGCGGGAGAGCTTAAAGGTTTCGCTCCGATGGGGTTCGAGGGCAAAAGCCCGCCAGATGCGGCTGATCGCGCTCTGGCTCATCCCGCACCGGCGGGCCATCAAGCGAGTGCTCCAGTGCGTGGCATGCTGCGGCGTCGTTTCCAGGGTCAGGGTCAAGACGCGCTCCCCTTGCGCGTCGGTGATGCGGCGCGGAGCTCCGGGGCGCGGTTCGTCCAGCCAACCGTCCAGGCGCTTGGCCACAAAGCCACGCCGCCACTTGCCGACAGCGGGCTGGCTCATTCGCAGTTCGGCGCTCACCTGGGTGTCGGTCTTCCCCTCCGCGCAGGCCAGGATGACCCGCGCTCGCAGGGCCAGGGCTTGGGCCGATTTGGGGCGGCGGGCCCAACGCTGCAAGGTTTCGTGTTCTTCAGCGGTCAAGATCAACTCAGGAGTTGGGCGTCCGCGGCGCATCGGAATCATCCTTCTTATAATCCCGACGCACTCCAAGTGCCATTTATTTACGTTTCTTCTGACTCAGGATACTAGCTCCCCTGGCACAATTTAGCTCCTACCCATGGCGTTGGCGTAAGCCGCTTCCCTCGAACTCTATTCGAACGGGGGTCAAAAACATGTGGTCTTGACCCAAACAACTTGCCGGTCACGCTCTATCCTTTCGAACCAATTACTGCCCATTTGAGGACAAGGCTCTCGGCACAGGGGGCGGTTCGGCCTCCGCTGCTTCGCAGCCCTCGAGAAAAATCGGCCCTTGACAAGCCCGCCCAAAAAGCCAACAGATGTTCCTTTGTGACTGTGTACGATTTGCGAGAAATAAAGAGAATATGCGAGAAAACCTTGGTTCGGAATTAGAGAATTCCCATCGCGGCCACCAAGACAAGACGAACGGTGCTACGGAAGCTAGCCGCCGATTTCAGCCCCAACGCTCAGAAATCGTGTTCGCAAATCCTCTATGCGGGTTTCTGAAACATCGCCAGAACACACGGATTTCGATGCCTTCCCTGCCAGATGCTCCAGTTGTACCGAAAGGGAACGATTGTGTTGAAAAAGTAGGACTGGTGGAGAGGCCTGGGAGCTTCGATCTCGTTACGGGAGCCAAAAGCGGCTATTCAGTTGTTCTCTTCTTCACTCCTGTGTCTTTTCGATCTCCCCTTTCGAGCCTTAACTTATCTTTCCCAACCCTTCAGGTGGTGCAGACGGCCAGTACCGGTTCTCGTTTGGCGAGGAACCTTACCAGCCTTTTGAGATTCTGTGCTGTGGCTGCCAGGTAGAACTGCTCCCCGACATTCCAGCGTCGACGTAAGCGTGCCCGCCGCAACCCTATACGCTGCTTCAGTTCGGAGAACAGCGCTTCGATCTTGTTCCGATCGCGCCTCGACTGGGCGTAGGCCGGAGTCTGCACCAGGTCTCGTGCCACCTGGCGGGCCCGTTCATACCAGTGCACAAGGATCTTGCGGAAGGGAGCCGGGGTGCAGCGCTTCTTCACAGCACAGCCCCGGCGCTGCGACCCCGTTGTGCGATAAATGTAACCTTGATTCTGGCGGCTCAGGCTGTGATAGCGCAGGAGCTGGCCTTGCGGGCAGCGAAAAACATTTTCGGCGGGGTCATACTGGAACTGGTCGCGGGTGAAGCGTCGGTGCGTTTGGTGGCGACGATCGATCACCGGGATGTGCGGTTGAATGCTTCGTTCTAGCAGCCACGCCAAAAACTCTCCACTCCCATAGCCCTTGTCGGCACCTAGGCTTCCTGGGCAGATGTCGAACCGTTCCTTTACCTGCTGCAGCATGCGACGCGCCGCCAACGTCTCTTCCCGGAAGCGCACGGGCGTAGCTTCCACGCCCAGGATGATGCAACTGGGGTTGTCGATCAGGTAGTGGTCATAGTAGGAAGGCACAGCCGGCCCCCACTTGGCAGCCCAACAAGCATCCGGATCGGTCGGGGATCCGCAGCGGGCCGCCACGGAATTGGGGGCGGGTGGGTTCTCTTCTGGTTCTGACACCGGATTTTCTTGGGCCACTTCTGCCAGATATTCCCGCACGGTCCGCGAAACCTTAGCCACCTCCGGCAACTGCTCCCGCTTCACTCCACGCTGAGGACTCGCGTTGGCTGCCACCACCGTCCCATCCATCGTGACTCGCTTACCCTCTACCAACCCTCGGCCTATGCAGCAACGGACAATCTCTTCGAAGATCTCCAGAAAGATGCCCGATTGCCGGAACCGCCCATGTCGGTTCTTCGAGAAGGTGGAATGATCGGGAACCTCCTGCTCCAACCCCAACCGGGTGAACCAGCGATACGCCAGGTGCATGCGCACCTCTTCCACCAGCCGCCGCTCGCTGGTGATGCCGTACAGATAACCCACCAGCAGCATGCGCAGGAGGATTTCGGGATCAATCGAGGGACGCCCCACCGGGCTGTAGGCGTCCTTCAAACGTTCCCGCACAAAGCTGAAATCCACGTGGCGGTCAACGCGCTTCAGTAGGTGATGCTCGGGGATCTGATCTTCCAAGCGAAAGTAATAGAACATCAAGGTTCGGTGCGGGGTTGTTCACCCATCATCGGCGGCGTTCCTCCTGGAGGTTTCGTTGCCATTCCCGCAACTGACGCCGTACCAGGCGGGCTAGCTCCTTCTGCAAGCGGCGGTAATTCTGAATCTGTCGACGAAGTTCCGCGACCTTCTCACGCGGTATATAGAGAGAGCGGCTCCGGCCCTGCTCTCTCCAATACAGGTAGTACAGAGGTCCGTGCTTCTCGCCGCGCTGGCAACGGCAGCCGGGCTTCCCACAGAGCACATACTGTTTGACCAGCGAGCCTGCCACAATGGGGAAAAGCTCAATTAAGGCTTGAAGTGGCTGACGGAATCGACGCGGTTGCGACTGGGAATGGCGCATATCCAATCTGTGTGTATACTAACATATAAGATTCGGCGAGAAAAGAGCCAAAGAGTCCCTTCCCCAAACCTCAACCCCACTTTTTCAACAGAATCGAACGGTTTGGAAACCGCCTGACCGCAACCGTGGCAACAGGTGGATGTGCAACCTGTGCGCATTGACTCGCCCGCAGCACGGCCAGCACGCATGCTCGGGTATGGGCTGCCAAGATAATTGCCTTGCCCATTTACAGCAGGCCGATGTTGGCCTATTATTAGCTTCAGTCAGGACACCGCTGAGCAATGAAAACTTGTCGCGCCCACATGGCGCAGACGCCACGGAGGATGCTATGAGGAAAATTCTGGTTCTAATGCTACTGGGCCTTTTGGCAACAATCGGATTTACCGCGCCAACGGCGACAGCCCAAGAGAAGAAGGAAAAGCCCGCTGTCGCTGCCAAGGAAGGGCGTTGGCATGGCATTATCGTCAGGATCAACAAGGATGCCTCTACCTTGGATGTTAAAAGGGGAAACTCCGAAAGGAAGATTCATTTCGACAGTTCGACGCAGTGGACCAAGGGGAAAGAGGTCATCGAGATGAGCCAGTTGAAGGAAGGCTCGGACGTGATCTGCCTTGGCAAGTTCGATGAGAAGGGCGATTTTCGCGCGACCCGAAT
>Ga0315280_10006517_pt1 | contig 16081 bp, 16 predicted proteins | sample YL17G06_40_MG_FD_203697 | JGI IMG/M metagenome (GOLD analysis project Ga0315280, IMG submission 203697) | Sediment microbial communities from Yellowstone Lake, YNP, Wyoming, USA - YL17G06_40 | ecosystem: Environmental > Aquatic > Freshwater > Lake > Sediment | place: USA: Wyoming | collected... | reverse complement strand
GGGCAGGACCGTGCGACTTCGAAGTCGGACGGTGCCAAGCTTAGGTGATCCCTCGGGATCACCGGGGATCTGGGAGACCCTGTGGCGTAGGCCTTCGTGGGTTCGAATCCCACCCCCCGCACTTTTTTTGAAGAACCCCCGACATTTCATCGGGCTTGAGGTAGCCACGCTATCTCTCGTCGAATCCTGTGTGTTCCCGTTCAAATCTCGACTCTCTCGTATGTTATGAGGTTCCCTTGAACGGTCTCCCGACTATCCTGATGGCTCTCTCTGTTCGTCCGAATGGTACTTCCTGCAATATGAATGGGTTCACACTGACCAGTATCCCATGCAGCCCAGCGTGCTTCAGCCTAGTGAGTCTCTCTGGTGCCGTCATATTCGAAACGCAAAACGAAAACGCTAATTCTTCCTATTCCAGACTGGGGAATGAAGGCAAGTATCTTGATGAAACTCAACTTTCCCAGGTTCAGATTATTCACAGAAGGGCAGCTCAAAGACATCCACAACGCAACATTGGAGGTACTGCAAAGAACTGGTCTAGTCTTCAAGCATCCAGACGCGCTCAGAGTCTTTGAAGACGCTGGGGCACATGTAGATCACAAAAGCCAAAGAGTGTTCATCCCAAGCTATCTCGTTGAAGAGGCGATCAGAAAGGCCCCCAGCAGATTCACTTGGCATGCAAGAGATCCCAGGAAGAGTGTCAGATTCGAAGATGACAGAATACACTTCGGCCCGGTCTGCACGCCGACTTTTGTCTATGAACTGGGGACTTCTCAGAGGAAAAATGCAACCCTCAAGGACTTCGAAAATGTTGTCAGGATCATGGACTATCTCGAAAGGGTCGACGATGGTTACGGCGCTGTCAACATTGGTGACGTGCCAAACGAGGCAGCTCACGCATACGCAGTTCTCACACAACTCAAGAACACAAGCAAGTGCGTTAGAGGTAGAGCTCGAGGGACGGCCGTAGCGAGAGATTGCCTCAGAATGATCTCGTTGTTGTCGGATGAAGAGGAACTCCGGCGAAAGCCAATGCTCCTCGCAATGGTCAACCCTACAAGCCCGCTGCAATGGGATAAGCCGATGATAGAGGGGATGATGGAATACATCAAGCTGAGGCAGATCGTAGTACCCTCACCTGAGATAATGGCAGGAGCCACGGGCCCAGTGACCCTCGCTGGAATGATGGTCCAACACAATGCGGAAGTCCTTTCAATGGTCACACTGATGCAGCTCATGAGTCCCGGAACTCCAGTCCTTTATGGCGCAGTCTCGACGATCATGGACATGAGAACTACTATGACACGGCTCGGATCACCAGAAGTCGGGATAACACACGCGGGTTTTGCACAACTCGCGAAATCGTATAACATACCATGCCGCGGCGCAACGGGCAACACAGACTCCAAAACTCTGGATGTGCAAGCGGGCTATGAAACGGCGTTCAACTTGATGCTAGCAACCTGCGCTGGGTTCAACTTCATCACGTACGCTCTGGGAGGAATGGACTTCTCCAACACGCTATGTTACGAGAAGATACTCACAGATCACGAGCTGCTTGGGATGATTGAACGCCTGACAAGAGGCGTCGAGGTTAACGGCGATACACTCGCCATAGACGTCATTGACTCAGTGGGCCCTGGGGGCCACTTCCTGGCGAACAAACACACGAGGAACTATCATGAAAGGGAGCATTTCATTCCACGACTTCTCGACACTCAGTCCTACTATAGCTGGGTTGCGGGCGGATCGAAAGGAGTCAAGGAAAAGGCAACAGAGGAAGTGAAGAGAATCCTCAAAGAGCATCAGGCCGCTCCACTCGACAAGGACCTAGAAAGAAGACTGGAGCAGTACGTCAAGGACATAGAGAAGCATCAAGTGAGCGAAGCACACGATCCTCAGTAGCATTTTGAACTCAAGACAACGATTTTCTCACGATGAGTGTTCAATATCCGCTGCAACGGGTTCATTAATCAGTTGATAATCTTAGTCCGAACACACTGGGAGATGTCACATTGAAAGCCATTGTGCTTGGTTGTGGCCTCATGGGTTCTGTCATAGCACGGGATCTCTCGCGTTCTGTCTCTGTCGACGCTGTGAGCGTGCTCGACACAAGTGTGGAGAATCTAAGACGCATTGAGGGCCTCCCGAAGCTTAAGCCAATTGTCGGTGACGTTCGCGACTCAGATTTCATTATGCGAGTTGCAAAGGAATTTGACATTGCTGTCGGCGCGCTTCCGCTCGCGATAGATGATGAGGCTGTTCAGGCGGTTGCCAAAGCAGGGGTAAGCGTAGTTGATTTGATCTTTGATTGGCATAATGACAGATCCGAGATAGACTCTATGGCGAAGAAGAATGGAATAACGATCGTCCCGGCCTGTGGCGTGGCCCCAGGGCTCACTAACATATTGACTATGCACGCTGTAGACTCACTGGATAGGACAGATGAAATACGCATCAAGGTAGGAGGTCTCCCTCAGAAACGGGGGCCACCGCTCAACTACAGAGTAACTTGGTCACTTGATGACGTGATAGGAATGTACACTCACCCAGCCAGAATCATCCAGAACGGTAAACAGGCTGAAGTTGAGGCCTTGACAGGCTTGGAGAAAGTCACGTTTCCGCCTCCCATAGGCGAGTGCGAGGCATTCTACACAGACGGCCTCTCTACTCTACTCTCGACTATCAAGAACGTTGACTACATGGATGAGAAGACAATACGCTACCCCGGTCATGCTGATGAGATCCGGACTCTCATTCAATGCGGGCTCCTCGATCAAGAGCCCATCGAATTTGCCGGAGTCCGAGTGCCCCCGAGAGAGTTCACAACTCGGGTACTGACACCCAAGCTCAGCACTGGGGAAGCCAAAGACGTGACGCTTCTCCGGATCGATGCAAAAGGCCACAAGGGAAAACACGAGGTCATTCAGACATTTGAGATGATAGACTACTACGATGAAAAGGAGAGAACTACTTCAATGGCACGCACAACAGCTTTCCCAGCATCGATAGCTGCGCAGATGGTGGCGAATGGGGAAGTGAAAGAAAAGGGCATAGTGCCATGTGAATTGGCGTTCCGAGGCGAACGGTTCACCAAGTTCATGAAAGAACTCGCTGCCCGCGGAATCATGATTGGCGTGCGACGTGAGGAAATCGGCGACCTCTCCGCAGCCTGAAGGCACCATCACATCAGTGTGAGCGAACCAAAACATCATTCTCATGGATTAGAATCAGATTAATCCGGAGCCTACGCAAAGATGCTCGCGGTTCCACCGAGAACTCACGAATCTGCCGAAAGCGAAAAAATGGCCACGAAAGCAACAAGGAGAGCGAAGCACCACAATGAAACTGTGCTGGCAACGTGGAAAGCGTGGATACCATATCACAGGATCTGGATCGCATGCTCTCATATTGAAGACTCGAGACCCGACAAGGTCGTGACAGCACTCAATGCTGTATTCTGCGTGTGCACCAAGACTGAACGCGAATTGCTACAAATCTTCAGGCCAAGACACCTAGAGAGGCCTGTCGTGGAGATAGCCCCGGATTCCACAGAGCTTGTCTGCCCTTATCCCACGGCTGACTTGAACGCTATCATGGACGGGTTGATCAAGATTCGCGCAGAGATTCGAGATCAGCTCTCTCAGATCGAACCACAGCTGGTCAAGGCAGATCGAAGGATACAGTTGTGGTATCTTTTTCTTCCGACGCCGACAGGCTACCTTGAGCGTGAGCGAACAATTACAGCAAAGTTCGCGGAGCTTCAATCGAGATCGATGGCCATCGATCTCTGTCTGAACCTCACAAGCAGTCTCCTCCCGACTAAAGTTGAGGGACATGATGTCATCTACATTCCCATGTTCCTCACTCAGCTCAGAGAGAGTGGGCATGACACCGACCGGTATGTCCTAGTAGACTTGGCAACTGGGAAACTTGATAGTGCTCTGACGAGCCTGTGTGAGTTAGAAGGCTTCAGATCCCAACTGGCGTCGGTCTTGCTATGAACAACAATCCACAAAACTCGGTTCAAGCCAACGGGAATGATCTGCCTTCTCCTGGCAGGTTGAGCTGGCCGAGAGAAGGAAGTCTTAAATCATTATCGGGCCCAACGTGGATGGGAGTCAAACATGAAAAACAAGACTCCGCTTGGAATAGCAATATTCGCCTTACTTCTGATCTCGGCAATGTTTGCAGTCCCATCAGCGCGAGCAACTTGGTATACTCCCCCCACAGAGAAACTGAAGTTTCCAATGATGGTTCTCAGCTGGGATGTCCTATCAACCGACTCGGGTGAGGCCATCGCCCAGCAACTCAAGAAAGTTGGCATCAGCATCGAAGTGGTGGCGACGGACGACTCGGCGATGTATCCAAGACTGTATGACCGTGACTACGGAATCGAGGAGATGAGCTACGGCTATTCGGCATATCCGTCGCACATGTTCTATAGGTTCCACTCAAGCTCTGACTGCGCTAACTGCGGACAAGACTGGAGCTTCAGGAACGCAACCGTTGACGCAACAATCAATGATATGTTGAAGACAACTGACAGAGAGAAAGCACGCAGCTTGATGTGGCAAGTAGACGAGATGGCCGCAGAGAACGTGCCATATGTTCCACTGTTTCTCGGGGACGAATACCACCCGTTCAGGAAGGAGTGGATGGGATACACGGTAATGCCGGCCGGCCCGATATCGTATCTGAACTGGCTCACAATGCCTAACATCTACTCGACCGCTGGCAAGAAGGATTTCGTCATTGCCTTCAACAGCGAACCGGAGACATTCAGCCCCATGGCCGCGACCACTGGACGCTCACTCTTCTACTCCCAGAACATCTATGACACGCTATTGGCTTACGACGAGAACCTCGTACCCATCCCATGGATGACAACTGGCTTGCCAGAATTCTCTTCTGATGGAAAGACCATGACGTTCCACCTCAAACCGAATCTGATGTGGCACGATGGGCAACCATTGACTGCCAAGGATGTCATATTCACATTTCAGTACATTGTGGATCAGAGCGCAGTCGGCGCGAACGCAGGCGAGATCATTAAGTACTTCGAGTCAGGAGAGGCGCCGGATGATCTCACGGCTGTAATACACCTCAAGCAACCGTATGTCTGGGCGACGGAGGCTTTCGGTACCCAGTACATAGTACCCGAGCACATCTGGAAAGACACGACAATGGTACCGAAGTACGATTGGGATCAGACCCTCGTCGAATCAAATCCGAAGATAGCGGTGGGTTCCGGACCGTTCATGTTCAGTACATGGGTGCCCGGTGAATATGTCAAGCTCGTAAAGAACCCGAACTGGTGGATGGCTGGACACCCACTCATAGACTCAGTGATTTTCAGGAAGATAGACACAGAATCAGCTAGAGTGCTGGCAATACAGAAAGGAGAAGTCGACACAGAACGATACACATTGGATCCCTCGATGATCGAGCAAGTGAAAAGCAACCCTGACATCGTTGTTACTCACGCGGTCGACCAGTGGGACTACATCCTAGCTTTCAACAACAAGTCTCCCCCGTTCGACGACGTCTGGGTGAGAAGAGCGATCGCCTACGCGATTGACAAGAACGATGTCGTTAAACGAGGAGCTCTAGGGTATGGAACAGTTACTGAGAGCTACTGCCCTGGATCCTTCTTCCCGTTCTGGCACAATCCGAATGTCCTCACTTACTCCTACGACCCTGACAAAGCCAACAAGATACTAGATGAGCAAGGGTACCTCGACATCGATGGAGACGGCATAAGGGAACTCAAGGGGTACGTGGCGGCATACGAACAGAAACTGCAGGAACAGCAACAAGCACAGATGAATCAGTACCTGACCATCGCTGCCATAGCGATCATAGTCGTATTGGCTGGGGTGTACCTAGTTTATAGGAGAAGGAAGAAGGCTTAACACCCCATCCCCCTCCTTTTTTTGGTCTGCTGAGAACCGTTGGTGATGAGAGACTACCTGATCAAACGGGCAGTATCTGCCCTCGTGACACTGGGCCTAGCGATTGTCCTCAATTTCTTTCTGTTTAGAATAATGCCCGGTGACCCCACTCGGACTGTCACTGGAGACTTCAGGATCACACCAGAAGTTAGACGGGCACTGGTCCATCAGTTTGGTCTAGACCAGCCGCTCTGGGTTCAGTTCGTTCTGTATCTGCAGAATCTTGCCACAGGCAACCTGGGGGTCTCATTCCAGTACAGAGGAACACCAGTTGTTGCCATAATCTTCGGAAGGAGGCTTCTTAACACGTTCGTTCTGATGGGCTCATCAATTAGTGTGGCCCTCATCATTGGAATCATCATTGGAACCATAGTCGCCTGGAAGCGAGAATCGAAATTTGACGTATCCGTGGTAGTCTTTTCCCTTATGACTTACTCAATGCCGGTCTTCTGGCTTGGCATGATGATAATTCTCATATTCGGCTACTATCTCGCAGCCATCCCGATCGCGGGCACAATAACTGTAGGTTTGACGTACTCGAATTGGTTCCAGTATGCAGCTGATTACCTCTATCACATGATAGGACCTTTTGTGACATTAACACTGTCGTTCGTTGGATTCTACCTCATCATAATGAGAGATTCAATTCTCGACGTCTTCACAGAGGACTATATGCTGACTGCCAAGGCAAAGGGGCTCAGTGATAGGAAGATCCTGTTCAGACATGCGATGAGGAATGCCCTGCTTCCAATGGTTTCACTGATAGCAGTGGAGGTCACCTATCTCTTCGGGGGAGCAACTATGACTGAGACGGTCTTCTCATGGTATGGTATTGGGCGGCTGATCTATGAGGCCGTCGTTATGGCGGACTATCCCATTCTTCAGGGCATATTTTTCGTGATGTCCATACTCGTTATTGCAGCGAACTTCTGCGCTGACGTAGCATACGCGTTTCTGGATCCGAGGATTCGATACTAGGAAAGCGAAGGATTTGACAGTTCAAGAATTCCACGCATTGGAGGTCAAAGAGGATCGTTTCTGGCTATACAGAAGGAAGCTCGGGGACTTCTGGAGGCTATACAGACGAAGTAGACTTGGCGTGATCGGCCTCATCATAGTTCTGAGTTTCGTCATCGTAGCGGTTGCCGCACCATGGATAGCTCCTTTCGAGCCTTTTTACTTCGCCGGTGACCCCTTGATGAAACCTTCTTCGACGTTCCCTTTTGGGACAGATCAAGTCGGTCGCGATATCTTCAGTAGAGTGATCTATGGCACCAGAGTCTCCCTTCTCATAGGGCTCATTGCGAGTGCTATGACAATCGGCCTGGGGAGTGCGATCGGTCTAGTTTCAGGATATCTCGGCGGTTGGGTTGACAACGGACTGATGAGAATTACAGATCTCTTCATCATACTCCCAGCACTGCCGCTGATGTTGATCATGGCATCGATACTTGGCAAGGGCATAATGAACATCATAATTGTGATCACGGTGGTAGGTTGGACATCCACCGCGAGAATGGTTAGGTCTCAGACAATGTCATTGAAGGAGCGACCATTCATAGAAGCCTCCAGAGCAATAGGGTCAACCGATCTTCACACAATCGCCAGACACATCGTACCAAACGTGTTCCCGCTCGTTTTCGCTAACGGTATGATCGCAATCGTAGACGCCATTCTCTCAGAAGCTGGTCTTAGTTTTCTAGGGTTTGGCGACCCTTCGAGCCCTAGCTGGGGGATGGTACTCCACTACGCCGACGCCGCAGGATCAACCGTCAACGGATACTGGTGGTACATTGTCCCACCTGGAATCTGCATCATGTTGCTGGTGATGGGATTCGCCTTCATCAGTTACAGCACTGACCAGATCCTCAACCCTAGACTCAGGAGGAGGTAGACCCGTCCTGGACGTTCTTGAGGTAAGAGATCTTACTACTCACTTCTTCATGCATGAAGGTATCGCACGAGCTGTCGAGAATGTCAGCTTCACTCTGAAAAAAGGCGAGATGCTCGGTCTTGCAGGCGAATCAGGCTGCGGTAAAACAACGACCGCTCTCTCCGTCATGAGATTGTTGCCACCAGGCGGTAAGATCCTGAACGGAGAGATAATCGTCGACAACGAGGACTTGGTGAAGAAGACAGATCGCGAGATGAGGGACATCAGATGGAAGAAGATCTCGATGGTATTCCAGGGCGCCATGAACGCGCTAAACCCTGTGATTCGCGTTGGGGAACAAGTCGCAGAGTCCATCGTTGAGAAAGAGAAGGTGAGCAAAGGGGAGGCCCTCAAGAGAGCACGCCTTCTCTTTGAACTCGTAGGCCTGGACAGTTCCAGAGTAACTAACTACCCGCACGAATTCAGCGGGGGAATGAGACAGAGGGTCATGATTGCGATGGCGCTTGCCTGCAATCCGAGCATCGTCATAGCCGATGAACCCGTGACCGCCTTGGATGTAATAGTACAGACAAGAATACTTGAACTTCTAAAGGAGCTTCAAAGGAAGCTAAGCCTTTCCGTAGTCATGATCACCCACGACCTTTCAGTGATCGCAGAAACTTGCGACAGAGTCGCCATAATGTACGCGGGAAGGATCGTTGAGCTTGGAAATGTAGTCGACGTATACAAGAACTCTCGACATCCGTATACCGAAGCGCTGATCACAGCCTTCCCAAGCATAGCCGGAAAGAAGAGACGGTTCGACTCCATACCAGGAGACCCCCCGGACCTCACTTCGCCACCCAGCGGTTGTAGATTCCACCCCCGATGCCCGATGCAACAAGATACATGCAGAACTCTAGACCCTGAGTATCTGAAAATAGGCCCTGACCACTACGTCGCATGTCACCATAGCGAGAAAGTTGAGACGACATGATGCAACAAGAAGCTCTACTCTGCGTCGAAAACCTATCCGTCTGGTTTCCGGCTCGAAGAGGAGCCACAGGCATCCTCACCAGAGAGGAGCAATGGGTACGCGCCGTGGACTCTGTATCATTCAGCGTCCGCAAAGGAGAGGTGATGTGCCTCGCTGGCGAAAGCGGAAGTGGAAAGACGACAACAGCGAGAGCCATACTTGCCCTGACCGCAGCCAAATTCGGCAGCGTGAAGTTTGCCGGGAGAGATGTCCTGTCGCTTTCAAAGACTGAGCTGAGGAAGCTACGTTGCGAGATGCAGATCATATTTCAAGATCCATACGAGTCAATCGATCCGAGGATGAGCATCTCAGAGATTCTAGCAGAGCCTCTGGAAGTAAACAAGGTTACTCGGAGCCGAAAGGAAAAGGAGGCGAGAGTCTGGAACGCCCTTGAGGATGTTAGGCTACTACCACCGCAAGAATTCGCTAGGAGATTCCCTCATGAACTAAGCGGTGGCCAGAGACAACGTGTTGCGATAGCTCGCGGCTTGGTTCTTCAACCCAAGCTACTTGTAGCAGACGAGCCCGTATCGATGCTTGACGCATCGATCCGCGTCCAGATACTCAACCTCTTGCTCGACCTACGCAAAGAATACGATCTGACCTTCCTCTACATTACACATGATCTTGCTCAGGCTAGGTACATTGGCAATGATATCGTCATCATGTATCTGGGGAAGGTGATGGAAAGCGGGCCTGTGGAGGATGTGGTGGCAAAACCGGTTCACCCATACACTAGGGCGCTTGTCTCAAACGTTCCCGTCCCTGATCCGACTCTCAAGCGAGACAAAATTGCCGTCAAGGGAGAGACGCCGAGCGCACTGGATATTCCACCGGGTTGCAGATTTCATCCCAGATGCCCTTATGCTGAGGAAATCTGCAGGACAAAAGAGCCAGCATTGCTTGAGGTAGGGGACAACCAGTACTCCGCGTGCCACTTCAATGACCGATGGACCGCCTAGTGGTCTAACATGTATCGGATTCAACAAGGAACGGCTGTGACCAGTCCTTTCAATGAGGACTTCAGGCCCAGCGCTAACTCTTATTTCGTGTAACGCACGGTCATCTGTCAAGGAGAGCCTCTCTGTTTGGTCGACCAGATAGAATTCTCGTCAGACGATCTCAACGAAGCAATTAGACTGTTTCAGGGCCTGATTAGGATCGACACGACGAATCCTCCCGGAAACGAAGGCAAAGCCTCCGAATATCTGAAGGCATGGTTCGAGAAGGACAATATCGATTGCGAAGTCCTCGGCGAGCCCGGAAGAGAAAACGTGGTCGCACGTATCAAAGGTCGAAGTGAAAAACCCAGACTCCTCTTTCTCTCCCACACAGATGTTGTTCCCGCAACTGACGTGGAGGTGTGGACTCGCCCACCATTCTCTGCAGATATCGAAGGAAACTGGATCTACGGTAGAGGAGCGAATGATGACAAATTCGACGCGGCTGTAGGAGCGATGAGCCTGATCCTGGTCAAGCGTCATAACGTGACATTGAATGGGACGCTCCTCTATGCCTCGGTTGCCGATGAGGAGATTGCAGGATCCGGTGCAGAATGGCTCACGAAAAAGGTGCCAGAGAAAGTTGCCTCGGAGTATGTTGTCGGGGAAGGTGGAGGACCTCCCGTTCATCTGGGACCTCAGAAGGCTTACCCGATAACAGTGGGGGAGAAAGGTCTCGCGTGGTTCAAGCTTACAGCAAGAGGAAAGGGCGGGCACGGATCGATTCCGACGCTCTACAACAACGCAAGTGTCATCATGGCGAAAGCGTTCGTCAGTCTCTCGAGTCTCAAGACCAAGGTCACGATAACGGATGAAGTGGCTCGATCAATCAAGACCGTGGTCACGGGATTCCTTGGGGAAGAGCAAGGGTCCAAGATGCTTGAAGCATATCTGAATGAACAGGGCGTTGACACTCTCCTCGATGCAATCGCATCGAAAGACAAGGAGATGGCTGAGGAGCTAAGATCGGTCACAAGGATGACAGTTTCACCGAACGTCATCAAGGGCGGCACAGAAACCAATGTGATACCAAGTATTTCCGAAGGCAAGGTCGACATCAGACTCATGCCAGGGCAAGACCGCGATTATGCAATGCGGATTGTGAAGGAAGCCCTCAGCGGCCTTGCCGTGGGTTTGGATACGCTGGACTACACGGAGGCATCTATTTCTCCTTCGAACACCAAATTCTACGACGCCGTTCATGTGACCTTGAAGGAGATGGCCCCAGGCTGCTCTACTTTTCCCCAGCTAAGTACAGGCATGAGTGACAGCCGGTTCTGGAGAGCTTTAGGCTCAGTCGTGTACGGATGTGCACCAACTTCACCGGATATCAGGCTGGCTGATGTGGAGCCAGGGATCCATGGTCCAAACGAACGAATGAACATTGAAAGCCTGGAGTTTGCGACCAAGTTCCTCTGCAACGTGGCGTTGAAAGTCCTTTCATAGATAGCTGCGGCTCGCAGATGGGAGCCTTAACCGCGGGGCCTGCAGGAACTCTGTCTGGCTTGCCGTGAGCGGGCGCACTTTCAGCTTCAACATGTTCTCACATCGCGCGTGTTTTCTTCTTGAGTGGGTTTCTCTTGTTCCCAAGTCTATGCCGATGATCTTCCCCACGTTCCCCAGCCTCTCCTAACCTTCAGGGCGCGCAAGCTAGATAGACTCCAAGACCGCCAAGAATCATCCTCAGACATGGGCACCAACCGAACTCCGATGAAACCTACAACGCTGTTCTATCCAGTGTGATGTGTCAGGTCTTTGAAGTATACGTCTGCTGGACATAGATAGCCTATTCCCTGACGTGGACGCTCGTAGTTCAAGTAGTTCACAAATCCTTTGTGAGTTGGATAGATTGAGGCTTGATGGTGTAGGCTTTGCGGAATGCCTCGATCTTTCCGATCGCAGGCGGCCTCCGCATGCTTGCAAGAATATGCTGGATGTCGTTTCCGCTGCGGAACTCCGTGGACTCTGGGCTGCCTCCTCGTCCGGGATAGAACTGGGTTCCTCGATCTGCTAGGATCTGATCAGGTTTGCCGTACTGCCTCATGGCTTCTTCTAGAAGCTCGATCGCATGTTCACGTAAGGGGCCTAAGAAGTACGGCCAGTGAAGCAACGGGCGCTGGGATCGGTTGTTTCCATGAGGGTGGTTCTGAACCCCAATCGAGTTCAAGGACCGGGGAGAATTTGACCCAATCGGTTTGGGGTGACCGGCTTAGGAGGACAGGTCAGATGTGGGGTAAACCATACTAGTAAACTGGTGCGCGAATCCCACCCCCGCACTTTTCACCAAGCCTCCTACCCTCGCAAGCCATGGGAGACGAGAAACTCTAGGTCGCTTGATTAACGCGCTATTCGTGCTCCGCCGATCGTCTTACTAAGACTAATCTTCGCTATCTATGACAGGTGTTCCTTGGATTGCCAATAGACAAGGCACAATGGGAAAAGGCTGGACGCATCGTATCAATGGAAACCACAGTTCTCGAATTCCTGACAAGGGATCGTGACAAAGCCTACTCAGGGAAGGAGATTGGAAACGAAGTCATGAAAGATCCACTTATGAAGCCAATGACTGGCGCGGCGATAGTGGCGTGTGTCATTATGACATTGGATAACTTGTTTCGGGAGGGTAAGGTTGACGTGAGAAAGCTCGACAGGATAATTTACTACAAAGCCGTCTAGCGCGTGGGTTATCTGAAGTACATGGGGCACCTGAAACCTTCCACAATTCGGTTTCCGCCTTCCCCTTGAGAGATAGAGATGCTTCACATGTGGCTCCGAAAGATTGCAGGCTTGTCGGGAAAAAGTACACTTAGATGAAGCCAACGACTCATGGTTAGTGGTCTTGCCACATTGGTCAATTATAATAAGAGTCTTGACCGAAGACGACCGTATCACGGGCTTCGGCTTGCCTAAGGTTAGGATTACTGAAAGCAGAGGACAACCAGCGACATTCGAGACACTTAATCCCATCATAACCGCAACCGAGGGCGCCGGCAAAGTCTTCATTCTATCCTACTGGGCTGGCGCACTCGGCGCCCTGCTAGGCCAAGAAGTTGTCCCCACGAACATAGTCTACGATCCTGCAAAGAATACGCTAAGCTGTTCATTCATCAAAAAGGGTTAACCAAAACAAACCAGAGTACGAGAATGCCCTCATCGCTTGTCCGATTCCAAGCCACCATTCTATCATCGGTGCTTGATCCTTGTCGCCGGATGAGGGAAGAGGATTCACGCAAGAGAAGAAAACGTCAGGTGTCTCCAGTTCGGGTAGGGATGGGCTTCGTGGGTTTGAATCTAACCCCAGCATTCACCACTCTTCAGCAGCAACTCTGTCATAACCACAGAGCTCGGCGCCGTTAGAGGGCACCCTCATTCAGATTTGAATCCCGTCCACGCAGCATTGCTGGAAGAGCATCCCCATTTCTGAAGAGCCTCGCCTGAGGAACATCCAAGAACGGACACGGTGGCAAGGCAAGGGATATGAGCGACGAGGAAAACAAGTAGTGGCCGGCGTGCGCATCGTTGAGCGAAGTAGCGAACGGAACTCATATGAAGTACTGTTCGAACTGCGGCAAGAAAATCGCGAAACCCATTCTATCCAAAGGGTACGTTTTCTGCTCAGACCAATGCCGAGAATCGTTCACGGCCCACCGATGAGGCCACAGATCATTACTTGCCTTTTGAAAGAGGATAGCTCTTTCCCACTTTAGTTTGGGACTCTGTTTCTCTCAGCTCGTTGCTTCTCTTCCGAATGGCTGCGCTGATCCGTTTGTGCGCGTCTTTGACTCTGAGAGCCCACATCGTGTTGATCAGTCTCTCGAAGAGGAGATTGTTTGCCTCCTTGGCATCATCCAGCTCGTTGTTGTTTCTGGCGTTCTTGGCACATGTGTTCAGATAACCATAGACTGTTTCGACCTGTTTTCCTGTCGGACGTCCAGACTGCATGACTGCTGAGACAGGATCAATTCTTTGTCGAGTTTGAGGGCTTTGAGGATCCTGTGCGAGCTTGTATTCTGGGGATCGACGTTTCCTTGGCATCTGCTGATTCCAGTTGATGAATGCGGTCAGGCGGGTAATAGGACCAACACACAAGAGAGCGAGCGACGAGTCGAAGGCGAGGAGCGAGAGGGAAGGCAAGGAGATGGTTCAGATTATAAGGGCGGAGACAGAAGCGTTGATCGAGAAGATTTGTCCGCACACAAACGCGACCGCAAGTGGAAGGAAGAGTGGACTGACATAAGAACGGGAGAGTCGAGGCCACGAACTCGCGGAGTCAAAGGAAGAGAGAAGGAAGGAAAGGGAAAATTCCGACTCCGGGGGATTGGAAGCGGAGCAAGGAGCCGAAGCCGATGGAAACCAAGACAGAACAGACAAAGAAGAACGAGCCACCAAAGGTAAGCGCTGAGAGTCACGCAGGAAGCTCGCTTCTATCTCGAAGCCGCTTGGACCCTCTTCTGCCTCGGATGATAGCAGTTGAAAAAGGAGGCGAGGTTCCGTCATGTCAATGAGAACAAGAAGATTGAGAAAAATGCGAAGAGAGACGCAGAAGGGCAGAAAAGCAACACAGGGGCGACGCCAAACAGAGAGAGCAACAACGTGGAAATCTGAGAGAAGAAAGAGTAGGCGCTGAGGCATATTGTGAGGCTTCTTGTCGGGTTAAGTATCCGTGATGCCATGCTACACCCATAGCACGTCGGGGGTGAGTGAGTGTGAATGAGAATAGAATCATGTTTGCAGTTGGGTTAATCATGGCGATAATAGCAGCGGCACTATTATTCCTCGTACCGTACGATCCGAAGGAACTGTGATTTTGGCCTATGGTATTGGGAATCTTTGGAATAGGCCTGATAGCTGCAAGCAGCCGGAAACGGCTTAGACGAACACAATAGTCAACTCAGTCTTATGTTCGTCTGTGTTGTCGGGGTCGGCCCCTTGCTCGTCTGCTCTTCTGCTGTTCTCTTCTAGCTCGTATTCTTCTCCTTCTTCTTGCTCTTCTTCTCGACATAACACGCCCGCTCATACTATATTTCCAAGTCCACTAAGCTAACCATTTCGCTTAAACGTCCAGTTCTCCTTATGAGAAGACAGAGGAAGACAATTGCCCAGACGCAGTGGTCGGCAAAGAAGAAAGCGCGTTCACTCACGAAGAAAACATACGCGAAGAGGAAAACGCACACGCATGGTGGAAAGGGAGCGGAAGCGGAAAGCCAAGACAGGATCTACGAGGACCTGACGGGACCGCGCCTACTTCACTTTGCTCCGTATGTGGCTCTCAAACAATCCCTTGAGAAGCGATACGTCTGCCTCCGTCTGCGGTAGGTAGGTCTTTCCACGATTTACCTTTCCACGGTGACCTAGTTTCCTTCAGTTGGGACTGACTAGGTTTTGAGGTCCCGTCGTCTCTGCCAAGAGTCGACCTCGTCTCCGTCATCTCCCTCGTCCTCTCCGTTCTCTCCGTTGTCTCCGGCATCTTGATCGGGTTCGTGTCGTCCTTCCTTCATCGTGTTCCCCTTCCCCTCCCTTCCGTGTATCTCATATCCGCACCGAGAGCATTTGTAGTAGTTCTCGTAATGGCTGAACTGTCTGTCTGTTTTTTCTCCAGCCTTGAAACTGGGTCGGGCAAAAGCGAGCATGAGACCCTCGCCGCATTTGGGACAAGGAACGGGACCTGTCATCTCTATCTTGTGTTCGGACATGACCCCACACCCTACGCGATAATTCTAGTTCAGGACCTCGATATAATACGGTACGATTAGGCACGATGCGCATCAGGTTCCAAGTCATACTTCCCGAGTCTGCCAAAGCCACATGATCACAAACCTCGTCTTCGTTCGTTTTTGGTGCCTGTGCGCACTAAGGTACCGGCTAGATCCGGTCCTCATATCTCGACTTTCTCAGCCGTACAAGGCAGTAGGGACAAGAGGACTGAAATTCGACGAACACCGCACGGCACTTTGGACAGTACCACCCCATCACGGCCACGTTCCTTGCCACGACCCGTCGAGGGTGCTTGCTTTATCAAGCGGGCGGCTTATTCGGTTGACGGTATTGATTGGATTGTCTGAAGGAACAACGCCGATTTACATTCTCCGGGAAGGATCGACACGAAACAGAGGCCACGACGCTCAACGAAGCAACATCATGGCGGCAAAGATCGTTAGTGAAACTATACGAACGACGCTTGGCCCGCTTGGAATGGATAAGATGCTTGTGAGCGGCA
>Ga0315280_10006514_pt1 | contig 16086 bp, 14 predicted proteins | sample YL17G06_40_MG_FD_203697 | JGI IMG/M metagenome (GOLD analysis project Ga0315280, IMG submission 203697) | Sediment microbial communities from Yellowstone Lake, YNP, Wyoming, USA - YL17G06_40 | ecosystem: Environmental > Aquatic > Freshwater > Lake > Sediment | place: USA: Wyoming | collected... | reverse complement strand
CTTCTCCGGCCAGTCCCGGCCCAGGTGCTGAAAGAAGGTCCAGCCCAGATCCTGCTGGATCCAGGTCGCCAAGTGCACGCCGTTGGTGACGTGCGTGATGGGGACATCATCCTCCTTCTTGTCGGGCCACAGCCTGCCCCACATGCGGCGCGAAACGACGCCGTGCCGCCGGCTCACCGCGTTGCGCCGGCCCGCCATCTTGAGCGCGAGCGCGGTCATATTCCAGCCCGCCTGGCCCGGGACCCGGCCCAGGTCCAGGAACTGCTCCTGGTCCAAACCCAGCTCGCTCCAGTACCTGTTGAAGTATTCGGCGACCAGGCCCTCGGAGAAGACGTCGTGGCCGGCCTCGACCGGAGTGTGCGTGGTGAAGACCGAGCGCTCGGCCACGTCCCGGGCCGCGTCCGCAAAGGACTTGCCCTGGGCCACAGCCTCCCGCGCCAACTCCAGGAACATGAAGGCCGAGTGCCCCTCGTTGACTTGGTAGTAGTCGGCCGGGATGCCCAGACTGCGCAGCAGGCGCACGCCGCCGATGCCCAGGAGTATCTCCTGGCGCAGGCGCATGATGCGGTCCCCGCCGTAGAGCCGGCCGGATATCTCCCGGTCCTGGGCCGAGTTGCCCTCCACGTGCGTGTCCATCAGGTAGAGGCGCACGCGGCCGACCACTATCTCCCAGACCGCCACCTGGAGGTTGAGCGGCCCCAGGTGGAAGCTCATGAGGAAGTTGTTCCCGGCCGGAGTCATGACCGGCCTGATCGGCGAGCCGCTCCAGTCAATCTGCTCGTAGACGTTCTGCTGCCAGCCGTCGATGCTGATGCGCTGCTGCACGTAGCCCTGCGGGTACATGAAGCCCATCCCCACCAAGGGCACGCCCAGGTCCGAGGCGGTCTTGCAGTGGTCGCCGGCGAGTATGCCCAGGCCGCCGGAATAGATGCGCAGGGAATTGTGCACCCCGAACTCGGCCGAAAAATAAGCGATGCGCCGGCCCCCTGCCTGGGGATACTTGCGGGCGAACCAGGTGTACTGGTCCTCGAGGTACTCGTCGAAAATGCGGATGACGGCGTCGTAGCGGGAGAGGAAGCCCTCGTCCTGGAGCAGATCGTTGAGCCGGGGCAGGCTCTTCTGCAGGAGCAAGACGGGGTTGTGGTAGGTGGTGCGCCAGAGGTTCCTGTCGATCTCCTTGAACAGGGCCCGCGCCTCGGGGTGCCAGCTCCACCAGAGGTTGTAGACGAGGTCCTTCAGTCGCCCGAGGCGTTCCGGCACCTGCCACTGCTGGTAAGGGTCGGTCATTGCGGGAGATTTTACCAAATTCCACCTGTGCGCCGCCGCGTAATTCTCTTCTTGACTCGGTAACGCCCGGAGTGGTATACAGGAAATAGAAAGCCGTCGCAGGAGGGAGCCATGGTCACCGCCGCGGAACTGCGCCACGGAGCGCTCGTCAACCTGGACAACCGTTTCTACAAGGTCGTCGAGTCCGTGCTGCACGCCGGCGCGGGCAAGGCCGGGAGCATGGTGCACGCCAAGCTCCGCTGCCTGGAAACGGGCGCGATCACGAAGCGGCGCTTCAACCCCGCGGACAAGCTCGCCGACGTCGCGGCCGAACGGGTGAAGATGCAGTACCTTTACGCGGATGGAAAGGGTTGCGCCTTCATGAACCCGCAGACCTACGACCAGGTCTCCATCCCCAAGGCCGTGTTCGGCCCCGCGGCCCAGTACCTGAAGGAAGGCGAGACCCTGGAAATCGAGTTCCACCAGGGCCGGGCCATCTCCGTGAAGTTTCCTCCGGTCGTGGAGCTGAAGGTCGCGTCGGCCGGGGCCGGGGTCAAGGGCAGCGGCACCATGAAGGAGGCGGTGCTGGAGAACGGCATGAACCTGCAGGTCCCGCAGTTCATCCAGGCGGGCGACCTGGTGCGCGTCGAGGTGGAGACCGGCAAGTACCTCGACCGGGGCCAAGAGAAGAAGTAGTCAGACGGGCTCGCCGGGCAGGCCGGCGAAGAAGTCCAGGATCATGCGCCGCAGCGTCCCAACGTCCATGGCGCGGCAGAGCCCCGCCCGGAAGTTCTTGGCCCCGGGGAAGCCCGAGGTGTACCAAGCCCCGATGCGCCTCATGTTCAAAGCGGCCTGCCTCGGTCCCAGGAACTCGACTTCAAGGTCGAAATGCTCCAGGAGCGCGGCGCAGCGCTCGACGGGCAAGGGGCCGTCGGCCCGGGAGGGCTGCGGTTCTCCTTTCCCGGAAGGGGCGGCCGTCAAAGCCCGGTGCACCTCGAGGTAGAGCCAGGGGTTGCCCAGGGCCCCCCGGCCGATCATTACCCCCTGGCAGCCGCTCACGGCTTTAAGGCGCAGCGCGTCCTCCCCGCAGCGCACGTCGCCGTTGCCGATGACCGGGATGGCAACGGCCCGGCGCACCCGGGCGACGGCTTCGTAGTCGGCCTGGCCGCCGTAGCCCTGTCTGCGGGTGCGGCCGTGCACGGTGACGGCGTCCAAGCCCTGGGCTTCGGCCCGGCGGGCGAGCTCCACGGCCTCAAGTCCGCTCTCGTCATGGAAGCCCTTGCGCGTCTTGACCGTGAGCGGAAGCTTGACCGCCTTGCGTACCGCGGCGAATATGCGTTCGGCCCGCCCCGGGTCGTCGAGGAGCGCCGCGCCCTCGCCGTTGGCCACCACCTTCTTGACCGGACAGCCGCAGTTGATGTCTATGAGGTCGAAGCCCATTTCCGCCAGCATGGCCGCGGCCGCGGCCATCTGGGCCGGATCCCGGCCCAAGACTTGAGCCCCCAGGGGCCGGTCCCCGGGCGCGGTCTTGAGCAGGTCCAGGGTCTTGCGGTTCTTGCGCAAAAGCGCCTGGGCGCAAACCATCTCAGTAAAGGCAAAAGCCAGTCCGCGCCGCCGGGACACCAGCCGGAAGGGGAGGTCCGTCACCGACGACATGGGCGACTGCACGACCGCGGAAGGCAGGCGCAGGCCTCCGATTTCGAGCCTCATTGATTTCGCTTTATCATACCATACCGGCCGTAGGATTAAAGCCCCGGCGGCGGGGACAGTCCTGCGGCATATTAAGTACAATGGCCGAGTGAAGGTGCTCCTTTTCGGCGGGAGCTTCGACCCCCCTCATCGCGGCCACGCCGCCCTGCTCACGGCTGCCGCGAACCGCATCAAGCCGGACCGCATCCTCGTCATCCCGGCTTGCCTGGCGCCGCTCAAGAGCGGTCACGGCGCCCCGGCCGCGGAACGACTGCGCATGGTCAAGCTGGGGCTGCTCCCCCTGCTGCCCAAGCCCTGGCGCCGCCGCGCCCGGCTCTATGCCCGGGAAGCGGCCAGCCGGCGCCGCGTCTACACCATCGAGACCGTGACCCGGCTGAAGGCCGAGCATCCGGACTGGGAGTTCCATTTTGTGGCGGGCTCGGACTCGGCCGCGGCCTGGCGCCGGTGGAAAGCGCCGAAACGACTGCTCGGCCTGTGCCGCTGGTGGACGGCGCTGCGCCCCGGCGACCGGGCCCGCCGCATCCCCCCCCATTTCGCCGTCATCCGCCGGCCCATGCCGCAGGTTTGCTCCACGGACCTGCGCGCGGATATGGCCGCGGGCCGGGACGTCTCCCGCTGGCTGCACCCGCGCGTGGCCGCCCGCATCGCCCGCCGGGGGCTCTACGGGACGGGCTTGGCCGCGAACCTCAAGTCCGGATTGAACGCCGGACGTTTCGCGCACACTTGGGCCGTACGCGCCTTGGCCGAAGCCCTGGCCCGCCGCTGGGGCGAGGACCCGCGGCGCGCCTCCTGGGCCGGGCTCCTGCACGACTGCGGCCGGCTCATCCGGCGGCGCCGGCTGGGCGCCTACGCCCGCGCGCGACGCCTGCGCGTGCCGCGCCTGGCCGAGGTCATCCGCCGCCAGCCCGGCCTGCTGCACGCCTATGTGGGCGCGGACCTGGCCCGCCGGCGCTTCGCCTGCCGCGACCAAGCGGTCTTGAGCGCCGTGCGCAACCATACCCTGGGCGCGCGCTCCATGTCCCGCCTCGAACTCATCCTCTACGTGGCCGACGCCGCGTCGGACGACCGCGGCCACCCCGAGGCCCGCCGCCTGCGTCGGCTCGCCTTCCAGGACCTGGACGCCGCCTTCGCCGGCTGCCTCAGCGCCAAGCTGCGCCACGCCCTTAATCGGGGCGGATGGCTCCATCCCCTCTCCATCTTGCTCTGGAACGAACGGTGCGCCAGAACCTGATGGACGGGGGGCGCGGCCTGGCCATAGCGCTCATGGCCGGGGTCCTGGCCCTCTCCTGGATCGAGCGGCGCTCGGCCTTCGCAGAGGCCTTGCGTGGAGGCCGGCCCTGCCTGGGCTGGCTGGCGCTACAGGGCGCCCCGGCGGACCCGATCCGCGGCGGCGCGCCGGCGCTCTTCCTGGCCGTGTACCAGCCGGGACGCCGGACCCTGGACCTCGTGCATCTGCCCGGGAGCACGCGGGCGAAGGGCGGCCGGTCCTTGGACGCGGCCTACGCCGCCGCTCTTAAGCAGGGGGCCGGCCCCGCCGGCGCGACCGCGCGCATGGCCCGGGCCGCCGGCGCCTACCTCGCGCCTCTGGTCCCGGCTTGGAAAGACTGGGACGGACTGCCGGTCTGGCACGGTGAATGTCCCTCCCTCACCGATGACCCTCCCCTCGATGCGCGCGAGTGGCTCCTGCGCCGGACCGCCGGGCCGCGCTTGTGGTCCGGGCTTATCCGCGCCGCGGCGCAAGGGCGCCGCCCGAGCCCCGGCTGGCCGCCGCTCGACGCCTTCCTGCTGGCCGGCGAGCTCCACCGCCTGCCGCCCGAGGCACTGCGGCCCGCCTGGCTGCCCCCGGAAGACCGCGTGGGGGCGGTCTTCGGTCGCTATCTCAGCCCCGCGGCCGCGCCGCCGCCGACCGGGAATCCGACCGTGGAGGTGCTCAACGCCTCGCTGCGGCCCGGTATCGCCAGCCGCGCCAAAAACATGTTACGATTGCAGGGCGCAGACGTCATGTCCGTGGGCAACGCCGGTCTCGGAAGGGCCGGCGGTCCGCGTGTGCGGACCATCGTCTACGACCGCGTGGGCCGCTTCGAGAACGCGGCCGCGGTGCGGCGGATGCTGGGTTGTCCGGCGGCGCGAGCCCTGACGCAGGTCGACCTCAAGCGCCTGGTCGACGTCACGGTGGTCCTGGCGGAGGATTGCCCGCTGCCGTAAACGAGAGGTCAGCCATGGAACTAGTCGAGATACTCAAGACGGCCGTGCAGAGCGGGGCCAGCGACGTCCACTTGGTCATCGGCAAGCCGCCCATGATGCGCTTGAACGGCGAGATCTGCGAGATCCCCGGGACCAACAAGCTCAGCGCAGACGAATCCAAACGGCTCGTCTACTCCATCCTCTATGAAGAGCAGCGGGCCAAGTTCGAGGAGAACTGGGAGCTCGACTGCTCCTTCGCCATCACCGGCTTCGCCCGCTTCCGCGTGAACGTCCTGGTCCAGAAAAACGGCGTCGAGGCGGTCATGCGCGTCATCTCGACCAAGATTCCCACGCCCGAGCAGCTGCGCCTCCCCGCAGTGGTCACGGCCTTCGCGGACCTGCCCCGCGGCCTGGTCCTGGTCACCGGGCCCACGGGCTCGGGCAAGTCCACGACCCTGGCCGCCATCATGGAGCTCGTCAACCAGAAACTCACGGGCCACATCCTCACCATCGAGGACCCCATCGAGTTCGTCTACGAGTCCAAGAAGAGCATCTTCCGCCAGCGCGAGGTGGGCCAGAACACCAAGTCCTTCAGCGCGGCATTAAAATCCGCCCTGCGCCAGGACCCGGACGTCATCCTGGTCGGCGAGATGCGCGACCTGGAGACCATCCAGCTGGCCGTCACCGCCGCGGAGACCGGGCACCTCTGCTTCGGCACCCTGCACACCCAGGACTGCCCCTCCACCATCGACCGCATCATCGACGTCTTCCCGCCTTACCAGCAGGCCCAGATCCGCGTGCAGCTGGCCGTGGTGCTCCAGGGCGTGGTCTCCCAGATCCTTCTGCCCAAGGCGGAAGGCGAGGGCCGCATCGCGGCGCGCGAGGTAATGATCATGACCCCGGCCATCTCCAACCTCATCCGCGAGGGCAAGACCCACATGATCTACGGCGCCATCGACACCGGGGCCAAGTTCGGCATGATCCCCATGGACAAGGCCCTGGCCAACCTGGTGCGCGAGGGGCTGGTCAAGCCCGAGGAGGCGCTCATGCGCGCCCACAACCCGGATTCATTCAGGATGCTCGCCGGCCTCAGCGGCATGAAGGCGGCCGCACAGGCCCTGTAACCGGGAGCGGACATGGAACCCCAAGAGCGGCTCAAGCTCCTCAAATCCGTCCGCCTCTTCGACCAGATACCCGAGCGGCAGCTCGCCGCCTTGGGCGAGCTCCTCGCGCCCGTGGAGTTCGCGGACGGGACGGTCATTTTCGAGGAGGGGACCAAAGGCGACAGCCTCTACTTCGTGACCGGCGGCCGGGTGCGCATCTCCAAGCGCGTCTGCGGCGCGGATCTCAAGGATTTGGCGGTCTTAAGCCCCGGCGACTGCTTCGGCGAGATGGTTTTAGTCGAGGAGGTCGCCCGCTCCGCCCGGGCCGCGGCCATGGGCCGGACCACCCTCTTCCAGCTGCGCCGCGACGACCTGAACCGGTGGCTCAAGTCGCACCCGGAGCTGGCCGTGGATTTCTTCGCGCAGCTCGTCCAGGTCCTCTCCCGGCGCCTGCGCCGGACATCCAATGAGCTCGCCCTCCTCTGCGACCTCTCCAGCCTCCTGCTGGAGCCGCTCAAGACGGGACCGGAGCTCTTCTCCAAGGTGCTGGCGCACCTGGTGCCGCACCTGGAGGGCTCCTGGTCGGCGGCCGCCTATCTCTACAACGTGTTCAACGACGAGATGAACTTCGTGGCCGGGTGCGGGCCCTGCGACTTCTCCACCCTCCAGGCCCGGCTCCCGCCCGCGACCGAGGCCCGGAACCTCTGGCTCGCGGACCACGTCTACTACGTGTCCCTCCCCGGGCCAGCTCGGCCGCACGGATACCTCATCTTCCATTCCGAGACCGGCTTGAGCGAGGCGGAACGCGCCGAATTCAGCCGGACGCTGACCACCGTGGCGCAGCTTTTGACCTCGGCCCTGGAGAACATCAACTTCCGCATGGCCGATAGCCTGCGCCAGCGGCTCAAAAACCGGACCAGCCATGGCGCGTATTTTTAGGGCGCTCGGGGTCGCCCTGGCCCGCGCCGCCTGGGACAAAAAGGCCGAGGACGTGGCCCTGCTCGACGTCCGGCGCCAAAGCCCCATAACGGAATACATGCTCATAGCCACCGTCACGTCCCCCCCGCACCTGGAGGCCGTGGAGGACGATATCCGCAAGAAGGCCAAGTCCCTGCGCTGCCCGGCCCTGCGCCGGGCCCGGCCGGAGAGCGACAATTGGCGAGTGCTCGACTTCGGCGGCCTGCTGGCGCACTTCATGACCGAGGAGTCGCGCCGCTTCTACGCCCTGGAGAAGCTCTATCACCGGGCCCGGCGCGTGTCCTGGGAGCCTTCCGGGAGGCGTCCCACGGCGCCCCCCCCTTGCCGCGGCCGCGCGCACGCCCATGCCTGACATCGTCGAGGTCCTCAAGACCACGGCGCGCATGGGCGCCTCCGACCTGCACTTGGTCGTGGGCAAGCCCCCCATGGTGCGGCTGCAGGGGCTAATTAAGCCCATCCCCGGCATGCCCCCGGTCGACTCCGAGGAATGCAAGCGGATGGTCTACTCGGTGCTCCTGGAGGGGCAGCGGGCCCGCTTCGAGGAGGCCTGGGAGCTCGACTGCTCCATCGAGCTCTCCGGCGTCTCCCGCTTCCGCGTCAACGCCTTCCTGCAAAAAAACGGAGTGGCCGCGGTTTTCCGCACCATTTCGGCCCGCATCCCCACGCCGGCCGAGATCGGGCTCATGCCGGCCATGACGGACCTCATCGACCTGCCCCGGGGCCTAGTGCTGGTGACCGGACCCACGGGCTCGGGCAAGACCACGACCCTGGCGGCCTTGATCGAGCTCATCAACCAAAAGCACCAGAAGCACATTCTCACCATCGAGGACCCCATCGAGTTCTCCTACCGGGACAAGAACTCCATCATCCTGCAGCGCGAGGTGGGCCAGCAGACCAAGAGCTTCGCCCAGGCCTTGAAGCACGCTCTGCGCCAGGACCCGGATGTCATATTGATCGGCGAGATGCGCGACCTGGAGACCATCGCGCTGGCCATCACCGCGGCCGAGACCGGGCACCTCTGCTTCGGCACTCTGCACACCCAGGACGCGCCCTCCACGGTCGACCGCATCATAGACGTCTTTCCCCCGCACCAGCAGCAGCAGGTGCGCATCCAGGTCTCGACCGTGCTGCAGGCGGTCATCTGCCAGTCGCTCTTGCGGCGCAAAGACGGCCCGGGCCGCGTCTGCGCCCGGGAGTTCATGCGCCTGACCCCGGCCGTGGGCAGCCTCATCCGGGAGGGCAAGACGCACCTTATCTACAGCGCCATCGAGGCCGGCAGCAAGTTCGGCATGATCTCCATGGACCAGTACCTGGCCTGTCTCATAAAGCAGAACCTGGTGACGATGGAAGACGCCTGCGCCATCGCCCACGACCCCGGCACGGTCAAGCAACTCGTGAGCATGGCCGCGCAGACCCCCGCATGATACTGGCCGCGCTCAAGAAGTCCCTGGCCGCACGAGCCCGCGACTGGGCCAGGTCCGCGGGCGTCGCGCTGCCCGCGGACCTCCCCTTGGCCGCGCCGCCGCCGCATCTCAAGGCCGATTTAAGCCTGCCCTGGCCGCTGGCCCTCTCCCGGGCCGCGCGCCGGCCGCCCCTGCAGCTGGCCCAGGCCCTGGCCGACGCCTGCGCGAGGCTGCCCGAGATCGAGGCGGCCGAACCCGCGCCGCCCGGCTTCGTCAACCTGCGCCTGCGCAACTCGGTCTTGTGCGCCAACCTCAAGGCCGTGACGCTCAACCCGACGGGCTACGGCCAAGACGCAGGCGGCCCGGCGCGCAAGGTCATCATAGAGTTCGTCTCCGCCAACCCGACCGGGCCTCTGCACTTGGCCTCGGGCCGGGGCGCTACCCTGGGCGACTGCCTGGTGCGCATCCTGCGGCGCCTGGGCCGGAAGGTCTGCGCCGAGTGCTACGTCAACGACGCGGGCAGGCAGGTGGAGCGCCTCGGCATCTCGCTCCACGCCCGGCGCCGCGGCCAGGAACCGCCCGAGGACGGCTATCGCGGCGATTACGTGACCGAACTGGCCCGGTCCTTCCCGCCCGAGGCCGACTCCTGGACGCCGGAGCGGTTCCAGAAGGAGGGCGTAGCCGCGCTCCTGAAGACCCACCGGGACGACATGGACGCCTTCGGGGTCGCATTCGACCGCTGGTTCTGCGAGTCCGAACTCCACGCCAAGGGGGCGCTGGAGGCCGCCCTCAAGAAGCTCAAGGACCGGGGCAGGGTCTACGAGAAGGAAGGAGCCGTCTGGCTGGGGACGGCCGGGGCCGCGGAATCAGAGGACGACAAGGATCGGGTGCTCATCAAGGCCGACGGCAGCCCCACCTATTTTATGGCCGACATCGCCTACCACGAGGATAAGTTCAGCCGGGGATTCGGCGAGGCCATAGACATATGGGGCACGGACCACCACGGCTACGTCCCGCGCATGCAGGCGGCAATTAAGGCCCTGGGCCACCCGCCGGAATCCTTCGCCGTCGTCATCCACCAGCTCATCCGCCTCTTCCGCGGCCGGGAGGCGGTGAAGATGTCCAAGCGCGCGGGCGAGTTCGTGCGCCTGCGCGAGGTTATAGACGAGGTGGGAAAGGACGCGGCCCGGTTCTTCTTCGCCCTGCGCACGCCCGAGTCGCACCTCAACTTCGACCTGGAGCTGGCCAAGAAACAATCCTCCGAGAACCCGGTCTACTACTGCCAGTACGTGCACGCGCGCATATGCTCCATCTTCAAGGAGGCGGAAAAAAACGGTCTCTTCGGCCCGGAACTGCCCCTGCCCGGGCCCAACGGTCGACTCCTCACGTCTGCGGAGGAGCGCACGCTCCTTTTGAAGCTCGCTTGGTTTCCCGAGATCCTCAAGGAGTGCGAGAAACTGCTCTCCCCTCATCCCCTGGCCAACTACATCCTGGATCTGGCCGGTCTCTTCCACCCTTTCTACGAGAAATGCCGGGTCGTGGACCCGAAGGAACCGGAGGTCTCCCGCGCGCGGCTCCTCTTATGCGCGGGCGTGCGCGACGTCATCGCCCAGGGCCTGGGGCTCTTGGGCGTGTCCGCGCCGGAGCGGATGTAAGGATTGAGAGACGGAGGGCCCGGCCGATCTCCCGGGCCGTGCGCTCCAGGTCGCGCCGGCTGTGCGCCGTGGAAAGGAAAGCGGCCTCCCATTGGGCGGGCGGGAAGTAGAATCCCCTCTCCAGCAAAGCCCTGAAGAAGCGGCCGTATCTGTTCGCGTCCGCGCGCTTGGCCGAGACGTAGTCGATCACCGGTTGCTCCGTGAAGAAGACCGTGAACATGGAGGCCGCCGAGTTGACCTCTACCGGGACGCCGCAGGCCTCCGCCTGCCTGCGGATGGCCGCGACCAGGCGCCGGGTGTCTCTAGCCAGGGCCGGATAGGGCCTCAGGGCCTTGAGCAGGCGCAGGGTCTCCCGACCCGCGGCCACCGCTACCGGATTGCCGGACAGGGTCCCGGCCTGGTAGACCGGCCCCAAGGGCGCGACCAGCCGCATCGCGTCGCGCCGGCCGCCGTAGGCGGCCAGGGGCAGGCCTCCGCCCACGATCTTGCCCAGCACCGTCAGATCGGGCTTGACGCCGCAGAGCTTCTGATAGCCTCCGTAGCAGACGCGGAAGCCGGTGACGACCTCATCGAATATGAGCAGGGCCCCGCTGCGGGCGGTGAGCTCCCGCAGGGCGGCGAGGAAGCCCGGGCGGGGCAGGACCACGCCCATGTTGGCCGCTACCGGCTCCACGATCACGGCCGCAATGCGGCCCGGCCAGGTCCGGAAAGCCGCGGCCGCGGCGGCCGAATCGTTGTAAGGAACGCTGAGCGTGGTCCGGGCCCAGGCTTTGGGAACGCCGGCGGAATCCGCAATGCCCAGGGTTGTGGCGCCGGAGCCGGCGGCCACCAGCAGGCTGTCCATGTGGCCGTGGTAGCAGCCCGCGAACTTGACGATGAGGTCCCGTCCGGTAAAGGCGCGCGCCACGCGCACCGCGCTCATGACGGCTTCGGTCCCGGAGCTGGTCAGGCGCAGGAGTTCCATGGAGGGGACGGCCTCGCGGATGGCCTCGGCCAGCCCGATCTCGGCCTCGGTCGCGGCGCCGAAGGTCGAGCCCCGGCGCAGGGCGCGCTCGGCCGCGGCCGCCACCTCGCGCCGGGCGTGCCCCAAAATCAGCGGCCCCCAGGAAAGGCAGTAATCCAGGTAGCGCCGGCCGTCCGCGTCGCGCAGATGCGCCCCCCGGCCGGAGCTCATGAATACCGGGGTCCCGCCCACGGCCCGGAAGGCACGGACCGGCGAGTTGACCCCGCCTACCAGGACCCGTTGAGCCCGACGGAATAAACGCCGGGAGATTGTAGACATAACACCGCCGAGCAAAAGTATCATAACAAAAAGCCCCGCCTCGGAGAGGCCAGGGCGCAGGAGATAGCGCCCGCCCCGGCCCCGGGGGCCGCGTTCTGTTGTATGATTTAGCCCATGAGGGCCCTCTGCCGCGGCCCGGCGCTGGCGGCGGTCTTGCTCCTGGCGGCTGGCCCGGCGGCCGCGCTGGGCGAGCCCAGCGTGGACCTGGAGCTCGACGCCTACTACACCCCGCTCTCCGTGACTTTGCCCTTCGTGGCCGGCGCCGACGCGCGCGACGTCGAGAAGCCTGAGTTCAAGACCTACCGCGACATGCTCTCCCTCGCCATCGTGCCGCGCTTCTTGGTGCTGGAGGCGAGCGTCAACCCCATGCCGCTGGCCGGGGTGCTCATCCACCAGAACGCGCGCTCTTTCTACGACAGCGCGCAGACCTCGCCCAGCACGAATTTGATCGAGGCTGTGACCGCCGGCTTCGAGGAACCGTGGGCGCTGACGGCATTCCTGGGCAAGGTCATCGACTATTCCCAGGGGCGCAAGGTCACGGGGCACCGCCAGCGCGGCTACGTCGGCTACCTCGTCAGCTACGGCGACTACCACATCGTGTCGAGCCAGCTCATCCCGGACCACTGGATCGAGGCCGAGGCCAAGATCAAGGGCGACCAGAAGACCGAGAACCGGCGCATGCAGTGGAGCTTCCGCGGCGGCGCCAAGCGCCACGGCAACCGCGAGATACTCGACACCTACTACATCAGCCTGCGCCGGGACCGGACCGACTACAAGCCGACCGAGTGGTCGTGGCTTCTGTCGAGCGCCATCGAATACCGGATCGACTTCGACCACCGCGACCTGCAGCCGATCAGCCACTATGTCATCATGGAGAAGAACTGGCCGGCGTTCAAGGGCAAGTGCGTCATGAGCGTCGGATTCGGCTACCTCTGGAGGAGCAACGACAAGTATTCGGGGTCGCTGGCCGCCCGGCGCTGGCCGTCGCAGGGGCAATTCCTGCTCAGGCCCAACTTCAAATTTTAAGTCTTGACGTTACTGCGCCAGCCACCGGGCGGCATCCAGGGCGTAGTAGGTCAAAATGAAGTCCGCGCCGGCCCGCTTGATGGAGGTCAGGACCTCGAGCGCGGCCTTCTTCTCCTCGATCCAGCCCCGGGCCGCGGCCGCCTTGATCATGGCGTATTCCCCGGAGACGCTGTAGGCCGCGACCGGCACGGCGCAGCGCGCGCGCACGGCGCGGAGCACGTCGAGGCAGGGCATAGCCGGCTTGACCATGACCATGTCCGCGCCCTCGGCCACGTCCAGGGCGGCCTCGCGCAGGGCCTCGCGCAGGTTGGCCGGGTCCATCTGGTGGGTCGAGCGGTCCCCGAACTTGGGAGGCGACTCGGCCGCGTCGCGAAAGGGGCCGTAGAAGGCGCTGGCATACTTGACCGCGTAGGCCAGGATCAAGGTCCCGGCATGGCCCGAGGAGTCCAGGGCCCGGCGGACGGCGCCCACCTGGCCGTCCATCATGCCGCTGGGCGCCACCACGTCGCAGCCGGCCTCGGCCTGGGAGACCGCGGTCTTGGCCGCGAGCTCCAGGGTCGCGTCGTTGTCTATGCTGCCGTCCCGACGCACCACCCCGCAGTGGCCGTGGTCCGTGTACCCGCAGAAGCACAGGTCCGCGATCACGACCAGGCCCGGATGGCGCTCCTTGAGCGCCCGGGCCGCCTGCTGGACGACGCCCGCGCGCGCGTAGGCGCCGCTGGCGCGGGCGTCCTTGCGCTCCGGGATGCCGAAGAGGATCACGGCCGGGATCCCGGCCGCGGCCGCCGGGCCCGCGGCCCTGACCAACTCGTCCACGGAGAGCTGGGACTGCCCGGGCATGGATTCAATCGGCCGCTTCACGCCCCGGCCGGGCCGCACGAAGAAGGGCATGACGAAGTCGTCCGGGCGCAGGACCGTCTCGCGCACCAGGGCCCGCAGGGCCGGCGTGGCGCGCAGACGGCGGGGGCGTTCCGCGGGGAAAGGCATGATTTTAATTCTACTATAATCCCGGCCGGCTATCCGGGCTAAGGCACGACACCGGCAACGCGGGGCGACCGTTTCCGGTCGCCCCGCGTGTTCCAGGGACGGCCTGTACCCCGAATTCTGTCCACCCCCCTCTCCCTTGGGACAAGGGGGCTGGGAGGCCATTTCTCTGATGCGGCTACCGGGCAGCCCCTCCTTGCGGAGGCCGCGCGAGCAACGCGAGCCGCCCTTCTGCCTTGCTCCCGACGGGGTTTGCCTGGCCGCCAAGCCTCGCGGCTTGGGCGGTGAGCTCTTACCTCGCCTTTTCACCCTTACCCCTGGCGCTTCGCGCCAGGGGCGGTATGTCTCTGTGGCACTTTCCGTACGCGGGGCCTTGCGTCCCCGCGTCCCCGCCTTTCGGCGGGCGTCGCGCTCTGCGGAGTTCGGAAGTTCCTCTCCTTTGCGGCTTGCGCCGCAAAGGAGCGGCCCCCCGACCGCCCTGAAATCGGTGCTAGGCCGGCTTGGCGGCCGGCTCCGGCCGGTAGAGCATGCGCTGGCAGCTCTCGCAGACGACCAGGGATTTGGCCTTGGTGAGCTCGATGATCATCTGCGGGGCCAGGACGATGCGGCAGGCACTGCAGTTGTGCCCGTCTATAGGGACGACGGCGTCCGGCTTGCCGCGGGAGCGCGCGTGGTTGTAGATGCGCAGCATCTCCGCGGGGACGCCTGCGGCGGTCTGGTCGCGCACGGCCTTCTGCGCGTCGAACCGGCTCCTGAGTCCGGCCAGGGCCTCCTCCAGGGCCGCGATCTCGATGCGGGCCTTGTCTTCCATGCTCCGGAGTCCGGCTGCGGCGGCCTTTTCCTCCCGACGGCAGGCGTCTATGCCCTCCATGGCTTCGAGGATCTCCGTCTCGATGGCGCTGCCCGCGGCTTTTGCCTGCTCGATCTCGGCCTGGAGCGCCTTGAAAGCCTCGTTGGTCTTGACCTGGTTGAGCTCCAGGGAGTGCTTGCGCACCGCCTCTTCCTTGCCGGCAAGCTCGATCTCGCGCTCTTTCTTTTTCTTCTCCAGGACCAGCGTCCGGGCCTTGGCATCGCCGAGCTTGGTCCGGACCGCCTCCAGGCCCGCGCGCAGGGCCGCGATCTCCTGGGGGATGCGGTCCATCTCTTTCTGGAGCTTATCCAGGGCCGTGTCGCTCTCCTGCAGGGCGACGAGCCGGCAGATGTTCTCTTTGGTGAGGGTCATTAACGTTTATTATACAAAATCGTCCGGGACGGGGTCGCGGCGAGAGTCCGGCTTTGGAAAAGGGCATCCATATTATCTACGATAGACATGCCGGGGGTCCGACCTTATCGGCGGCGCTCCCCGGCGACATTCTCAAATTTTGGGGAGGAAAAATGGTGAAGAGCCTGGCTTTCGTGGCGGCGGCCGTCGCCTGCGCGGTCCTGGCGGTCTCCGGGTCTTGGGCGCAAGCCGTGTCCGGCGACTCCGGCCCGCAGGCCAGCGCCAAGGCGGAGCCCCAGGCCGCAGCGGCGAGCGCCGAGACCGCGCAGCCGCGGCCGGCCGCCGCGGGGCAGCGCTTCACCGAGGAGTTCCGCGGCGGCCGGCTCTCCGCCCTCTGGGAGCCGCTCCAGGCCGTGGGCGGGAGCTTCAAACGGTTCGCCCGTCTCGACCCGGGGCGGCTGACCGTGTCCGTGCCCGAGGGGAATTATTGGGGGAAGACCGGCATCATGAGCCGGGAGGCGCTCTTTACGGTGAGCGAAGCCATGGCGAAGAATCCCCTGACCCTCGACTTCGCCTTCGGCGACGACCGCAGCACGGGATTCTGCATCGCCCTCTCCGCGGTCAAGGACGCGGACGTGTGGAGACAGCCCAATGTCTGGCTGCACTGGGCCAAGAAATCAGATGAGGAAGGCGTCTTCTATTTCGCCAACACCCAAGACCGGGAGGAGGACTACGGCGCGGCCAAGACCGAAGCCAAGCCGGCCCGAATGGTCACGCTGAGCGTGCTTCCGGAGACGGTGCGGGTCGACACCTCGCAGGGCAGGCACCTGACCGGGACCTTCTCCTGGCTCAAGCCCGGGACCCGGGTCTACCTTTACGTGTTCAGCCATCCCGCCCGGGAGGGCGGCTCGGCGGACATGGTCCTGCATTCGATCCGGATGCGCTAGACGCCATTCCCGCACGCATTGCCCTTATTTGGCCATTTCCACAAGATAGGCCACGGCGAGTTTCGCGAACTTGAAAGCCTGCAGGGAGCGCCCGCCCGTCTGGGCCAGGGTGTCTTTGTCCGAATGGATGTTCGGATTGTCCTCATTCATCATGGTCTCGAACGGGAATGAGGCGATGAAGCCGTCCCTGGTCCACGAGACATGGTCGGAGCACCCGTACCCGCATTTGGTCTTCGCCCAGCGGTAGTCGGTGTAGGTTTCGACCAGCCTGCCCAGGAACGCGTTCTGGGCCTCGTGGGTGTTGTCCGAGATCAGGTAGATGTCTTCGCTCGAGCCTTTGTAGTTGG
>Ga0315280_10006513_pt1 | contig 16088 bp, 16 predicted proteins | sample YL17G06_40_MG_FD_203697 | JGI IMG/M metagenome (GOLD analysis project Ga0315280, IMG submission 203697) | Sediment microbial communities from Yellowstone Lake, YNP, Wyoming, USA - YL17G06_40 | ecosystem: Environmental > Aquatic > Freshwater > Lake > Sediment | place: USA: Wyoming | collected... | reverse complement strand
CGCCTAGCTGCTTCGCAACCTCTGCCCTGGAACGGCCCTGCTTCAGCAGCTCGTACCCGATCCTTCTCTTCTGTTCGCGAAGAGTTCCTGAAGAGCTGGGTCTAATTCCCCGCCTGACTCTCTTCTCCCTTGTCGTCATGGCCGGTCGTGAGAGATACTGCCCAACCAGTATATATCACTACTTATCCAAAGAGCATTAATGCCGTATTGAGCCACCTCCAGTGCCAATGCCGTTGTGAACCCCAGAACTGCTGCTTTGGTGGCTGCGTAGGCAGTCTGCCCACCAGAGGCGTCGGCGACCATCAGCCCGGTAACGGAGGATGTGTTCACTATTTTTCCATACTTCCGTTTCATCATTATGGGCAGAACTGCCCTTGCACATCGGAACATTCCAAATACGTTGATGTCGAACATTCTACGCAGAAATTCATCCGACATGCCCACTAGTTTGGATCGCGGGTAGATTCCGGCGTTGTTAACTAGGATATCTATTCTACCAAGATTGGCGGAGGTCTCTTGAATTACGCGATTTACATCGTCTGTTTCTGTCACATCCATCTTGAAGGCTAACGCGTTGAATCCGGTTTTCGAAATCTGGTCCGCGGTTTCGTGAACGCCCTCTGCTAGGTCTGTAAGGACGACCTGCGCGCCTTGCCTAGCCAGAGCTTTCGCGATGCCTGCCCCTATCCCTCTCCATGCTCCTGTGACTATCGCGACCTTGTTTCCTAGTCTGTTCATTTCCGGCCACTTTTCCTCTCTCTCGATAGCTCTCTAGGTCATCGCCCTTTATGTAGGATCATCGGATAAAGTCTGATCAATCCTTGATAGCTTTTCCCGAGCCACAGAACCAGAACCACCATTGGTGTGCGTACATGACAGCGAAATGGAATGCCGAGCCGTCGAGCCTCACATTGCACAAATTTCAGGAAACGCTCCGCCACGCCTCCAATGATGGGAATTTCTGCACGTGCCCGAATGGACAGAATTAATCATATGCGGCCGGACTATGTTGCGTTTGACTGAGCCCTCTTCAAGAGTCTCGGCTCGTATTGTCTTTTTCCTTGAGTTCTATCAAGGGTACGGGATCTCTTCCCACGGATAGGCGTGCTTGCCGCGGAAATCGGTTCAGGACTGCCAAAGCTTGGGCTCGCTCAGCTTGTTGAGCGTGCTCCTTGTTCTTCAGTGCCTTATGTTACTATCTCAGAACCAAAAGCAAGTTCTCCATCTATTTCGCTATCTGTTATCTGCCCTCCAGCTCTAATCAGACTCGGCTGTTAACGAAAGGCGATAATAGGACGCCTGCTGAGCTCGTAACAAGGTGGACTTCATTGGACCCGAGAACTCTGGCCTTTTGCCCCAGATACTTCTTTGGCAGCCGTGCAATCGATAGAGTTACGAACTTTTCTCAGGGAATTTACGAGCAAGAAAAGAACGCCGTTCTAGTGACCGGCCCAACGACTTGGAAAGTCGCCGCCGAAACGATTTGGGAATCTCTGAGCCGATCCGGATTTCGCGTCGACAAGATCATCGTCGAGAAAGGTGCCGTTCGATCAGAAGTGGACAAAGCTCGTGGAAAGATCCGCTCCCTGAAGCCCTGCATTGTATTTGGCATTGGGGGCGGAGTGAGCATGGACATTGCAAAGGCTTCCGCATTCCTTGAGAAGGTGCCCTGGATTACCGTTCCAACGAGCTTTGCGACGGACGCCATGACCGGAGTTAACGCGACATTTAGGGGGGAAAACAGGGGCGTTGACCACAGAGCCCACGAGGGAGACTACGACATCCGCGTCGGGCCCCCACTGGCATGCATAGTTGATACAGAGATAGTGAGGAACGCCCCCTGGAGACTTCAAGCAGCGGGGTTCGCTGACTATGTGGCCAAACTTTGCGCCACGCACGACTGGAATCTTGCTTGTTCGCGGGGGAAGGATCAAGCGCACAGCGAATACGCAATAATGCTTGCAAGAGCGCAGGTCGAATACCTGATGAAGAATGCTTCAAGAATAAGGAAGAAGGATAAGAGACCGTTTGAGGCGTTTCTCCTAGCGATGATGAATGACGGCTTTCTTACGGAAGTGGCCGGGACCTCGAGAATATTGTTTGGTAGTGAACACGTAGTCGGTCAGGGATTGATGGAGGAACAGGTGCGCGCAAAGGTTGCGGGCCTACATGGAGAGCAGGTAGGCTTGGGTACAATCCTGATGGCGTACGTGCAAGGCGAAGATTGGATAGCAGTGAAAAAGGCCTTGCAGGAGATTGATGCACCCGTAACAGCAGACCAAATAGGGCTCAGCGATGATGCTGTGAGCAGAGCCCTAACCAGAGCTAGAGCAATTAACCAATCTTGGTTGCGTGATCGCCCAGACATTTATACAATTCTGATGGAAAGACATCTGACGCGAAAATCTGCGAAAGAGATTGCAAGGGCAACAGGCGTCATAATGTGATGGCCGCATCTTACTTCTTCTAGGGCACAGTTGGAGGTCGGACGACACCTTCACCGAGCGCCCAAAGTCGTCACGGATCGGCCCAGGCTAGTCTTATTACTTCGCCGAGGAGTACTCTGAGAAGTGCGGATCGGAGTACGCGAACTTGAAGCGTCTACGAGATCGTATCTCACTTGGTCTTGATCATCGATAGGTAAGATACTCGAGGCACCAAGTTTGCGCATCAGAACCTTCGAACACGGTGACGAATTGCTCCTCCCCGAAGTGTCGAACAGAAGCTACGCCAACAGAATGGCCCTCAGAAGGAATCCGCAAGAGTGGGTATGGAGATTCATACAGAGTCCACACTTCGACCCAGAGGGAGTCATCATCGCCGAGGAGCACAGGAAGATAGTTGGCTACCTCGTGGCCACACCAGCAGTTGCGAGAATATTCGATAGAACAATCCGACTGACCATAGGAACCAACCTTTGCGTTCTTCCCCAATACAGATGGAAAGGAACAGCAGCGGCGATGATTGAACAGCTATTGAGCTATGTCAAGAAGAAGTCCGGGACCTTGCTTGTGTACGTCGAAAAGGGCGGCATCTCCCATGACCTAGTCGTGAAGGGATTCCGCTGGAAAGAGGTAGGTGAAGTCAGACTCTTTGCCAAGGTTCCAAACCTACTGAGGGGCATCAAGCTTCCTCCATCCATCTTGCTGCGTGCCTATCTTTCACCTAGTGCGACTCTCCGCTGCCTCACAACCGGCATCAACATCTTGAAACAATTCCGATCAGAGCAACACACTGAACAGATTGATCCACGCCGCGTGCAGCAACTGAACGATGACGACATAGCACACGCTGTCAGATTCATGAATGAATCGAACGCCGACAAACTCGGATTTCGTCTCATGGTTGAGCAGGAATACAAGTGGAGGTACCTTACATACACGAATAGCTCGCGTGATTCTATATTTGTCTCCAAGCGTGACGAAGAGATCGATTCACACATTGCCGTCTCGTTCCACGCCTTCTCATCGCACCCTTTTCTGGGATCCCTCAAGGTTGCGACGTTGAACGACGTTTGCGGGAGAACGGACTTGACTCTTAAGGCCGCAATCGACCATGCCGAAAGGGCAGGAGCCAGTCTGATTCTAGCCCACGTGCCCTTGGGGAGCGAGCGACTTTACAGTTCTCTGGGATTCTTTGAAACGACGTCGTTTGTCATAGCGATGACAACTTTCTCAGACCTGCAACTAGGCAATAATATTAGCCAGGAGTGGCACGTCCACCTTCAGGATATAATTGGCGAACCGTGAGCGCAGAAACGATGTTCTGCTCATAAATCCCGGTCCAAGACGGTGGGTTCTTGGAGAGAATGCTCCTCTGGGCCTGGCCTATCTGGCCGCGGTTCTTGAGGAACACGGTTTTCGTGTGCAGATATTCGACGCGTGGCTTAGAGATTTCCGTGCAAGTAACATCAGAGCGGTCATTCAGGATAGAGATCCAGCAATTGTTGGCATAACGTGCGACTATGCTAGAGTAGACGAGGTCAAGCGCATTATAGATGAAACGAAGAAAGTGGATAAGACTATCAAGACTGTCGTTGGCGGCGTCCTCGCGACGCTGGTGCCTGATGTCTTTTCAGACAGCCCAGTCGACTACGTGGTCGTCGGGGAAGGCGAGTATACCTTTCTGGAACTTGTCACGAGAATCATGCAGAATCGAACCTGCGAGGATGTCAGGGGGTTAGTTATTCGACGCAATGGCCGTTCTGTTCGAACTCAGCCTAGACCGCTTATTTCCAACTTGGACGAATTACCGTTTCCTGCACGGCATCTTTTGCCCCTACGAGAGTACAAACCGATGACGGCCCTGAGGTTCCCATCGACAAATATGGTCGCAAGTAGGGGATGCGTCTACCAATGCTACTTCTGTTCTGCGTCACGAATGTGGGGCGGAAAGTGGCGTTGCCACTCACCAGATTATGTTGTGAAAGAAATGCAGCATCTGGTTGAGAAATATGGAATAAAGGACGTTTCTTTCACAGACGCGGCATTTACGATGAACATGAACCGCGCCGAGGAAATATGCGATCTGATCTCGAAGAGAAGCTTCGACATAACCTGGTCTTGCGATTGCAGACCTGATGCCGTAAATCGCAGCTTGTTGGCGAAAATGGCTAGTGCTGGATGCAGTTTGATTCAGTACGGCATAGAATCCGGCAGTCCGGAAGTACTCACTAGAATCAAGAAAGGGTTCACCGTTGAGCATGCACGCAAAGCGATCAAGATGACGCGAGAAGAGGGCATTCGTCCTTTTGCGTATTTCATAATAGGTCACCCATGGGACACACCAGACACGATTCACGAGACAATAGAATTCGCGAAGGAGTTGAATGCTGATTTTACTGAATTCTTCATGGCATATCCTTTTCCAGGAACCGAGTTCTGGGAGATCGCCAGAGACCATGATCTGTTCGTCAAAGAACCAAGCCCCGAAGACCTTTACCTGAGTCCCAAACCAGCTGTTATGAAAACGTTCCATGTTAGCGCCGAGGATCTGGAACGATATCGGCGGGAAGCATATCTCGAATTCTATTTCAGACCGAAGTACATCGCTAATCGACTTTTGGGATGCAGATCACCGCGTGAGGTCTACAATCTATGCAGATCGGGAGCAGAACTGCTAAGCTGGACATACCGCCGACGGACTGCCGGAAGTTAGAAATCGGCTAGCTGTGACATTCTTCCGGGCAAAATCATGGTCATCCGCTCTGCTTGCTAGTCTCGACGGCACTAGTTGCCCATATGCAGGTAAGGACCGGGAGACATCCTTCGGAGCTGACAAGGATGCATGTCTCTGCCCGATGCGAGGTCAAAGTAACCCGCTGTGGAACTTCGAGATCTTCGCCGTACGTCCCAGCTATGTCGACGAAACTTGCTGCACTAGCACCCTCCGGTCAGAGGTCAAGGTCTCGACTGGTTTGCCATTACGATACGAGAGCGCCTTACTTTAGGAGTTTATCTTTGACAAAACTGGCCTGAACTTGGGCGTGTCCGATTGAAAATCGTCGGTCAGAACAGGTGTGATCACAACCCCCTCACCGAGTAATGACCTACACCTAGACACTATCGAGTTGATATCCTCCTTACTAATCTCTTTGCCCCGCAGTCTTATTTTGATTTCATTTCTGGTCTCTTGGACGACCTGAAACTTTGCTATGTTCGAGGATTCTTCGATAGCACATGTCAAGAGGTAGGGCGACACAACCTGACCTGAGGGTAGCGTAATATGATCCACCTCCCGACCGTCGATATTCTTCATGAGCGGTAGCTTTCTCCCGCACGGGCATTTCTCGTCTACAGGGACTCCAACATCGCCGATCTTGTACCTCAACAGGGGCATGGCATGGTTCATTAACCCGGTTATGACGATCGCGCCTGACTCACCCGGCGCGACCTGCTCATTATCTTTGACAAACTCGATGATGGCAGAGTCGGCGTCCATGTGGTAGCCTGAATGCTCGGCACATTCCCAGGCCAAGCTATGAAATTCCGTACTTCCGTACAGATCAAACACCTCTGAGTCAAGTGTTTCCTCAATCGACTTTCTGGCGTTTCTTCCCAGCGTTTCTGATGTGCTCATCACTACTCTAGGTTTGATTTCGTATTTCGGATGCTCCTTCACGGCTTCAGCCAAGAGTCCCAGATAAGACGGACAGCAAACTAGTACAGTAGGCCGAAATCTCACAAGGCGCGCAAGGTTGTCGACCACTCCGTCAAAGAATGAGAGATAGCTTAGTCTGGCTCTAACGAATCTGTGGGCTCGATCACTTGGATGGTCCATAGGGTTTTCGATTACAACGACTCTATCCCAGGGCTTTAGTCCGGACGCAAGTTTGGCACGCAAGGCCACCATCTCATGATAGTCCCATCCCTTGCGATCGAAGAAGAATGTCGCAGGCTCGGCAGTCGAACCTGATGTCCTCCTCTCAATGCAATCTCCTGATCCGAATCCGCTGCCCAAGATTTCGTGCTCACTTACAACCTTGATTTCGGCTTTGGTCGTAATCCGCAGCTTGCTCAAGTCGTCAACGGTCTTGATATCGCCAGGTTTCACTCTTAGGCTATCAAACATTCGACGGTAGAATCTCACGTTCTCGTATGCATAATTCAAGATAGCCCGAAGTCTCTTCTGTTGAAGTCTATTGATGCCCGATTCATCCAGATACTGGTTCTTCAATACCTCGGAAAGATAGACGATATTTCGCAGGAGCATTAAGTCAGCACCGCATATTGCGCACTATCGTTGGCGACCACTCGACCTCTTGTGAAGGGCGCTACGATGGAATCGAGCAAGTTACAGAGCTCCTTGGATCGCCACGTTCGAACATAGCAAAATGTGTACGCAGCACGTAAATCTCGGGGCCGAACAAGGTGAGACACCATACGCCGAATCTATTCTATCGCATGCACGAAACACTTGGGTACCAGCCCAGAATAGACCGCCTCTTCAGTGCTCATCAGACTCTCCCCAATGCGTAAACATGATGCGCTTGCACTTTCTTGAACCAATATGGCCAGAGCTTCTCCACATGAACCAACGCCTTCGGAAGTGGAAACTTAAGCGGCTTCGGCCCACTAGAGCCGAACAGTTCGCTTACATGCACCACTGTGTCAAGCCAAGGCGGTATGTCCACGTAGCCTTTCTCGACTATCGTCAATTTCGCCTTTTCGAAAAGGCTTTCCAATCCCGGCAGTGTCATCAGAGTCCTGTCTCCCCTGTCGATGTGATTGCATACGCTTCTCCTCATCTTGTGATACATCGGATGAATGAAACCGTGCCCGAAATTGTAGGCGTTCGGCACAAACGCCGCAACATAACTTCGAGAGACTCTTCTCATCCCGTAGATTAGCTCTGGATCCCGCTGTACAAAACCAAAATTGAATACCAGATCGTATATGCCTTCCCTAAGACCACTTAGGCTATCAGAGAACTCGCATTGAAAACCAAAGATATCCGGGTCATCATTAATGTAGGGATCGTAGGGAGCTTGAAGCCCACTCTTGATTTCGTACTGCTTCTCCCATCTTCTCATCAAGGGATATTGCGACAGTTTTCTGTACAGATTTCCGAAACCGACATCTTTGTACATGCTCATCAAGGCCCTCCCTCGCCATTCATTACAAGGATCGGAGCAATACCTGACCGACAATCTTAGTCACTGTCGGAATATCAAAGAGCATCGATGTATAGTGGGCGTTGGCCAGAGGACAGCTGCATTTCCCATCCTTCATGAATTGACGGACTTTGGCCGCTTTCTCTGAAGACCAGACTGCCTCGAAATCGTAGTTTGCGTCGCGTAGATTACCCATGACCATATTGCAGCCATGCACACAACAAGGCCACACGTCTCCTGTAGGGGTAATCTGACAACTAGCATACCCTGCATAGCACGGAATCACCTGTCTGCCTTCTAGAAGCTCTTTACTTGAGATCTGATAGTAAGCAAGCCTACAAGCTTGGATGATTCTTGTCATGAAGCTATTCCTGCCCGAAGGATTCTCCAAAGCCGAGCGCAGACTTGCGATCGTGTTGGCATACTCATCTGCCTCCGGAGTTATGTTCCATCCCAGGTTGAAGAGTTCGGAGCGCTCTTCAGCGATCTCGAAAATGTGGGTATCTGGTCGGAGGCGCCGAACTAGGTTGCATAATTCAGTCACATCGTTTATGTTGAATCTCGATATGACTGTGTGGATCCCCAGCTGAAAGTTCGGATAGATTCGAGTCAATTCGAACAGCAAGTTGTATGTTTTAATGAGACGTTCGTAGCTTCCCGGAACACCTCGGATTCTATCGTGTTTGTCACCTACTCCGTCAAGCGAAAGATTGACCATCAATACTGCATCATCAATCACGTCAAGCATATATTTCGTCCTGTCTGCGATGATTTGAGGTAGCGATCCGTTAGTCGGTATAGTGATTGCACCGGGCTTGAGTTGTCTGGCGGCCAGGATGCAGATTTCTGCCAGATCATCTCTTAGGAAGGGCTCCCCACCTGTCATTGTCAACCAGAAAGGGCGATGTCTGATTGACTTGAAAGCTAGGTCATACTCCCCCAGTGTGAACTCCTTCGTCGGGCCCTCCGAGGAGTGCCTCCAAATGCCGCACGTGGCGCAGCGAGAATTGCACTCGTCTGTAACTCCAATCGTAATGCTCATCGGCGATATCGTTGGGTGACCAAACGCGTGAAACAGCTTCGTTTGAACCGCTCTACTCGGAATCTCGAGCAACGAACTCCTCCATTTGATCAACCGAGTCTACACCAATCTCTTGGTAGTACGTACGACCTTCCATCTGTACGGAAAATTGGAGTTCAAGAAATCCCAGCGTGCCATCACTCTCGCTATCCCCATAAGAAAAAGGAAGATCGCAGTGAATACTAGTCCCTTCATTCCAATCTTCGGTGCAGCCTCGGGGATTAGCTTCAGAACGCCCAGCTTGTTGGTTGGTACCTTCTTGCTGAACGACCGTTCCGCCTGCAAGTGTCCGACGAACACCCGTCTCCGCTGTTCAATAAAATCTGCCGAACTAGTAGGCCCCATCAAGTACACTCTCGAGTGGGGCACATATTTTGCTTTGAAACCCTTAATCTCAAAGAGGAATTGCAGGAACACATCGTCATTTACAATTCTCGGAGGGATCTCTGAGATGATGCCAGTCTTGAAAGCAAACAGCTCTCCTGTAATCTTTGGATAGCTCAACGACACAAGGTGATGTAAGTTCATTACCATGTGAGCACAGTAACCGAACAAGCCATTCGGAGAGTTCAGTGGTACGGGTCTTCCGCCAACAATTCCCACACCTTCGTCTCTCAGCTCTTCAACAAGGTTTCTGATGGCATGTACTTCAGGAATATTGTCGCCCCCTAAACACACTATCGCGTCATGCTCTTTCCCAAGCTCCAGTATCCTGTTCATTGCGGCAGCCTTGCCCCTTCTTGATCCCTCCGTACACAGTTTGACTCTCGAATCGATCCTGCCATGGGATAGAACAATCTGATCAGTTGTGTCGGTACTACAGCTTACTATGTAGATCGAGTCTATCTCCTTCGGAAGATCTTCCATCAGAGCGTCCAACGTTTTTTGGATCGCTGCTTCTTCATTGTGGACAGGTATGCCTATCATGGCCTTGAGATCCATCGCTGATGGCTGGTCAGAGATCAATGGGAAACTCACCGAGATATTGTATTGATATGCGACTGGCCAAGGACTGTGCTTGCCATGATATGAGCGCTACGTTCCCTTTAAGAACGAGAATGCGACATGCAACTTCAAATAAGCTGGGGTGGCAAGTAGGCGTCCGACTCCCGTTCCTCGAGCCTCGAGTACGCTTTGATGCTCTCCACGCTTGGAACGGATGCGCCTAGTGAAGACTGAGGAGCTGATCACGCACTCCCAATCTCAGGGTCGACGATTCAGACATGCAATGGTGCCTTGCGAATGATATGTCTCGCGAGGGATGTCGCAGCATGACTAGTCGACCAGCGAACGCCACCACCACTCGTTGGTCCTGTACCAGTCAATGGTCTTCTGAAGTCCCTCCTCGAAACCTACCTGAGGTCTCCATCCTAAGCGTTGAACCTTACTACACTGGATCGAGTACCTGAAATCGTGGCCGGGGCGGTCAGGAACGAACTCTATCATCGCCTCAGGAAGAGACAGACAACGAAGAATCTCTTTAGCGATCTCAAGGTTCTTCCTCTCGTTTCCCCCGCCGATGTTGTAGATCTGGCCTTTCTCTCCCTTCTCCAGAACCGTGAGAATGGCTCCACAGTTGTCGTCTACGAAGATCCAGTCACGAATGTTCTGGCCCGAGCCGTAGATCGGGAGAGGCTTCCCACGTAGTGAGTTCGTAATGAGTCTGGGGATGAGCTTCTCCGGATGTTGATTGGGGCCGTAGTTGTTCGTACTCCGCGTCACGGTCACCTCAAGCCCGTACGTGACATGGTAAGCGTTGACCAGCAGGTCCGCGGCTGCCTTGCTTGCTGAGTATGGGCTGGAAGGGTTGAGCACGTCGGTCTCCGCGAAGGATCCCTCGACACGGCTGCCGTACACTTCGTCTGTGCTGATCTGTTCAAACCTAACGCCAAACTTCCGGCACGCCTCAAGGAGGAGCTGTACTCCAAGAACGTTCGTCTCGACGAAGACGCCTGGCGTCTGGATACTTCGGTCCACATGAGACTCGGCTGCGAAGTTCACGACAGCATCCGCCTTCTTCACGAGCGGGACCACAAGTTTGCGATTTCTGATATCGCCTCTGATGAACTTGTGGCGTTTCTCGCCGCGTAGGTCTTTGATGTTGTTCAGGTTCCCTGCGTACGTGAGCTTATCCAGATTGACTACGGCACAGTTCGTGTTGTTGAGTAGGTGACGAACGAAGTTGCTTCCGATGAAACCCGCGCCGCCAGTGACGAGTACTCTATCCATGCTTGAGACCTGGCGCTAGCCCCCAGTCGTATGGGATCTGTTTTGTGTCAGGTGGAAGCCTGAACTCATCAGGTTCCTTGTAGTTGTACAACTCAGTTGGTACGTTTACTGCGTAAGCCGTTTCTCCTCCGACCGCCTTGAAACCATGATACACGAGCGGCGGGATCTTCACGAGGAGAGGCTTCCGGTCACCGAAGAAGACCTCCGCAAGCTGCTTGTATGTCTTGGAAGATTTGCGAGAATCATAGAGCGCCAGCTTGAGCATGCCTCTGATGCAGATCATGTGGTCTGTCTGTTTCTTGTGATAGTGCCAAGCCTTCACGACGCCCGGATATACCGTTGTCAAGTACACCTGGCCAAACTTCTCGAAGACATCCCAGTCAGGCCTCATCAGCTCCATAAGCCACCCACGTTCATCCGGAAGTGGCTTCAGTTCCCGGAGAACAACGCCTTCAATCATCTGACTCGTACATCCAACCGGACATAGTGTGTCAACCCAACTTTATTATCCCTTGGCAACCTCAACCAAATCGGTGCAACAAAGACGCCTACGCGGAGAATCGTGGTCACAGGAAGCAACGGCCTACTTGGCAGAAGACTGGTGAACGTTCTGAGGAATGACTACGAAGTTCTGGGGATCGACAGGTACGCATCAACAGATGAGAAAGAGTTCGTCCTAGACATCACTCAGAAAGAGCGCGCACTCGAATCAGTCGTGAAACTTCACCCCTTTGTGGTGGTTCACACAGCCGCGGAAACCAATGTAGATCTATGCGAAACCGACCACGAGCATGCTCGAAGGATCAACGTAGAAGGCACGGCCAACATCGCGGAAGGCTGTGCCAAAATCGGGGCCAAGATGATACTCATCTCGACCGACTATGTCTTCGACGGTTTCAAGGGAAACTACTCAGAAACTGACCAACCCAACCCGATCAGTTACTATGGCCTCACGAAGCTCGAAGGGGAACGAATCGTGACGTCGGCGCTGCCGGACTCGCTGATAGTGAGAACGAGCGTACTTTACGGATGGCACCCAAGCAAGCTCAATTTCGCCACTTGGGTGATCAAGAGCCTGCGTGAACACCAGACCCTCAGAGTAGTGAAAGATCACATCAATTCGCCTACTCTTGCTGACAACCTGGCGAGAGCGATCCGCGCTGCAATAGAGCGGCACATCGAAGGTCTGCTCCACGTAGCGGGAAGTGAAAGGATCAGTCGATTCGATTTTGCTCGCGAAATCGCGAAGAGCTTCGATCTGGACGCGAATCTACTTGATCCCGTGGAAATGCGTGATCTGAGCTGGGCTGCGAAGAGGCCTAGAGATTCCTCTCTGGACGTGGCAAAGGCTGAAAAGGAATTGGGCATTGAACTGTTCGGAGTCGACCGCGGCCTGGAAGAGATGCTGAGGACCGAGCCATGAAGGGCGTAATCCTGCACGGCGGCGCCGGAACCCGCCTGAGACCTCTCACACACACGGGACCAAAACAGCTCATACCCATTGCGAATAAGCCGATGTCCCTCTACGCCCTCGAAGCATTGAAAGAAGCCGGCATAACTGAGATCGCGATCATCCTCGGTACCATAGCTCCCGAAAAGGTTCAAGAGTACTACGGCGACGGCTCGAAGTTTGGAGTCAAGATAACATATATCAACCAAGGTGAGCCGAGGGGCATAGCTCACGCCGTGAAACTGGCCGAGCATTTTGTCGAGGACGACCCGTTCGTCGTCTTCTTAGCGGACAACATACTGAAAGGTGGAATCCGCGAAATCATCGACGAGTTCAAAGACTCCCACGCGGCTGCCGCGATCGAGCTGTGTCATGTGCCGAACCCTGAGAGTTTCGGCGTGGCCGACATTAAGGGCGACAAGATCATACGTCTAGTAGAGAAACCGAAGGATCCGCCCAGTGACCTTGCGCTAGTCGGCATCTACCTCTTCAGAAAACAGATCTTCGATGCGATCCGTCGACTAAAGCCGTCTTGGAGAAACGAGCTTGAGATCACTGACGCGATCCAAACCCTACTGGACGACGGGCTCGAGGTGCGGCATCACTTAGTGAAGGGCTGGTGGAAAGACACCGGCAAACCAGAGGACATCCTAGAGGCGAACCAGTTGGTTCTCTCTGAACTATCATCTTACAACAGAGGTACATTCGAACAAGACGTGAAGACGTCGGGCGTCATCTGTGTCGATGAAGGCACTGTTGTTCTCTCCGGAACCACCCTTCGAGGTCCAATGATTATTGGCAGAAACTGTAGGATAGGGCCTGGATGCTACATCGGCCCATACACATCCATCGGCGACAACACGGTGGTTCGAGGAGCGGAAGTGGAGAACACCATCATCATGGGCGACTGTCAAATCGAATGCCAGAAACGCATAGTCGACAGCCTTATCGGACGCAACACACACATCAGCGATTCCGCGGACAGCCTACCGCGTGGGTCACGTTTCGTCATTGGCGAGAACACCTTCATTTGCCTGTAGCTCGATGGCGACTATGTGCCCTGCCTGCTAGCGATAGACGCGTTTTCTAAGATCAACGTCGTAGAAGACGAGGCCCTTGGTTTCATCATGTCCTGACCGTCAGGCCGGGTATCTTCTCCAAATGACCTACGTCTCGGGTAACTATTGGCTGGTTGTGAGCCAGAGCTATTGAAGCTATCATGATGTCCAAGTCTCCAATCGGGGTGCCAGCAGCCTCCATCTCGTGTCTGATCTTTCCGAATCTCTCGCACGCTTGAATGGTAAATTCAAGCAGTCGCATTCGCGACAGAAGCCCTTTGACCCTCTTGATCTCCAAATCTCGTCTCGTCGACCTGTAGGCTCCGGCGAAGAGCTCGCAAGCGCATATGGGTGTGGTCGATATCTCCTCTTCCTCTTGTGTGTATGATTCAAGTCTTCTCTCCGCCTCGGGCTTCCGTCTTATCAATGCTATGAGAAAACTAGTGTCCACACAAACCAAAACTAGAATGACTTTGATATCAACTTGTGTTTTTTCTGCAACTTCCTTCGGAGAAAGCTTATCGTCAAAAAGCATTCTCTCAATAGGGTCGAGCTTCTCGTAGTCTATCGGGATTTCACCTGTCGCCTTATGCCCCGGGTAGAGCTGAGGACTACTCGGCTTGAAGGCCATTCCTGGTGGGACCCCCAGGTACTCAGCGAGTCTTCTCACCTGCGTCTTGTAGAGGTGACTTATGGGGAGAAAATCAGCACCACCATCCCCATACTTTGTGAAATATCCGATCAAGTCCTCGCTTCGGTCACCCGTACCAGCCACGAGATAGTTGTGGACATTCGCATAGTACAGCATTACCATCCTTGTCCGGCTGACTATGTTTGCCACGGGAATCCTTGCTCGCGAATCGTCAACCTCTACCTTGAGAGCCTTGGCTAAAGAAGCCGTGATCGGCGATATCGTGACATATTCTGTTCGTATCCCGAGCAGGTTGGCTAGATCCATTGCGTCTTGGATGTCCTGAGCCGGTGTGAAATCTGTGGGCAACAGAACGCCTAGAACTCTCTCTTGCAGAGCGCCTTGACCATAATGGGGCGAGTGCAAGCTCCTGACTTCTGGTCGTGGAGTAAGCGAGCCCCTGCAGCTTAAATGTCTCGCACACACCGGATCTGCTAGGGCCTAATGAGACAATCCCGGAAGGGACAGTAGGCTCAGATGTGGTTGAGATGTCCAAAGCCTCGAATAAGGCTCCCAACCGAAAATAGGCGGCGAAGAGTTCGAGTGAGGAGGCATCGTGAATATGGCGGCTCGCTGCGGCGGGTACGCTGTCATGCCAATGGTTTGGCCTATGCTTCTACACTGGGATGGATGCGGGTGGAACCGCAACAACGGAATGCCCACCCAAGCGAAGAGGATCGGAGTGGAAGCATGAATCTCCCGACCTCAAGTCGCGGAGAGAATCAAGTCGACACAGGCAATCGGAATGCTTGCGAGGATGTTCTTCCAAAGTTTCTGGGGAATGCTTTTTTCGTGCCTTCAATTTGCTCTCACTACAGTCACGACACATAAAACGGAGTCGACGGAGAATCACGCTCCAGCAATTCGTAGAAGTCAATGCCCACATCGCGGTCGTACTTCGCAGTGATAGAAAAATGGGCAAGCCGAGTTTTCACCTCTAACTCGCCGATGTCGCCGAGCCTGACTGTCCACGGAACCTTCGGCATAGATGTCAAAGGGGGTGCATCACCTTTGTTAATTAACCGAGTCCGCTAGCTTGCACGCAATCTTCAGGAAGAGCATGCTCACGATCTCCTTCAGCTCCTTGGCCTTCAGAACCTCATCCCTGATCATGCGAATCCTGTCTGCCAGTGGATTGGCATGAGAGCCGCCCTCGCCAGGAAACATTGAGAGCCGCTCAGCCGCAACCAGCAATGCAACGGCGGTCTTCCCGAGTCCAGTGGGAAGGACAACCAGCATGTTCGATTGCACCGCGGACTTGGCTATTGCACTTTGATATTCACGAATCTCGATTCCCAACGCATGAGGCACGAGATTTACCGCTCGCACGCTGAAACATGCGAGGTCAACCTCCCACCTGAGAGAGATGCAATGCTCACCTCGTCTCGGATCGTCAGAGGACGGTTCCTAGGATACATTGGTGTTGGTGCTGTTACTGCCATTCTTGGCTTCCCGTCAGTGTTTGACCTTTCGGATTACAACATCGCCGTTTGTCGCGGAAAATTCGACTTCATCCCCCTCAGCGACTTTGAGCATTTCTGCTATTTCTGGGGGGATCGTCAGTCTAAGGGATCCCCCTATCTTGACGAGGGTTCGTTTCAGCGTTATCGGCATCAACTCACCGAGTGGATATAGCGATTCGCTATATTTATATGCGATCGATATAGATGATGTATCGGTCATGTAGCGATGAACGGGACAAACACGGTCCAGGTACTCCATCCGAGCAAGGATGGCACGTTGAGCCAGGGGTCGTACTTGAGGCTCTTGACAGAAGCCTGTCGTGAGGCTGGAAATGGACGGAAACGAGCCGAGTTGCGCGAAATTCAGAAAGCATTACTCGCTCGGGGATGGCATCCTTGACGGTTCAGCAGACCCGGAAACTGTCCCCCTCACGTCTAGCTCGCCTCATCGTCTGCCCCGCCTATGTTCCCAGCGGGTTCAACGCACAAGACAGATTCAGATTT
>Ga0315280_10006512_pt1 | contig 16090 bp, 25 predicted proteins | sample YL17G06_40_MG_FD_203697 | JGI IMG/M metagenome (GOLD analysis project Ga0315280, IMG submission 203697) | Sediment microbial communities from Yellowstone Lake, YNP, Wyoming, USA - YL17G06_40 | ecosystem: Environmental > Aquatic > Freshwater > Lake > Sediment | place: USA: Wyoming | collected... | reverse complement strand
ATGGACTTTAATATATTTGAAGCGTGCAAATAACGATGTTAAGGTTATTGCTTATGGTGCGAATTCGCCTCCGACGCAAGCTCTAGAGAAAGCTCTACGCGATGGTTTTAGTTCTATTTACCTCATATGGTACACTGATTCAACCTTGAAGGATTTCAAGACGGTCTATTCCCAGAATAGCGTTTCAATTTTCCAATACAAACCACAAGCCTCGCTCTGATTCCAAATGCCTAAGAAAAATTTCATTTTGAATGCATGCTCTGTTTAAGGATAAGGTGTATCAGTTTTTCCATGAAGCAATTTCTACTGAGAGTTAAGAGATATTTTATGGAAAATCTTGGGGCTCCCTTCGTTATTGGATTTCAAATTCTTCTTTTGACTTGTGCGGGCTTGGTGATTCAAGGCAATTCATCGTTGGCAAATGAGGTTGCGATATATGCTTACTATTCATTGGTTATCGGGGTTTTTCTGCAGCTCATCTCCTTCCTAAGGCATGGAAAGCTAGAGCAAGAAAAAAATGAATAATAGACCAGAGCTTTCAGTTGTGATGCCCGCTTACAATAACGGCCACATCGTAGAGGAGGCCATTAGTCGCGTGGAGGCCGCTGTTAAGCAGATGGGAGTCGACTATGAACTGATTGTTGTGGACGACGGAAGCGTGGATGATACCCGGAGGAAAGTGGTTGATTACGCTAATTATAACGGTCACGTGAAGGTGGTTGGCTATGAAAGAAATATGGGGAAGGGATATGCCGTAAAGACTGGTTTTCAGTATGCTACTGGCAAGGCAGTAATTTTTATCGATAGCGATTTGGATATTGATCCTGAGCAGATTCTTCGTTATTTTAAGGCTTTGAAGCATGGTGATATTGTCATAGCCTCAAAGTGGCATCCTAAGTCGAATGTGGAGATTCCGTTGATTCGTAGGCTTCTCAGCCATGCATTTAATGTTCTTGTTAGGCTTTTGACGGGTGTTGGTTTAAATGACACGCAGACAGGGTTGAAGGCGGTTAGGAGGAAAGCTTTGAAAAGAGTTTTTTCGAGTTTGGCTGTTAAGCGATATGCCTATGATGTGGAGTTATTGACGTTGGCGAAGCTTAATGGCTTGAGAGTTGTGGAGTTGCCTGTTAACCTTCGGATACGTGGCTTGTTTAAGCCTAATCAGGTATGGGGAATGTTTGTGGACTTGCTTGGAATCACGTATAGGTTGAGAGTGCTTCGATGGTACCAACGTGCCCCGAAATTGGCGTTGGTGACTTAATCCAAATATGAGTGGGACTGAGGTTTTTACTTATGAGGTTACACATAACATGCAACAAGCTGGACAAGATGCTTTTCCATGGCGTTATGCAGTCCACAAACTTTAAGTAGTACCTATATGTTTTGTTGTACTTGGAATGAAGGTTGGAATATGGAAGTTATGGTTACTCGCAAGGGTCAGGTGACGGTTCCCGTTGAGTTAAGGAGGAAGTATGGCATAATTGAGGGCATGAAAATGGTTGTTGAGGACTCCCCCTCTGGCATAGTTTTTAAGGTTATTCCAAAAATTGAAGACCTTGCGGGTGTGGATGCTGGAAAAATTAAGGTAGAAAGGGCTCTTGAACTCATAGATAAAATGAGGTTGGAAGACAGATATTAAGATGAAGGCGGTTATAGACACTCGATTTTTTGTTGTACACTTTTTGGCTGAGGATGAGGAGACAAAAGGGAAGACGAGAAAAATTTTGGAAAGTCTGCAGAAGAAAGCGAATCTGGGAATTGTTCCGACAATAGTGGTTCACGAGCTTTACAAGTTTGAGATGGAAAATTTCGGACGCGACGTAGCAGACATAAGAGTGAACACCATTTTAAAGTCGAAACTGAACGCAGTCGATCTTGACTCGCCCACAGCTATCGAGGCTGCACGATTAAGGTGTAAGTACGCAGATTTGCCCATGGCAGACGCAATTATAGCGGCTACCGCCATTGGGACCTCTTCTGACTTTGTCCTTACTGATGATAGGCATATTAAGCAGATTAAAGAAATGAAAACCAAGTGGATTTAAAACAAGGGCAATATGGCACCTTGGCTTTTCGAGTGCTTTGAAATTGCACGCCAAGCAAAATATTCAAAAGTGAGCAGTATAAGAACGCGGGCTTCAGCTTTGAGTGGAGACAGTAGATTCGTTTCTATAATAATCCCCTGTAAAAATATAGATGATTACACGAAACAATGCGTTGACTACTGTAAGAAGCTGGATTACGAGGATTTTGAGATTCTTTTACTCCCTGACGATGCATCCGAAAAAATTGATGGAGTGAGAGTTATAGCAACCGGTCATGTGTCGCCTGGCAGAAAAAGGAACATTGGAATTGCTAGTGCTAATAGAGATTTTTGCGCTTTCATAGATTCTGATGCTTATCCGAGAGTAGATTGGTTGAGTAACGCTGTTAAGTATTTTGACGATCCGCAGATTGCTGCTGTTGGAGGACCCGGGCTGACCCCGGAAGAGGACTGCGCGATGCAGAGGGCTAGTGGACATGTTCTCTCGTCCTTTATGGTGGGAGATTTATCGAGCAGATATAAGGCTGAAAGGAGCTTTGCGTCAGACGATATACATTCTTGTAATTTCATAGCTCGGAAAACAGTTTTGAAAGAGGTGGGCGGTTGGAATGAGAAATATTGGCCCGGTGAGGATACGTTGATTTGTTTGGCTATGAAAAAGCTTGGTAAAAAGTTGGTTGAGGCTTCGGATGTGGTTGTATATCATCATCGTAAACCTCTGTTTAGAAAACATTTGAAGCAGATTGCGATGTTTGGGTTGCACAGAGGATTTTTCGCGAAAAGGTTTCAGGGAAACTCTTTCAAGCTGACATACCTTATTCCATCCCTGCTCGTGCTATCTTTATTCACTGGTGTGTTAACATCATTCATTAATCCACTTCTTGCGAACGCCCTATTATTGGCAATGTCACTTTACCTCATCCTGGGTTTAATTGCAACATTATCAGAAGTCAGAAATGTTGGGTTAATTTTGCCCGTTTGGTTTGGGATTACAGCGACTCATATTGTTTACGGCGCGTCATTTTTGGTAGGTTTAATGAAGCGTAATTTGAAAAGATGAGGCACGGAGCATTCGGTAATGTTTATTAGATGGTATTCCATCTTCCATTCCAGATGATCTTCATGGCTAGCAAGACTAAAATTTCCTCTCAGGGAAGAACCGTGATTCCGGTGGAAATAAGGGAAAAGCTTGGAATTCGTGAGGGAGAAGAGGTCGAGTGGGCGTTGGAAGGTGAGGCTATTGTGGTTAGGCTAGTACGAGAAGAGAAAACGCCTGATGAGATTATGGAATACTTTAAAAATCATTTAGTGGAGATTAAGGCTATTCGATCTAAAGCGGTTCCTACTGACCTGAAGAAGCGGATGATGGATGAATGGGCGAGAAGGAAGTTAGGGCTGACGCCGTAATAGACGTTGGAATTCTAGCTGTTGGGCTGTCTAAGAACCCTGCTACGGACTATTGTCTAGAACTTATTGAGGATGCGGTTAGGGGTAGAATCCAAGCCCTTATTCCATACACTGTGGTTTTTGGTGCTCATTATATTTTGACTAGGTTTTACGGCGTTATACCCAAGAATGCGAATGACTTATTGCGAAATTTACTGTCTTCTAAAAGGATCGTTTGGTATGGGCATATTGACAAAGACGATGTGGAGAAATCCTTGGAGAATACTGAGAAGTATGATTTTGATGCTTGGGATGGGTACATCCTATACTTAATGGAAGCAAATCAAATTAGAATCATTTACACGCTTGATGTGGAACATTTCGGCAAAATAGACTGGATAAAGGCGGTTAACCCTATTCCAGAAGAAAAAATGCAGGAACTACGCGTTTTCTTAGAAGGAAGCGTGTAAGCAATTAAAATGAAGGTCAGCATTTCTTATCCACCAATAAACACAGGAAAGGGTGTGCCACTGCTTAGTCAGAATAGGCAGTTTCAATATTTCCATGAACCAACGTACATTTACCCGATGGTCCCAGCGTATGCGGCTACCTTGCTGAAGAAAGCTGGTCATGATGTTGTTTGGGATGATGGTATTGCTGAAGAGAAATCGTATGTTAGATGGCTAAATGATTTGGAGAGGAACAGTCCTGATTTAATGATGATTGAGACGAAGACCCCTGTGATAAAGAGGCATTGGAAGATTATAGAAGACGTAAAGGAAGTGAGTCCAGAGACGAAAGTTGTTTTAGTTGGCGATCACGTCACGGCTTTACCACGAGAATCGATGCAAAATAGTAGAGTTGATTATGTTTTGACAGGCGGAGACTACGACTTTCTCCTGCTGAACCTTGCTGAATATTTAGAGGGTAAGGCTGAGCTTGAGCTTGGAATTTGGTATCGGGAAAATGGGGAGATTAAGAGTACTGGAAGTTTTAGGTTAGATCACGATTTGGATAGTTTGCCGTTCATTGATAGGGATTTAACGAAGTGGCGGCTTTACAGCGAGAAGAATGGAAATTTTAAGGAAACTCCTGGAACCTATACAATGGTTGGTCGTGACTGTTGGTGGAGGAAAAACGGAGGATGCACGTTTTGCTCATGGCCGATTTTATATCCAAACTTTAGGGTGAGAAGTCCTGAAAGTTTGGTTGAGGAGATAGGAATTTTAATAGAGAGATATGGAATTCGAGAAGTATTCGATGACACTGGAACGTTTCCCGTGGGGAACTGGTTAAAGAGATTCTGTAATCTGATGGTTGAGAGGGGTTACAATGAGGAGGTTTCTTTCAGTTGTAACATGCGTTTTGGTGCCTTAAGCCTAAAAGATTATAAGCTGATGAGGAAGGCTGGCTTTAGGATGCTTTTGTTTGGGTTGGAGTCTGCGAGTCAAAGGATCTTGAATGAGCTAAATAAGGGTTTGACGGTGGAGGAGATTGTTGATTCTTGTAGAAAAGCGAAGGAGGCGGGGTTAACGGTTCACATTACAATTATGTTTGGTTATGCGGGTGCGTCTAGGGAGGAGGAGCTTCAAACTTATCGGTTAGCGAGGAAGTTGATGAAGGATGGCTATGCTGACACGTTGCAGAGTACGCTTTTGATGCCTTATCCCGGAAGCAGGTTGTATGAGACGGCTTTGGAGAAGGGTTGGTTGCGTTATTCGCCTGGCGAGTGGGAGCGTTGGGATATGTCTGAGCCCGTTTTGAAGAGCGGTGATATGTCGCCTGAAGAGGTTAAGCAGTTGTGCGATGAGACTTACAAGTTGTTTTTTTCTCCACAGTATGTTTTGAGGCGATTGCTTTCCGTTCGATCTTTTGGGGATCTAAAGTTTTCTTTTCGTGGGGCTCGCAAGATACTGGGTCACGTAAAGGACTTTAAGTGAATCTAGGTATCTCTAGGTATGTTTAAGAACGACTTTATCACTTATGTTGTCTTGGTGATGAAACTTGGTGACTAGGACTCAGTTAATTAAGAGTCTGAAGAAGGGCAAGTATTGGTTTAGTGAAGATGACTTAGTAGAGCCTATCGATTGGGCTTTTGTGGCTTCGCTGCCGGCTGGTCCTCGTTTAGGTTTAGAGCTTTATATGGAGGGCAGAGTTTCTATTGGTAGAGCCGCTGAGATTTCAGGTCTGTCTCTTCGTAAATTTGATGAACTGCGTGCAAAGGCGAAGGTGCCTATGCATACTCCGGCTACCTTAGAGGTCTAGGTTCTGCCCATCGTTTCGGATTCCACGCCTATAATTTATCTAGGAAAAGTCGGTAGTTTGCTTCTCCTTAAACAACTTTATGAATGTGTATATGTTCCCGATGCTGTGTGGAAGGAGTTGGTTCGACCTTTAACTGAGGTGTGGACAGAAATACCTGAGGACATTTCGGAGATACTGAATGCTTATTCTGGGAAATGGCTCACGCCGAGATCCCTCGAGCAAAAATATCGAAGGTTGAGCAGACGTTTAGTGACAGATGGCATCCATGAGAGCCAGGCGGATGCCATAGCATTGGCTAAACAACTTAGGGTGGATTTCTTTCTCACAAACGATGAAGTGGCCAGAAAAGTTGCGCTAAAACATAAAGTTAGAACGAGATGGCTCACAGAGGTTCTTCTAGACGCATTGAAGGCTGGCTTAATTAAAGATTTGCAGAATTTTGATGGAATGCTGGATAATCTGGTGTCTAAGGGGCTATGGATTCGTAAAACCCTTGTTCAAGAAGCTAAAAATAAGGCTAGGGAAATTAGTCGCGTTAAGGCGTAAATTTGGTTATGTTGATATGCCTTTACGACACATAGATTCTTCTTGTGGAATTGATCTTAATAAGAGGCCATGCGGAACCATTATGAGGAGCAGAACCATGCAAAAACTTGTTGAAACAAGAATAGAAATAGATGAGAAAGTCACGGGGGGTATAAAACTGCCGCAGACTATGATTCTTTACACTATGGACGCAGACCATTTTATTATAGCGGCTAAACCCCTAAAGACTCTGGAGGAGAGTGCTCTCACGAAAACGCGCGTTGAGGTGGCTAGTCAACAAAACAAACATGTAATCAAGCTCCCGCCAAAAATATACAACTTTTATCACCTAGACGAGAACGACTACACCATCATGGCGTCCGATAAAGACCCGACAACCATCATAATAACAATTTGACATCATGTTACAGCCAAGTAAAACCATGTTTTTCTTATAGGGGCGTTGTTATGGGTGAACGCATGCGCGCGGCTTTGAAGGCTCAGGAAGCCAACTATGGATGGTTTACTGAGCATTTCGAAGAGCTCGTGAAGGAGTTTGATGGGATGTTCGTAGCTATACATGGAGGAATGGTTGTGGAGTTTGATGGGAACCCTGCTAGGCTTAGGGCGAAGGTGTTGAAGAGGGGCTTGAAGTTATCTGAGGTAACAATGGAGTACGTTTCAAAGGAGCCTTTAACGTTTATACTATGAACATTAAATACTTTATAGATATGGCGGCGTTAATGGATAGGTTAGATGCAATTGAAGATCGCCTCCGAAAAATCGAGGAGGAAGTCGTGAAGGGAAGGGAAGTCGTTGTCATCGATGAAGCCTATCTGCATTCTACAAAGGAAGCGGTTAGCGATTTTCTAGATTTGTCTGAGAGGCTTAAGGGTCAATGGAGAGGGTCGTTGAGTTCTATTGAAGAAGTTCGGAAGATGAGAAAACATCAGCGAGGCTATTGATGGAGTGTTTTCGGTCTATTTGAGAACCTTTATAGCGTTGATTTGTTAAGTTTGTCTTGGCGAAGACTATGGAAAAGAGCGTAGCCGAAATTGGGGAAGAAATTTATCAGCAATTAAAGGATAGGCTAGAGAGGGAGCACTTGGGTAAGATAGTGGCGATATGTGATGCTGGGGTGGCTAGTATAGGCGATGATGTTGACGAGGTCTTGGATAGGGCGTTGGAAAAGCACCCGGACAAAGTGTTCTATGTCAGGAAGATAGGTTCCTGCCCGGCTTTCCACATGTTTTAGTGATTGCATGAAGGCAAAATACAGCGATGGGATGCCCCTTATTCCGATTAAAGTTAGGGGGCTAAGGGGAGAGGTTGAGATAAAGGAGGCTTACCTGGATTCCGGCGCAGCTAAAACATTGGTTTCGGAGGCGTTGGTCCTTAAGCTGGGTTTAAAGTATAGGGCTGACTATCCGGCGATCACAGGCTCAGGAAAGGATGTTTTCAAACTTTACGAGGCAGACGTGACCTTTCTGGGGAAAACTCATCATCTATATGTTGTGGGTAGAGATTTACCCGAGCAAGCTCGGATAAGAGCCCTAATTGGTAGGGATGTCCTCGACCACTATAAGGTGTGCCTCAATGGAAAGAGTAGAGAAATAACTGTAGAGGAATAGCGACTGTGGCTCATGCTTCTGGGTCAGAAAGGACGGTAAGGTAATCGGCTGGAATGACTACCTTCACCATCCAGAAATCTCAACCTTTCCCTATCATGAACAAAGGTTTTGGGGCATGTGAAAGACTTTGACAGGTGACCTTTACAGTGTTCCGCGCGCGAGACAAACTGGAAAATTTTGAAATAGCATGCCATGAAAAGTTGTGGTTGGACATTTACTCAGTCGATGATATTAAGGTTAGATATCGGTGAAGGGTAAGATCGTTCTCATTCCGTTTCCATTTACAGACCTGACAGCATTAAAACTAGGTGGCACGGTTGCTATATTAAGGAGCTCAGCCTTGGGTAGTTGACTTGACAAAACCAGCAATAATATATTTAGGTTCATTTTCTTTATTAATATAAACTGGAGGTTTGTTGATGGCTGAGGCTCCGGCGTCTGTGAGGAAGGAAAGTAAGGTTGAAACCCTTTATGTGGTTCCGGGTGACAAGGCGAAGGCTCTGGTTAATGAGCATTTGGTAAAGTATGTTGGGTCTAGTTTTATATCTGGTGAGCCGGAGATATTGAAGACTTTGGACTCTGTTCTTTGGAAGGTTCCGATATTTTTGGCTTATTCTTCAAGGGGTGTTGTAGGAAAGGCTGGGGATTACTTTGTAGACGCGGCGACTGTAGATATTGTAAGTGTAACGACTAGGGAAGCGCTTATGAAAAACGCTGAAGCGTTGGCGACAAAGTTGGGCATTGCTTGCATACCTCTGTACATGTTTAGACACTTAACTTGGGTGCGATCTTGGAGAGATTTGAGGTACTCAGTTAAGGACGTGATAAAAGTCTTAGGACACGTAAAGGACTTCGCAAGGTGACGTAGACGAAAGACTATAATAGTTAGCGGCGAAGTGTTTAATGTGGGTCTGGGGTGACGTTTAGTTGGCTAAGTTTCAGGTGATAGGCGAAACAAGGTATTCAAAACAGGAATTGACAGCAGTTATTGTGGAACAACTGAGAAGCAGATTGTCTGAGATAGAGCAGCAGATATCGGACTTGGAGAAAACGGTTGACGGTTTGGAGAGAAAGTACGGAGTCGGTTGGGAAGTTTTTAGGGAAAGGTTTGGAAGTGGAGAGTTGGGCGAAGAGGCGGACTTGGACTATGTTGAGTGGCATGCGGCTGTGGAGTTGCTGGAGCAGCTGCGCAGAGAAAGGGACATGCTTGTGGAAGTACTTAGTTGAGTGAAAGAATAGGGAAATACGTTAATAGCGTTGTTAGGTTTTTGAAGCTGCATCCCATGGTTAGGGATGTGGTGGTTGAAAGAAGGATAGTGACGAGGAATAGGGGATACGTCAGGGCAACTGTCACCTTTATGAATGACTCGCAACTTCGCATAAGAGAGTTTATCAATGGTGGACTTAGGAAGATAGATTATGCCTATCATTATCAGGGTAGTGACGGAAAACTTGTGTTTAGATATGATAATACACCTCATCATGCAGACGTAACAACCTTCCCACACCACAAACACGTATCAGGTAAGCCAGAGCCTGAGCCTACCGGGGAGAAAACCGTGATAGATGTGGTGAGCGAAATAGCGAAAATCATAAGCAAAGCTTAAGGAAGACAGGTGGCCGAAAGAGAGAAAATGTGTAGAACTCGTAGGATGAAACCTCGGCTCTCTCATTGGTTAGAAATTTTGAAAAGAGAGGATTGTGGGATGTTGATGGGGAAGGGTTGGGCTGTTACGCTTCAGTCTACGATTGTTATGCCTTATCCAGGGACTAGGTTGTATGAGGAAGCATTGGAGAACGGGTGGTTTAGGGTTGATCCGAAGGATTATGATCGCTTTGATATGACGAAGCCTGTTCTGAGGACGCCGGATATGAAGCCTGAGGAGGTAATGAGGATTTGTGATGAGATTTACCGGGTGTTTTTGTCGCCGAAGTACATGTTCAGGCACTTAATTAGGATAAGGTCTTGGAGAGATGTGAAGTATTCTGTTAGAGGGGCTGTGAAAGTTTTAGGACATGTGAAGGATTTTGCAAGAAGCAATTAGAGTTGCAAGTGACGATTTGCCTTCAATAAGTATAGTTATACCCACATATAATTCGGAGCGAACGTTAGCTCAATGCCTAGAAAGCATAGCAAGGCAAGACTACCCTAGAGAGAAGATTGAGATAATAGTAGCTGATGGAGGCTCAAAGGACAAGACTTTGGAGATAGCAAAAAAGTTTGGGGTGGATAAAATAATTCGTAACCCGTTAAGGACGGGTGAGGCTGGAAAGGCTGTTGGCGTAGAGGCAGCAAAGAACGAGATTATACTCCTTCAAGATTCTGACAATATTCTGAACGAGCGGGAATGGCTTAGAAGAATGGTTGAACCGTTTGGGGATGCGGGCATCGTGGGGGCTGAGCCATTGTATTACACTTATAGGAAAGAAGATTCTTTGATAACAAGGTATTGTGCTTTGCTTGGTATGAATGATCCAATTTGTTTGTATTTGGGGAATTATGATAGGTATAGTTATGTAACTGGGAAATGGACTGAACTGCTGGTTAAAACGAGGGATAATGGAGATTATTTGTTGTTGGAATTGGATGAAAGGAATATTCCAACTATTGGAGCGAATGGTTTTCTAGTTCGTGCAAGTGCACTGAAAAAAGTGGAGTATGAGCCTTACCTTTTCGATATAGATGTTGTTTATCAGTTTATTAGAATGGGGCAAAATAGGTTTGCTAAGGTTAAGATCGGGATAGTGCATCTGTTCGCAGACGATGTTGGAACATTTGTGAGGAAAACGTATCGGAGGATAAGGGACTATTTACTTTATGAGAGGCGTGGGATGAGGAATTATCCTTGGAGACGCCAAAGTTATGTAAGAATGTTGAAATTTGTGTTTTATACATTAGTTATGGTTCCTATGGTGAGAGACTCTGTCAAAGGTTATAAGAAGATGCCTGATAAAGCTTGGCTTTTCCACCCTTTAGCGTGCTGGCTCACATTGTTCACTTACAGTACTGCATTCATTTTTAGTGTTGCCTGAAAATATTAATATAATTTAGTGAAAATATGAGCAGAAAGTCTCTTGGCATATTAATGATAACGCCTTTCTTCAGCCCAAATATTGGGGGAGTAGAGACTCATCTGGACGACCTATGCGAGTATCTTCGAAAGAGAGGACATAGGATATTCGTAATTACGTATCAACCTTTAACGACAAGGCGGAAAGCTCGGAGCTTAGAGGTAAAGCAAGGTGTGGTTGTTAGCAGGATAAGTTGGTTTGGGTACGGCCTGTTCAATAAGCTGGAACCTTACCCTCTTTTCGAAGTAATGTATTTGTTCCCAGCGCTGTATTTCCGCACTCTTCTCTTTGTATTGTTGAAAAGGAGACGCATTGATACAGTTGTTGCACATGGACTAGTAGCATCTTTAGTAGGGAAGTTTGTTAAACCAATATTCAGAAAGCGCACGGTAGCTAGCGTGCACACCATTTATTATCTATACAGAAGGCCTCTGTTAGGAAGGATTTTTGCTTGGGTCCTTGGGTCTTATGATAAGATATTATTTGCTTCCGAGAGAATGAGGAGGGAATTCTTGCATTTTGGGATAGAGGGCAGCAGAACAGATGTGTTCACTTATTGGGCTGATCATACACGCTTTAAGTCTCTTAGTAAGGCAGAGACCAAGAAAATGTTAGATTGGGATGGAAAATTTGTTGTTCTATTTGTAGGGCGCCTCATTAAGGAGAAGGGTGCGGATGTACTCGTTAAAACTGCGCGGATGATAGACAAAAGCATTTTTTATGCTTTCATAACTTCGGCGAGTTATGAGGAGTTTAAGAGAATTGTGGGCGGTAACGTGCCTAGCAATGTGATTTATGTGGGGCCTGTTGAGTATTCTAAGCTGCATCTTTACTATAGCGCCGCGGACGTGTTTGTTCTCCCTTCACAGTATAGGGAGGGTTTCTCGAGGGCTGTAATAGAGGCGGCTCTATGTGGGACTCCTGTTATAGCTAGCAATATTGGTTGTCTGCCTGAAGTCGTGAATTCTGACATAGGTTGTCTGGTTGATCCGCCAACTGCAGAGAATTTTGCTAAGGTCATCGAGTACTACTACGTTCATCGGGATGAACTGGAAAGGCTGTCGAGGACTTGCGCTGAGTTTGCGCAAAAGCATTTTACAGAAAATAATGCTAAAGTAGTAGAGGAGAGCTATTACACATAAAGGATGGTGAATTGAGATGAGGATAGTTGTTACTGGGGCAGCTGGAATGCTTGGAAGCACTTTATGTCCAATACTTCGGGATAGAGGGTATGAGGTGTATGCTACGGATATAGACGTATCGGATGAAGGCATTGAATACTTAGATGTAAGGAACTACAAGCAAGTAAGAGAAATCGTCGAGAAGATTAAGCCTACTATGGTTATGCATTTAGCGGCTGAGACAGATGTGGATAGATGTGAGCTTGAGCCGGATCACGCATACTTAACCAACACGATAGGCACTCAGAACGTTGCTCTAGTTTGCCAAAAGCACGATATCGAAGTAGTTTACATAAGTACTATAGGTGTCTTTTATGGAGACAAGCCTGATCCCTACACGGAGTTTGATGAACCGAATCCGATTAACGTTTATGGTAGGAGCAAGCTTGAGGGCGAGAAGATTGTTCAAAATTTGTTGAAAAGGTATTACATTGTTCGCGCTGGTTGGATGGTTGGTGGTGGTCCTAAGAAGGATAAGAAGTTTGTTGGGAAGATTATTAGGTTGTTGGATAAAGGGACTGAGTTGAAGATTGTCGATGATAAGATTGGTAGTCCAACATATACTGTGGACTTTTCAAAGTGTTTAGCGGATTTGATTGAAACTGGTTATTATGGTCTTTATCACTGTACTAACAAGGGATATGCTTCAAGATTTGAAGTAGCCCAGAAGATTGTTAAGTTTTTGGGAAGATCTGATGTAATAATTAAACCTGTAAGCTCAGCTTACTTTCCTTTACCTGCACCTAGGGCAAGATCAGAGATGTCCCGAAATTATAAGCTAGATTTACTGGGTATGAACACAATGAGACCGTGGGAAGAAGCGCTAAGGGATTACATTGGAACTTATTGGAAAAAAGAACACACACGTGTATGATGTTAGCGGTGAAGCATTTCGTGAAAGATGATATAGAACTAACTAAGAGAAAATGGGACGGTAGATACGCTCACATCAACACTATTTCATTTGATGATATTACTTTGAAGATCAATATTAATTACATTCGTAGATTTATGGGAAATAGAAAGGGACTCTTCTTGGAATTAGGATGTGGAACTGCTAGAAACTTCTATGATAATTACGCAAGGTGGAATAGAAGCGTCGGCGTGGATATCTCCTTATCGCATTAGAAAAAGCTAGAGTCTTAGCAAGTCATGCTATTTTGTGTTAAAAATTTAAATGAGAATTAAGGAAGAAATTGCATAATGCCTAGCGAATCGAAAAGCGCCGATAAAATGCATCACGATGCCCAGAAGAGATATTTCGATGATCACTACGGGACCTTTAAAGAGTACAAGCTGGAAAACTGGAGACTCAGTTTTTTAAACAGAATCTTTCAGAAATTGGAGATAGGGAAAGCTTCGATGCAAGGGGATGATTACTACCTGGATATCGGTGTTGGTGGATCGGGATATACGGTTATCGAGGCAGCGAAGCTGGACCAGAGGTCTATAGGCGTCGATCTGTCCGCTGAAGGAATAAGAAAGGCGAAGCTATTTTCAAATAAAGAGGGGGCTGGAGACTCTGCCGACTTTGTTGTTTGCGCCGCCGAGCATCTGCCCTTTAAAGAGAAAACCCTCTCAAAGGTCAGTTCGGTTTCCGTTTTAGAGCATCTCTACAATGACAAGCAGGCGATAAAGGAGATCTCCAGAGTAACGAAACAAAACGGGAGGGTTTTCATCACCGTACCGAACACATATAAAAGGATGTGGCCGTTCTTATGGTTGCCTTATTACCTCGCTGATAAGAGGTCAGGGCATTTGAGGCATTATTCGGAAGAAGATTTGGTCAACAGGTTTAAAAAGGCAGGCTTGACGGTCAGGGAGATCAGGTACAGCGCACATTTAATAAAGATAGCCCAGATATTTCTTGAGAGGGTCTTTGGGAAGAATAATTTAGCTTCCAGAATCTGGTGGAATTTTGAGAGGCGCGATTTAAGCAAGAGAAATAGCAAAACGGGACTGCAACTGACCGCTATCTTCGAGAGATTGTGATTAGGATGCAGGAGACATGAATATGAAATTCAAATTTAGTGGTAGCAAAAGAGATTTACAGAACGCTTATAACGAAATGTATAAACAGTGGGAGACAGAAAAAAAAATAAAACCTCTGCAATTGAAATTTGCAAATCGCGATTTTCAGAAAGAAGCTAGATGGATTCTTGATATGTTTGAAAGCGGGAAAAATAAAAAATTGCTGGATTTAGGCTGCGGTGCAGGCAAATTCTTAGAAGTTGCAACACAAAGAGAACTACAAGTGATTGGATTTGATATATCCGATTATGCTGTAAAGAAGGCGAAAAAGGTTGTTCCAATGGCTCATTTGCTGATAAGCGATGCCGAAAACTTGCCATTTTGCGATAACTGTTTTGATTATGTAGTTTGTTACGCCGTTCTGGAACATATTCCAAATCAAGAAGGGGCTATTAGAGAAATGTCCAGAATATTGGCGGTGGGAGGCAGGACGGTTGTGCTAGTACCCAATAAGTTTTCAATTGCGAATATATATTTGGTGTATAAAACGGGAGAAGAACAGGCTCAGGCAGGACAAGAATTTTCAGAGGTGCTTCACACTAAGGCAGAATGGCAAAGAAAATTAGAGCGCAGTGGACTAAGAGTAGTTAAAACTTTTAAGGATAACAACATGTGGGCAACCACTAAGGTCTCATTTGCTACAGCAGCAATATTCAATCTATTTATTAGGCATTTCATTCCTCTGAATCTGTCTTATAATTTAATTTTCGTTTTAGAAAAAAGGTGACTGATGTGAAGGTAACCTTTGTTGTTGCCGGGGTCGAGAATCTGGGGGTCGAGTACCTGTCTAGCGTTCTCAAGGAGCATGGACATCAGGTATCGCTGGTATTCGATCCGAAGCTTTTTGAAAGCGAAGCAATTAAAAATTCCCGCTTGCGAAGGCTCTTCGACATCAAAAATCAGGTTGTAAGAGAGATTGTAGATAGTGAGCCTGACCTAATCGCCTTTTCAGTTTTCACCATAAATTATCAGTGGGCATTGGAGACCGCCAGATCAGTTAAGAAGAAGATAGATACCCCTATCATCTTTGGGGGGATTCATGCCACCTCGGTTCCTGAGGTAGTGCTAAAGAATGATTGCGTGGACATGGTCTGTGTAGGTGAGGGCGAATACGCTTTACTCGAGCTGGTTGAGAGCCTAGGAGAGGAACCGAGATATGACATCCAGAATATCTGGTTTAAAAGGGATGGCGAGATCGTCAGAAACGATGTAAGGCCCTTAATTGAGAATCTGGATACCCTGCCGTTGCCCGATAAACAGCTTTTCTATTCCAAGCAGCCCTTCTTAAAAAAAGATTATTACATCATGACCAGCAGGGGTTGTCCTTTTGCTTGCACCTACTGCTATAATAATGTCTTAAAAAATTTATACCGGAGAAAGGGGAAATGCTACCGAAGAAGAAGTGTTCAGAATGTTATAGACGAATTAAAGTGGGCCAAATCTATTTTCAGACCTAGACGGATTACCTTCGCCGATGATTTCTTCGTCTTGGATGCTGGCTGGCTTAGAGAGTTCATTCCGAGATATAAAGCTGAAATCGGCTTGCCTTTCCTGGTAATGGCTCACCCAAATTATATAGACAGGGAGATAGCCAATCTACTAAAAGAGGGGGGATGCTTCTGGATTATAATGGGAATACAGAGTGTGTCCGAGGTCACCCGAAGGAGGGTGCTGAAACGCTATCTCAAGAATGAACAGATCATTGCCGCCGCTCAGGCATGTCACCAAGTGAACTTAAATTTTGCAGTCGATCACATCTTTAATATACCCTATGAGGGGACAAAAGAGCAAGAGGAAGCGTTTTCCTTCTATAATACCATTAGACCCGCGGCGATTAATGCCTACTGGCTACAGTATTTCCCAAGAACAGAGATTATCGATATCGCCAAGGAGGCGGGAATTATCGATAACGAAGTTATTGAGAAAATAAATAGAGGAGAAACATCGACCTCGAT
>Ga0315280_10006511_pt1 | contig 16090 bp, 21 predicted proteins | sample YL17G06_40_MG_FD_203697 | JGI IMG/M metagenome (GOLD analysis project Ga0315280, IMG submission 203697) | Sediment microbial communities from Yellowstone Lake, YNP, Wyoming, USA - YL17G06_40 | ecosystem: Environmental > Aquatic > Freshwater > Lake > Sediment | place: USA: Wyoming | collected... | reverse complement strand
AGAGAAAAACCTTGGAGCAGTTGGGCCAAAACTTATCAATTCTGATGGTTCTGTTCAGCCTTCTTGTTATCACGAACAAACTGCTCTTGGAGCTATTAAGGAATTCTGGTTTGGGCAACAAGGTACTTTTGAAAAATATATACCAAAATCGGATAAGCCAGTTAAAGTCGATGCGGTTGTTGGTGCCGCAATGCTTATTCCCCGAAAAACATTTGACAAAGTTGGTTTTTTTGATGAGCGTTATTTTCTTTATTATGAAGATCTGGATTGGTGTCGAAGAACCCAAAACCTGGGATTTAATATATTTTGGCTGCCTGATGCCTCTCTTGTCCATGGGCTTGGCGTATCTTCAAAAGCACTTGGATCAAAAGCAAATAAGTTGCTTATTCAAAGTAGCAAAGAGTATAACGGATTTTTAAAGTATTGGCTGCTGACAACAATTATAAAGATAGGACAAATTCTTTTTGGGAAATGAAATGTTCAAATTGAAATCGAGAAACTCTTTTTTATCAAAACCGATCTTTTGGATTTTTGCTGGTGCAATTTTTATCCGTCTAATACTAATTCCCTTTGGCAACAATATCGATATGCTAAGTCATGCAGGCTGGGGCCAAAAACTCTTTTTTGAGGGGCCAAAGCAATTTTATTACAATAGAGATTGGGTGTATTCCTGGCCTACGCAACCTCCAATCTTAGTTCTTTTATTAGGAGCGCTCTATCACGTATATTATTGGGGATTGTCTGTCCTTAATTTAATAAACCGACTGATCCCTCCTTTTCCTTCAAAATCGGTGATGTGGTATGAAGCAAGTATGTATAAAGAAACGGGTTTTCCTACCGCCTATCTTTGGTGGATGAAGCTTCCTGCCATACTTTCGGATCTTGCATTAGGAATTTTAATTTATCTTGCCGGACTGAGATTTAATAAAAAGGCGGCGATTCTTTCCACTACAATTTTTCTTTTGGTTCCATTTTCTTGGTATATAAGTGCTGTTTGGGGGCAGTTTGAATCATTTTTGGCCATTCTTGGAGCTTTAGCCTTTATAATGCTCCATAAGCGATGGTTTGTTTTGGCCTCCCTGCTGTTCTTTGTCAGTATTTATACCAAGCCTCTTTTTGTAATTTTTCTGCCATTTTTTATTTTTGTTTATTTTTTGAAAAGGCCATCCGTTTTATCGATTATTTTTTCTACGATTGCGGTTCTTACTGCTTTTTTAGTTACGACAATGCCTTTTACAGATCAAAACCCTTTTATCTTCGCCGCTAAGCTTATTCCTGAAAAAATTCTTAATAAGGGGGAGCCAAAATTAACTCTTGCTGCTTGGAATTTTTGGAATCTCTTTTTTGGCCAAGTACCAAAAAATCAGATGACGAGATTTTTGGGGATTCCTGCTTTTTATATTGGAGTAGGTTTTTTATCAATTTTTTATAGTATTGCTGGTTGGATTTATGCCAAGAGGAGAGACTTGACAAGCATGATGGTAAGTTTATTCATCATTATGGCGGCAGGATTTTTATTCATGACCAACATGCTTGACCGCTACCTTTTTCCAGCACTTTTCTTTCTTCTTTTTGTAGCAGCCAGAAAACCGCAAATATTGTTTGCTTCTTTTCTTTTTTCCACTTTTTACTTTTTTAACCTTTTTGGTTCTTGGTGGTACCCTCAGACTTTTTTTGCATTTTATGGCGATTTTATAAAATGGAATGGATGGTTTGTAACTCGAATCTTTTCATTTTTTACACTTTTGCTGTTTTTTTATCTTGTTGTGTGGTTAATTTTTGACAAATCTCTTGTTGGGATATTCTTAAATAAGAAATGGCGGAAATTTTTTGCAAGGTTAACTTGACTTTTGCTGTTTAACGTTGTATTTTAATTTTATAGGATAATGAAGAAAATTCTTGTTGGCACAATCCTTGTTTTGGCACTGGTTTTAGGTTTGCCGTTTGCAGTTTTAGCAATCCAAAAGCCTCAACCTCCCACACCGCCTTCACCACCTCCACCACCTCAACTTGAAGAGGTTATTGTCAAGTTAGAAAGGGGATCATCTCCTACTACACTTGAGAAACTCAACCAGAAATTTGGTACAAGGACACGCCAAAAACTTTTACTTGATGATACATATACTTTAAAAGTTCCCCAAGGACAGGCAGAAAAATTTGCCGATCTTTTTTCTCGTCAGCCACAGGTTGAATATGCCGAACCCAATTTTGTTGCTACTGCCCTTGAAATACCCAATGACCAATATTTTTATCTCCAGTGGGGGCAAACAATAATCCAAAGCCCTGAGGCTTGGGATATTCAAAAAGGCCAATCGCAAATCAAAGTGGCAATTTTAGACTCCGGAATTGACCAAGACCACCCTGATTTAAGTGGCAAAGTTGATCCTCCGCAAAATTTCACAACTAGCTCAACCTCAGATGATCTCTATGGTCATGGCACCCATGTTGCTGGTATTGCAGCCGCTGCTACTAATAATACAATCGGTGTTGCAGGTACTGGTCGTGATATCCATCTTGTTTCGCTCAAAGTTTTAGATGATCAGGGTTATGGTTACTATTCTTGGGTTGTCAATGGGATCAAATGGGCGGCTGATGCAAATATCAAAGTTATCAATATGAGCCTTGGCGGTTCTTCTCCCTCCAGAACTTTGGAAAATGCTGTAAATTATGCCTGGAACAAAGGAGCGATTTTGGCTGCCGCTGCTGGCAATTCCGGTAATCAATCTCATACTTATCCTGCTTATTATTCCAAGGTTATCGCTGTTGCAGCAACTGATCAAAATGACGCAAAAGCAAGTTTTTCAAGCTATGGCAGCAAATGGGTTGATGTAGCAGCACCCGGCGTTGATATCTTCTCAACTTTCCCCAATCATCCATACGTGATCGGCAAAGATCTGGAATATGATTATGGTAGTGGGACATCAATGTCAACGCCCCATGTTGCGGGTCTTGCCGGATTGCTTTTTTCTCAAAATCAAAGCTTTACCAATTCACAAGTACGAGGATTTATTGAGAATTCTGCTGACAAAATTACCGGAACTGGAAAGTATTGGTCAAAAGGAAGAATCAATTCCTATAACGCTCTCCTTCAAGCCAGAAGTGCAACTCAAACCACCCAAGAGGTGACTCCTACGCCAACTCCTACGCCAACTCCTACACCTACACCAACACCCACACCTTGGTGGTGTGGGACCTGGCCTCAGTTTTGTCAATAGATTCCCACCCCGACTTGTCGGGGTGGTTCTTGAGTCTTTCGCTTGCGAAAGATAAAGCGCTTCACCCTATAGTCAATTGATATTTTTATTTTTTCCTTGTATTATTTGACCTAATGGAAAAACTAGCTTTTGGCGATCCAAGACTGATTAAAGAAGTGCGCAGCAGGCCCTTAAGGCTAAGCTTTAGCCAAACTGAAGATTATCTTTCTTGTCCAGGATGTTATTTTGGCCGCCAGAGACGGGAGCTGGAAAAACCAGGGGAAGAAGAAATAGTCCATATTGGTAAATTCCTTGCCGGCGTTATAGCTTCTGCCTACACCAGAGGTAGGGTTGGCCTAAAGTTTGAGAACACCCGAAGTTTTATAGCCTTTGCCAAATTTAAATATCCAGAAACTCTTGAAGGCAAGGAAAAAGAAGAAACACAGAAATTTTTAAGGGAGGTAACACCCAAACAAATACGGACAATAGAGCACATTTTAGCCGGGTATTATGATGACAATCAGAATGCCAGAGTGGTTGAGACGGAAAAGGAAGTCAAAGGCCAACTAGCGGGTATTTTGATCTGGGGCAGGATTGATCAGGTTAGAGAGGCAACTGATGAAAAAGGCCAAAAGGTTTTGGAGATTGTTGAGATGAAATTTCATCAGAAACCAAATATCTGGAATAGTTTTCAGCTTGGTCTTTATTGTTATTTACAAGAGGCAGCCCGCACTTTAGATTTTCCTATAAGAGGTGTGATCTATGATCTTTTGGGTAGGCGAAGGTTCGTAAGAACAGATGCTGATCCTTCACTTATTCCCATAATAGTTGTCAATGTGGCAGCAGCAATTGATTTAGGATATGATGAGCAAGATGAGACTCATGTTCACTTTCCCCAGAGCAGAAGAAGAGGGGGAAAAGAGGGAGTTCAGAAAGAGTTTGCAGAATGGGCCGAATTGGCAAGAGGAGAAGATTTTGGCTTGGGACGTGAACATTATTTAGAGGCAAAAGAATTGTTAAATGAGTACAAGAAGAGCTGTCGGTGGCGGGAAGAAAATTTAAGGGAAAAATCTACCCAATAGAAATTTTTATCAATTTTTGTTAGATTTTTAGTGATGGAGCAAGAACCAATAAAGGATTTTCCCCTAACTCCACTTGATATTCAACAATTTAGAAGGAAGGGAAGGTGGATAACTGTTGCTGTTTTTTCTCCACCACCCGATTCGGATGAAAGATATATTGTAAAGAATCAAAAGACGGGTAGGGTTATAAGAAACATTCCCATGGGTGTGAGGGCCAGGATAGAAAAAAATTTATTCGGTAACCCCTCAGCAGATATTACTTGGCGTTTGAGTCAAAGGGATTTTATCGCTCAACAGCGGTCACGTAGGCCAAAGCGCAAATAAATTTAAAATGTTTAAACTTTGTAAAAAATGTTTTTCGGGGACGAGAATCCATAACTTAGATCCCAAAAACCCCATCGACCAAAAGAAAATCAAAGAGGGTTACAAACAAAAAGCGGCTTGTCCCGTTTGTGGCTCGATAGAATATTTAAAAGAAAATCTTGAGACGAACCAACAATCTCCTTTCGATTATGAGGGTTAAAAGTCAGATATAATTTTTTATTGCTCCGCAGCCTTCTCTTCCTCAGTTTGTGCAGCTGGTTCCGTTGGGGCTGACTGTGGAGGTTCGGGTGTTACCGGTTCTGTTGGCGCTTGTCCAACTGTGGGCTGTTCTCCTGTTGGGATGCTCGGCTCGGCTGTAGGAACCATTGGCTGTTCTTGAACTGGAGCAACTGGTTCTTGAGCTTGTTGTTCTTCTGGTTTATCTTTTTTGCCTCCAAATAATCCAAAAAATGCCAAAGTTTTTCACCTCTCTTTCTTAAAAGGGTTCTTTTATACCCTAACAAAATTTTCCTACTAAAGTCAATGTCAATTAAAATTTTTGAATTTGGAAATTTTGAAGATAGGTTTTAAGAGAACTCTCTATCCCGGTCCTCGATTATCTTTTGAAGCCAGACAGCGAAGGGAACTATTCTTCTTGCAAAGTTTTTCTGCTCATCCGTGTTTGGGAGGTCGTTTCTTCTTCTTTCCTCAGTAACAGTAACTGGAGGAATTCCTAAAACTTCATTAAATGTAGACGGCCTCTCAAAGCAATATGACAGAAGTCCTCCACTATCGAAAATGAATTTTGCTTGTTCGTCAACTCTTCCGTCTCTTGTTGATTGCAATGTGGCTTCAACGACCAGACTGTCATTATTTTTCCTTTTTATCAAAGCCAGACTTGGTGTTAACTCAACCCTTTGATCATTGGGTAGTAATTCAATCAAATCTTCGAAGGCCTCACTTGGTGTGAGGTTGGGTTTTGTTTCAACGGTTTCTTGTTCCGTTGTCATACTAGAGGGTAATTCTAGAGATTGAGAATAATATTGTCAAGCGTTAAAGAGGCCGATAATCTTTTTGAGACGGGATTCTAGACTTTTACCAAACTCTTTTTCCTTCTCCGAAGAGCCGGTTTTCCTATCTGATCCAACGATCTATTATGATAAACAAAGATTACTTTGTCATGGAGTTCAGACTCGACCCCGATCACTTCCGAACCAGAGAAATTGATTAGTTGATTGGGGTCAAGTACTTCTCCATCGTCGTCGTCATCATTCTTATACAAAGTAACTTCCAGGTGGCTAGTTTCATCTGTTGCTTGAAATGATCCTTTTCTATCTTCACGATCGCAAAAGACAATCAGGTTGGCCGGATCAAAATCGTCAACTGTTTCGTGGCTTCCCGGTTCAACTATTTTATCTTCTAAAAATTCTAAGGGATCCTCATCACAGTTCTCTTCCGCCCCCTCAATTTCTCTGTAAAAATCTAACTCAACAGGCGCCATTGTAAAAACTTAGTGCTTTTTATAAAAAGCTTCAAGAATACCGACTACTTGAAGTAGGCGGATGAATTGAAGCTGTTAAACATCTTCCCTTAAGGAAGATGTTATAGCAGCTGGTCAACTATAAGTCAACATCCAGCTTGTCCCAAGCCACCTTGGGTGCTAAAATCACCTCGGCGATTCAAATGAACATCGAAGAAAAAACAAATTTTATTCTATCGATTCCCTTATTTGAAAAACTTACCCAAAAAGAAGCGCAGGCAATTGCTGTAATTGCCCGGGAAAAAACTTTTGCGCCAAAGACCGCTTTCATCAAGCAAGATGAAAAATCTGACGTTACTCACTTAATATATAAAGGAACGGTGCGGGCCTACCGAATAGCTGATAATGGTGAGGAAGTCAATTTGGCCATTTTGGGCCCCGGAGAAATAGTTGGCGAGATGTCTCTTTTGGATGAGAAGCAACATTCGGCCAATGTCGAATCATTGCAGGAAACTAAAGCTTTAATGCTTCCCAAAGAGGACTTTGTCAAAATACTTCATCTCCATCCTGATATTACAATCAAACTTCTCCAGACCCTTTCCGAAAGAGTAAGATTAACCGATGAATACGTCGAAGAAGTAGTGTCTAAAGAATTAAAGGATCGGGTTTGGAAAGTCTTAAATATTTTAGCAAATTGTTTTTCCAATAGAGATATCATCTTGTCTCAGGAAGAACTGGCAGCAATCGTTGGTGCAACCCGTCCTCGTGTTACAGAAGTCTTAAATGATCTTCAAAACCAGAGAAAATTAACTCTTTCTCACCGCAAAATTCATCTTACCTGAATTGTTCTTGAGAGAACTGACTCTTTAATCTTCCTGTCCTAAACTTTTTAGTGGATAGGAGATGGGAAGTATGGAAAGAGCCGAAATCTTGAGACAACATGGTTATGATTTTCTTTGGGTTGGAAAAGACGGCCAAGAACCGGAACTTTGGATGTGGAATGTTCCCAACGAAATAGAGGCCCAGAAGCAGATTGCTGATCAAGCTTTTGGGGATGTTTTGGTGGCTGGTTATGGGCTTGGGGTAGTTCAAAGATTACTTTTGGAAAATCCAAAAGTTGAAAGGATTCTGACTTGCGAAATTAGTCCGTCTGTTGTCGAGGCCAACAGAAAAGCGTATGGCAGGCTTTATGGAGATGTCGTAATTTGCGATTTTTACGAATTCCAAACAAGAGGGAAATTTGATTGTGTCGTTGGCGATATTTGGGAGGATATTATGCCCGAAGATTTAGAGGATTATTTGGCCTTTAAAAAGAAAGCGAAAAGTTTACTTAAAGAGGGAGGAAAAATTCTTGCCTGGGGTCAGGATTATTTTGAGTATAAATTAAGAAAGAGGACCGCCAGTTAATTCAAAATTGTTCTCCAGAGAACTGACGACTTAATCTTCCTGGTTTAAACTCTAAAACAGTTGGGGAGGTTATAAATGAGTTATTCAATCGAAACCCTAAACCGAGGCAGAAAAGACGAGTTTGGTTTTTGGGGCCCGGATACAACCCGTGTCAGGTTAGGGGAACTTCCGCCAATGAGCTTTTCCCAATTTTGTGATTATGCTTCAAATACTCTAATCGTTTCACTTGAAGGGGCAACTCAAACTGAAAGAGAAAATATTGCAAAAATTGTTGATCAGGCAGTCTTACAAATCAAAGACCTAAAAGTGCAACCGAAAAAGACTGCAGCCGATTTTCCCCGGCTTCATCATGCTGAAACCGAGGAACTCTTGGCTTTTTCTTTGAGTGATGTCAATCTGACTGTACACAAAGCCCTTTTACCCACTGATTTCCTTGAAGCGATAGATGATGCACAAAAAGCTGGCGATCGAGATCGTTTAAATGATCTTACTGATGAATTGATTATTGCCATCAATATTGCCAACGGGCAAGAGGCAGTAGATTACGGCGAGAATCCATTTAAAATTATGAATTCCCAGATCAGCATTGGTGGCAAATACGAAGTAGACTTTGAAGAATTTGCCTACTTTGTAACCTATGTCTTAACTGGCGGTTTGGCTGGATGGGGAAGTCGGGGTATTCCCCAAGAGACTCACGCAAATCTTGAAAAACTTGTTGAGTCTGTGAGGATTGTAACCCAAGCTTAAAACACTAAGTCCTATTTCTTAAACTTTACGAATTAATTTGCACGAGGATCTTTTGGGGGTGGTACTCTCCAATTTGGTTTTGGGCCCTCTGGCTGCCACTTTGAGCCATTCCATGAGCCAAAAAAGAAACTTGATGAACTTCTCTCGTCTTTGTCATCTCCCACAAAATTATAACCAGCACTTTTCACTAAATTCCTGAATTCTTCATACGCCTCTTTGCTACTACTCCTTGTCTCTATGGTGATTGAGAATCCGTCTTTCTCAACAGCCAACTCTAATGGTCTAACTTCAACAGATTCCACAGACTCTCTTTTTCTTTCTGTCATAATATTTACCTAAAGTAATTAGTCTTTTTATACCAACTGGCTAACTATAAGTCAACATACGTTTTAACTTTAATCACTGGTGGTGAGCAAAGCCGGACCAACTTGTGGTGAGTTTTTTCGAATCAATCAATACTGAGCCTGTCGATGTATGATAAAATTTCTCTAATATGGACTCTAAAGAGGTATTATATAATTTTTAAGTGAGCAAAAAGTTTACAACCAAATGATTAAATGATTGGAGGTGAAAAAAATGGCAGGATATGTCGCTGATATTGAAGAAAAAACCCAAAGCAATCAAAACTTTCGCCAGGTCCTTTTTACCTGTCCGCATAGTCAACTAGTAGTGATGAGCCTTTTGCCAAACGAAGAAATTGGAACCGAGACTCACAAGGGCGTTGACCAGTTTTTGCGAGTCGAGTCTGGAGAAGGCAAGGCGGTTTTAAACGGTGTGGAATTTCCTCTAAAAGATGGTTCAGCAGTGGTTGTTCCCGCAGGAGTAGAACACAACATCATTAATACTTCGGCTCAAACTAACCTGAAACTTTACACAATTTATAGCCCAGCCGAACATCGCGATGGGACGATCCACAAAACCAAAGCAGACGCGCAAAAAGATACCGAAGACCACGCTTAAAGTAAGAAGATCAGAAAAACTTGCATTTTTTTATCCCAAAGGCCATAATTTAGATTGGATTCTGCCTTTTGTCTATGTCGGGAGAACGAGCAGAGTTAGATATTGGGACTTCTTCACGAGATAATCAATGGCGAAGAGAACGTTTTCGCATCATAAAGCCTTTCTCACCATCAAATCAGCTTGAGCCACAACCTCAAATTACTTCTGAAGATATAAAGAGTTATTTTGTTCCACGCCTAAGAGTTTTCATTTTGTCGCGAACCGCTCGACCCACAATTCAAGCAGCTTATGAATTCCTAGAAATGTTTACTAACTTAAAATTAGGCCATGCTCAGCCTGAAAAAGATCTAAGTAGGGAAACCTTAATTGTTAGAGCCACCACGCTTGGAGGATTGATAGATATCGTTCAAGAAGAAGTAAAGGGGGCTTTTCAATATAGGGGAAAAATGAATGAGATGGGGAGAGTGGAAGTTATGATGGAGGCTGACTGGGAAATTTTCAAATGGCTTAGAATCCACAAGGTATTGGAAACCGCCAGAGCCCTCAATCCACCTGTGATTGCTTTAACTACTCAAAACCACACCGCCTCTTGACCTTGATTTAAAAGACGAGGCAATGAAGAAAGATTAAAAATAAATTGCTACAATTTAACTGGTGAATCAAATACTATTAATTACCACTATTGCCGCCCTCGGTCCCTTGATTGGTTCTTTTTTGGGAGTCTATAAGCGGTGTTCAGAAAAAATTCTTTATAACTTTTTGGGGTTTGCCGCAGGCATCATGCTTGCCATTTCTTTTGTAAACCTTATCCCAGAAAGTCTTAAACTCTCAACACCCCTAATTTGTGTTATTGGCGTTATTGTTGGCTCTATACTAATTTTTTCAATCGATAAACTCATTCCCCACATTCACCCTTCCCTTTGTCTTCCGGAAAATCCTCGTCATGAGCTTGAAAAAACCGCCATTTTTATCATAATCGGCATTTTCATCCATAATTTCCCCGAAGGCTTGGCAATTGGCATCGGATTTCTTCAAAGCTTTCAGTTTTCCCTGGCAATTGCCTTGGGGATTGCCATTCATGATATCCCCGAAGCTGTTTGTACCTCCTTGCCTTACTATTCCCTCAACGGCAAGCGCCTAAAGTCTTTTTTGGTTTCCGCCTCAACAGTGATTCCAACCCTTTTGGGAATATTCATCGCCTATTTTTTCCTGGGCGCGATCTCTCCCATCTTAATTGGATTTTTAATGGCCTCAACCGCCGGAGTGATGATCTACATTGCCGCAGACGAGCTTATCCCCACTTCTTTTAGCAAACTTCGTTTTGGCTCGATTTATTCCCTGACTTGCGGTCTTGCGACAGTTATCCTTTTGACCTTGATTTAAAAGGAGAGGCGGTGAAGAAAGAATAGAATAGAAGTGTGCAAACAATTTCGATATCGCTACTGGTTTTAAATTCTCTTCTCTGGGTTGTTTTTTCAATTGTTTATTTTTTTAACTACAGCAATTGGTTGGGGATGATAAATTTCGCTATGGGAAGCCTGCTTTTGCTTGATGCTTTTTTATATCTTATTGTTGCCTGGGGAATATTCAAAAAAATAAAACTTCTTTACTATTTTGGTCTTTTCTTAATTTTGGGAAATATCGTTCTTGTTATTGTTGATGAACTTGGCCTGGTCGATTTTGCCGTCCTTACCCTAAACTTGGCCATCTTGATAAGCTTAATTCTTCTTAAAAGAAAGCCAAAACTTTTCAATCTGGCAAAATAAGCCACTTTTGAATTTCCCCAAAAAGCTCGCAGCCTGCTAAAAATGGCGGAAAAAATCAAACTTAAGTAATTGATTTATAATAGAAAAAGTGAAAAAGCCAATCGATATAAAATTAACTGAAGAAGGCTTAGAGAATCTAAAAAAAGAATATCAAACACTTTTGGACAAACGGCCCGAAGTTCTTGCAAGGCTTGTAGCCGCGCGCGAGCAAGGGGATCTTTCTGAAAATGCGGGATATCATGCTTCAAAAGACGAGCTTGCAACTTTAGATAGACGACTCCGCGAACTAAAAATAATCTTTCGATTTGCGGAAGTTATAGAAACCAGCCAAAACGACTTTGTTGATTTGGGGTCTCAGGTAACTGTAGAGAATGGATCAATAATGCAAGAATTTACTATTGTGGGAGCACTTGAGGCAGATCCCGCGAAAAACAAATTGTCTAATGTTTCGCCTATTGGTAGTGTTCTAATTGGTAAAAAAGTTGGCCAAAGTGTAGAAATTGACGTACCTCAAGGTAGAGTAAAATATAAGATTATCAGTATAAAATAACTCCTCAATAATTCTTAGACGGTTTTCTTACTAGTGCTGAGCTCGGTGGAAGTACTTGCCCTACGCACAGTCAAAAGGGAGCTTGCTCTGAGCTTGTCGAAAGGCTTGCCCTGAGCCTGTCGAAGGGGTACAATTAGCCTAAATTTAGCGTGTTCTAAAAATGTTAAAAGAACCGCATAAAAGAAAAAGAAAAGACTCCCAGTCAGTAAAATCAATCTGTTATGCGTTTATTGACGCGGCAAATTTATTTTATGGTGGTGAAAAAAGCTTGGGATGGAGTATCGATTATAAAAAACTCCTAAGTTATCTAAAAGAAAAATTCAAAGTTAAAAAAGTATTTTACTATGCTGGGGTTGAGCTTAATGGATTTTCTTATTCTATAATTGACCCCAAACCAATAGATTTAGATAAACTCCTTACGTTTCATAATAGGAAACTTTCGACAAAGCTTTCTGAAGCCGAACTTCTGGTCATGCAAAAACATATCCAACGAATTAAATTTTACCGCAAGTTAGAGCAGTTTGGTTATGTGATGCGCTTAAAACCAACAAAAATTTATTGGGAAGATGAAAAGCCGATCAAAAAAGCAAATTGTGACGTAGATATGACTTTTGACCTTATGCGCTATATGGAACAATATTCAGAAGCTGTGATTCTCTCTGGAGATGGTGACTTTGCTGTGGTAATTAAATATCTTATGCACAAAAGCAGAAAAATTCATATTCTGGCAAGATCTGAAAGGACGGCTAAAGAAATAAAACAGCTGGCTGCCAAGAGATTTATGGATTTTAATTATTTGAGAGAGAGACTAAAGTACGAAAAATAAACAAAAAAAGAAGGGAACCCATATAGGATGCCCTTCATGTTTAGTGAGTACTTTATAACACTTTATAACACTTTTGTCAACCTCCAACCAGCCTTGTACCAAATACAAAATACTTGATACTGGATACTAATTCCTATACAATCAGCCTGGCTAGTTTTTTAAATTCGTGTCAAGTGGGGTAGAACCATGTCAAAAGAAGCTGTTATTTTCTGGGGTTGCTCGATGCGAGGTGGGCATACCAAGGTAAGCCGGGAAGAACTGGCACAGATCGTTGCTGGAATTAAGGAACTAGGCTATAAACTTGCCTCGGAACACCAGGTAGCGGAGGGAGTTCTTGAGGAAGAAAATAAACTAGTGCCAACAGAAATTCATGATCGAGATTACTCGTGGTTGGTGGATTCAACTGCCGGGGTCTTTGAAATAAGCAACCCAAGCCTGGGAGTCGGTGCCGAAATTGCCGACGTGCTTCACCTAGGGAAACCTGTTCTTTGTTTGTATAGGGGGGACGATAGACACATCTCAGCCTACATTAGGGGGAAGGAATCTTCTTCCTACCTCAAGTCGAATCTGATCTGTCGAAGGTACGAGACTGTTGAAGACGCGCTTGAAATCATTAGAACCTTTGTTGAAGGGATATCTTGACTCCAAGAAGCTTGTCGAAAGGGTAAAATTAGCCTGACACAATGGCAGAGATTAAGGTTAAAACCCAAGAACTCAAAAACGGTTGGAAATTTCAAGTTGAAATCGCAGAAAGAGATTCAAAAACCCAGCATCAGGTAACAATGGACAAAGATTTTTATCAGAGAATTTCTGCTGGCCGAATAACGCCTGAAGATTTAGTCAAAAAATCTTTTGAATTTTTGTTAGAGCGAGAGCCAAAAGAATCAATTTTGGGTCAATTTGATATTGAGGTAATTGGTCGTTACTACCCGGAATACGAAAAGGAGATTACTGCAAGGATTAGTTCTCAATGACAGCTTCAGTATATACAAAACCCGCCCATTCCCCAAATGAAGACAATTTTATTGTCGATGAAAAGCTGAAACTCTTTGCAGTTTTTGATGGAATGGGTGGGTATGAAGGTGGGTCAATTGCCTCAAAAATTGCAGCAGCAACCATTTGGAATTCGATCAAAGATGAGACTTACAAGAATAAAAAAATAAAAACAAATTTACTTCTTGAGACTTCCCTGCTTTCTGCTGCTAAAAAAATTGAGGAAGATGGAAAAGCGCGTGGTAGGCCATATCAAGGAACAACCGCGACCATTGCTTTAATCACAGATACAAAACTAACTGTTGCCAATGTTGGTGATAGCAGATGTTACGGATTAACAAAAGGAGGAGAGTTAAAACGATTAACAAAAGATCACAGTATTGTGGAGGATCTTGTTCAAAATCACAGGATTTCAGCTAGTCTTGCCCAAAAAATTGATCAGGCAACAAAGTCTGAAGATCTAAATAACGAAGAGCTTTTTATTTTCAATCAACGCAATATAGTTACAGCAGCACTTTCTCAAGAATTTAAAGATACTGATATTTATCTGAATGAAGTTGAACTTTCAGAATTTAAAATGTTGGCTCTGACAACTGATGGGGTTCACGATAATATCACCGATAATGACATCAAAACTTTACTAATGGGGAGCAGGGTTGGAGGAAGCGCAGCCAAAAACTTAGTTGAATTTGCACACGAAGTTTCTCTCCAAAACACCCTCCGCTCCAAACCCGATGATATAACCGCGGTAATTATTGATTTATAACCTCCATCTCGCTTTTCAGCCTCAGTTTCCAAGGACTTTATACTGAGCGGAGTCGAAGTATCGCCTTTCAGCCTCAACTGCTTGCACTGAGCAAGTTTACCCTGAGTTTATCGAATGGGTCGAAGTGTGCTAAAATCCTCTTGCTTACTCGCAGTATTTATGGTGAGTAAGATCGAACCATGTTAAACGTTTGTACTGCTTGCCGACCGAAACTTTAGTGAAGGTTGGAGAGAAATAAGTTTACCCTGAGTAGTTTACACTGAGTGTAATCGAAGTGAAGGGAAGTAGGGCGTAAGTACTGAGCCAAGCCGAAGTGAAGCAGATACAAGCTTGTTTTGATGAAGAAAAAGGTTAGAATAAAAATATGAAACCCCAGGATTTTATAGACCAGCTTTTATCTGAAACAGATTTTTCAAAAATTATTCAAATACGTGCAAAGTTCAAACAAGAATACCCAAAAAAGTTTGAGAAATATATGGAAGATTTTGCTAACATAGATAAACAGCCGTGGTCATCTTTTTGCATGACTTGCAAAAACTGGCAGGGGAATAGGTGTATTAAAAATTTAAAACCTCTTCCTTTGCGTAAAATGAGTGATAAACAGGAATATTTTTGTTCTTCTTGGACTAAGCGTGTATAAATGATAAACAGTTTTTATTTCCTCAATACTTATTGATGTAGATCTTAGATGATTTTTAAAATATTTCCTTAATCTTTCCCAATAAACTAGTACCGAGTTTGCCGAAGTATGCTAAAATCCTTTTGTCTGTATGTTAAACGCTTGCCCGGCGAAGTTTTAACGCAGTGGGTAAGCAGATATTTATCCAGTACTGAAATTCTCTAGTACTTGGACAGGAGCGGAAAACTTAAAGCAATTATAATCAGTGAGCGCGGTGACAGACGTCATAGAGAAGAATATATTAAAAAATATTATTAATAAAATATGAAATCACCAATTTTAAACCCTTGAAACTTGTTGATTATGAAGCTAATATGTTAAATAATGATAAAATAAGTTAAAGTTATGGAAGGATACTACACAATCCAAGAAATAGCCGATAAACTCAAAGTCGTCTATCTCACAGTTTACCGATGGATACAGTCAGATAAACTCATAGCTTACAAAGCAGGAAAGCAATACAGGGTCAAAGGAGAAGATTTAAATAAATTTTTAGTTTCTTACAAAAATAATGAAAACACTTACTTATAAAAATACTAAAGCAGACTTTTATCTTGCGGATTGCCTTGATGTTTTAAAAAAACTACCAAGCAATAGCATTGATTTGATTGTTACATCTCCTCCATATTCTGACCAGAGAAACGGTACTTATGGTGGTATCCACCCCGATAAATATGTTGAGTGGTTTATGCCAAAATCTGAAGAGCTATTACGAGTAATAAAACCTACAGGCACGTTTATATTGAATATAAAAGAAAAGGTTGTAAACGGGGAAAGACATATATATGTACTTGATTTAATTAAAGAAATGAGAAAACAAGGTTGGTTATGGACAGAAGAGTTTATATGGCATAAACGCAACTGTCATCCAGGAAAATGGCCGAATAGATTTAGAGATGCTTGGGAAAGACTTCTTCAGTTCAACAAAAGTAAGAAGTTTAATATATACCAAGAAGCTGTTATGGTGCCAATTGGAAGCTGGTCAAAAACGAGATTAAAGAACCTGAGTGAAACTGACAAACAACGAGATAATTCAAGAGTTGGTAGTGGATTTGGTAAAAACATTTCAAATTGGTTAGGGAAAGAAATGGTCTACCCCTCTAACGTTCTGCATCTCGCAACTGAAAGCTCAAACAAAAATCATAGTGCAACTTTCCCACTTAGCTTACCTTCTTGGTTTATCAAATTATTTACTAAAGAAGGAGATTTAGTATTAGATCCTTTTTTGGGAAGCGGAACTACATCTATAGCCTCTTCTTTGTTGGGAAGGAACTCTATAGGTATAGAGATCTTGCCAGAATACTACAATATTGCAATCAAAAGATTTAACGAAGAAA
>Ga0315280_10006510_pt1 | contig 16090 bp, 8 predicted proteins | sample YL17G06_40_MG_FD_203697 | JGI IMG/M metagenome (GOLD analysis project Ga0315280, IMG submission 203697) | Sediment microbial communities from Yellowstone Lake, YNP, Wyoming, USA - YL17G06_40 | ecosystem: Environmental > Aquatic > Freshwater > Lake > Sediment | place: USA: Wyoming | collected... | reverse complement strand
GCAGCGGACGGGCTAAAGCCCGTCCCCACTATATGTTACCCTCAGAGATCTCAAGTGGGCACGGGCTTCAGCCCGTGCGCTTTTTCATGCACTTGGGTGCGCGAATCGCGCATGAGATACTGTCACCTAGTTTCCTGCGGCTCTCTGATATAATGCACCGGTTGACGATAGGGGATACCGAGTTATTATGGGCAGACGGAATGCTCGCACCGCCGGACGCACCAAGGGGTTTTCCATCCTGAAGCTGCTCAAGATCATTGTAGTTCTGGTGAGCATCCCTGCTATCGTCATCGCCGCCTTTCTGATTTACTATTACTATGTCTTCGACCGGACCATCGATAAAAAGCTCGGCACTGGCTACGAGATTGCAGAAACCGAGATCTACTCCGCCCCAAGAACGATTCATCCCGGAAAACCGATACCGCTGCCTGAATTCCTGACTCAGCTTCGGCGCCTGGGATACGCCGAGAGCAATGTATCCGCCAGCGCCAAGCTCTGTGCCTATCAACTGGACAAGAAGGGCCACGTTTCTGTCAGCAATGACTCCTCGCTGCCGGAAGACGCCGGCCGGTTGGTTGAGATCGCGTGGGAGGGCAACAAGATCTATGACATTGTCGAGGTGTCTTCCGGCCAAAGCCTGGAGCGTTTCGCGCTCAAACCGGAATTGGTCAGCAACGTAATCAACAAGAGCCGCGAGAAGCGCCGCTCGGTCTCTTACGGCGACCTGCCGAAGGTTTTGGTCGATGCTGTCCTGGCATCGGAAGACCGACGGTTTTTCAGCCACAAGGGAGTCGATCCAATCCGCATCCTGAAGGCGCTGTACGTCGACCTCCGTGCCGGCGAGACCGTGCAGGGGGCGAGCACGCTCACCCAGCAGTTCGTCAAGAACTACTTTCTGACTCCGGAGCGCACCTGGAGGCGCAAGCTGACCGATGCTTACATGTCGATCCTGCTCGAGCAGAGATTCTCGAAGCAGGAGATTTTTGAGCTTTACGCCAACGACGTTTACCTGGGGCAACACGGCTCATTCAGCATCGTAGGGTTCGGTGAGGCCTCGGAAGCCTTCTTCGGCAAGAACGTTTCCAATCTGACCCTCGCTGAAGCGGCAACCATTGCGGGCATCATTACGGCTCCGAATCGCTACACCCCATTGCGCTATCCTGAGCGGGCGAAGCAGCGCCGCGACCTTGTCCTGGATCACATGGCGGAATATGAAATGATTACGCCGCGAGAGCGAGACGAGGCAAAGGCGCAGCCATTGGGTGTGAAGCCGTCCAACATCCTGAACTATTCCGACGCGCCCTACTTCGTGGATTATCTCCAGGACATTCTGAGCGAGCAGTTCGGGGATGTGGCGCTGAACCGTTCTCAATACAAGATCCACACGACGCTCGACATGGATCTCCAGCAGGCGGCCTTCGAATCGATCCGCGACCAGATTGTGAAGCTCGACGAGTATTTCGCCAAGGGCAAGCGGGGGATTCCTCCCGGCACCGTGCAGGCAAGCCTGATCGCGGTAGATCCAAGAAACGGTCAGCTACTCGCCATGGTTGGCGGCAGAGACTACGGCGCCAGCCAGTTCAACCGCATTACGCAGTCGAAGCGACAACCCGGCAGCATTTTCAAGCCGCTTGTCTATGTCACAGCCCTGGAAACGGCCAACTACAGCGCGGCGCCGCTAACGGCGGCCTCAAGCGTCTTGGATGAGCCCACGGAATTCGAGTTTGAGAATCTGGTTTACGAGCCCAAGAATTTCAAGGATGAGTACTTCGGCCAGGTGACCATGCGCCAGGCGATAACAAAATCGCTGAACGTCGCGACGATCAAGTTCGCCGAGAAGGTAGGCTACCCAAAGGTTGCCAATATGGCACATCGGCTCGGACTCAATGAGGCGATCAAGCCCTATCCGGCGATGGCAATCGGCGCCTTTGAAGTGACGCCGCTCGAGATGGTGCGGGCTTACACCGCATTCGCGAACGGCGGCATGCTCTCGGAACTGGCGCCGATCCGCAGGGTCCTCGACAGCCACGGTGTTCCTGTTTTCACGCCCGAGAGCAAGGCGACACGCGTTCTGTCGCCGCAGGTCACCTTCATGCTCACTTCGCTGCTGCAGTCTGTGATGAACGAGGGAACCGGAGCGGGGGTGAGGACCGCCGGTTTCACACTCCCAGCAGCCGGCAAGACCGGCACCTCGCGGGACGGGTGGTTCGCAGGCTTCACTCCGGACCTGCTGTGCATCGTTTGGGTCGGGTTTGACGACAACCGTGAGCTGAATCTCTCAGGATCGCAATCCGCCCTCCCCATCTGGGCCTCCTTCATGAAGCGGGCGGTGACATTGAGGCCATTGAGCGGCGAGGGCTTCCCCGTGCCGGAGAGCATAACGCAGGTCGAGATCGACCCGACAACCGGGCTTCTGGCCACGGACCATTGCCTGGCCCGCGAGATGGAGTACTTCATCAAAGGCACCGAGCCGGTGATTCCCTGCTACGGCAACAGCTACGAGCAGATGATGAGCGGCACCCCACGGAGCATCTACTCCTCGCCCGCTGGGATCGACAAGAACGCTCCACCTTCACAGCCGAAAAAGAAGTCTCCTTATTGACCAGACTCCGGACGACCAACCGCAGAAGCCACAAGGTGATTTGACAGGGCAAACCGCAAAGGAACGCGGATAGCTGGTTTCTGTCGCGAAACTCATTAGCTGAGCCGAAAGACCCCTCGATTTAACAGATAAGTGGGGGCGGGTTTTAGCCCGTTCCCGGCGCCCCCAAATGGGAACACTAACGAATTGAATTCCATATCTGCACCGAAAGAAAGGAATTACTGTCATGCAACTGGCTGCATCCATGGAAAGGGGGCGCGGGCTAAAGCCCGCCCCCCCCAAGGGATCCCATCGGTACTCTGTCTTTCGGCTAAGGCAGTCTCGCGACAGAAACTAGCTAGCCGCATCTATCTGCGTTCATTTGACGTATCAACGCTTCCCTAAAGAACCGCCGCACTGCGTCGATAACAACAGTATCTCCAGTTGGGACAGGGACGATGAGCAGCAGCCAGGATTCCATCTATATCGACATCTCTCCGTCCCCCGATCTTCCCCGCACCCTTCCCTTTCTAGTCTACGAGTGGTTCCGCAGCCAGTTTCCGGTTTGGAAACCCGATCTGAGTCCAAGGTACGAGCGCACTTCGCAGTCGCTCATGGAAGCTCCCATGCCGGAAGCTGCATACGGTCCCACAGGAATGGTTCACTTCAAGAGTGTCTCTGATCCGCTCTGGTCCGCCACGGACTTGGCGTGTCTCAAAGACACTTTCCCGTGGGTTCTTTTGATCCTGAGTCCGTTCGAAAGGTTCTACGAGCTTGATCGGGCGCTCGACGGCCTGTCGGCGCAATCGAGCCGGCTCGTTATCTGGCGTCCCGACAGGCCGACTCCACAAGAGGTCGCCCGGCTGCGCGTGACCTCTCTCGTCAGTCACATCGCTCAAGACGAGATTGCCCCACCGGATAGCGCGTCCGGCACCGCGAGCAAAGAGACGCAGGAGATCTTCAGAGCACTCTACGTGCAGCGTGGGATCCTCATCATTCATGGCGTCCGCCATTTGATCTCTCATGAACTGGGAGTCCTCAGCCCGCAGCAGTACCTCTCCGGTTGCCTGATGTCTCTGGCGCCGTCTGCCGCGAAGACAAGCGAGGCATCACATAAAGAAGCGGAAAGGCAGGCTTCGCGCTGGGCTGCGTTGCTGTGCGGCCAGGAATGTCTCCCTACCCACAACTCTTACGCAGCCGAATGCCAGATCCTGGCCTGGGCCGCGGCCCATCTCGAGATTGAGTCCGGGATTCTTCAAGGCAAGCTGCAGCCGCTGCCGGAGCCATTCCTCACGACCCGGTTCCTGGATGAAGCCAAGTCGTTCGATGCCGCTTTGGAACGGGTGCAGCAAATCATTCGGTATCTGCGTGGCGGCGGGATTGTCTTTGCCCAGGCGATGAAGCAGCTTTCGCTGGCTTTCAGCGGCGATGAGGCCCGCCTGTTGCACTGGAAGAATCTGGTTGAAAATCTGCCGGGGTTCCTCGACTGGTTGCCAGCTTTCGAAGGCGCGTTTGATTATCTCAGCAGCGCTTTTCCAGTGCCGTCAGAGAGGTTGGAGGAGATCAAGAATGGGCTCCTGACGGCTTCGGCCGAAGCGCAACGCTTCCTGAATGCACAGGAGCGCGAGCGCTTCGACCGCAACTTCGATGAATACAAGAAAGGGTACATCGACTACTATCAGTCGGTTCACGAAGACACCGTCCACATCGTCGGGAACCAGGAGAAGATGAGGTCGAGAATGGATTCTGTAGCCTTGCGCAACCTGGAGCTGTTATCCGACTTGCCGAGCACAGACAAGAGCTACTTGAACCGCGTGCGAGCCATTGGCAAGTTTGTGCAAGCGGGTCAATGCGATCTTCCCGTCCGCGAGATTCTCGCCCGCCAACCGCGCTGTTACTGCGGTTTCAATCCCCAAGGAAGCCGGCGCTTGGCAAGGTCTGTAGATGAGATGAACGAAGTGATTCGCCAGGGGATCGATCACTTCCGCTCGATGCTCCGGCAACATAAGATGCTGATCATTCAGGATCTCAAAACCATGCGCGCCGACGACCACCATGCCAAACAGATCGCGGCGTTGTTGAGTCGCGGCCCGACGATTCTGCTGAAACAACGTTCGATTGAAATCCTGAACGCCATCATGCAAAAACACCCAGAAGCCTTTCAGGGGAGATAGTGTCAGGCTACCGCGTTTGGGGGACACGGTAGCCTGACACCATCTCCGTCGGGCTTGACAAATACCGACCTCCTCATGGAAGGTAGTACACTGATCAGAGCTTGGTCGAAGCCAAGATGAATTCGCCGGGAAAATAGCAGAGATCTTCCGGAGGCCGTCCATGAAAGACATGAGAACGAAAATATTCATCCTAATTTCTCTCTTACTCGTTCTGGCCTCGCTACCCTTGGCTGGGGATCGCGGGGACGACAACTGCTTCACTGTCATCGCCGGCAAGAAGGCCAGCGCGGACGGCTCGGTCATCATCGGCCATAACGAGGATGATTCAGGCAACATCATCGTCAATCTTCGGAAGATCCAGGCCCGCGATTACGGCGCGCCGCAGAAAATCAGCCTCGGGAAGGGAGGCTATTTCGAGACCGACGGCCAGACCAACGGATTTCTCTGGATCGAAGCGACGACCCAGGAATTTGCCGACAGCTTCATCAACCAGTACGGTGTCCTCATCACCTCAGATAGCTGCTCGTCCAGGGAAACCCAGAGCGATGTCACGGATGGCGGCATCGGCTACATGCTCAGAAGAATCGTGGCCGAGAAGGCAAAATCCGCAAGAGATGCCGTGAAAATCGCTGGCGAGCTGGTTGAAAAATACGGCTACACGGCCTCCGGAAGGACGTACTCGATCGTGGATAAGAACGAGGCCTGGATGATGGACATCATCAGAGGACGGCATTGGTATGCCGAGAGGGTCCCGGACGACGAGGTGGCCGTCATCCCTAATCACTACACGATCAGGCAGATCCACCCGAACGATCCGGACCATTTCATGGGGAGCCGGGACATCGTGGAATATGCCCGCAAAAACGGCTGGTATGACGAAACAAAGGACGGGCCGTTCGATTTCAAGAAGGCCTTCCAAAGGCCGCCGGGCCCGAATCCCGTCCTGGACGGCAATGTTTTGCGCCACTGGAGGGGGCTGAACCTGCTCAGCGGACAGGAATGGAAAATCAGCGATGACTATCCGTTTTCCTTTAAGCCCGGGAAAAAGGTTACGGCGGCATCCCTGATGGATATCCTCCGGGATCACTATGAAGGAACGGAATACGACGCCACAGACGGCTACAAAAAGGGCACCCCGAACAGGACGAAATTCAGGTGCATCTGTACGGCCTCGACGATCAATTCCTTCGTCGTGTCCCTGAACGGGAAGCTTCCGGAGCCGATTTCCGTCTCGATGTGGCTGGCCTTCGGGAAGCCCGACACGACGGTCTATCTGCCCCTCTATTACGGGGTGGAAAACTTGCCGCCGGGCGCCGGCATGGGAATCAGCACTCATGATTACGATATTTTCTATAAACAGCATTTCGACGACGCGGAACTCAGAACAGCGAAAGACCGCCTCCTCCATACAAGAGTCCTCGAGCTTCAAAGGACCGCCGAAGCGAACTATGGCCCGATGATCGAAATCCTGAGACAGGAATTGTTCCCCGCCGAAAAGACATTCATCGAAAACAGGGGAAAATTCGAATCGGACTTTTCGGCCCTCTATGCCAAAGACAAAAAGGAAGCCTTGAAGAAGCTCGATGCGTATGTCGCCGCCGCGTTCGACAAAACCTCTGGCCTCTATGGGAAGCTTCTCGCGAAGTATCCGGAGCCCTGAACCGAGAAAGGCGTCTCCGACAGCCGAAGCCTCGAACTGTCACTGCTTCTGCAGAGGCAGGGCAAAACATGAAAAACGCACGTAAGTGTCCCAAATGTGGAGCCACAGCCATCATCGAGATTCCACCATCGTCACAGCCGGGCAACGTGATTGCCGGCCAGACGGTTTTCACATTTAGTGAACGGAGGCAGTCATGTGGGGAAGCATGGTTGTGCTGCTGATGGCGGCCCTTCAGGGCAGCGGCGCCGTTCTGCAGTGGCAGGGGATGAGCGGCACCCGCACCGAGGCGGAGACGCTTGTGATCAAAGACCAGCGTGCGTGGACAAATCTCTGGGCCGAGCTGAAACGGGACCCGCCGCAACCGACGCTCGATGACAAGCACATCGCGGTCGCGATCTTTTCCGGGACCAAACCGACCGCTGGTTATACCGTCTCCGTTCGGGGGGCGCACGAAGAAAGCGGCCGCTACGTGGTCGAGTACGTCGAGACCGGGCCGGCGCCCGGCAAGATGGTCGCGCAAGTGCTGACTCACCCGTGGGTCGTGGCGATCCTGCCGGCGAGCACGCTGCCGGTCGTCTTCAAGAAGCTCGCATCATAATCAAGTGAATTCACTCCTTCCGCGTGGCGCCGGGCGACAGGTCGATTTGCCGACGTTCGCCGGGCGGCGCCTCCTGAGGCGTGTGTGAATTCGGATACCATCCGTATCGTATGGGTGTAATATCCGCAGTTGCGGGGTCTAAGCCGATACTGGAGCAACCCGCAGAGTCGACATCATCACTACAACCCGGAAGTCGAGGAGGCGGCATAGGCAGGCTTCGATCCAAGATTGCATCTCGTTCGGACTATCCGCTTTACTTCGGCCCCATCCCACCTGGAGGTCATCATGTCGAGGGCAAGGAATTTCGTGCTGGGCATGACAGTGGCGCTGGTCACGGCGTTACTGCTGACGGGCTTCGCACAGCAGGCTGTGCGCCCGAGCGCCGACGTATATGGCCAGCTCCACTGGCGATTCATCGGACCGGAAGGCAACCGTTTCAGCGCCGTCGTCGGCGTGCCGGGCGATCCCAACGTCTATTACGCCGGTGCGGCCTCGGGCGGTGTCTATAAGACCACCGACGGCGGCGTCCACTGGCAGCCCGTTTTCGACGACCAGCCAGTCTCTTCGATCGGCTCTCTCGCCGTGGCAAAGTCCGACCCCAACATCGTGTGGGCCGGCACCGGCGAAGGCAAGATCCGCAGCCACATTTCAGTAGGCCAGGGTATCTACAAGTCGATGGATGCGGGCAAAACATGGGCGTCGATGGGCCTCGAGCAGACCGGGCGCATCCCTCGCATCGTCATCGATCCCCAGAATCCGGACGTGGTCTGTGCGTGCGCCTTGGGCCATGCTTATGGGCCGCAACCGGATCGCGGTGTCTTCCGCACGACCGATGGCGGGAAGACCTGGACCAAGGTGCTCTTCGTCGACCAAAACACGGGATGCTCCGACATCGCGCTGGATCCGAAGAACCCACGCGTGCTCTTCGCAGGCATGTGGCAGCTCGAGATTCACACCTGGGGCCGGGAGAGCGGCGGGCCGGGCGGCGGCCTGTTCATGTCCCGTGACGGCGGAGCGACATGGAAGAAGTTGACAGGCCACGGGCTGCCGGCCAGGCCGGTGGGCAAGGTCGCGGTCGCCATCGCCGCTTCGAATCCCAACCGAGTCTACGCCCTCATCGAGACCGGCGACGGCGTGCCATGGAAGGGGCAGCCAACCGACAGCGGCCAGGTGTTTCGCAGCGACGACGGCGGCGAGAACTGGCGAGTCGTGAGCTACGGCCACTACGCCATGGGCCGCGCGCACTATTACTCGCGCATGGCCGTCGCCCCCGACAACGAGAACGAGACGTACTACCTGACGGCCTCCTACGCCAAGTCCCTCGATGGCGGCCAAACGCTATCGGCGTTGTCTGGTGCCGAGGCGCCGGGCGGCGACCACCACGACATCTGGATCGATCCGACCAACGCGAACCGCATGATCGTCGGCCACGACCAGGGCTTATCCATCACCATCAATCGCGGGCGCACTTGGTTCCGCCAGCGGCTGACCAACGCGCAGATGTATCACGTCACGACCGACAAAGAGATTCCCTACAACGTCCTGGGCAACAAGCAGGACGAGCCGTCGTATCGCGGGCCGAGCAACAGCCGCGTGGGCGCAGGCATTCCGCGCGCGATGTGGCACTCGGTGGGCGGCGGCGAGAGCGGTTGGGCCACGCCTGATCCCACCGACTCCAACATCATCTGGTCAACCGCGTCCGGCTCGGGCACCGTCGGCGGCATCGTCGTGCGCTTCGAGGAAAACCGGCGGCAGTTTCGCAATGTCGAGGTGTGGCCCGACCAGTCCAACGGGCCGGCGGAGGGCGTCAAGTACCGCTTCGTGTGGGACGCGCCCTTCCTCATCTCGCCGCACGACCACAACACGCTTTACATAGGCAGCCAGCACGTCCACCGCACGACCGACGGCGGCCAGACCTGGCAGGTCATCAGTCCCGATCTCACGCTCAATGACCGGAGCCGAATGGGGAGCTCGGGTGGCCTGACACCCGACAACATCGGCGTCGAATACGCCGGCGTCGTCTATGCGATCGCCGAGTCGCCGAAAGAACGTGGGCTCATCTGGGCCGGCACGAACGATGGGCTCGTGCAGGTGACGCGCGACGCAGGGAAAACGTGGACGAACATCACCGGGAACCTGCCGAACCTTCCTGCCTGGGGATCCGTCCGCTGCATCGCGCCGTCTCGCTACGACGCGGCGACGGCGTATCTCACCGTCGACTTCCACCAGGTGAACAACCGCGATCCGTTCGTCTACAAGACGGTCGACTACGGCCAGACGTTCAAGGCAATCACGAACGGCATTCCGAAGAGCATGCTCAGCTACGCGCATTGGATCTACGAGGATCCCGTGCGGCGCGGGCTGCTCTACCTGGGCACGGAAAACGCGATCTACGTGTCGTTCGACGATGGCGAGAACTGGCAGCCGCTGCAGAACGACCTGCCGCATGCCCCGGTGTACGGCATCACGGTGCAGGAGCATTTCAACGACCTGGTGATCGCAACCTACGGGCGCGGCTTCTGGATTCTTGACGATATCACGCCGCTGCAGCAGATCACCGGGCAGGTGCTCGCCTCCGACGTCCATCTGTTCGCGCCGCGGCCGGCGTACCGCTTCCGGAACATCACGGCGCCCTCGACGCCGTACGACGATCCCACCATCGGCGAGAACCCGCGTTACGGCGCGTCGATCAACTACTACTTGAAAGCCCCGGCGCCGGGGAGCGTCACGGTCACGATCTCGGATCAGAAAGGTGAGGTCGTCCGCAAGCTGACCGGCACGAACACGGCGGGGCTCAATCGGATTTACTGGGATCTCCGCTATGAGCCCAGCAAGGAAACCCGTCTCCGTACCAGTCCGATGTACGCACCGTGGCTGCGTGTCGGCCCGGATGGAACGCGGCCGGCGCAGGGCGCAGGCACGCTCAGCATTCTCGCGCCTCCGGGCGCCTACACCATGAAGCTCTCAGCCGGCGGGCGCGAGCTGACGCAGCCGCTCACCGTACTCAAGGACCCGAACTCGGGCGGCACGGAGGCGGACATCGAGGCGCAGATGCGCCTGCTCTTCGACCTGCGCAAAGACCTCAACAGCGCCGCCGACACTGTCAATCAGATCGAGCTCGTGCGGAGTCAGATCGAGGGGCTCTCCAGGATCATCGACGATGCGGCAATCAAGAAGTCAGGCGAAGACCTGAATCAGAAGCTGGTCGATCTGGAAATGAAACTGATCGACCTGCGCCTCACGGGAGGGCAGGACGGCGTCCGCTACGGGTCCAAGCTGATCTCGAAGATCAACTACCTGGCCAACGGCCTCGCGGGCGGCGACTTCAAGCCGACCAGCCAGCAGACCGAGGTGCAAAAGGTACTTGAAGACCAGTTGCGTAATGCCTTGAGCGACCTCGATGGCGTCCTAAGCAAGGACCTGGCCGCGTTCAACGACATGTTGCGCAAGAAGAACATCCCGAACGTCATCGCGAAGAGCCCGTAATTGCGCCGGGCCGAGACCCACGGCTCACGCGCGTCGGGAGGAATGCCGAGCCGAGTTTTCTCGACCAAGTAGGGGAGGTCATTTTGTTTGTCCTACAGGGTCTTCCGGTCTTTCGAGAGTCCACTGTTCTTGCCGGATTCCATCATTGATCTACGAGAGCTCGTGTGCGATCAGGTTTGCCGGCTGCGATTTCCTCTTCTTGGACGACCTTTACCAGGATTGGCCTGTTGCCCTCGAGAGATTCGATTGAAAGCTGCAATTGTGTTTTTTGTGCTTCCTGGATTTTCTCGTCGATAGGAAAGGAGGCAACATCCATTTTGAGGGCGGATTGGCCAGTAAGAACTTGAACGAGCGCCTTGCGTATGATGTGTTGGTCGCGTTCGAGATCTTCAAATGCTTCAGGGCTATAGATGCCCTTCCTGATCAACACTTCATCAAAATCATAATCCAAACAGGTTGCCATCTTGTGCAGTAGAGAAACAAAAAGCTCTATCACTCTGCTATTCCAGGTTTCCCATTGAACTTGCATCTTCGGGTCGGCGGGCGGCGAGTTCAGGTGGTCACGATACAAATTCCATGCCCGGATTACTTCTTTGTCTTCCTTGGTCTCCCGGTGAAAAAATCTATTCTTCCGATTAAATTCGACGTCGATCATGTTAAGTGCTCTGACATGCTCGGGCGTCAATCGGGCGGCCCTTGTCGCCATCAGCGTTTTGAAGGTGCCGATTTTTCGGTCCCTCCTTTCGCGATTGAGATTGACCCAGCTTTGCACGTACAGAGCAAGAATCGGACCAGCGATAACGGCGAACACCGTCACGATTCCCATCCACATTTGAAGCATTTCAGTCGGATTCATTTGACAACCTCCTGACCATTTTCATCAAGGGCAGTATCCTGCATAGATTTCTTCCTGCCCTCAATCCGGCTATATATTCGCTGGAGGACGTCCTTGGCTACTGCAGCGATTTCCGGGGCGACGTGGACTTCTTTTCCCGTGTGCATTTGGAGGGCTACCACCAAGGGTTCGAGGGCTATTGCGCTGTTCGAGTCGCGCAGCGCAGTAAATGCTTCCCCGGTACACTCCGCTGCCACCAACTCGGCGAAGAGGGTTACCATGTCGTCGATATTAGCGCCGACGAACTTTGAATCTTCGAGCAGCTTCCGGGTGAACTGCAAAGCTTCGGCGATCTTTGCCTCCCGTGCAAGCACGCAGGCCAATGAGTAAACGTGCCCGGGATCTGCCTCCAATGCGACCGCCTTTCGAGCCCAATCCTCGGCGTAGGCGAGGTATTGCAGTGGCCCAAACTCAAGGAAGTTCCATGCCAGACCGTTGAGTAGAGGAGCGCTGTCCGGCATCGCCGCCAGAGACTGTTTGGCCAACTCGAACGCGCGATCAGGCTGCTTCAGGTCAGCCAGCACGAGCTTGACTAGATGCGTCCTGGGGCAGGCATGCTTTGGATCGAGTTCGGCGGACTGGCGGTAGGCTGCCTCTGCCTCATGGTAGCGTTTCTGCCGATCATGCAGCAGCAATCCTAATCGCAGCCACACCAAGCCATCCTTCGAGTTAATCTCGATCGCCTTGCGATAGGCAGCCTCCGCCTCAGAACACCGATCCAGCCTTTCGTGCAACAGGAACCCCAGGTATTTCCATGGCCTCTCACGCGTCGGGTCGATCTCAATGGCTTTGCGATAACAGGCTTCAGCTTCAGAATAGCGTTCTAGATGTTTGTTCAAAAGAGCTCCGAGCTGCACCCACGTCCAGTCACATTTTGGGTTAGTCTCAATCGCCTTGCGGTAAGCAGCTTCCGCTTCAGAATGATGATCCATCCGCTCGTACAGAAGCCCGAGCTCTACCCATGCCCCGTGAACGCCGGTTGAACCGAGTTCCATAATCCTCTCCAAGAGCCCCTTCGCTTCCTCGTACTTCCCGAGATGATCCCGCAACAGTTGGCCTAGCTGCACAAGGGCACTTACATTCTTGGGATTGAGTCCTATGGCTTTGCGGTAGGCACGCTCGGCATCGGTGTACTTATCAAGATTGCGATGCAGAAGGTTTCCCAGTTGCTCCCATGCCTGATCATACTCTGGATCGAGTTCGATTGCCTTGCGATAGGCGGCTTCGGCCTCGCCAAAGCGGTGGGTGTAAAGATGGCGAATCTGAGCCAACATATGCCAGCTTTTTTTGTGATGTGGATGCTTCTGCGTCCGTCGCACGCAAGCTTCCTCCGCTTCACGATAGAAATGAGCGACATCCTGCTCTCTGTCGGGCTGGCTGCTGGCCAGGTAAGCCAGGCCGAGCCAAGCACAACTGCAGTCCGGGTACGATTCCACTGCTTTGCGGAACGCTTGCTCGGCCTCAATCCGACGGCTACTGTTCCCTGATAGGAAATGGCCCAGACTGTCCCACGCGCAAGGATTGGGTGGTATGGTTTCGGTGGCTCTTCTGAATACCTGTTCCGCTTCGTCTTTGCGGTTGGGCAGTTTGTCCAACACTTGCCCCAGCATCCTCCACGCATCAGGATATCCGGCATCAAGGCCGATCACCTCTCGGAAAGCCCCCTCGGCTTCTTCCAGGCGATCTTCGTGGGCTGCTTTAACTCCAGTCTTCATGAGATCATGAACCCGGCTCTCAGGATGCTCGCGGGGCTCGCACGGACAGACTGCCCACACGCAGGCCTCTGCCAGCCACTGCCGGAAGGACTCAGGCCGATCCGGGGCATCAAGGAAGTCTGGCGGCGCGTGCTGAACGATCCTCGATCCTAATTCTGGCGAGGCAGTCCTCACGATGCCTTCGAAAGCGTAGTAATGGTATTGCCGCGCTTCGCCGGTCAGGTGACAAGCTTCTTCGGTCAAACGCCGGGCAACCCCAACAAGTTCGGTTTCCTCGTAGAACTGCACCATGAACTCGACAACCGCCTTCACACGCTCCGACGGGGCACCTCTGCGACGCATGAGGTAGTAAATGTTGTACATTCGTTCGCCGACCCGATAGCGCTTGGTTCGGCCCTTCCCAGGACTCACAATGACGGTGCCGCGACCTACCAGGCGCTTGAGCAGGGAACTTGTCAAGCTCACACCCAGGCGGGACGCGGCGGCCACCTCGCGGGCGGTAGACGGATCCCAGAGATCGGCAAGGGCAACGTACACCTTTCGCTCCGTCGGGGGCAGGGCGTCAAGGTGACTCTTGAAGTAGTCGGTGTGGTCGTCGACCAACCCGGTCATTTCCTGCATCAATTCGGCAAACGATAAGTGGGCGCCAAAGTGCGAGATGATCGCCAGCAACCTGGGGTTACCGCCGGTAAGGATACTGATCGCGCTTATGCGCCGCGGGCCTAGCTCTTGCCCCGCAACCGATCGCCACAGCGCTTGGCACTCTTCAGAGTTGAGTGGTTGCAGGACGTGGGACTTGAATAACTCGAACATGGCCTTGTGTGTATTTTCCGATAGATTAAGCCGCGTGGTTGCCGTGGCGAGCAGCATAACACGAGGCTCGTGCATCAGCGTGTGGCGGAGCTTCCATGCATGATCATCGGGCATTTGGTCGCATAAAATCATGTTCAGGTTCTCAACAATGAGGAGTATCCGCTTGCCGTAGCGGTCCGCAAGATCCATCAGTTGCGCCAACGCACGTTCGCGGAGGCGATCCTCAACAGGTTCGCGCTTCAGGTCTTGGTATGTGCGGCTCCACTTCGGGTCGTCGGTCTGGCGGCCCAGGTGGAAGAGGGACTCCAGCCAGAACTCGCCCGCAGTTGCCACCTCGTAGCTCTCTTCGGCGAAGATGAGGGGATACCACTTCTGCCGGAGTTCTTCATCCTGCCGTATTTCTAGTGCGACCCGCTGTACCAGCATGGTCTTGCCGATTCCTCGCGGACCGATAACGAGCACGTGCTGATTCGAGTCGGTCGTGTTTTCCCGGATGACTCGCATGATAAGGCCGAGATCGTCATGGCGAACTACGAATGCTGCAGCTAGCTCCTCGTCGGTCAGAAAGGCGGGGTTGTGTTTGATTGGAGGCTTCTCCATGGTTCATTCCCCCCTCTTGAGGACAGGCGTGAAGAACATCTGGTAACGGTTTCTCCACCAGTCTCGTAGCAGGTTTGAAACGAATACATAACCTTCCGGGGCTTGGGTCAGATATCCGTCGTGTTCAAGGATCCATAGGATTTCCTTCTGTACGTCTGCCGTCGGCTCTTTGTCAAAATCATAGTCTTGTTGGAGTCGCATGATTGCCCCTTTCGTCAAGTGTCCGCTCACGGCAGCTTCAGTGATCATGTCCAACGCCAGAGCCATTTTCGCGATTCCAAGCACAAGCTTGAGGCGTTCCTCGTAGTGGGTCAATTCCGCATGGCCGCGCGTGCTGAGCATCTCGGTCTGGTAGACCTCAGCAACTTCCTGAGGTCCCAATTCTGTCAATTTATTGCGAACGCGGTAGGTCTGAGCATGGTCGAAGAACATCTGAACGTGATGTGGGATGCAGCAACCGAGAAGCCGCACCATCTCTGACTCCGCACCATCGCGATATTTCAGGCCGTACTGCTGGGCTAGAGCCCGCAGACATCCGATAGCGGTGTCATCGCTCCATGGTTTCAGCTCGAATGGGACGAAGTTGTTTATCGTGCCGCTGAGATTAGCCTGGCGCAACACGGGTTCGAAACCGATGCTTCCAGAGATGACAATCCGTGCCTTCCCTTGATGGCGCTGGCTATTTTTGCGTAGCCATGACATGAATTCGCTCGCGATCCGGCGACGTTCTGGCGTGATGATGTACTCTTCACCCTTGATGATCCGGTTCACGAGAATGGGGACCTCGTCCATAAGAAGGAGAACTGGCTTTTCTGCCTCTGCCAGGATGGCAAACAGTTCGTCCCCCTTGGATGCCCAGTTCCCTCCAGCGAGGCCCGCACGCAGCGTAATCCCTAAGTCCTCACTTCCGATCTTCTCGACCCGGTCCAGGACATTCGCGAATAGTTCGCGGCCCCGCAGCCACAAGGACTTGTGAGGACGCAACGCTAGGCTAAGTTCGGCAATCGCGTCCTGAGGGGTCGTGGCATTCTGGAAATCCACGAATACGCATTCAAACTCATCAGACAGACGCCTGGCGATCTCCTTCATGAGGCTGGTCTTACCCATCCTACGCTGCGCCACCAACAGGAGGTGTGCTCCTTCTCTCGTTTTACGCCTGAAAAGGTCGATTTCTTCCTCTCGGTCCCAAAAACGGTCACCCGTCACCCAATTACCGTGCGCCTGCTTAAGTTTCACTTGCTTGCGCGTAACCATGAGCATTCCCTCCGAACCCAGTCAGCGAAATCAATATTGTTGGCAACAAAAACGTTGGAATAATACCAAAAACAAAAGGTAAACGCAACAGTCTTTACAACAATTTTGTTGCCATCATTTACGATGGTGAATTGATCAATAGCAGAAGGTTGATTGTGGCGGCACAATCCTCAAAAAAGCTTGCTCGTATGAATCGGCCGGACGCTGGCGGTGTTGTCTAGCGCCGAGGCATCAGGCGCAGGCACGCTCAGCATTCTCGCGCCTCCGGGCGCCTACACCATGAAGCTCTCAGCCGGCGGGCGCGAGCTGACGCA
>Ga0315280_10006509_pt1 | contig 16091 bp, 18 predicted proteins | sample YL17G06_40_MG_FD_203697 | JGI IMG/M metagenome (GOLD analysis project Ga0315280, IMG submission 203697) | Sediment microbial communities from Yellowstone Lake, YNP, Wyoming, USA - YL17G06_40 | ecosystem: Environmental > Aquatic > Freshwater > Lake > Sediment | place: USA: Wyoming | collected... | reverse complement strand
GTGTTCAGCGGGGCCGCTGACGGGTTTCGGAATATCTATGATTGGCCGTTCAATGATGTCGGTGTGCATTCCGTCAAGGATCTTGGGTATCATGACGGGAACGACTTGAAGAGAGTGGCCGAGCGAATCAACGACTCGCGTTCTGCTTTCTGGCCCCGGCAACTTGCCTTTCTGGAATGCCTCGAAGAGTTTCCCGAATTCGCCTTCGGTCATGAGAGCAACGGGTTCGACCTTCTTGGGAAAGCCGATTGTGATGCAGGGAATCCTAGTCTCTTTGCCTCCGATAATCTTCATTCGAGTGTGAGTGATGTAGGTTGCTCCGAGCGCTATCAGGAATTTCTGGTACTTGTTCCTAACCGTTTCTAACGACATTTTCTTGTCTTTCCTTTATTTCTTTTTGCGAAGGCGGTCGAAGCCTCGGATGCACGTAGCCAGTCGGGCGAATCTTCACATCACGCAAAACGTCGCCACGTTGCACGTCGGAAAGGATCGCGTCTTCTTTGCTGATCGTCTCGATAGTGAGAGGATCGTATTGACCACGAGAGTTTGCTTCGACTTGTTCTCTGTGAATCTCAGCCATGATCTTCTTTTCCTTGTAGAGTTCCCATCGGAAGAGATCGTAGAAGATTTTGGAAGGGCGCTTGTGGCCTCTGCGCTCGCTCTCCCTCTGGACCTCGAGATCATCGAGCGATGCGGCATGGCTGCTGGGCTTCTTGGCGTCAGCGTGATTGTTGCGTCGTTCATACCATAGGCTGCGTGAATCCAGCCCCTTGCGGAGCGGCAACAGCTTCAATGCCTTCTGCGGCTTCTTCGAATCAGAAGTTTCTTAAGACGGTGCGCGACCAGACTCATCACAAATGGATACGCTGCGAGTCATGGACTCGCATCTAACGACATGGTCTTGCTGTGGGATTCAATGAATGACAATCAATGGCAATGAATTCACAGAACAGGTCACGTTTCGTGAGACGAAGCGGATTCTCGCGATTGTTGATCGGGTCAGCCAAAATCGCGGAGTGCAGAGAACGGATTTAATTCGCCAGGCAATTCGAGCGTGGCTTGCGAGCGAATCACATCTGACAGATCAGGAAAAGAAGGATCTAGGCATCACAGTCTAAGTTATCAATGCCAGGCATTTGCTGCATCGCCAGTTCCCATCCTGGCCCTTCACGCAGACCATGAGGGCTCCGCAAGCCCGGCAACCGAAGACCTGAGTTTTCACACTCATTCGATCCGCGCAGGTGCTCATTGTCGAAGCACGACCTCCGCTCTTTCCAGTAACTTCGACAGACCTTGGTCCCGGGTTCTGTGAAAGATAGGTTCAGCCACTTTGAGAGCTCTCAGCATGTCCAGTTGGAATGTCTGTTTGATGTCGGGGTTCGATTCCATGAGTTCTAGGACGCGTTCAAGCTCACTTTTCGCTCCGACAAGTGCCGCATACTCGAAAACTCGGCCTGCCGGATCCTGTCTTTTAGGATAGGCATCTAGAGTCTGCTGCCGCTCATTCTCCTTCAGGAACCTATCGATGAGATCGCTGAGTATTTCTCCTTGCTTGAGGACGTGTGCCTTGCAGAAGAGCTCAAACTCCCTTAGAGCTGGGTCGCGTCCTCTGAAATATTTCATCCTCGAAGTCATGGCAGGTCTGCCTCGTTATCTGACAGATTCTGTACAGATTCTGTCACTCTCTCACTCTCTCTCACTCTCTCTCGTCCGGGTGTAGGGGTAGGGGTAGGGGTAGGCGCAAGTTCCTTGACCACCTTGAACCGGTGGAAGAACACGGCAGTCTCCTTGTTAACCAGAAGTCTCTCTTTCTTGGCAAATGCCCTCATGGCCTCGGGTGAGTCGAATCCATCTTCTCTGTAGAACTGCGCGATGACATTCTCAACTGTCGTCTGACTCCGAGTTAGGATCTCGATCACGGCAAATGGGACGGCCTTGAATCGTGAGCCAGACACAGCCAAGACTTCACCCAGCAGGAGCGGATGTGTTCGCGTGGTGGCCGTCTTGCGACCGGCAAGAGTTGCATCTTTCATCTGCCGTTTAAACCAGACTCTACGCATCACGCGGCCTCCTTCGTTCGTTTTGCAACTGTGTCGATGAGTAGGATGTCGGAGATGGTTTCTTTGTTCTCCCGCATTTTCTGGGCTAGTTCAGGATTCTTCTCGGAGACAATTCCAAGAGCAAGTTGCTTGAGGTGGCGGGGGATCCTCACGGTGAGTCTGTCGTCGGCGCGGAGGCTGGATGCAATCCGCGTGATTCTGGGTTCGAGGACGGCTTGGAGTTTGAGCTCCTCCCGGGCGCTGCGATGAGTGAAGAGCGCATGCCGCATCTGCGGTGAGAGGTGCGTGTATGTTGTCAGGCCCAGCTCGAGGATAGCGTTCATGACGTCGTTGACCTGGAGACTGTGGCTACCCCTTACCTCCTGCCAGATCTCATAGACCCGCATGAAGCGGCTCTCTGGCAAGCGTATGCCTCGAGTGACCGTAGGCAAATTCGGATCCTCACAAGGTGTGCACAATTCTACGGAAGATCAGGGGTCTCTGCCGCATCATGGCTTCCTCACGCGCTCGTTGAAGTGGTCTGTTGCCGTGTAGATCCACTGGTTGTTCTCGCTTCGGCGGTCCAAGATATCTTTGGCCACGAGTTCCTCGAGACTTTGTCGAGTCGCATCTCGGCTGCCGCCTGATGTGCGGGTCATTGAGTACTTGCGTTCGAGTTCGTTCATGATCGCGCCGAATCCACGCCCTTCGGAGAAGAAGCCTCGTAGCCCCGTGGCTAGCAGCTTTCCCGTGACAGTGTTCTCGTCGATGTCGAGGATCTCGGTGTTGGTGGCGACAGTGAACTTCGTGAGAGTCCGGCGAAGCGTAGCCTCCACAGGTATTTCGGGGCCCGAAAAATCGGTAGGTAACTGCGTAGGTACTTCCGTAGGTAACTTCGTAGATACCGAGGATGCCTCTCTCGAGAACTCGATCCGCTCGAGATCCTTGACTTTCGCCAGCAGTCTCTCGTTTTCTCCGAGGAGTTCGCTGGCCCGAAGTTCCATGCGGTTGTATTGCTCTTGCAGGTGAGCGATCCCATTGCGGAGGCTCTCAACCTCTTTCGCCTCGGCCTGTGCTTCTTCGGTGACGGGGAAGAGTTTCGCGAGTCTGCTGACGTAGCGGCCTTGCTGGTTCTCTATGAGCTTTGGTATCTTACGATTGACATCATACATGAAGTCGGGAACGCTCTTCGGCTTGATCTCGAGGAAGAGGCTGCAATGCTCCGCATCCTGTGGTCCTTTGGCCTCGAGTAGTTCGACGAGCGCTCGTTGCTTCGCTGTGAGCTTCTCGAGGTTCTTCTGGACGAGCGGGTGCGAGAGGAGGTCGCTGACTCCGCCCCGCATGGTCGCATGTCGGACTGCGTCGTCTAGTTTGCGTTTCAGATCCGCGATCTCTGTTTCGTACTTGGCTTCGAGGCGGCTCTTGATCGATGAGAGTTCCTTATCTTTCCTAGCCAAGCGTGCCTGCCATTGTGCTTCGAACTTCTCCCTGATTCGAGCCTCGATCTCCGCGACTTTCGGGACGGCTGGTGCCAGTTTCTCTTGGATGATTGCGGGAAGTTTTTGGGTTAGTTGCGCGAGGATATCCTTTAGCTCTCTCGGCGCGGGCGGAATTATCTCAGGCGTAGTGCCGAGATGTGTTGTCATGACAGCGCCGACTTTGACCAGCATGTCTTTGTCAATGAAGTCTCCTGCGACATAGAACTGGCCTTTCTCCAAGTTCTTGAGGGCGTGAGGATCCTTCGATTCTGGGTCTGCGTACCTTTCAGGGATTCTAGCGAATTTGCGAAGCACCGCTAGGTCGTCAGGCCACTCCGTTCGTCCAATCAACTTGTTCGGGCATTGAGATATCACGAACTTCGAGACGAAGGCTGGCCGCTGCGTGAGGACGAGTGTGCCGAGTCCTCGCTTGCCGCCTTTCTTGACGAGTTTGCGAATCTGGCCGAGGCAGATGCTCCTAGCGATTCCTGTCTCTGGCGCGAGCTCATCCGCTTCCTCAAGGATCCAGAGGTAGGGCTTCCGCGCTTTCGTCTCGATAGCGATGAATCGGTCGATGAACCTCGCTAGGAATTCTTGGAAGGCTGCGATGTCGAGTTGCGGATCGCTCCCGTCTATGATAGCGCTGAGGGCATGTTCAAGGACCTGGTCCGCTAGGAACTCGGCGCTCTCGGGCACCAGAGGCACATCTTTGCCCACGATAAGGAGAGGGAACTTGTCCCGAAGGGTTGCGTATTCTCCCTCTACATCCACGATGATTATGCCTGTCTTGCCGAAGATCTGTTCTACAATTCTACGGGCGGTCCAAGTCTTGCCCCAGCGGGAGATGCTACAGAGGAGTGTGCGGCCTGTGATAAGCTCCTGTAGGTCGAGTTCCGCTTTTGCTCCGCGCAGCGCTTCACCCAATAAAATTCTGTCCTTCACTGAGCGACCGCTCCTGGAAACTTTCGCCTTTGCGCTCGCAATCGTGCAAGCAGCTCCTGTCTGACTTCTAGGTCAACACGTTTCCAGAAATCTCGCCAGCAGACAGGGTGTTCGGTTCCTGGACGCTCCGGATGCTCCGCGCTTTCTGGATCGATGAAGCGCGATGTTGCAACTGCACTACAGCCCTTCTCCGAACACCGATCAGTCATATCTTCCTCTCCTGATCATTCGCTCCTGGAAACTGTGTCTGCTTTGGTTTCGTGCTTCCATACCTAGCAAGAAAGTCGCCCTCCACCCGGTATTTCCATTTGCCGATTGCGTGGTATCCGTTCGGGTCGATCTGGCGCATCAGGTTGAGAACAGGCCGCAGCTTCTCTTCATTCCTGGAGATGAGGATCCACTCTCGCCCAACTCTTGCGCCTGGCGTCCACTCTAGTGACTCGAGAAGGGAAGCGTAGAGCTCAGGTGTCTCAGTCGGTTTCTCAGGCTCCTTACTTTCCGACTTTGCGAGTTTCTGACTTCTATCTTTGATAGCAGCCTTCGCCTGTTGGACCCAGGGATCCATGACGCTTCGAACGTAGACGAGCGCCTGGTTCGGCGTCTGGTTCATGAAGTCAGCCCTGAACTCTATCTCTTCAGTCTCGTACTGGCCTAGGTAGATCTTCCGCCTGAGGCCCACAACGAACGGAGAGTGAATAACTCGATCACCCGGAAGCAGGTCCGTCCTATTCGTATTGTCTAGTTTAGAACTCATGAATCATTCCTCCACCTCAAGCCATACAGGCCTATCGAAGGCATACAGTCGAGGCAGAACTGGCGCCCGCTTACTTTGTCGGTGCCAATCATGCACGCCGGATACATGACGCCACACTTCGAACATGCTAACGGCGCCTGCTTGACATCGGTCATTCCGTTGTCACCTAGCTCGACCTCGCAAGAATGATGATAGTTTCGCCAGCGTAGGCGACCATCCAACCGTCCGCGCCGTGCTTGTTCAATTCAGCTTCGAGACTTTCAGGCCGCTTGCCGAGAAGTCGCAGAACTTTGTACTCAAAATGCTGAGGCAACGTCAAGTCGTCTCCTGGCGGATGCAAGAGATCTGCGAGAGATGTCGCAGGAGGTAGTAGCCGGGTTTCTTCCATTCGAGCGGCGGTGGATTGCAGATTTTGCCAGAGGCCAATTCGTTCAGGCGTCTCCGCAGAGTTGAGTCACCGAATCTCGCTGCGTAGGGATGGGCTCGAACGAAAGCTGCCACAATTCGTTTGTAGTGTATTCCATCAGGTTCGGATTCAGGATTCCATGATGCCCAAAGCCTCTCTCTGATGAGCTCGTAGAGTTGACGTCTGAGAGTTGCGAAGCGGCTTTCATTGTCCACGTAGGATAGAGATTGATGTTGCCGCGTGATTTCGTCTTTCAGACTCATGAAGGCTTGCTTGATTTCCCCGTAACGAGTCTGATAGAAACTCGCTGTTGATTGACTTGTCTTCAATGCGTTCTCCATTCTCTTAACACGGTCGCGAACTTCGCTGAGCATACCTGCGAAATCCGTCAGGGTCGTCTGGCTCAGTGGCGCGGCCTCCGCTTCGGCATGTCCGTCTGAGGACAGTTCTCAATCCAAGAGCCTGACCTGAGATTCTGGATGAGGTCGAAGAGGTACGCAACCGAGCCAGAACCTCGGCGTGTTTCCCAAGACCTCATTCATGCTCATCCTCCTCAGGTGCAGGTTTCTTGACGAGCTCCTGATGGCGAGCGCCTTTGCAGATGCAGACGCACTTCTCACGCTTCGCCATGCCGCAGCGACTCGTGTGAACTCTCTTCCTCTCCACTAGGCCGTCACCCCCGGTTTCGCGGCTCGACCGCGTTGCTTCGCCAGCCATTCACGGTTGATTCGTACGATCCCTTCTTTCTCGCAGAGTGCAAGGAGGCTGGCTAGGAAATCATCGAACTTCATGATCGAGCGAGCCTCCTTTGGTGTTTGACGAGTTGCTCGAACCGGAAGCGAGAGGCTTCCTTCACGATCTCTGTGAGGCTCGCGTAGCCACGCTTTCCTACGAACTGTCGGAGCTGACGGGCGAGCCCTTTGGGGAGGCTCACGGAGACGTATCGGTCTCGCATTCAGGGATGAACCTCCCGGGGCTGAACCGGCTCAAGTTGTTCGATTCTTCGTCGGCAGGAGTCCTTCACGAAGTCGGAGATGCCAGTGTAGCCATGACTCTCAACGAGTTTCTTGATGTGCTGGTAGAGGCCCTCAGGAATCGCTGTGGTTCGCCAGCGAGTCTTCGTCCGTCTTAGTGGTGGCATTTGCCTACAACTAGGTAATACTTAGGCAAGCACAAGCCATATAAGCTTTTACCTAGTCATTAGTAATGGATGAGCAATGCCTCAAGCTAAAGGATGGAAGACCATAGCCTTGCCGGAGGAGCTCATACAGAAGATCGACAAGATGGTCGAGGCGCAGCAGCACGGCTATCGAAGCCGGAACGAGTTCGTCACTGACGCGGTTCGCCGGAGGCTTGAAGAACTAAAAGCATTGGCACGCTGACGTGACGGTAAGACTATTATCCGCTACTCGTACTTGACCTATCTAGGCGTTACCGGTTGAGGACAGCCATCCCGGGTCGAGGCAGATACGTTTCCGTCAGCATCCCGGAGGAACTGATCAAGGAGATAGACAAGATCCTCGCGAGCCACAAGGGAGGCTACGAATCTCGACCGGAATTCATCAAAGAGGCAGTGCGCAAACGCCTAGAAGAGATCAAAGCTCTCGCCAAGTGATAGCATGGCATGAGGGCTGAAGACATCATACGCGCATTGGCCCTGATCGAGAGTGCTGCACTCCTAGACTTCCACCAGATCTAGCCTCAACCACGTCCGCAATCATTGTACCCCGCCTTTGGACGAGGAGGGGGATAACAAAGTAGAGATTTGTTATACCCCACCTTCTCGATTGAGACGATCACTCTTCTCCTTTGATCTTCTTCATCCATCCAGGAAGTTCGTCCGACACCTCTTCTTTCTCTAGTATCACCTCGATCAGTGAGAACTCTCTGTTGTCCTTCGCGTCCTTCAGCGCCGTGCGAAGTTTCTCGCAGGTGTCGCAGAGGTAACCCTTCCCTGCCCAGAGCTCTGTGATCTTCGAGTAGGGCCAGTTCACAAGCTCGTTGAACCTTGCTGTGGGATAGAAAGCATCGGGTCCCTCTGTTGCTCGTTGGTAATCGTCTATGGTGTCCGATCGAGGGCAGGTTCATCGAACCGTGACAGGTAAGCTTTCTTTCGCCTAGGTCTCACCAACTTAGCCTCTGCCTCGAATCATTTTGCCAGTGTGGCACAATCCTCGAAAGCTATGCGGCCGTGGAAGCGTTGCACCTGGTGCCGCGAACGACTCAGACAAGCCTATGCGCTCGCAATCTGTCCCACTTGCTGTGAGACGCTAGGTGAGATGCTCAACCGCTGACTCGTGATTCTCAGCTCTCTCGAGACGAACAGCGAGATCATGATCCGCAAGGAGAAGACGTGAACGGACGCGGGTCGGCGTGGCCCCTGGCGAAATGTTTTAGCCTATCAAGACACTGTGCTCGGTCGGGGCCGACGTCTAGACCGATAGGTGGGGCGCTCCCAGGAGATAGCCGCAGAGATCGAGCCGATCCATAGGCCCTCGTTCTCAATAGGTGACAGCCTTGGCGACATCAAGGTCGGGGTCATGCACCTGAAACCTCTATACGCAGAGCCGTTCCAGAAATGCCTTGAGATCTTCTTTCTCTTCCCCTCTGCTTACAGGGAAGCTGCTGATCTAGACCCACAGTTATGCGGATGTCTGACGAAGGATTCGCGATTGTCATCCGAGGTAAGAGATATCTATCCTTGGCAGGACAAGAAGCCTGCGTGAATTGCGATGCAACGGCTTCAGCCCAAGATCGGTCTCGCAACTATAGTCAGTTCGTATGAGGTTGGTGGTGAAAAAGTTGAGGCACTGCAGAGGCAGGCGGCGAGAGCCCTTGCCGATGCCGGAATGCAAATCGTGGTTGGCAAGGAAATCGTAGACAGTGATGAGAATGGAATCGACGTGGGACGCGAGATCTCCAGCCAAGATCCCGACGCGATCTGCATACTGTATGGTACATATGCTGACGACACATTCGCCACTACAGTCCTGGAGCAATGCAATATTCCAGCGATCGTCTGGGGGACGAATGACTTCGACACCGGATCAATCGCCGGCGCCCAGCAGGTTTCAGAGGTCTTGACGGAGACTGGCCGCTACTACAAGCTAGTCTTCGGCAACATAGACGATCGACGTGCCATTGACGAAGTCGCGATGACGGCCAGAGCAGCATCTGCAAGGAAATGGTTCGTGAATTCCAGGGTAGGTGTGATAGGATACCCCAGAATCAAAGGCCAGACCCAAGCGGCGTTCGATGAACTCGAACTCCACGAGAAGTTTGGATGCCGCATTGTGGGTATCGGGACGCATCGCTTTGTGACGCTGAAAGATCAAGTCCTCGAGGAGGAAGCACGTCAACTGTGGCTGAAGGCGTCAAACGGAATTCGCAAGTCATCTGTCAGTGATGAGCAGATAGTGGAAAGCGCTCGGGCATATCTGGCGATGAAGAAGCTCGTTCTAGACTACAAGCTGGACGCAGTCGCATTCGAGGACTGGTTCGAATTCATAGGTCTCCCGAATCTAGCGTTTTCGCTCCTGAATGATGAGGGTGTGCCTGCAGCTTGTGAGGCTGACGTTCACTCAGCATTGACCATGTGTTTGCTGGCACTGCTTACTGGTAAGCCATCATTCCACGGAGAACTGCTTGGAATACTAGAAGACAAGGACGCCCTACTTGTCGCTCATTACGGAGCTGGAGCACCCAGCCTTGCGAAATCCAAAGAGGAGATTCGCTTTGAAGCCGATCGCTCTCCTAGAGGCAGAGGCGTCAGCATCGTCTATGAGATCGAACATGGTCCTGTCACCGTGGCGAGTCTTACAGGTAGACGAGGATCTTACAGAATGCTTATTGCACCTGGTGAAAGCATCCCCGCAAGAGAGGTCTTTCACGGAGGCATCTTTGCGAACGTGAGATTCAGAGCCAATCACCGGGAGGTCCTTCAGAAAGCGAAGGGCATGAGTCACCATTGGTTGTTGGGAATCGGTGATGTCTCAGGAGAACTGGTTGAATACTGTGAAATGTCGGGAATCAAACCGGTCGTTGTTTAGCATAGCACATCTGCTCGTCTTTACGTGAAAGTGGAGACCATTCAAGATCTGGTCATTTCCTTAGCGTGAGACCGAGTCAAAACACCATTCATCATCAGTTTACCATGCATGTGGTCAGTGGGTGCAAGGGACCGATGCAGTCCCCCACGCCCTCTGTCAGAGCGGGCCAATCGGGTACGTTCCATGTTTCATGACGGTTTCCGTGATGCTCTTAAGAACCTCCTCGTGGTGGATGGATCTGACATCTCCTAGATCCTCAGTTATGCCAAGTGCAAAATCATCTCCAGGCGCTGCTTGCCTGAGAATATCAGTCGTCTCCTCTCGTATGCGATCAAGCCCCGTCTCCAGGGACAGCGTGGCAGGGAAGGTTGTCCAGAGCACTTTTCCTTTCCAAGCGGCCCTTGCGTCCTGAATTGAGACGTCTCCAATCGGTGGAGGAGTGAATCCTTCGATAACGTCCATCTGCGTCTTATCGATCAGATGCTTCAGACAATTCAATTTGCCATCGCAGTGAACTCCAAAGATCTTGCTCTTGTCGTGAAGGACACTCGCCACGTCCTCATAGAATGGCATACAGTATTTCTCGTATAGTTTCGGATTCGTCACAATGCCGTTAATGTTGTCACCAAGTAGCCATGGCTGTCCCCAGCCGAGCCAGGCAAAGGAATTCACGTTTCCATCCTTTCTTCCGGACTGGACTAGCGAAGACGTGACTAGCAATTCGCAGAGGCACTCCGTCATGGGGCTGTGCCCTCAACCTTCTTGCATATCTTCCTCGAACGATTTTGCGTCATCAAACTCGCTCCACTCACCCTCTAATTTCATCTCCCTGATGATTTCTCTGCGGAATGCGATATTCTGCTCGGGGTTCAGGAGATTGTAATCCGAAGCATTGGCAACTATTCTCTCCACTGTCTTCAGCGTGGTGGGGTGATTCCTGCGCAGCGTCGATTTCAGTTGTTCGCGCTTGTCGAACGAGCAATTCAGTAGGTCATCTGCCAAATAGAGAGCCTTGCGCACTTCATCCCATGGAACAGGGTGCGTAAACGTCTCGATGTCTTGATCGCAACGTGAATCAACCTCGTGTTGAGGGTCATGTCCAACCGACCTTTGGAGGGCATACAATGGCACGCGGCTAGCCACGTCGTTTAGCAGTCCTTCCATTTCTTTGTCTCTGGGGTGACGAATCATACCTCGAAAGCCTTGGAGTTTCAGAACCCAATGTCCAATCTCATGGGTAATGAGTGGAGGTTTGAGTGTGGGGAATGACTCCAACAGGACAGCAAGCACGACTTTCTCCTTGTAACGACCGGGGCGAGCCATATTCACTTCATACAGGATTGAACGGAGTTCTGGGTCAACCCGCCTGTTGTCGACAACAACCTCGACCGGTCTACCTAGCACTTTTTCACTGACAGAATGCCAGAGGTCAATCATCTTTCTCGTTGCTGCATCAGTCCGTTTGAGAAGTTCGCTCTCTTGGTATGGTGCCATTGGATTCCAGACAATCTTGAATCCAATGGGCATTTGACTCTTGTTCCATAAGTTATCGAAGCCAACCGCCGGGAAGGTGCGGCCGCCGGGATTTGGACCCTGGTCGTTGGGTTTCTCCCGGAAGCAAGTACACTGCGCTGACGATAGGATTAGCTTCTCCATTGAACGCAGGGGCACAAGCAACCAAAATCTGAAAGAGTCAGTCATCCACAATTGCCTGTCGGATGCACTATGAGTGGCGGAAGGAAAGAGGTACTGCCACTCATGGAAGGTGGCGGGCCCGCGGGATTCTGCCACCGGTTCAGCTTCTCTTGTGCAACAAAGTCAGCATGAGTTAGCGCTATCCTATAAAGTCATTAGCATCCTCGGCGTTAGTCGTCGATCATGGATTCGAGGGAACGAATCGCAGCGATCCTAAACAGGCAGGAACCGGACAGGGTTGGTTTCCAAGATAGCGATTTCTTCGCTGACACATTTGAAAGATGGCACTCAGAAGGATTGCCAAGAGCTGTAGATGGAATCAAGCCAAACTGGCCTTGGCTAAACGTTCCAGGTCTCAGATATTTCGGAAATGACATTTACGTCGTGTGGGCGGACATCTCTCCGAGGTATGACGCAATCGACTATGAGGTAAGCGAGGACTGGTGCATCGCCAAGGACGAATTCGGGTCCACCAAGAAATCCTGGACGACGAAGAGTGCCAGTCCGCAGTATCTGGAGCCGGTCATTAGGACCCCGCAGGACTTCACGGAAAAGATCGACCCTCTACTGGATCATGAAGATATGAGACGAGTATCCAGCTCCCATTATCCGTTCAAGCACGAATTAGCCCGAGCGATGAGACGCTTCCAGCGAGAGTTCTTTGTTGTAGTGGGGATGGTCGGACCGTTCGAGTATGCTACGTACTTGTGCGGTGGACTCGCTGCAACATTGATCCTTGTGATGAAGAATCAGGATTTCGCGTCCTACATGTTCAGCCGGATAGCTGATTTCCTATGCAGGGTATGTGAAGGTTACCTAGAGGCAGGTGTGGACGGACTTTGGCTTTTTGATGATCAGGGATCTCAAGATGGACCGTTCTTGTCTCCAAAGCTCTATGCGAAGCTTCTGAAACCTGCCCACGAAGTCATTTGTGAGCCGTTCAGAAGAAGGGGGCTGCCTAGGATTCTACACTCAGACGGCAACCTGAATCCCATAATCTTCCATCTCATCGAAGCTGGATTCGTTGCCCTCCACCCGCTGCAGAACAAGGCAGGCATGGATATCAAGGGGTTGAAAGAAAAGTATGGAAGAGAGCTAACACTGATCGGGGGCATGGACACACACATACTGTCATCGGGGGATCCTCATGAAATTGAGGATGAGGTTAGATCAAAGATAACTGCCGCTGGTCAGGAAGGCGGGTACATAGTCGCGTCGGACGGCCCTGTTCCGCCGACGATCTCACTTGAGAAATACAGGTTCTATGTCGAACAAGTAAGGAAGTATGGCTCATACCCCTTGAAGGCTTGAGCATCATTCGAGGAATGTCTGGTTGGGCTGTGATAATGCATGGTTGAAGAACGAGAAATCTTGGACAAGCTAAGAGAATGCGTGGTGAATCTTGATATAGCTGGTGTCCAGGAGGCGTGCAAGGACACATTGGCACACGGTATCCCTGCGTACAAGACCATTGTCGATGGCTTGTCCAAGGGTCTAGAGATGGTCGGGCAGAAGTACGAGGCGAGGGAGTACTACCTAGCCGATCTGATGCTGGCCGGAGAGGCGATGAAGGAAGGAATGAGAATCCTACAGCCGCGCCTCGACAAGAAAGACGTGAGCTCAATCGGAAGAGTCCTCATTGGCACTGTTAGAGGAGACTTGCATGACCTAGGAAAAAATGTGGTTGCGATGTTTCTTGAAGCAGCAGGATTCGAGGTGACTGACTTGGGAGTAGATGTCTCACCAGAGGCATTCACCGACGCCCTGAGCCATTACAAGCCGCACATTCTGGGTATGTCAGCATTACTCACTACCACCATGCCTGAAATGCAGACGACAATCAAGGAAATCGAGAGAATAGGACTCAGAAGCGGACTCAAGATAATCATCGGAGGAGCACCCCTTTCCCCAGAATACGGTGAAATGATCGGTGCCGATGCAGTAGGCAAAGATGCTGTGGAGGGTGCAGGCATCTGCAAGGCGTGGCTTAGTCGCTGAACTTGTACAGGTTGGTGCACGATGATGGGTTTGCTATGGAAACACGTATCGACAGACTACCTTATCTTCTGTGAAAGATGGAAGATAGTACGCGCATTATCCTAGTTGAGACGGATTGGGTATTCTACCAGATAACTGACCCAAAGAGGAAATGCGCGAACGCGCGGACTTTGCCTGAGCAATGCTCTTCATGCACTGCGCCAAGCGCTCATGCCGATGACCGAGCCCCTTGTTTTGTTGCTTCTCCGTGAGTCGAGGATCCCGGGTTCCTCGTCTCCTGGCACATGAGTAGTTGGACGTTGCGGGGAGTAGATTCACGACCGCTGTCTTGGGAGAAATGGCTTTGAAAGGGCAGAGCCTCTGCTGGGAAGCGTTGCTAGTCTCCTCGATGGGGCGTTGGAAATTCTTGGGTGCGCGAGTTCCTAGTTCCCTATTCCGGTGGAAGTTCTCGGAATGCCATGTCGATGTCCAGTCCGTGTCGTCTGTGGTAGGCCTTGGATCCATAGTATATCAGGATCGCAAGGATGAAGACGATGATGACGACTCCGACCGACAGCGGACTTATCGGTCCACTCAATGCGGGGCTTGTCCCGGATAGATAGGTCATGCAGACGAAACTGATTGTTTCAAGGACTCCAAGCACAGTTATTATCGGTATGCCAAGAACCCTTTTCCTGACCACGGGCGGTGCTTGGTTCCATATCGGTCGCGCTTTCTTGCTGTACGGAAAAACCGCGGCTGCAACTCCGACGAAGATATATCCTGCACATACCGCGAGGGTTATGTTGAAAGCGAATCCAACAATGGTTGTGTAAAGGGCTAACGCTGCGAATATGGATGACAGAACTCCCATCAACAGGATGGCTTTCATCGGCACGTGAAATCTATCATTGATATCCGCTAGAAACACTGGAACCAGTCTGTCGAAGCTCCAAGCGAAAATCGGCCTAGTCCCGATAACGTAGAAGGCGGGTAGCAGGATTATGCTCCACATGAAAAAGGTGAATCCAATTAAGAAGATCAATATGGGGTTGTTCGAGAGTATGCCGGTCAAATACTGCAGGTAAGCTCCGACTGGAAGAGGATAGGTCGTACAGCCACAGTTGCCCACGTACGCGATGGCTTTGGCGAACTCGTCTCCTACAACATTATAGAACAAGACGGCCGTGAGCCATAGAATTACTGCCGACACTGCAATGGCCAAAACTGTACCGTAAAGCATGGATTTCTCAGGGTGTCTGGCCTCTCCTGCGGGGATGACTGGCCAGACAGTGGCCAAGCTCAGCAGCACGAAAGGCAAAGCGAGCATAGTTTGTCTCAAATCGAAGCCTTGAGGGGACCATCCCGAGCTCTTTGCTTGCTCAATTATGCCAGAATAACTCGTATTGTATTGTGATGCGTAGTTGTTGAAAGCGACCTGGAAACTCGCATTACTATTGATTCCGAGTAATGCTATCAGCAGGACGATTCCGAGCATTGCGATTACGAACATCACTGCTTGGACTCTTGCAAACGTGCGGATGCCAAGGATGTTTATGAGAGCACTAATCCAGATCGCCGCAAGAGCGATCACCAGTGCGCCGTTGACACTTGACGCTGCCGCGGCCCAATCCAGCAGCATAGGGTTGTGATAGAAGTTGCCGAGCATAGCGAAGAACACAGCCACGAAACTTCCTCCGACCGTTGCAGCATAGAACCCGAGGGCGGTAATATTCACGTAGGCATACATCCAACTAGGAAGGAATCCCCAGAGGGGGTGTACTATTCTGCTTCCGTAGACGTAGTCGCCGCCTGTTCTGGGCATCGCAATCGCTAGAAGCCAATAAGTAGCTCCAAGAATCAAACTGATCGGAATTGCGCCTACAACAGCCCAGGCCACGTTTGCGCCAGGGTATAGAAAGGCAATGTAAAGGTAGAACAGCGTCATGTTTACGCCCGGGGTGATTCCGACTATGCCCAGTATCAGATTATCGATGGGCGTTAGATTTCGCACGAGTCCAGTAGCTTCCCTCACGAAAACCCTCGGCGACGCCATGGTACTCGATTCATTCGCCGGCGGTCCGCTTATAACACTTTCCTCTAACCTGCTGTGTTCTCGTTGTATGCTAGATAGACGATAAGAGTCACCAGGGGATTCCTCGAGGTGCGCGTGATCCCAAAGACGTAGTCGTTTCCCTGGGTCTATCGGGCAACCCTTAAAGCAGCTTGGCGAAAGCTTGTCTCGAGTCCATCGTGGTTGGTAAACCGACGTGAAGTCGTCGTCGGGTCTCTTGGTGCGGGCATCTAGATTTGAACCCTCATAGGAGGCGCAGTTAGCTAGCTACAAGACCTCATCGAATAGGTCTGCGAAGAGCCGATTTGCGCGAGCATCCCTCGATTTCAACTGTTGGAGCAGGAAGACTCGCGTCTGACATTTGTTACCAGAAGCGCACTTCGGGGCGTCGTCTAGGAGTTCGAGGAACCTCTTGACCGCTGCCCCAGCTAAGATCTCATGCTTCGTGGTTGCCGCCATCTTGACTCTGAACTTACACACGAAGGATGCAACGACTTAAGCGAAGAGGGGATGAAAGCGGAAGTGGAGAGCTAGACGTAAGTGTGTCAAATATGTGGGAAACTGCCCCCTGAAATTTAAGGTATCCAACCACTACTCGGCTTGCTGATCAGATCATCACGATTTCGCGGCCTGTTCTACTCAGAAGCTCAACCAGCGTGTTTCTTTCGGACCCGCGA
>Ga0315280_10006508_pt1 | contig 16092 bp, 13 predicted proteins | sample YL17G06_40_MG_FD_203697 | JGI IMG/M metagenome (GOLD analysis project Ga0315280, IMG submission 203697) | Sediment microbial communities from Yellowstone Lake, YNP, Wyoming, USA - YL17G06_40 | ecosystem: Environmental > Aquatic > Freshwater > Lake > Sediment | place: USA: Wyoming | collected... | reverse complement strand
ATTTGAATTTGTGGCGATAAATTACGGACTTGTATGCTTTTTCATATTTTGTAATTAGCTCGTTCCAGTCATATTTTTTAACTCTTCTCAAGCCTCTTTCTATCAAGTCTTTGCATAACCTATCATCATTTATGACCTGCAATATTTTTTCTGCCAACACTTCGGGGTTTCGTGGCGGTATCAGTATTCCAGCGTCGCCTACAGCTTCGGGTATGGCTGGGGCAGTTGTTGAAACGATTGGTAGTCCGGCGCTCATTGCCTCTAGAAAAACTATTCCGAAGCCTTCATACAAACTTGGAAGAACGAAAGCGTCGCATGCCTTAAAATAGCTTGGGGATATGGGCATTTCTCTTATGATTTTTACAATGCTTGAAAGGTTAAGCATCTCTATTTGCTTCTCAATCTTCTCCCGATCTACTCCATCGCCGACTACTAAGAATTTGACTTTCGGATTCTTTTTGTAAACTATGCTTGCTGCTGAAACTAATGTTGGAATATCCTTTCTAGGATCTAATCTGCAAACTGTTAGAACTAATTTTTCGCCATTTTTTGCATATTTCTCTCTGATCTTTGATCCGTCAGTGTTAAGAAGCCGGTTTTTGTCTACCCCAATTGGAATGAGTACTGGCTTGTATCCATAATTAGTGTAGCATTTATCTATGATATCTTGTGATATTGCAATTTGCAGATTGGCGTGTTTGGCAACTCTTGCTTCCATGTCGGTGTATCCCTCGAAGATAAAGACATAGGGGACGTCAAAGATTCGCCTAACGAACCTCATTAAAAGGGCCTCTAAAGTGCAGTGTACGGACACGACATCAAATTTTATGCCCTTTGACTTCAGGACTAAGAGCTTCAGAAGCGATTGAACAGCGAATATTAAAGCGTAAATAGGTAGTCTTTTATCGCCGCGTATTGAGCGCGCAAAGAGAGGCTCGCCTGGATTCCGCGCTACATACCAAACTTTCACTGTCTGCTCATACTTCTTCAGCACATTTCCTTGTGTTGTAAGGATGTGTACTTCATGCCTTCTTTCCGCTAGCCTTCGTGCTAACTCTTTGATGTGCGTCTCAGTGCCGCCGATGTGAAGTCCGACCCAACGGTTGAAGAATAGGATTCTGAATTTACGTCGCCTCTAATACAGTAGGTTTAGCTGACTTCTTTCCACATTTCAACTGTCTTTCTTAGACCTTCTTTCAGTGTGACCGTTGGCTTCCATCCTAACCTGCTTTGTATTTTTGCACTGTCTAAAACTAGGTGTTGTGGGTCCCATTGAGCTGGGCGCTGCGGATATCCCGGTGGGTAACTTCCATACAGGATTTTACCTTTGAATTCTGTTATTTCTTTTATTGTCTTGGCTAACTCTTTATTTGTAATTGGGTTGCCTGGTGAAACGTTGAATGCTTCGCCTATTGCCTTCTCTGAGTCCATTACTAATCGATAGGCGTTGACATGGTCTGAGACGAACATATAATCACGGATGGAATCGGGGGCGCCTACGTAGCACGTTTCCCCTTTCAGCATCGAATTGACCAAATACTCCACTATGAAACCCTTCACCTTTCGCCCGTATGTGTTGTTGGGTCTTAGTATTGTTGCTCTTAAGCCGTAGATTTTCATCGCCATTCTTATGTATTGGTCTGCTGCCTCCTTGCTGACGGCGTATGGGGAGACAGGATTTAGTGGGGCTGTTTCCTTGATTGGCTTTTGCGTTTTTTGCCATCCGTAGACTTCGGCAGTCGAGGCGTATATTAGCCTTGCTTTTGGGGCTTTCTCTAAGATTGCGTGAACTATGTTAACTGTTCCCTCAAAATTTGTTGTAATGTATGGAAATGGATTTTCAAAGGATGAGCGAACCGGCGTTAAAGCTCCAAGATGGAGAATATATTGTGGTTGTGCTGCCTCTATTGTCATACTCATCGAGTGGTATGTGTTTAAATCTCCTTCGATTAAGCGGGTCTTGTCTAAAATTGGCTTTAGGGGCTCTAATTCCCTCTTTGAGGTGTGCCTAATCAGACCATAAAGGTTGTAGCCTTCTTCAATCAGATTAGCTGCTAAGTTAGAGCCGATAAATCCTGTTATACCTGTTATAAGAACGTTCATTTGCTTTCCCACTTTGTTAATTCTTGCTCTGCTATGACCAAGTCCTTATGGGTATTAACTGTTATGAAAAAACCTTTGAATGGGTATGCCTTTAATTGACGCCTCTTCGCTAAGATAGGAAACGTTGTTTCCTCGATGTTTCCTTTATCCGGCAGATGATTTAGAACCTCTTTGTTGAAGACGTAGATTCCAGCGTTGCAAAATGCATGTAAGCAAGGTGGCTTCTCGACAAAACCTATGGCGTTACAGCCATCATCAACTTGAACATGACCATATGGACAGCGAGGATTGGTTATAACCATTGTGGCGATGGCATTATGCTTTAGGTGAAATTCAGCTACATCGCTTAAATTTAGGTTGGAGAGTTGATCACTATTCATAGCAAAAAACACATCGCGGTCAACATACCTACTGATTGCTAAGCGAAAACCCTCTCCAGTACCACCATCAACCGTGTGAACACTATACGCAATGTCGATCCCGAACTTCCTTCCATTGCCAAAATATTCGATGATTTTCTCTTTCAAATACGCGACACCCAAGACGACATGCATAACCCCGTTATCTCGTAGCCACTCAATCACCCACTGCAATAACGGTTTTCCGCAGACATCGATCATCCCCTTTGGAATGTCGTTTGTCAAAGGTTTGAGACGAGATCCAGAACCACCAGCTAACACGACAGCTGTATCTAACTTCAATACATGTCACTCTTACAAGTTTAACACTTTATGAACAGAGCAAGCAAGCCCTCAGCTTGCGTAATTCTGAAAATCATTACACTTCTTCACTACGATTGTTTGTGAAGCATGCTGGCGAAAAGGGGCTTTTGGAGGATTATTCCTCTCTCAAAAAGCTTGCAGTCTGGAATTTTTCTGATAATATGTTGAACTCTTAGGCGTTCTACCCATATGTGCTTGAGGTTCAGTAGATTCCATAGGATGGCTTTGAGGTAGGCTAGCGTTATATTGATTTCGTTTTTTAATAGGCAGAAGGTAGCTACAATGCATATGAAAATTAAATTCACTGGGAGATACTTTGCGACGTTTTGTAGTTCGTAGTTCTTTAGAAGTGTCGTAATGTTGTTTTTACAGGAAAGAAATATTGTTCTTACTGGTTGTCTCTTCATGGTACCTCTGACCATATGAAACACTATTGATGTAGGTACGAAGACTACTCTATACCCGCTGAGCCATACTCTCCAGCATAAATCGACATCTTCAAAGTAGATGAAATACCTTGAGTCAAAGACCCCCGTTTTGCTCAAAACGTCTCTTTTGATAGCCATCGCAGCGCCAACAGCGTAGAAAATTTCATCAACCCTATTACATTGTTGTCTATCCTCTTTCCCTTCTCCTCTTCTATGAGACCAACCGTAGTGGTCGATAAAGCCGCCAGTGCAGTCTATTGTTTTACGATTACTTAGTGACAGGAGCTTACTCTGGGCGATGCCTATTGTTGAATCTGATTTGATGCCCCCCACCAGTTCTTCAATCCAGTCTGGGTCAACTTCTGTATCATTATTCAGAAAAACTATGTAGTCTCCTTTAGCTATCTTGACTCCAATGTTGTTACCCTCAGCGAAGCCTAAGTTTTTGTTATTTTGAATGACCTTCAAACGAGGATCAGAACCAAATACTTTTTTGACTAATTTTGGGCTACCGTCGGTTGATGCGTTGTCAACAAGGATAACTTCGAAATTGGGATAGTCAGCATTCAGAACAGATTTTAGGCATTGTTCTACGAAATCCTTACCATTGTAGTTTAGAATTACGATTGAAATCAGTGGATATTTTCCGTAGTTATTAGGCATGTTACATGTCGCTTCGTTTGGTTATGATTAATTCAAAGCCTTCATAAGTGCTCTAGCAGTTAGTCTTACTGCCTCTGCGCTTTTATGTTGGGGCTTCCAGCCTATAGACTTGAGCTTGCTTATGTTTAATAACATGTTTTTAACATCTCCTTTCCAGCCTCTTCCACCGTCAACACCACCCGTGAAGATTATCTTAACTCCCTCAAGTCCCATCTCCTCGATTACGATTTTAGCTATAGCTTTCACGTCGATTTGATCTTCCAAGCCAACGTTGAAAATCTCAACCTGCTTCTGTGTTTTTTCTAGCCCCTGGAGCATCGTTTTTATGCAGTCTGTGATGTATAGGTAGGATTTTGATTGGGTTCCGTCGCCTAGTATTGTAAGTTCTTCAGGTTTCTTCCTTAGCCTCTGGATGAAGTCATATATCACACCATGTCTGCTTCTTGGACCAACTATGTTAGCTAAATGATAGATTATCGCCCTTAAGCCATAGATATGGGCATATGCGATGATCAAAGCCTCAGAAGCCAGTTTTGATGCTCCGTAAATGGATATGGGCTCCAAGGGAGCATAATTTTCAGGAGTGGGTATTAGTGAGGGTTCACCGTAAATCGTTGATGAAGAGGCGAAGACAAATGTTCTAACATTTCCAGCCTTCCTTGTACTTTCTAAGAGATTATATGTTGCTACAACATTCTGCTGGAAGTGAACTTTTGGATCGACCGAGCTAATCCTAACTTCAGGATTGGCAGCTAAATGATATACAATTTCACATCCTTTCATTGCCTTCACTATATCTTTCAGGTTTCGGAGATCCCCTTTCACGAACATAAAGTTCTGATCATTAAGCCATTTTTCAATGTTCTCCAAGCTCCCCCTACTGAGATTATCGAGAGCATGAACGCTAGCCCTTTGAGACATCAGAACATCTACGAGGTGACTACCAATGAAACCTGCACCACCAGTTATTAGAAACCCAGTTTTATCTTCGTAAGCCGTAAGTTTCACCTACTTACATCAATATTAAACTAGGATGCAAAGCTTGAAACTGCCTTCTCCATATCTCGGTTGTTAAGAACAAATAGCCTCTTCAATAAACTTAACAACTTTATTTCTTACCATGTTTTCTCATAGATGTCTTTTAACTTGGTAGCTATTGTCATGGCATCGTATTTTTCTTCAGCTCTCTCTCTCGCGTTTCTGCCAAGCTCAGTTCTTTTTGACTCATCCGCTATTAGTTCCTTCAGTTTTTTGTATAGTGATAAATGGTTTCCTGGCGTTACCAAAATGCCAGATTCGCCTACCACCTCAGGTATGGAACCACACAATGTTGATACTAGAGGTTTTCCGCAAGCCATAGCCTCAACGAGCGCCATTCCAAATTGCTCTTGCCAATGCTTTGTCGGTATGCTGGGTAATGCAAAAATATCGGCCAAATTATGGATTTTGTCCATCTTATCATAAGCGTAGGATCCAGCGAGCTTAACGGTTGTAGAAATTTCCAATTCATGAGTTAACTTTGTTATCTGCCTCTCTGCTGGACCTTTACCTACAATGACAAGCTTGATTCTTCTGTTATAAAGTTCCCGATTTTTAATTAGTTTGTTATGTGCATAGATTAAATCATAAATGCCCTTCTCCCAAGTTAATCTTCCGATAAAGAGTATTATGAAATCATCTCTGCTTAAACCTAATGAAGAAAGATAAAATTCGTCTTTCTCGGAAGGCCTAAACTTGCTTAGATTTACGCCCATTGGAATTACGACAATTTTTCCACTTGGAACACCTTCGAGTATAAGTGCATTTTTTGCCTGTTCAGTTACAGCTACAAATAGATCCGTATTTTTTCTAACAGCGTTCTTGATGTGCCTAGCCAAAGGCAAACTCTCATGGTTGAATGGAATGTTCTCCCATTGCGTAGTAACGACCTTTATGCGATGTTTTCTCTTAGCCTTAACCGCTTGGTAGGAAAAAGCGTAAAAAGTTTCAACAGTATGGGCAATATCTATCAATTCAAACTCCCTTTCCAAGCCGACCATATGATAATAATGCCCAGCTAAGTGCAGTGGTAATTTCAAAAGTCTGCTTACATGGGAGCCAAATGAACTCTCTAAGGATCTTAGCTTCCTTTTTGGAATGTTTATGTCTTCTACATTGAAAAAGTTGTCATTCGTATAGTGCGCGGTTATGTTGTGGTATTTCATAAGCGGCTCATAGCTTTGCATTTCGAATTTGTTCAAAAAGGGTCCTCTAATTATTGCTATATTCATTCTAGATTTCAATCTCTCTGTTATCCCAACCGCAGACATAGCTACTTGAATCTTCGATAGATAGCTCTAATTACGTACTTGAAGTCCCTAAACATCAGTCTAGGGCTTCGCAAGTAGAGTTGCATTCTGTAGTAGAGTAGGGATGGATTAGAAAGATAATCTTTAGTTATCGAATAGTCAGCATAAAGTTCGTCCGTCACATGATGGATTTCTTTAAGAATTCCTAAAAACTCCTCTTTGGAAAGCCTATCAGTCATTGCCATTTCTGGAGATTGATGAAAGAAGGCTGACCAGTCCAAGGTTTTCGGCAGTAATCCTTGCTCTCTTCCAATCTCATACAGTTCTGTTCCAGGATAGGGCGTAACAATGCTCCAACATACACTGTCCGGCTTCGTATCCTTCACAAAGGTTATAGTGTTCCTTATCTCCTGCGTGCCCTCACCTGGGAAGCCTATCATAAAATATGCGAGAGTTGGAATGCCGGCTTCCCTCGCCATCCTTAGGGCTAATCTGGCTTGTTCAAGTGTGATGCCTTTCTTAATAAACTTTAATATGGCAGGATCCCCACTTTCAATGCCTAAATTAATTCTTATGCATCCTGCTTTCTTCATTTGTGTAAGTAAATCACGGGAAAGAAGATCTACCCTTGTATCACAATACCATTCGATGTCAAGTTTTTCTTTAACAATCAACTCACAAATCTTAAAAGCTCTATCTTTATTGAGAGTAAGCGAATCATCATTGAATCGAAAAAGATTCGTGCCAAACTTTTGTTTCACTTCTTTGATCTCAGCAATAACATTTTCAGGCGATCTATATCTTACCGTCCGCCCCCAAATTTTCGCAGACGAACAGTAAATGCATCTGAACGGGCAGCCCCTACTTGTAATGATGAAGCCAAAGCTATCTGGGGAATATTTCTCATTATCGAATATGAGATCTCGTGCGGGGAAGGAAATCAAATCTAGGTTTTTAATCAATGGACGGGAAGGATTATGATGGGTTATTCCCTTGACTTTGTAAGTAACCCCGTGAACTCCGTCCAAATCTTTTCCTTTGTCAATAGTATTCACAAGGTCTAACATGGTGTATTCCCCCTCCCCTCTTACCACGACATCTATAATGTTCTCCTGAATCGTTTCTTCCGGTAAAATGGTAGGATGCTGTCCGCCAACGACCACTGGAATTTCTGGATCCGTATCTTTGACTAGTTTAGCCACTCTTAAAGCCGCACCATAATACCCCGTTAGCATGGTTATGCCCACGATATCGGGTTTGAAGATTTTGATTATTGATTTGACTTTCTTCCAAGCAACGTGATCTTCATTTAACGCTTTCAAGTATTGATCGTAATCAACGAGCATCCCATACCCAACCCGCTTATAACTAGGAGGGTATACAGGCACACCTAGATCTCCATCTAAAACAAGACAATCATGACCAGCATCCCTCAAGGCTGATGCGATATAACATAAACCTAATGGAATTTGTTTAGACTTAAAGCCAAGAAAGACATCCCAAGGAGGTCTAACTAAGAGCACTCTCGCCATATACTAGTACCTCGGGATATCGATTAGTTCAGTAGATATCGGACTAGCATGTGACTTTGTGCCTAAAACAACGATATCGGCTGGTTTGTGGTCAAAAGGAGCCATGATTTTGTCTAAAATACATTGTCGAGACAAAGATAGCAGGGAGTCTTCGTCCAACTAAATGTACCTCGGCTCTCTGGCTGAAGTAATAAAGACAAGCATCTTGATCTATGATTTCGATTCCATTTTTACGAAGTTTATTAAACAGTTCGTTTATGTTATAACCGACCCTTTTGTGTGCAAAGGGGTCTTTATCATCGACTCTTGTATTTATGGTCGTCTTGTAGAAATTATGAACTGAGGTATTAGGTGAGCTAATGACTAGCATTTTCCCTTCTACGAGAACTCGTGATAGTTCACGTATACCCAAGTTATCATCACTCAAATGTTCTAATACCTCTATGCACAGAGCTTTATCAAAGGTACCGCCTCTGAGGGGCAAATATTGAGCATCTGCCAGAATAAGGTTCACGTTTGAGATCTTCCAAGCATTGCGCAAAACATTGATCTGCTTTTTGTCAGCATCAATCGCGACCAAGTTTACGGTCTTTCGAGACAGATGCCCCGTGTATAATCCGCTACCACACGCAACATCTAAAACGCATTCATTTTCACTAACCTTTCCTAACAAGTTAAAGACTTTCGGTCTCTGATTTATATAGCGAACTATGTCACCTTGGCTTGGACCTATCAAACCATAATATACAAATAAAGCAAGTTCGTGATATTTACAAATCCAATTTTTCAGATGTCTCGTAATATTTGAAGTTAAGAAATTCCGAAATCTCATCTTCAAGCTTCATACACTCCTAATACTTTAGACAAACAGCCACTAGAGTGGGAGCAGTATCAATCCTTAGTTGCGAGATTTCATAGTCTCTACATTTTAAATTTGTTCGTTCAGAGTCCAACTTTTGAATATATATACGTTTGATTCGTGTAGGAATTTTTTCCTTCACTTTTTTAGTGACTCTTGCAATGCCGTTCATGACATTAATTGAAAGTTTTCTTGGCCGTTCGCCAGACATGAAGATCCTTTGGAAATATTTTAGGAGCACTTGATGCAATTCGTCAGGGCTAAACTCTTTAACATGCCATTTTGATAATGACTTCTCACCATTCGGTGAAGATATCAATTTATTTGGTGTCGACGAAATAAAAACACCCACATCCTTAAGACAACGAACAACTTCAAACAGAAATTTCTCATGATCAAGAAGATGCTCTATGACTTCAAACGATAAAATGACTTCAAAAGCTCCATTTTTGAAGGGTAGCTTAGCGCAGTCTGCTACTATGAAGTCGATATTAGCGTTTTTATAGCGGCTCTTCGCAATTTTAATAGCTTTAATTGAAATGTCTAGCCCTACAGCGAAATTAGCACCATTTTGAACGAGGTAATCAGCCCCATAGCCCACTCCACAACCAGCATCCAGTACGATACGACCGATAACATATGCCTTAGAAAAAGCGTAGCGTGCGGTATGATCTCCAAGTGGAAGTTCTTCAAAAGGCACGTTCGCAGGAAAAACCGCGAACGGTTCATCGATGAAGAGTCCGTTAAAATTTTCCTTATCACTCATATTGGGACGCCAAGCGTTCGGTCAGTCAATACCAAAGTGCTTTTCAATGCCTTTCTGAACAGTTCTTCGATCTCGCTTACAGTTTTGTCCCATGTAAATTGTTTAGCCGTTGTAGTTCCATTTTTTCCTAAGGTTTTCGCCAAACTCTCGTCTGAAAGAACTTTTAATATGGCATTTGCAAGAGCATTAGGATTTCTTGAGGGTACCACTAAAGCGTTGAACCTATCTTTAGCATAATCGCTTACTCCACCACCACAATCAGTTGTGACCACTGGCGCTCCACAAGCCATAGCTTCTAATGGAGGCATGTGAAAACCCTCATACCAAGATGAACTAACAAATACGTCACAAGAAGAGTAGAGCTTTGCTACATCCTTATCCGATGGGGAACTTAGCATTTTTACTGGAAAGGGAAATTTTCTGAATAACAAACGTTCAGCAGTAAACATTGCAAGCTGAACATCTGAGCGGGCTTTGTAGACAATTTTCATAGCCTCTATGAGGTCGTAAAATCCTTTCCACCAAATGTTCGATGGTCTACATAGCACTATCTTATCTTCACTATCTCTTTTGACTTCTCTTGGGTGAAAAACATCTAGATTGACCCCGTTCAGTACTACTGTGGTCTCCTTTGCGAAATCTCTGTATATTGCATCTTTAATCCATGTTGAAACCGTGACCACATTCAGTGGAAGATAGTATATTTCCCCAGCTAAGCTTCTCTCATAGGGATCTGTGGTAATAAGGGGTTCATAGTGTTGCGCATAATAAAATGGGATTCCTTTCTCACTTCTATACACAGCAAAAGCAGTAGGGTAAAACGTACCCACATTTACGTCACAATCAGGAATGCTTTTCGCTAACAATTCTATAAAATCTATTTTGACGTCTAAACCCATTCTCCGAAATCCGTAATCTATCGTTCTCGGAAAAATTGATCTTTCAACGCATCTGACTTCAGCCTTTAATGGAAACCAAGAAACATCTCTCTTCTTCAAACTTGTAATAGTTACTTCATGACCTCTATCCTGAAGCCTATTTGCTAATTCAAAGATGACGCGTGTCCCACCGCTTAAAAGCAAGTCCCACAAAGTGAAGTTAATCTTCAATTCTAATACACCCGTCATTTACGCGTTGCGATTGCAAAGAGATTGGTAGTAAACGATTGATTCGATATTCTCCTGTCGAGCCACCGATCCTATTATATTTAGGGTCGGGTAAATGCTGAGAGAGAGAAGTTTCTTTACTAGACTTTTTTTGGCTAAGAAACCATCGATAGCAAACATAATCATTTGCAAGATACCTGAAACGGATCCTCCACAGCTAAAAACTTCTATCTCATCAAATACTGCACGTTTGAGCTCTGTTTCAATGCCGTAGCGAGTCCACCTGTAAAAGTCATGGGGGGCACAATGCAAAGGCCAGAGAGAAGGCACGAATAGAAAGAGAACTCCAAGGGGGTTTAAAACTTTATAGCACCCAATAAGTGCCTTTCTAGGTTCGTGAAGATGTTCAGGAACTTGACCGCAAATAACTACATCAAAAGCTCTGTCACAAAGTGGTAGCATTTCACCGTCGCAAATAATATCCACATTTGTCCCCTTTTGAATATCAACGCCTACATATTCAGTGGTTTGCTCTTCAAAAAAGGGATAGTATGGCTTTTCACCGCATCCAAGGTCTAAAACCCTTAGATCACCTTTATCCGAAAGCCTTGTATCAATAGCGTATTTAAATAGTTCCGCTCGACTTCCATCATGTAGATAGCTCACTTGAGTTAATTTTGGTTTTCTTCTATGTTCACAATTCTTAAGTTTCGTAATGTTATTTTTGCATGCAAGAAATAATGTTCTCTCTTGTTGTCTTTTCATAATGTCTATGCCCACATGCAACATCACTATAGGTACTAGAACTACTCTGTATTCACTTGCGCACGCATGCTTTTTTTCAACCATTTGGTTAAACGCGCAATGAAATAGAACCCGATGGCGACTTCGATTCCAAACCCTATAATCCATATCCGAGAGTCAATCCCTCGCCAAAACACATCCTTATAGTCGACAATTAATTCAATGGGTGCATTAGTGATGTTCATTGTGGAATACCCACCTAGACTGACATTCAAATAGTTCTCATATCTTAAGAGGCTGGTTGGAACTTCGACACGTAGTCCTCCTTGAGGAAATGACAAAGTGCGGTCGGTTGTATTAATCGTAAGAAAGTTGCCTTTTGTGCGTTCAGTTAACCACTCCAATTTATCATTAAGGACTGTGTAATTATTAAGAGAGACCTGAAAGTAACTATATTCAGGCTCATGCAATGAAACAAGCTTAATGAAAGCAAACTCAACTGTTTGATTTCCACTTATGGAAGGATACCACTGATCATCAATCCCGATTTCAACCCTTGAGATCATCCTTCCACTTGGCATCTTCAAAAAGACAGTTTGCCAATTAGGAGCATAGCGTGAAAATGTGTAAGCGATAGCTGTTTCTCCATCCCAAGCCCCAAAATAGGCAACGCGCTCAGATGACTTGAACTTAGCAATCAAATAAGGATATTCAGCGCTTGAAATTTTTTTGGGTAAATCCGACGACACTGAATACCAATCCCTTTGGTCGGTTAGCATTCCCTCGAAAGTTGCAATGCCCTCATTGCGCGAGGCGTTAGCAATTCGTCTGTCCCGATAACTTATCGGACGCCAACCAGAAAGAGATTTAGAGTCTATTTTTACTTCGTCTATAGTTCCTTTGAAGAACCTAGCAGTTCCCATGCTACTGCCTAGGTATAGATCATACGGATTTTGGCCCACATCTCCAATATAAGTAGTAGAATTATCTTTTTCTTCATTGACAAAAAGAGTCATCTGAGAACCATCATACGTCATCGCCACATGGTGCCAAACATTTGCTTGCATTAATATTGAGCCAAAAACAGAATGCCAAGTCCAAGTGTTAGAATCAAAAATCGCTCCCCATAATTTCCCATTGGTAGTTGATAAAATGTAACTACCGCCTTTAGATATGATATCTCCATCTGGAACACCATCTCCTTTTATACATGCTTCAATACTCATAGGCTTTGAAACTTTCAAGCCGAGGACATCGGGTATTCTTGCAAAATCAGCATGGCCATCGAAATACAATGCATTACCAAACTTGCCTGAAGCCCACTGAGGATCGGTAGGTTCGCTTGTAGAATCTTGGCCAAGAAAACCTTCAATGGTCCCAGTAGAGTCTTTTATTATTTGACCTGAACCTTCATCGAGATTAAAAATGACAGAGGATCTGTTGAAATTATCTTCCCAACCTACTTTTTCAACAGTGACTTCAGGAATTTTTGAAAAAGGTGCAGACCCTTCAACTATGACAAATGCATGTGTACGTGCTAGCATATTTTTGTCAAGTATTGGAAGCATACGGATGTATATGTCCCATGCACCACTAGAGCCGCTTTCATTTTCCAAATCTCCAAACAAAATAGGTTCACCTGGAGAGACACTCACAGACCCATACGAAGAGACTGGCCCTCTAGAGAACTCCACGTTGATGCCACTAAAAAATCTCCAACCAACAATCTTTAATGGCATCTCTTCGTTTGGAAGACTTTGAATTTTAACGAATAACGGCATGTAGCCAATCAATAAACTTGCTATAAATACAGTAATGACAATTGTGGCTTTACTCGGTCTTTCCATCAATCCAACCTTCACTTTTCTCACGTGACAGAGATAGCAGTCCGCCTAAGACATACAGAACAGATGCAGCTCCCAAATAGAGGTTCTTATTAAATACTAAAATGCAGAGCAGATAAATCGATGTAAACGTAAAAACATAGAGTTTCATATCTGTTAAGCTCGCAATTTTTGCGTAAACTGCCCAAATAATGCCTAAAAACACAATGGGGGATATAAAATTCATACTATTGTTCCAAAGGCTTGCAATGACAACTATAGAAGCGATAACTTGGAGCAAAGTAGCCGGTGCTTTGATTATATCAAATAAACTCCGTAAGGTGCTCCGGAATCTATTTTTCATTTGCAACCTTTTGTACGCATATATACAACACCAGAAGGAAAATACAGCTATCAAACCTGTTCCAAGGATAGTGTTTCCAAGATAAACTGCTGCAACAATATTGCTATCAATAAAATACTTCAAGAAAATAGTAGAAATGTCGGAAATCCTTAGAAGTTCTATCGTAGAATATACGGAGATAGCGAAAACCAAGATTTTCGTTGGTATTGCATAGATGTTTTTCCAGTTTAGTTGCTTCTCTGGGCGTTTCAGACAATTCAATATTACTAATATTAAAAGAACAGCGTAGATGCCACTCAACGATATTTGCACAACTCCGATACCTCCGGGTTTGCGCGGAAACAGCCAAGGAAACATAGCATCAAAATAATAGTAGAAGTTTTGTCCAACAATCGGATCTATCATTACGTGAATAAAAGAAATCAAATAGAAGACAGATATTGGTATACCGTGAAAAAGCAAAGCTTCCAAGACTAGGAAGGGGAGAAACCATCCTAAATAATGAGATTGCCCCAATGGAATCAGTACGGCAAATAAGCAGAAGAACGTGATGATAAGCTGATTTAGTAAGTGAAAACGTTCGTAGGCGTTTGAAAGGGTCATATAAAAAGTTTGGCCTGCTTTGAAAATCAGAATTGCCAAATAAGCAAGGATTAGAGCCCGATAACCCAAAAAGGGAGCCACATACGGAGCTAGATTCAACTCGTTAAACATACCAGTGAAGTTGAAAACGACCCCAAACAGTTTTCCCGGAGTCGCAGTGGCTGCAAGCGAACTTACAGGAGCTACAAAGTGGTTAAGCCAATCGAAAAACATACTTGGCGATGAGAGATAGAGTAAAGTACTGATATATAGATATGGAAAAAAAAGAAGTAAACATGATGAAAAGAAACTCGCTAAATAATACGGCAGTCTCACTTCACTTAAATGTTTCAACGTTCCTTTTGCATACCCCAAGAATTTATGTCCCAAAAATTTGATGCTTGCAACTATATTAGGTGACGCTAGATTAGTCGGCGACGAATTATGCAATGACGAATCCCTCGGAAATTTCCAAAGAAAGAGCAAAAAGCCAGGCAATACGAATATTGGCAATATCTGAATTGAAGCCGCAAAGGCAAGACAAAAAGCACTTCTTGCAAGCTTGTTTTCATACAAGAATATCATGGAAAGCAATATGAAAGCTGCAATGCTGGAAGTAGGGTGAGAGATTATTGAAGTGAGGTAAATGGAGTAAGGGTTAAGAAAGAATGCAGCGGCCATTGCAACACTTTTTTTCTGATCATGAGTGAAAAGTAGGCCGATTTTGTAAAGTGCATATAGAGCTATCACGTCGCCAATTAGGGACGGCAATTTTATTAGAAACGCAGCAAGAAAAGAGTAGTAAATTCCATAAATATTGAGTACAATATATGGCAAGTAAGATGGAAGAAAGAGTATGTAAAAGCCCGTATGATAAGTTGCAACACTTATGAATGGTTCAAGATACAATCCATACATGTAGAATCTTTGAACGAGATTGATGTTCTCCCAGTTGCCAGCGTGTTGGGTGTAAACCATTAATAATAATCTGATTAGCAACCCGGCAAGAAGAACAAGTAGGAGCGCATTTTGGGAAGAGAACTGTTTATGAACGCTTATTCGTGTTTTAGAATGAGTAGGCACTTTATGCTTACCTTATCTTGCGTTTAGATAATAATTTTATGTATTCAACACATTTCATCGCAATCTGGAGATCCACTATTTTGACTTGCGAAGAAAATCCAAGTGATAAGCTAATCATAATAAATCATTCTGCGCTGGACTCTGCTGGAACGTTGTCATTTAATCAGCCAACCTTGCATACTGCATAGATTTCCATACCGCAGTTTATCTTGCCAGTCTCAACATGCTTAAATAAGGTTCTGAGAAACTCTTGGAAACTCTTGTAGTTGAAGGAGTTTAAATGGGTTCTAGGTGAATCTTGTTTTGAAACAGCTTTCTCGTAATATACAGTCCAAATAGGATTTATCATACGCCATAGCGCAGAGCCATCGTCGGGTAAGAAGAATACAGCTACCCCATCTTTCATTAAGACTCTCTTTATTTCAGCCATCGCCTCGTTAGCGTCTTCTAAGTGTTCAATAATGTGAGAACAGACTATGGATTTGACGCTCTCGCTTTTAATAGGCAGACATTGTACGTCAGCTACGATATGTGGTTTGAAGTCTCTATTTATGTCCAGTGAGATGTTCGCCTTAGTGCTCTTGCCGGCTCCCAAATCTAGATCAGCTAAATTGCAGCCTAAGAATTGCTTAATAATTCCTATTCTCTTCTTATTGAGGTACTGCCGAATCCACATTTTGCTACTACTTCCAGAATTTTTGGGTAAGTATTAGTTTTATCATCTTTAAGCCTACAATGAGACTTTTCTTTCGCGTTGCAGTAATTTTCGAATGTCCAGTTCTTCGGAGGTATCGGATGGGGATTTCTACAGGTCTAAGACCTTCTTTTAGACACCATATAATCATTTCTGGAGAAAAGCATGGACCTCCTTCCCTAAACTTGTTGATGACTCTTGAGAGCGCTTGACGTTTAATTCCTCTGAAAGTACAACCCACATCAGTGAGTCTACATTTCTTCCAAAATTGAACCTGGATGAGTTTGGCCAAGAAGATGTTGCCCCAGTGTAGAAACCAATCCATCTTTGCGCCT
>Ga0315280_10006507_pt1 | contig 16093 bp, 31 predicted proteins | sample YL17G06_40_MG_FD_203697 | JGI IMG/M metagenome (GOLD analysis project Ga0315280, IMG submission 203697) | Sediment microbial communities from Yellowstone Lake, YNP, Wyoming, USA - YL17G06_40 | ecosystem: Environmental > Aquatic > Freshwater > Lake > Sediment | place: USA: Wyoming | collected... | reverse complement strand
GGCGTTGGAGAAGTAGAGCATAAGGAAATTATAAAGTTGCCGGAGAAACCAAAGAGGGCTGAAAAGGAAGAGGCTAAAGAGGTAGAAAAGGGTACTTTGAAGTTGCCGCCTAAACCTGAGACTAAGGAAGGTGTGAAAGAGGTTAATATCGAAAAAGAGGAGAAGGAAGGAGAGGAGAAGGAAGGCAATGAGCGAACAGAAGAGTCAGGAAAGTGACGTAGACTATACGTATAAGGTTATTGACGCTGTAGTTGAGGCTATGGATAGGGTTGCTGCGAAACCGGAACTTGCACAGGCATTTATACTTGATTTACTGAAGAAGATGCCGGAGTTGGTGGACGCGTTAGCGGTAATTACTGTGCCTGAACATAGACCTGTGATGGGAAAGTTAGTGATGAGTACTTCGAGGATGTTGGCGGCATGGGCGAAAGTAATGATGAAGTAGATATCGGACCGACGCATGCTTTGATGGCGATACCAGAGCCAGAGAGGAGTAGGTACTGTATTGAAGTGATTAAGGCACTTGCGGATGCGGCTGAGGGTATAGCAAAGATGAAGGGGAAGATTAAACAGGGAAAGGCAGCGCAGGAGTTTTTGAAGGACTTGAAGGCGAAAAAAGACGAGTTAATGCCTGTGTTCTTTTACATTATCAAACCGCAGTTCAGGGATACGATTCTGGAGCTGATGGATAGGTTCTCGGGGTACACGGAAGAAAAGGAAGAGTAATGGAAGGGGAATTGTTTATATATGGGAAGGTTACTTCGTGAAAGGTAAAATATTTATATATTCAAAGGTTACTTCGTAAGAATCTTGAGAAACGAAACATTTATATACCTCCTCGAAGTCCTTAGGTTGGATGGGGCGAGCCTAATTTTGTGGTTCGCCACAAACCTCATCCAAGCTCGTCTCATCCGAACTAAAGAATAAAATGGAGGAAAGAAAATGGGAAAAGCATATAGGCTTGTTATGCGAGAAGTGACACTCGAAGACGTCGTGCGTATTCGTGCTAGTGACGGTATGAGGTTGACGACATCACCGTTCGGAGTTACACCAGAGCAATACGAAAAGAATCCACCTATTTACGTTGGTGCGTCAGTTGCGTGGAAGCATCATCCAGACCGAATGCCACCTGCAGTAAGGGCTGGACTTGAGAAGGCAATAAAGATTTCAAAGTCGTGCGCTGGAATACTTGGGACAGTTATTTGGAACGGCAAGCTCTATCCAAAGAAGTGTATAGAACAGAAGAAACAGGCTCGCAAGATTTAGCGGGGTGACTGAACATGGTTGAGCTAGCGAAGAAGATTAAAATACCATTGACAGGGTTCGTTGGAGTTGGTTCAGGGGCTACCGTTGGAACTTTGGCTGCGGAGTTTACTTCAAGGGCAACGGGGCAGGTTGCGTGGAATGCGTGCGCTGTTAAAGCGGGCGTAAAGGGCGGAATTGGTCTGCTTCTTTACATGATTTCACAGAGGTTAGGACCGTTGGGCTCGTTCTTTGCTGAGATGTTTGCTTATGGTTCTTGGGGTTCGATATTCTTTGATGTGGCGTTGGCTGCGTATCCGGGAGGAATACCGGGAATTGCTGAGGACTGGGCGTCTACTACTAGGGTGTATGCGGCGGGCGGACGAAGGGTTGTCAGAGAGCTTGGAAAAATCGAGAGAATGACGCCAACTGGGCAACAGGTGGCGGCGAGGAGTATACTTTAGGAGGGATATGGATGGGCTTATTTGTTCCGGTATCGAAAATAACTGAAGACCAATACAAAGCGGTAGTTGAAGCTGTAAAGGCAAAACTTTTGGCACTTGCTGCGAAAGAGCTACAGAAACCTCAAAGTGAACTTGTTATCCGTGAAGTAATGCCTGCAACTGACTTAGGTTACACTAATGAGAATTGGGCAAACACGCAAAGCTTGACGGCAAATACTTGGGTAAAGGAAATAGGACATGAACTGGCGAACGATGAGTTTGTTGCTTTCGTTGGAGTTCAGAATCAAACTGACGACCCGCAGGTTATCGGTATAAAGTTCAAGGTTGGTTCTGCGGGAGCTACGACAAGAGACTTACAGATGATTGAAAGTCTGTATACTGAGGATAACTTCAAGGCATTGTTCAAGGAACCGATTATTTACAAGGCTAACGAATATATATACATTGAATACTACGCAAAGACGACAGTTGCTGCGGGCGGCGAAAAGATAGGTCTAATTGCCTTCATAGTGAAACCATACGGTGAAGAGATAAGCGGACCGTTGCCGTACTAGGAGGACTTGACCATATAGCCTGAAATTGGTCAAAACCCGTGAGGTAAACCTAAAAGGAGGTTGAAAGTATGGGAAGATTAGTGAGACGATACATACGTGCTTACAAACTTGTGCAGGGTACAGATTCGGCTCCGATTACCGATAACGTTGCAAGTGTAATAGCACATGAAATAGGGCGTAGTGTTGCTATAGCTGGAACTGCTGAGGGCTTAAAGGCTACTATGGAGTGTTATATAACATCAGGCGTGCTGAACTTAGTAGGTGTTCACTCAAAGGTATCCGTGACTTCTGCAAAGACGCAGGGCGGCGGTTATCAATACGGTGTTCACATTGAAAATGAAGTACTTGGAACTGCTACACACGCAGGTCTGTTTGAGGGAATACGACTAGAGCAATATGTTGAGGATACTACAACTTTTGCTTCAGCGACTGTTTATTCTATACACATAGCTAACTCTATAAGCAAACAACCAAGTAGCTATTACTTCTTTAGACTTTCTGAAGATGGCGTAAGTTATCTTGATGGAATATTCCTGATTACCAAAGGCGCGTCATGTACTAACATGAAGTATCTGTTTGAGTTCGTTTACGGTGCCGCTATTGATATGGTCACTACAGTTGGTACGGTTACTGGTGAGGCTGGCTATCTAAAGGTGAAATGTAACGCTGCTGACAGGTATATTCAGTTGTACTCAACACCGCCATAGTCGTGGTGATAGACTTGAAGCTGAACATCGCTGAGCGCGTTGCTTTGATGAATATACTGCCACCAGAGGGTAATATCGTTACCCTCAGAATTATCAGGGAACTGCAGACACAATTAGCGTTTACTGAAGAAGAACTGAAAGAATACAAAATAGTGAATCATCGGAATCCTGACGGCAGTGCTTTTATAACTTGGGACTCAGATTTCTCGGCTAAGGAAAAGGATGTTACAATAGGAGAAGCTGCTAAGGGAATTATTGTAGAACAACTTAAGGCGTTCTCAGAACGTGGCAAGCTTCGTATGGAAATGCTTTCACTTTACGAGAAGTTTGTTGAAAAAGCAAATTAGTTTCCCCTTTTTTAGTCAGTTTCCGAAATATATATAAAAGTAGGAGGTTGAGAAAGATGGTTGATAGAACGTTGTACCGTGAAAAGTTTGAACCAATACTCCAAGCTGGAGAATTCCTGCAGACATTTCCAAAGGTTAGGTACTACGTAATCAAAGCAATTTATACACTGCCTTTGCTTACAGTGAATCTTTGTGACTCAGACCACTTGAATACTAATATTACTACTACGGAGTCTGCTGAAGTTGAGATAGACGATGTTTATCTTGACGACCTTGAGCTTGCACAGTTGAGAATGGTACCGATTGAGGATTTCTACGTTTCTTGGATGGGTAAACCAAAGGCAAGACCTTATTATACTACGAAGAACAAGACTTGGCAAGTACCGGCGTTGCAGGACGATGCGAGACTGAATCCAGCAAATGAGTATCTTCATCTGAACGAGATATTCCAGTTTGAAGATACAGAGATGTGGATAAAGGTGACGAGTCACAGCGCTACTATAAGTACTACGGGAAGGTTGGCGTTCTTTGGATATAGATTCATACTTGAGGAAATAACTAAAGATAAAATACCTGCAGGTATAAGACCAACTGTAATTCCAACTGAAGGGTACCCCGGCAGTACGGAGTGATGTGAACATGGTAAAGGAAATAAGTAAATACGATGCAAGAGTTGTTGCTATGGCTGTCGATTGCGATGGTACTGTAAATATCATACGTCATCATAGTCATGGAAGTCTCGGTTATGTACCGAATGTGGAGTTCGCTAATACTACACGTAAGTTAGTTGAAGCCGTTAAAGATATGGTTGATGATAGTGTATCTGTGAAGGATAGACAGGTACAAGGTCGCAACTGTAAGCGTGGGTATTACATAAACTGGCGTTCATTGGACGACGTGTATATTATATTGACGCAGATACGACCTTACTTAATACGAAAAGGTGAAGTAGCTGATGTTGTCATGGACTTTTGCGAGATAAGATTGGAAAAATTACAGAAGGATTATCATGCTCCGTATGACGAGGAAGAACGAAAGCTTTACGAGTGCGCAAGAGAGCTTAACATGAAAGGAATTGCGGGCTATCCGGGAACTGCAGTGTAGGAGGCGGATTGTTATGTCGCTTCCTGAATATACAACAGTAAATCAGATTCCAGCGCCAAATTCTGCTGTTCCTCCGCCTTTTAGTCATGCTCGTATTTTGGCAAGACAGTCTACAGGTATTTGGAAGATTGAGTTTGTAACTTGGCGAACAGGTGAACCTGCTGTTCGAGTGTGGCTAAGTAAGACAGGTAATCAGACGATTAGTGGAATTGTTTGGGAGGTTTGGGAGGGAGATTTACCTACTGCACAGACGTTTGAAACGTCATATACGGGCTATTTTGACATCTACGCAAACGACGGTTCTAGGAAGGAATATAGCTTTCCATACAGTATTGCGGAAGAGGCACCGCCTATTCCACTATGGAAGGTAGGTGCGGTGTTACTTGCGGTTATCGGTGGCGGAGCAGGAGCTTATTATGTAACTAAGGGAGGTGGAAAAAATGGAAGATAGGCAATTACTGTTAGCAGAGGAAGAGTATGCTGGAACAAGGGAGATGCTGCGTAGAGTAGGGGTACTTGCAGTTGTTGATGCAAGTAAATCGTTTACGATAACTGCTGTTGGTGAAGTGAAGGCACGCTTGGATAAGTTGATTTGCTATTATTTCCTTGACACTACTACTGTACAATATGACGTTTTGGCGGGTGCGGTTCCAAAAATACCGCCGGGTGCGACGGTATGGCTTCTCTTGGGGTACACTAACATAGGGAACATTGCGGGTACACTTTTTGTTCGTGCTACAGACATGGACACAAATACGGTTCTTTTTGAGGTAACTGTAGGTCCGAAAAATCCGGGAGAGTACGGAGAAGGTTCTTGGAGTCCGGGCGTAATGCCTACACATGATTGGCGAATACTAGTAGAAGTCGGACACTAAATATGCGGGAGCGATGTAGTATATGTCAGTTGAAGGAGTAGTTGATGTAGCTATCGAAGTTGGTAATTCTACAGACCCGACTGACGAGTCAAAAGAGTTCACTATTATAAGCGGTGTCACGCCGCCACCGGATTATGGTAACCTTAGTGGAGTCGTTACCGGGTTCTTGGGAAAACCAGTCGGCGATGCTCTTGTTACTTTAAATAGTGAGGAAAGAAGAACTAACGCTGCAGGCGAGTACCTATTTTTGAGTGTACCGGTTGGTGATTATACGCTTACTATCGAAAAGGAGCCTTGGTACGAAAAGTACGAGACGTCTGTAACTATAGTTTCAGAGAGTGAGGTTAAAAAAGACGTTGCACTTAGTCTTAAGGCAAGTGTGAAGTATGGTATTCCACTTGCCGCTATCGCAGGTATAGGAAGTGTTGGAGGTATCGCTTATAAAATGCGGAGGAAGCAAAAGTGAGTGAAGAATTACGCAAGCTAAAGGAGAAATACGAGGAATATCTGTTAGGAGTTAAGGGAGTAACAGGCGTAGGTTTAAATGGTTCAATAATCGTTTACGTTGATAGATTAACTCCTGAGATACAGCAAGTTGTTCCTAAACAACTTGAGGGAGTACCTGTTCGCATTATAGAAAGTAAATTTAGAACGATGTCACTACGTATTATGGACGCAATTTATGCTGACAGGACTAAGCGTTTTAGACCTGCGCCCGGAGGTGTAAGTTGCGGACATCCACTTATTACTGCAGGAACTTTGACTTGTAGAGTTCTCGATAAGGTTACACGTGAAGTGGTAGGAGGACTTACTAATAATCATATAGCTGCGTTGGACTGGGGAGAAATACACGAAGGTAAAGTTGGAGATTCTGCGTTGCAACCCGGTCCGTATGACGGTGGTGTAGACCCGACAGATAAAATAGGTGAGTTGATGAAGTGGATAGCTGTGGAACTTGATAAGGATAATCTAGTTGACGCTGCTGTCTTTAGTTCAGACCTACTCAGTAAAGATGTACTTGAAGTAGGCAGTCCGTTGCATACAGTTGAACCTAGAGTAGGAATGAAGGTTCTTAAAAGTGGGCGGACGAGTGGAATCACGTATGGGACTATACTAGACGTTAATGCTACTTTAATGATTGATGGCGGCGAGGGTTGGGGAAGCTGTCTTTTCAAGAATCAGATAGTGATAAGTCCAGCGATATTAAGTCCCGGCGATTCGGGTTCATGGGTAGGCGAGGTGGATACTTTCAATACTGTTGGACTTGGGTTTGCGGGTTCAGATACTTTGAGCGTGGCGAATAGAGCTTTAACTGTCGAGGAGTTGCTTGATGTTGAGATTATACCGCCCGTGTCACCTGTAAGTCTGAGCACAGCGTTAGGATTGTGGTTAGGCGTATTCGGTATAGGAGGAATAGTATCTGCAGGAGGTGGAAAAGCATGAGTTATAGAAAAAGTTGGTCTGAAACGTTTAAAACAAGTAAATTTATAGTCAAGGACTGCCTTATAATGGGTTGCGCCGTTGAATGTCCAGACCACGCGCCATATTGCTTTAAAGCTGAAGCACCTGCGGGAACAGAAAGTGGAGGAAGAGCGTATCTATTAGACCCGTTACCCATACCTATAATTATGCCGGGTACTAAACAGAAAATACTAACCGTGTCTGTTAAAAGTATGCTTACTGCTTTTTCTGGGTGGTACGGAGCAGAATCTTCAATTAGGCTTGTCGCTGACGGAGCTATAATTTTTGAAAGACCAGTGTATCACTATGGGGACAAGTGGAGAGATAACATATTTGAGCCGCTACTGGATATAAGCACAGTAAAGAATCTTGACGTTCAACTATATCTTGCGGCACACGGATTCTGGGTTGGATGGTGTACCTTACATTGTGCTGAAGTTACTTTAAGTGCAGAATATTACAGTGATGTGCCTCCTGTAACTGCTGATGTTAAGCTTACTGTTACTAACAGTAAAACTGGAGCTTTAATTAAGGGCGCTTATGTCGCTTTGATGAGCGGTGCAAGAGTAGTAGCTAACGGTTACACTGATGGCGGTGAGGTACTTTTTGAGAATATAGATGAAGGAAGTTATACAGTAAGAGTTCTTGCGGGCGGATATTATGATTTTGAGCAATCTATTGAAGTTGTGTCTCCTTCTGTTTGGTACGAGATTAAAATAGTACCTATACCGGTAGAACCTATACCTACTTGGCTTTGGTATGTTGTAGGCGGTGTAGCGGTTCTTGGTGCTATAACGGTGATACCTTCAATAATAAAAAGGAAAGGTGAAGAGAGAGTAATAGTTGTGAGGTGAGATGATATGTTAGAAGTTGGAAAGTTGGCTGGGACAAGACTCGTGGAGATGTCAAAGGAAGTACTTACTGATAGTGTTCCCGGTAAGGCGTATCATTTGACTATAGAAACTAAAGGTATAGCAAACGAGGAAGAAGTAGCTAAGACACTTGTTTCTGAGTTATACGAAAAGTTCAAAGCACAAGTTATCTGGATAAGAATAGAGAACGACGTTATTGACCTGCAACTTATAGGAAGTCCTTTCGCATGGCTTACTTTATTGGCTTTTCTGCCGACGATACTTGCTATGCTTGGTGTAATAATGGTTCTTCTAAGCGTGTATTCAGTACTTGCAGCGATTCCGGGATGGGCTTGGGGATTACTCGCTGTCGGTGTCGTTATGATACTGTTCGGACCGAAAGTTGCCGAGACAGTAACTGCTGGATTTGGAAGAGAAAAAGGGTATAAGGTGATAAGAGCGTGAAAGAGTTACCAGAGATAAAGATAGATAAAAAGAAAATCGAGGATAATATACAAAGTTGTATTGAAAAGAAGCTAAAGGAGGCAAAGAAATGAATCTTTATGATATGCTTCCGTTTCTTGAAGGTTGGACTCTCTTGCCATTCGGAAAAACAGAGACAGTTGAAAAGGGCAAATATATAACTGTTTTCTCTAGAAATGTCAAAGGATGGTTATTTGGCTTGGATTTTTTTTCTGACGATGCTTATGCAAGTCTAAAGTTAAGTTATCTGGGAGCAGCAGGCGTTTGTACTTCACACTCTCTCTTTATTTATGGTTTGACGTTGCCTCCTCCCTCCGGGATGTATATAGAAGACTATATAAGACCGTCGACTTTGAGTACTGCCGGCGTATATTACGCAGCTCTAATAACTTCGGCTTATCCTTTTTCTGTTAAAGGATTAGTGAGACTTGAGCTTGGTCTTAAAAGCGATAGCACGCAAGAAACAGCAACTGCTGCTGTTTCTTTTTCAGCTATAGAAATAGTTGACGAGAAAGCTTTTATTAGGTCAGTGCGCAAGTTTAAGTATGGGTGGCTCGGATGGGCGTTTGAAGTACTTAGCCGTATCCCCGGTCTTAAGTATATAGGAATACCTGAAGAGATAAAGGAGGTAGTTGAGTAATGACTAAAACACGTGTAACTCAAGAGAGAATAGAAGCTTACGACAAAGCATTTGAACTGAAAAACGAAGACAAACTTTCAGTTAAGGAAATCGCTTTTGTACTTAACGTTCCTTTGGGAACGTTGTGCCACTGGTTCTATCATGGTTATCACCCTCTTGGTTCCTCTAATATTTTCGATGTAGAGCAATCGCCGGAACTTTCGTATGTCATAGGAGCTATTTTAGGCGACGGTAGTCTTTATAATAAAAACGGGAAAGGTTTAATAGACCTTGCTGTGAAAGACCGAGAATTTGCTGAGGCGTTCTCAGACGCTATTTCAAGTGTACTTCAAAAGAAAAGAAATTACAAAGTTCAAGAATATGAAAACGGAAACTATAGAGTCTCAGTTTGTTCATACCAATTATTCCGGTTTCTGAAAAAGCCTATAGAAGAGCTTGAGCCGTACGCCAAAGCTTATCCAAACGCCTTTTTGTGTGGTCTTTACGATGCTGAGGGTTCGGCAGATAGTGAAAGAATAAGGTTATCAAATACTAACCCGGAAATCATTGAGCTTGCTAAAACGTTGCTTAAGCAACTTGGATTCAAATTTAGTGTTTATTATAACCCAGAGCACTACGGAGAGTATGTTTTGGCTATATATCGCAAGGAGCAGCTCAGACGTTTTGCCGAAGAAATAGGTTTCACGATTCTCCGAAAACAAACAAAATTGGAGAGTGATTGAAACGGCAGAGGTTTTTGGTCCGATTGACTATGAGAGACTTAAGAGAGCGGTTGGAAGGGCAAATAAAGCTGAGAAGATAACTGTTGACTTAGGAACCCTACACGCAGGTTACCCAGACCCGGATTCGCTTTTAGCTTCTAACGGGCAACGTGTAACTGTACTTGATAAAGGAACAGGAGCTTTTACTTTGCTTGTTCTGTTTCAGGATGGTTCGTATATAACGCTGGATAATACTGAGCTTGCTGACGGAGATATACTTGACTGGGACTTCTATGCGCTTTATATAACTAATACAGCGCAAGCTGGTTTATCTGTAAAGTTAATAGTTGATTACAGAATAATAACTGGAGTGGAGGGATACTAAAATGCCGTTGATAAAACAACCAGTAATAGACTCAAACGTGGACGCAATTAAGGCTAAAACTGATTTAATTCCTGCTGACATTACTACGCAATTAGATACTAACATACCAGCTATTAAGACGCAAACTGATAAGATGCCTCGTATTCTTTGCAGTATGGACTTCTGGAGTCTTGCCAAGCAGATAACCATAACTACCGCCGCTGGAGACCAAGGCTTAGTAGACGTGATAGTTTCTGGTTTACCTGCCAATGTCACGATTATTGCGGTTCAGGGAATGTTCATGTGTGATTCTGTTCAGAATAGCGCGGCTGATGTCGCAAACTATCTTAAAAGCACGAAGATTCAGGTTCACAAGAAGGTCGCTGGAACTGACAGGGACGCAATAGTTCTTGAAGCTAACAAAACGTTCAGGTTTACTGATGATATGATACGTGGAGGTACAGTTTTCGTAGCCGATTGGGCGACAGCGACGGCTGCTGGTATTCTCGCTGAGGTTGCTACTAACACTACGTATGAAATGTGGTTTGACGCCGCTGAGGCTGCCGCAAATAACTTAGTATTGGACGGAGCTGCGTTCGGGTTGAGAATATGGTTTACGATTTAGGAGGGTGAGAAGTGGACTTCGTGTTTCCTAAAAAGTTTCCTACAGCTTTACTAAGAGAAGATAAAGTGAGTACTCCTTCGGCTAAGTTACGTGAAATCAATAGAAAATGGAGAGATAACGACCCGAACTTTGGTTATGAAACTGTAGGAGCTGACCTTTATACAGCTTACAACTATATACGTGGCTGTAAGGTTACCTGTGGCGGTACTGGTGTTATGCAGTCCATAACAGCCTACGTGAAACAGTACAATACTGGTACGCCAAGAATTAAGTATGCCCTTTACGACGATAATGGGACTAGCAGTCTCGGGACCGCTGGTTATCCGGGAACACTTTTGGATTACACGGTAGAGTGGACGCTTACGGCTGGTTGGGACAACTGGAAAACGCTTGCTTGTGTCGTTGGCTATACTGTCGCTGCTAAAGATTACTGGCTTATGATGTGGGCTGGCGACGCAGGTGTAAACTTTAAGCGGTTAATTATAGCAAGAGTAGGATGCGATAAGTCTTTGACTTATAACAGTTGGCCGAATCCTTTAACTCTTACTGGTGAAAAAAGTGAAGATTACAGTATATACGGTTCTTATGGCGTTGTACTACCAACGCCGGTCGGAGGTAATGTTTTACAGGCTAAACTGGCGGGGATAATCTAATGAGTGAAGTTAAACTAAGAAAGTTGGTTAATGAAAGACCAGCTATATCTGTTCCAGAGGAGGTTGAAACATAATGCCGAATTTCGGGTATACCTCAAAAGGTATTTTTGAAGAGTATAACTCAGTAAACTATATACGTGGACTTAAAGCTTTGTGTCCTGAAAGCGGTTTTGCACAGTCAATAACTGCGTATTTCAAGCAATACGGCGCTAAGACACCAAGAATAAAATGTGCTGTCTATACTATGGGTATTAATGGACTTCCAGATAGACTATTAGCAAAAAGCGAAGAATGGACGCTTCCAGCAGGGTTTGACGGGTGGCACACGTTTAACCTACTCTCTAATCCAGAGCTTCAACCGAACACGTACTACTGGTTAATATTCTGGACAAGCGATGAAGTCTATGCGTATTACGTAACTGGCGACTTAGGTTGTGATACAAGTCGTGTTTACGACGACTGGGCTGACCCGTTCGGAAACGTAGGAACACAGGGAAGGGTACACTCAATCTACTGTACTTACAGGACAGCCGCTCCAATATATCACACGTTGAGAGTAGAGTCTACACCTATTAGCGTCCCTGTAGGCATCAACGGAAGTCCCATAGGAAACACTCCTATTGAAAAAACAGTTGAAGAAGGCACTTATATAATAGATGTTCCAACGGAGGCTCAAGCATGACAGAAAAAATTTACACTTCAGGTCAAGCAACAGACGACGGGTGGATAGAGTTCATCAGCGGAAGTCCAATCAACTTTTACACAGATGGCGCAATCGATTATTTCAGAGTTTGTCGCCGTGGACCGACAGTAATGAACGGATTTATACGCTTTGTTAACGTAGATTTACCAAAGGACACGCCTATTGTTTCAGCGTATCTTGAATTAGTTGAAAGTTATGAATACACTGAAGAGGAGGCACGATTGCGAATAATTGGTCAGGCGTCACCAAATCCTACAACGTTCTCTTCAATAGAGGATTACTTAGCAAGACCAAAGACAACTAATTACGTGGACTGTCTTATTCCGCCACTTCAAACAAGGGAAGTGTGGAGAACGCCCGACATCAAAAGCATAATTCAAGAGGTTATAGGACTCCCCGACTGGCAAGCAGGAAACGCCATCGCCATATTTTTGAACGACAACGGAACCATAAATTCACGAGCACAGAGAGAACTCCTTTCTTTTGAATCAGTTGAATCAGTTTACAGACCTAAATTGGTTGTCGCTTTAGAAGCTCCAGCGCACTCGCTGACTATTAATTCAAGTCCTATAACAGCTCCAGTAATACTTAACGGACAGTCTATCGGTAACACTCCCTTAAATCTTACGCTTGTAGAAGGTTTGTACAACATCGAAGTACCTGTGGAGGTGACAGAATAATGGCAAAGTATAGATTTGACCATTGGGAAGACGGTTCAATAAACCCAACGAGAACTTTCACGGTAACTGCTAACATAACTATAAGAGCTTATTATATGACCGTTGAGCGGACAGTCACCTTTGAAAGCACACCCATCGCTGTACGAGCTACTATTGACGGACAGAGTGTTCCTAGTGGCGAGGAAATTCTTGTCGCTGACGGTACAACCATTACGATTACTGTTCCTACGGAAGTGGAGACGTGACTTTGCATAAGTTCAAGGAATGGGAAGACGGTTCTATTAACCCGTCACGTGTAATAGACCTTAAAAGTAATGTGGAAATTACGGCATATTATAAGGAGGTGGAAGAAACGGGAAAAGTAACCTTTAAAGGCTCTGTAAGCAAACAAGCTGCGGCAGGTGAACTTGTTACCATAACCGTAACAAGACCTGATACTACAACTGAAGAGATACTTGTTATGACCAACGAAGACCTCACATTCTCTGTAGAATATGAAAATATAGCAGGTGATTACTCAGCTAAAGCAAGAATTGAAGCTGACGCGTTATATCAAGCCGCAGAAAGCGCTGAAGTACCCTTCAGTATAGGAAAAGAGCCTAGAACAATAACCTTAACGGTTGTGTGATAGTATGAAATATAGATTTAAAGAATGGAAAGACGAAACAGGTGCTATAATAGGAACAACACCAGCAGTGACTATACTTATAGACAAAGACAAAACACTCACAGCGTACTATGAAGAAGTGCCTGTAGTTCAATACACGCTTAGTATACGTTCAACTACCGGTGGCACAACTAATCCTTCGCCCGGTGACTACATCTACAATGAAGGAACCGTTGTTAGAGTAACTGCGATACCTAATAGCGGCTATCAGCTTGAACACTGGTTATTTGACGGTGAGAATATCGGAAAGGCAGATGCTGTCGATGTTACTATGAACGCAAATCACACTCTTCAAGCAGTATTCACTGCAATACCGCCGCCCCCTGAATATACGCTAACTATCGCAACTACTACCGGCGGAACAACAAGCCCATCGCCCGGTTCGTATAAATACCCAGTAAACACGACAGTTAAAGTAACTGCTATTCCCGACGCAAATTACAACTTTGACCACTGGATTCTCGATGGAGTATCTTATACAACAAATCCAATAACTGTAGTGATGAACGCAAATCATACTTTAACAGCATACTTCAGTGAAATACCACCGCCGCCGCCAGAGACTTATAACCTAACAATAGTTGCCACGACAGGCGGTACTACAGAACCTATACCCGGTGTTTACGAAGCTACAGCAGGCGAAGTTATAACTGTTACTGCAATACCTAACGAAGGCTATAAATTCAAACGCTTTGAGCTTGACGGTGAAATAAAGTTGCAGAACCCAGTAAACGTGGGTATGGACGCAGACCATACTCTATTAGCTGTATTTGAAGTTACAGTACCGCCTATAAAGATGTCAACGATAGGCATAGGTATAGTTGCCGCCATTGGTGCTGGAACCGCAGGATACGCTGTAACGAGGCGAAAGAAATGAGTAAAAGAAATGAAGACGACCCTGTAACCGAGAGACTCTGTGAAGCACGCAGGCAAACCATCCAAGAACAGATAAACGGCTTAAAGAAGACAATCTACGTGACCTCAAGCGCAATAACAATCGTAATTGTCGTAGTTCAGTTCATTTTAACATTCTATAAGTGATTGATATGGAAGACGTAGAAGTTCATCAATCATACTTACCTTTTATCGGTAAGAGGAGGTGTAAAGAAAGGTGAAAACTAAAACAAAAATCCTATCAATAGCAACAATAGTACTACTAATACTACTGCTACCGATTGTCTATGCACAAGAACCTACACCTGAGCCCGTAAATAGTAACGTAGTAACGGTCATAGCATTCATCGGACTGTTCTTTGGAACTGTGATGGCTGTGTTCTTGCCGTATATACGAAAAGTGTGGCAAGGAACAGTAGACGCAAGTGACTGGAATAATAAATACTTACTAGTTGCCTTTGCTGGTATTATACTATCGTTGGTAACTACATTCCAAATCGCACCGCAATTATTAATACTTGAAGTTCCCGCTGAAAGTGCTATTCAAGGCATCTTCGGATTATTCATCGTAAATTTCGCCGTTGGCTTTGGTGAAACTGGTGTACTGAAAGAAGTCATTGAGTTTGGTAAATCGTCTACAGTTGAAACTAAGTCACCGCCATAGTAGTACAACTAGTCGAGGGAAAGCAATGGCGCGCCACTATTTTCCCCTTTCTTTAACCAAAGGTGAGGTGTAAAATATGAAGGATATAAGTGGATGGATAGGATTACTAGCAGGTCTGTTATTAGGTGCAACTATAGGCGGTCTTATCGTTTACGCAATACTCACAAGAGAGGCAAGAACCACAGTCAAGACTTTTGCCTATGACGAAGCAGGTCGTCTCATCCAAGTAATGAAACAAGAGGGCGTATAATGGAAGAGGAAGACCTAATACTCTTAGCTCAAGAACAGGAGCGCATCTTTAAACCTATACTTGAAAGTATTAAAATCGCCGCACTCCAGCAATACAAGAGAACCAATAAGTACATGCGAGTAAACGTTGACCTTAGCGTAGCGCATACTGACGAACCTCTTGGACTGGAAGGTAACAACGTAACTTATCTCTGGGTAGCAATAGAACAAGCTGACAGTGATTTTACTTACAAACTTGACAAGATAGAAAATAGTCCTCTTATAGGCGCCGTTGGTGCGTCTTTTACTCAGCATGAGTTCCACGAAATTTACGTAACAAACGAAGCTCTAACAGGAATAGCAGTACTAGTCGTGGGGTGGAGAGAATGAGTCACAGCTTTCCTTACAGACCAAAAGAGAGAATACTACAAGGAGTGAAAATAGTTGACGGTAAACCGCATATGCAAGAAGATAGTGAAGCACGATGGGTTTATGGTACACCCTATTACAAAGCCGAAAATAGTGAAATACGAATACGTTAAAGGAGGTGAAAATACATGGCTTGGAAGAGAATCTTACTTGAAGGAGACGCAGCTGTACTAAGTGACACAGCACCAGTCGACGTTGACTTCTTGGCTGCCGATAAAGGAGTTGCCACTGAGGCGTCAAGACAAGACCACAAGCACGACGTACCAGAAGCTTTAGTCGGTGACTTAGTCGCAGTTGATGGAGGTGCAGCAGCAGTCGGAACAGCTAATAAGTTCGTTAGAGCAGACCACAAACACGCACTCGGTCCGTTAGTTGCAGACTTAGACTTTGCCAAGAACAACGCTATAGGCATGGCTTTAGACGTCCAAGCGGCTGCGCCGAGTACTCCAGTCGACGGTCAAATATACTTCAACACAACTGACGACCATCCATACGTTTACGTAGCTTAAGGAGGTGAAAGATTTGGTAGATATTAAAAAAGTAGCCAAACAACTTGAGGAAGCGTACCAACTTGAAAAGAACAAAGAATGCGAAGAACTCCATAATGCAATAGCTGATGTCCTATCCGAAAAAAAGGCAACACCGCAGAATACACTCTTCGTTATAGAGATGGTTAAGTTTGAGATACTTAGAGCAACATACGAGCAACTCATGGGACACGTAATAGTACCGCCCGGTGGTGGAGTTAAAAGAGACG
>Ga0315280_10006506_pt1 | contig 16094 bp, 10 predicted proteins | sample YL17G06_40_MG_FD_203697 | JGI IMG/M metagenome (GOLD analysis project Ga0315280, IMG submission 203697) | Sediment microbial communities from Yellowstone Lake, YNP, Wyoming, USA - YL17G06_40 | ecosystem: Environmental > Aquatic > Freshwater > Lake > Sediment | place: USA: Wyoming | collected... | reverse complement strand
AAGTGCACGGGAGCCATGGTGGGCGCGCATCCCTTCGGCGGCTTCAATATGTCAGGGACTGACTCGAAATCCGGCGGCCGCGACTACCTGCTGCTCTTCACCCAGGCCAAAACCGTCAGCGAAAAGATGGGGGTGGCAGCGGCCTCTGCCTGAGGCAGGCTTGAAGATATGGCGGCCATCAACTCGGTAGACATCCGCGAAGGCTCGGTCGCAAGGACAACGCCCGAGCCCGGCGAACACGTCGGTCTCATCTTCGATATTCGGCGTTACTCGGTCCACGACGGGCCGGGAATCCGCACCACGGTTTTTTTCAAGGGCTGCCCCCTGGCCTGCTGGTGGTGTCACAACCCCGAAGGCCGGCTCCCAAGGCCCAGCCTGATGTTCACCGAGGACCGCTGCCTTTCGTGCGGCGAGTGCCTGGCCGTGTGCCCGCACGGAGCCATTGTCCGCGACGAGCGCGGCATTCACACCCAGCCGGGAGTTTGCCGCGCCTGTGGCACCTGCGTGGACGCCTGCCCAAGCGAGGCGCGGGAGTTGGCCGGCCGCTGGATGAGCGTGTCGGAGGTCATGCGCGAAATCGAGAAGGATCGTGTCTTCTATGACGAATCGGGAGGCGGCGTCACATTTTCCGGCGGCGAGCCGCTGGCCCAGCCCCGCTTCCTTGAAGCGTTGCTCGAGGCCAGCGCGGCCCGGGGCATCCACACCGTGGTAGAGACCTGCGGCTTCGCCGATCGCGACCTCCTGCTGCGCCTCAGCGAGAAGGTGGACATGTTTCTTTTCGACCTGAAGCTGTTCGACGCGGCAAGGCACCGGACCTACGTGGGCGTTTCCAACCAAACGATCCTGGCCAACCTAGAAGCGCTGGCTGGCAAGACGAAAACGATCGTCATCCGCTATCCCGTCATCCCGGGAATCAACGACCAGGCCGAAGAGATCAAGGCGACAGCCGATTTCCTTTCTGGCCTCGGCCTCACCCGGATTGATCTTCTGCCCTATCATCAAACCGGCGTCGGAAAATACCGCCGGCTGAACATGGCATATCGGCTCCCCGAACTCGAATCCCCCTCGCCCAACGACCTGCAGACCATTGCGCAGGCATTCTCGCGCACCGGCATGGCGGTGCAGGTGGGAGGCTGAAATGAACGAACGCGTTGCTCGATTGCGCCAAGAAAGCCTGGAGACGCAGCCTTGGCTTTCCATCGAACGCGCTGCGCTGCTGACGTGTTTCTACCGGAATTCCCGCGAGCTTTCGGTACCGGTCGAGCGCGCGCGCGCCTTTCAAGCGCTGCTGGAAAACAAAACGATCTATATCGGCGAAGACGATCTGATCATCGGCGAACGAGGCCCCGCTCCCAAGGGTGCTCCGACGTTTCCGGAACTGTGCTGCCACACCCTGGACGATCTGGAAATCCTGGACACCCGCGAAAAGGTCTTCTACCACGTCCCGGAGGAGGCGCACAGAATTCAGAAGGAGCAGGTCATTCCTTACTGGCGGGGCCGCTCCATGCGCGACCGCATCTTCCAAGAGATGACGCCGGAGTGGAAGGACGCTTACGCCGCGGGGATTTACACGGAGTTCATGGAACAGCGCGCGCCCGGTCACACGGTGCTGGGAGACGTTATCTACCGCCAGGGTTTGTTGGATCTGAAAGGCGAGATTGCCGCGAGCCTGGCAAAACTCGACTTCTATAACGATCCGGAGGCGCTCAGCAAGCAGGAAGAGCTGAAGGCGATGGCGATCGCCGCCGATGCGGTGATGCGATTCGCCGCGCGGCATGCTGAAATGGCCCAAGAGATGGCGGCCGTCGAAAGAAGCCCGCGACGTCGAGCCGAACTCGAAAAAATTGCCGAGGTCTGCAGCCGCGTTCCCGCGCACGCGCCACGGAATTTCTGGGAGGCCGTGCAGGCTTACTGGTTCATCCACCTGGGCGTGGTAACGGAGCTCAATACGTGGGATTCGTTCTGTCCGGGGCGGATCGACCAGCACCTGTATCCTTTCTACCGGCGAGGTCTCGAGGACGGAAGCCTCACGGAAGAAACCGCGCGCGAACTCCTTCAGTGTCTGTGGATCAAATTCAACAATCAGCCCGCGCCTCCCAAGGTGGGCGTCACGGCGGCCGAAAGCGGAACCTACACGGACTTTGCCAACATCAACCTGGGCGGTCTGCGACCGGATGGCGCGGACGGCGTCAACGAGCTCACCTACCTGATTCTGGAAGTGGTCGATGAAATGCGGCTGCTGCAGCCGTCCTCCAACCTGCAGCTCAGCAAGAAGAATCCCGAATGCTTCCTCAAGCGCGGCCTCGAGATCGTGCGCGAGGGCTGGGGCCAGCCGTCGATCTTCAACGCCGATGAGGTCGTCGAAGAACTGCTCCGGCAGGGCAAGTCGATCGAGGACGCCCGCGCCGGCGGGACCTCCGGCTGCGTCGAAACGGGAGCCTTCGGCAGAGAGGCCTACATCCTCACCGGCTATTTCAATCTCCCCAAAGTCCTGGAGATCACGCTCAACAACGGCATCGATCCCCGCACCGGCAAAAAAATCGGGATCGAGACGGGCGATCCGCGGACCTTCACAAGCTACGACGAGCTGTTCACCGCCTTCCGCCGGCAACTGCGCTACTTCATCGATGTCAAAGTCCGGGGCAGCCAGGTCATCGAGCAGTTGTACGCCCGCTACATGCCGGCGTCTTTCCTGTCCCTGCTCGTCGAAGACTGCATCGCCAAGGGGAAGGATTACAACGCGGGCGGGGCGCGGTACAACTCCACTTACATCATGCCCGTGGGGCCGGCCACCTGCGCGGACAGCCTGGCGGCAATTCGCCATCACGTCTTCGACAAGAAAGATCTGACGATGGAAGGGCTCCTTCAGGCCCTCACCGTCAATTTCGAAGGCCACGAGCGCACGCGCCTTCGTCTCTGGAACAAGACCCCCAAATACGGCAATGACCAGGACGATGCGGACGCGGTCTTCGTCAGCGTGTCGAACGCCTTGTACGATGAGATCAACGGCAGGCCGAACGCCCGGGGTGGCCAGTACCGGGTCAACTATCTCTCCACCACTTGCCACGTCTACTTCGGGTCAGTCACCGGAGCGACCCCCGACGGGAGACGGGCCTGGGAGCCGGTCTCCGAGGGGATTTCGCCGGCCCAGGGAGCGGATCGCCACGGGCCCACCAGCGTGCTAAAATCCGCCGCCAAGATGGATCACGTGCGCACCGGCGGAACTCTGCTGAATCAGAAGTTCACGCCGGCCCTGCTCGAGGGAGAGGCGGGAATCAATAATCTCGCTCACCTGGTGCGCGCGTACTTCAAGCTGGACGGGCACCACATTCAATTCAACGTGGTGACAGCGGAGACGCTGCGCGCCGCTCAGGCGAATCCGGAAAAGTACCGTGACCTAATCGTGCGCGTGGCCGGATACAGCGATTATTTCCGTGACTTGACAGTAGCGTTGCAGAACGAGATCATCGCCCGGACCGAGCAGAAGGGCTTCTGAATTCTGTGCCTCGCTCGTCAAGGCGGGTGGAGCGGGGCGGCACAGGATAACGCACACCACCACAAAGGTGTAAGGTGAGCAGGAAACCTCCGCAATTTCGCCGGAGGTTTCCCTCAGGGCTCAAGATAGATAAAGACCCGATCAAAGGCGTCTCCCGCCGGGCGGGCGCGGAACGATTCGACATGCGATTCCGGCCGCCCTGGCAACGGCGTCGAGGTGAACATGGGTGTAATGCGAAGCGTGCTCCTGGCGGGGTCCCAGAACATCTGGCTGCGCGAGCGGGCCACGCGGTTCTGGTTCGTTCGCCGCTCGGTGTCGCGATTCATGCCCGGAGAAACAGTTGAGGATGCCCTGGCAGCGGCCAGCGCGCTGCGCGCCAGCGGAATCGGAACCGTATTCACTTACCTCGGGGAGAACATCTGCGAACCCGCCGAAGCCACGCAGGTTACCGATCACTACCTGATGGTCCTCGATCGGATCCGGGAGCGGAATCTCCAGACGGAGATTTCCGTGAAGCTCACTCACCTCGGCCTGGACCTCGACTCTGAAATCTGCTATGCGAACTTGGCCAAGCTGATCGAGCACGCCGGCACGCAGAGTGTCGTCTGGATCGATATGGAAGCCAGCAACTACGTGGATGCGACGCTGGATCTGTACCGCCGCGCGCGCCGCGCCTATCCCAACGTCGGCGTCTGTTTGCAGGCCTATCTCTACCGCACCCAAAAGGATCTCGAGTCTCTGATCGCGCTGGGCGCTGCCATCCGCCTCGTCAAGGGCGCATACCGGGAGCCCCCCGACATTGCCTTCCCAGAGAAAAAAGCCATCGATGAAAACTATTTCGCGCTCGCCAAACGCCTCTTGAGTCGCGAAGCGCGGAACGCGCGCGTGCGCGCGGCGATCGGGACCCATGATCCTAGACTCATTCGGCGCATTCAAGAATGGGCGCAGTCGAACCTTCTCAGCAAGAACGGCTCCTTCGAGTTCCAGATGCTCTACGGGATCCAGCGGCACCTCCAGCACCAGTTGGCACAGGAAGGCTGGAAATCGATCGTGTTAATTGCCTACGGGGATTTCTGGTTCCCCTGGTTCATGCGGCGGCTCGCCGAACGCCCCGCGAACACGCTCCTGGTGGTGCGGAACCTCTTCTAAAGCGCCCTGGATCTCGTTCGGATGAGTCCCGCCAGGCCCGATGAGGGAAAATGCTGTAAAGTGTGGGTGCACGTTCGTGGATGGAGATCCTTTGCTGCGCCCGCTACCGAGAGCTTCACTGAGGATTACACCCACTGCGCATTGACCATCCGTCCGTCGGAGAGCTCACCGGAGATTTTGATGGCTGATCCCGCGCCTCCAGTACCAGTAGAAGCGCCCCCCCCCCAAGAAACCGGCTTCGTTCGCGGGCTGGGGCTCTACGACTCGGTGATGGCCGTCGTGGGAGCGATGATCGGCTCCGGCATCTTCATCGTTTCCGCGGACATGGCACGGCAGATGGGCAGCCCGGGCGGCCTGCTGGTGGGCTGGCTGCTCACCGGAGTCCTGACTGTCGCCGCGGCACTCTCCTACGGCGAGCTGGCTTCCATGATGCCGCGCGCCGGCGGGATGTACATCTATCTGCGCGAGGCTTTTTCGCCGCTCTGCGGCTTCTTGTACGGTTGGACGCTCTTCGCGGTGATCCAAGCCGGGACCGTGGCGGCGGTCGCCGTCGCCTTCGCGCGCTTCACGGGTGTCTTGTTTCCCCGCATCGCCGAGGACCACTACCTGATCCCGCCCATCCACATCTCGGCAGGATATGCGCTGTCCCTGTCGACGGCACAGTTGCTGGCGATCGGGAGCATCGTTCTTCTCACCTGGACGAACGCCCGCGGCCTCGAATACGGCAAGATTGTTCAGAACGTTTTTACGACCGCCAAAACCGGCGCCCTGCTGGCCTTGATTGTCCTCGGCGTGTTCGTGGGGCGGAATGTGGGCGCGTTGGCCGCCAACTTCGGCGATTTGTGGACACCGCGCGGCTACAGCCCCATTGCCGTCGGACTCGATGCCAGCACGATCTTTGGGCTGATCGTGGCGATTTGCGTCACCCAGACCGGGTCGCTTTTCGCGGCGGACTCGTGGCACGACGTCACTTTTGCTGCTGACGAAGTCAAGAATCCCCAACGCACGCTTCCGCTGGCCCTGGGCATTGGAAGCGCTGTGGTGATCATGCTCTACCTGCTCGCCAACGTCGCGTACATGATGACACTGCCGCTGGCGGGGATTCAGCAGGCGCCCTCGGACCGCGTCGCGACGGCCACGCTACAGGCCATCTTTCCGGGGACGGGAACGGCCTTGATGGCGCTTGCCATCATGGTCTCCACGTTCGGCTGCAACAACACGCTGATTCTTGCCGGGGCTCGTGCCTACTACGCGATGGCGCGCGACGGGCTGTTTTTCAAGTCCGCCGGGGTATTGAACAGAGCCCATGTTCCCGGCAGGTCGCTCCTGGCGCAGGGGATTTGGGCCTGCCTACTTGTCCTGCCGCGGACCTACAATGCGACAACGGGCAAGTACGGAAATCTTTACAGCAATCTGCTCGACTACGTGATCTCCGCCGCACTGATCTTCTACATTTTGACGATTCTGGGTCTGTTTCGCCTGCGGGTGACGCGGCCTGAGGAGCCGCGACCCTATCGCGCCTTCGGATACCCGCTCGTTCCGGCGCTGTATGTGGTGGGTGCAGCAGTGATCCTTGTGGCGCTCTTTGTTTATCGGCCGGCCACCACCTGGCCGGGGCTGGTGATTGTGCTCTGCGGCCTGCCCGTCTATCGCCTGCTGCGACCTTCGAGGGCCAAAACGTAGCGCCGGTCCCGCAAGGCGGGACCGCCATTCCGCCCTAAAGGGCGGCGCTACGTATCGACAGCATTGTCGGCAGGGTCAGGCTTTTACCTTCCAATAGGTCGCGTAGCGTTCACCCCAAAGCTTGTAGAACGGAATCAGCGACAAGTTCGCAGACTGTCCGACGGAGCGAAACGTCAACGGCTCACCCGCAACCGGCTCGACCCAGGCCGTCGGATGGTTCTTGTCGGCGGCGATGTCCGGCGCGGCAATCGGATCACCCACCAGGGTTGTGTCGTACCCGCCGTACATCGCGTCCCGCGACAAGTCCTTGGTGCCCAGGCGGCCCACCAGCACCAGCGGGCCATACATCATGGCCTGAATCGTCTCGTCGTCGGGCATGGGATGGATGTGCAGCGCCATGGGCATTGAGACTTCGACCTTGTCGCCGTTCTTCCAGGGACGCCGCAGCGTGAGGTAGCTGGACGGCTGGGCGGAGACCGATTGGGGAGCCCCGTTGATCTTCACCGTGAGGCGGTTGGTCGCCCAGTATGGGACGCGGATGTTCAGGGCCAATTCCACCGGTTTTTCGGTCGCGACAACCAGCGTGGTTCCCTCCTCCTCAGGGAAATTCGTTTCCTGCCGCAGGCGCAGCCCCTTCTCCTTCCAGTTCAGTTCGGAGGCGATGAAGAGGTTCACGAAGAGGCTCTGCGGATCGTGGAAGTAGATGCTGTCGGCGAGCTTGCCGTATTCCTCGACCCCTGTGCCCGTGCAGCACCAGAACGTATTGAGCGCCGAGTTGTAAAACTTCCAGTAGCCGGAGGCGAGTGGCACAAAATACATCATGCCGCCATCCTGGGGATTGATGGTGCCGAGGCGGTGGTTGAAGAGCGTCCGCTCGTAGTAGTCGAAGTAGTTGGGATCGGCCGTCCAGCCGTAGAGATGGCGCGTCAATTTCAGCATGTTGTAAGCGCAGCAGCACTCCATGGTCGTCTTAGTCAATTCGGCGGCGAGCTTGCCCGGGTCGGTGCGCCAGTGCTCGTCGCAACTTGTCCCGCCGTTGCAGTACATCCGCTGGCTCGTGACCTCGCGCCAGAAACAGTCCGCGATGTCATGGTCGCGCTTGGCGCCGGCCAGTTCATAACGGCGTGCCACGCCGGTGATTTTGGGAATGTTGGTGTTGGCATGGAGGCCCTTCAGCTCGTCGCGCCCGGCGGCCAGCGGGTCGAAGACCTTCTTGTGATCGAAACGATTCGCCGTGTCGAGATATTCCTGCTTGCCGGTCACGGCGTAGAGCTCCGCGAGCACATCGAGCATCCCGCCATGCTCGACCTGAAGCACGCGCTGCATGTGCTCCTCGCTGAGGGCCTTCGTCCACTGGCCGACCCACCCCGCCATCCCTTCCGCCACCTGCAGGGCCTGTTCATTTCCGCAGTGCAGGAACATATCGAGGTGTCCGGCCAAAATCTTGTGATACGTGTAGTAGGGCGCCCAGACCCTGCGGCCGTCGCGCAGGCGGTCGTAGAGCTCGGTCGGGTAAGCACTGAGGTAGCCGCTGCCCAGGGCCTTCTGGCACTTGGCGAGTTCGTCCACCATAGCGTTTCCCTTGGCCTTGAGTTCGTCGTCGCCGACGCTCGAGTACATGAGGGCAAAGGCGGTGAGCACATGGCCTCCCGTGAAGTGGCCGCGTAGCTCGCAATCCGGCTTCTCCCACCCACCGAGCGGCTGAGCCGAGGAAGGAATTCCCGCATTGACGCGGAAGGTGTGAAGCAGGCGGTCGGCCGGTAAGAAGTGGAGGTAGCTCCGGTTTGCTTCCATCGCCACTCGAAAGGGGCCACTGCCCAGGCGAACCTGCGTCAGCGGGAAGGGTTTTGCCTTCCAGGCGATCTGTTCGCGATTTGCCGCAGGCCCGGCCGGCTGGGCGTGGGCCTCGACCAGCGAAGTGGCACTGGGCAGCAGCGCCGCTCCGGTGGCTACCGCAGTCGTGGTCATAAAACGTCGCCGAGTCAAACTATGATCGTTGTTCATAAAGTCCGCCTCCTTAGAATATGATGCCGCAGCAGCCCACCCTGCAAGCCAGCCGCATTGTCCGTCCAGGCCCGGAGGGGCGAGCCGCCGCCCTGCTGAAAGCGCTTCCGCTCGTTCCTAATCCCCCTCGCACCGCTTGTCAAGCACCTTCTCAACTGGTTCCATTTCAGGTGGGATAATGAGCACATCAACCATCAATCGCGCGATCAGGCTGAGCGGGTCGCGGAGTGCGGGTGGAAGCGAAGACGGCGACGAACGACCGGCTTCGTTCGCCCGCCCACGCGGATGTCGAGCCCTGCGGAGATTTGCCAGCCCAATCCCTGGCAAACGATGGCGCTGGTAACGCCCGTGGGCTGGCTCTTTCTTCGCTGGGTTCTCCATGCCGAGGAAACAGCCGCCTTGCTGCGGCACGATCCTTAGGCGGGGGCCCGCGAGGTGACGTTTACTCTGCCGGCGCCGGGGGTGGCGGGGGCAAACGCTTCAACCTTTCCTTGACGCCCCTGAAAGCCGCGCGATCGCGCGCCAAGCCAGCGCGTGGCGGGCGCTGCTTCAGTTCATTCTTCAGCATTTCGACGCGCTCTTCCGGCAGCGGATGCCGGCGCAGGAGCAGCTTGACGATGTCGCGGTCGGCCCCGAACTCGGTCAGCCGGTTTAGAAAGGCGACCAGTCCCGACGGGTCCCATCCCGCGCGCTCGGTGTTGTAAAGCCCCAGCAGGTCCGCTTCGTTCTCCTCTTCCCGGTTGAACTTCCGGTTGACGAAGAGCAGCGCCGCACCGCCGTACTGTTCGAGCATGTCGTGGATCTGCTGGTCGCTCAAAAGACCGGCCTTCTGACCTTCATAGACCAAGCGGTCGACGAGCCAACGGCGGGCCACGTCGTTCATGCTGTGGTAGGCCGCCACGTGCCCCACCTCGTGCGCGATCACTCCCGCCAGTTCGCTCTCGGTCGCGACAAAATCCAGCAGGCCGCGGTCGACGTACACGAAGCCCCCCGGCAGCGAGAAGGCATTGACGGAGGCGTTGTCCACGAGACGAAACTGGTAATCCAATTTGGGACGGCGCGAGGCGGCCGCCACCCGCCGGCCGACTTCCTGCAGGTAGGACTCGAGCCCTGCGTCCTGAAGGATCTTGTACTTCTTTTCGACGTCCTTCGCCGCCTCCCGGCCCATAGCCATCTCTTCTTCGTCGGAGAAGGTGTTGTAAAGGGGCTTGGAAGGCTCGGGCTCCTCCGCCCGGGCCGTACGACCGCCGAGCCCGACGACCGCGAGGAGCAGAAGACCCAGTAGGAAGATGCGCGCAGACAAGTGAGCCTCCATCAGGAAACGGAAGGCCGCGGATTCTGAAGGGGCTGTGACCCTTCGGATGATGCGGCCCACATACCGAGAAACGGTTTCAGCCTAGTGCTCACTTACACATAAAAGCGTCAGAACGGGCACTGGGAAGGGCGGGGTTTCAACCCCGCCGGCAACGGTTAACCACTCACCCCCCGCCCCTCTCCCCCTTATTGAGGGGGAGAGGGTGGCCGAGGGCCGGGTGAGGGGGGCCGATTTCGGCGGGACTGAAGTCCCGCCCTTCCGCAGCTCCCTGTAACGCGAACTTGCGCAATCCAGCACTACGCCACCCGGCCGGCCTCTGCGTCCCAGGTGATCTTGGCACCGCGCCTCAGGGCGATGTTGGCAAGCCACCCTGTGCGCGCCGCTTCATTGCCGACCTCGATCGGAGCGTTGGGCGTCTTGCGGCTACGGACGCAATCCAGGAAATTCCTCACGTGGTCGAGCGTTCCGTCGTGCTCGGAGCGCACGAAGATTTCCGGCTCCGGAGCGTTTGAACCCGGCACCCACTTCGCGCCCTCGGGGTAAACCGCCAAGCGCGCGCGATCGATCTTGAGCGTCGCCTCGCTGCCGCGGAACTCGATCCCGCCGTCGTCGATGCTGCTGTTGTAGGCTCCCGTGAAGGTCACCATGAAATCCCCGGGAAACTCGAAAGCCGCAGTGACGGCATCCGGCGCTTCCCACTTGAAGATGTACGTCCGCCCGGTCGTCGTGGCCGTCAGCGGCGCAGCCTGGCCCATATACCACTGGATAACGTCGATCCAATGGGTTAAGAGGTCGGTTAAGATCCCGCCGCCGAAGTCCCAGTAGTGGCGCCAGAGCTGAAATTTGTCGGCGCTGAAAGGCTGATCCGGCGCGCTGCCCAACCATTTCTTCCAATCGAGCTGCGCGGTGTCGACCGGGGCCGGGTTGGCTGTCCACTCCAGGTAGTTCTGGTACCAGTAGGTGTGGACGTAGATGATGCGGCCGAGCTTGCCGGAATCGACGATATGCTTGCCCAGAAGGTAGTGTTCCCAGCTCCGCTGCTGGGTTCCGGTCTGCACGATGCGCTTCGATTCCTCGACGACGCGCACCATTTCGACGCCTTCTTCGATGGAGTGCATGATGGGTTTTTCGAGATAGGCGTCTTTGCCGGCCCGCACCGAGTCCACCAGCATCTGCTTGTGCCAGTGGTCGGGGCTGCCGATGAGGACGGCGTCGATGTCCGTGCGGTCGAGCACCTCGCGATAATCCAGGTAGGCTTTCGCTCCGGGCGCGGCGCGCTTCAGAGCCTCGGCGCGATGCGGCTCATAGACGTCGCAAATGGCCACAATCTCGTTCGACGGAGCCTGGTTGAAGAGCTGCATCACGTACTGCGCACGCCCGCCTGAACCGAGCACCGCAACGCGAATCCGGTCGTTCGCGCCCAGAATGCGTGAGGGCGCCAGGCCGCCCAGGACCGCGGCACCCGCCGCTCCCGCCGCAGCTTCCTTGAGAAAATCCCGACGGGACAGGTCGGATTTGTTATTCATGAAAGCATTCCTCCTGAATGAATTCCCTGCCCGGAGGCCGGGGCGCGATGCAGACTAGCTATTGCGACCATTCCGTCGGCGTCCGGTCCCAGCGATGACTCTTGAGCTGGGCATGAAGGTCCTGGGGCAGCGAGGCCGCATCGCTGACGGCGAGATTCGCCTCGACGTGCGCCGTCTTGCGCATTCCCGGAATGACCGTGCTGACCAGCGGGTTGTCGAGGATGAAGCGCAGCGCCATATCCGCCATCGTCAGGCCTTTGGGTACCAGGGGGCGCAGCGCTTCGGCGCGCTCGACGCTGGCGCGAAGGTTCTCGGGCACGAAATAGGTGTTGCGCCAGTCGCCTTCCGGCCACTTGCTGTGTTTGGTCAGCGTGCCCGTGAGCGATCCCTCGTCGAAGGGCACGCGCGCGATGATGGCCACATCCATTTCCTTGCAGGCCGGGACCAATTCCTCTTCCGGGTTCTGATCGAAGATGTTGTAGATCACCTGCACGGCGTCGATGAGCCCGCTGCGCACCGCCCGCGTGCCGTTCCAGGGCTCCCAGCGGTTGATGCTGATACCCACGGCGCGGAAGAGTCCCTGGCGGCGGAGATCGTCGACCCTCTTCACCCAGCGATGGTCCTCCTCCCAGTCGTCTTGCCAGGTGTGGAACTGGATGAGGTCCATGCTCGCGAGGCCGAGGTTCTTCAGGCTCTTGTGCACGTACTCTTCGATGTGGTCGGGCGGGAAGCAATCATCGAGCGCGTACTCGCGCCGGCTGGGCCACTGGAAATTCTTGGGCGGGATCTTCGAGGCCGTGTAAAGCCGCTTGCCGGGATTCGCGCGCACCAACTGCCCCAGGAGCTTTTCGCTGTGCCCGGCGCCGTACGCCCAGGCGGTGTCAAAGAAATTGCAGCCCAGGTCCACCGCGCGCTGTAGCGAGCGCAGGGATTCCTGGTCGTCCGAGCCCGTCCATCCCGCCAGCCCCCACATGCCGTAGCCAACTTCACTGACCTTCCAGTCCATGCGGCCGAACCGCCGATAGCGCATGATGTCTGCTCCCTGATTCTATTTGCGCCTCCGCCCGGACGACACCCCTCGAGCGGGGGCTGCTCCCCCGGCGCAGAGCGCTGGCAAGTCTAATCCGACCCTGGGGAGGACGCAATTGAGAATAACCGGCAGTTCGGGATATATTGGAGCATTAGTCTGCTTGCAGGAAGGAGCGCGTTGGACCGGAACACGCCCAGAGGTTTGAACCACCGCACGACAAGGCAGGCGCGCTGGACGCCGCTGCTGATTGTGCTCGCGGCCCTGGCCTTGCCCGCCCTGGCCAGCCTTCTCGCCCAAACCCGCACGACCTCCTCGGTCGGCATCCCCGTCCGCTTCACCGATGTCCGAAAGGAGGCGGGTATCACCTTCCAGGAGGACGGCACCGAGACCGAGGCAAAGAATTACATCGAAACCATGGGCACCGGCCTGGGCTGGATCGACTACGACCAAGACGGCTTGCTCGATCTCTACTTCGTGCAGTCGGCGGAGACCGACTGGTATAAGCCGCCGCGCCCGCTCCGCTCGGCCCTCTATCACAACAACGGCGACGGGACGTTTACCGACGTCACCGAGAAAGCCGGCGTGGGAGCGGTGGGTCTTAATGGCCAGGGCGTGGCGGTAGGTGATTACGACAACGACGGCTATCCTGACCTTTACGTGATGGGCTACGGCCGCGCCATCCTTTATCACAACAACGGCAACGGTACCTTCACCGACGTTACCGCGCAGGCGGGCGTTGCCGACGAGGGCCAGTGGTCCACCAGCGCCGGATGGTTCGATTACGACCGCGACGGTCACCTTGATCTCCTGGTGGGCAACTACATCCAGTGGACGCCCGAGACGAATCTCTGGTGCGGCGAGAAGCGGCCGGGCTACCGCGCCTACTGCCACCCCGACAACTACCGTGGCCAGAAGCTGGCCCTCTTCCACAACAATGGTGACGGCACCTTCACCGACGTGAGCGAGAAGTCCGGCGTTGCCGCCCCAGAAGTAAAAGCATTAGGCCCCACGCTGGCGGACTTGAACAACGACGGCTGGCCCGACATCTTCGTCGCCAACGACACCTGGGCGAACTCTTTGCTCCTCAACAACCACGACGGGACGTTCCGCGACATCTCCTTTATCTCCGGCGTGGCGGCCAGCGAAGATGGCAAGTACGAAGCGGGGATGGGCAGCGACGCGGCGGACGTGGACGGCGACGGCTGGCTGGACATTTATGTGACCCATCTCGACTTCGAGCTCAACCGGCTCTACCACAACAACCACGACGAAACCTTCGACGACGTGACCTACTCCTCCGGGATCGGCAACAAGGCCATGTTCCTGAGCGGCGTCAGCATGAAGTTCTTGGACTACGATAACGACGGCTGGGTGGACATCGTCCAGGCCAACGGCTCGATGCTCGACAACATCCACCTGTACCATTCGGAGGTTTCCTACCCGGAGCCGAAGCTGATGTTTCGGAATCTGGGCCAGGGGAAATTCGATAATGTGTCGGACCAGTTGGGCACCGACTTTATGCGGCCCATCGTCGGGCGAGGCCTGGCGGCCGGCGACTTCGACAACGACGGCGATCTCGACGTCGCGATCATCGTCCGCGGCGACTACCCCGAACTCCTTCGCAACGACGGCGGGAATGCCAACAACTGGCTGACCGTCAAGCTGGTGGGGACCAAGGCGGCCCGTGATGGCACGGGCGCGCTACTGAAGCTCACGGCCGAAGGGATGACCCAGTATGAACAGGCGAAAGGTGGCATGAGCTACATGTCCGCCCACGATCAGCGGATCCACTTCGGCCTGGGCCAACGCAAGAAGATCGACTCGCTTGAAATCACGTGGCTGAGCGGAACCGTCGACAAGCTCACCAACGTCCCCATCAACCAGTTCATCACCGTCAAAGAGGGCGTGGGGATCATCCCCGGCGCGTTTCCGAAAGTTCCCAGCAAGTAGCGGGGACCAGCATTCCGCATCGCCAGCTACAATGGCGAATTGGTTCTAGCGCCTGTGCATTCCCCCAGTCCGCCAGCAGGATCACGATGACAAGCGGCTGACCGGAACACTCACCGAGCCGAGCGCGCCCGACCTCACGTCGCGCACCAGCACCCGAAGCATTGCCACCCCCGGAACCAGCTCTACTCGTTCCGTCAGTATCAAGGCTCCTCTCTCGCTGGCCAGCATGTAATCGCGCCGGTCGAGCTTCAGATTGACGGTGTGAGAGACGGTTCTAAGATTCCGCTCATCGAGGGCGAATTGAACCATCATCACATCGAGTTGCCCCATCCACTTCCCTTCCCTCAGCTGCAGGGTGATGTCACGAGGGTCAATCTGCATCGTCAGCTCCAGCCCCGTCGCGATCCTTCCCGCGCGGATCGTCAGGCCCACACGGGTGGCATCGATCGGACTCCACTTGGCAGCCTCGAGCACCCCTTGCCGGCGCGTGTCGTCCGCTGGCTCCTCCGGAAGGGCGAAATAGCCGTGCCGGTGGAGGACTTTCATCCCGGGCGGTCGTACCCCCACCTTGATAGTGCGGAATCGGCCGTCCCATTGACTGTGCGTCGGGTAATAGCCAAGGATGTAGCTCTCCCGCCCGTCATCCACGGCTCTCCGAATGGCATCGCGGATGTCGTTGGTATTGTAAAAGGCGCGTCCGCCGGTTCGCTCGGCCAGGCCCATCATGGCACCGAAATCGCCCCCGCTCGAACCCAGCATGTCGGGCCGGATGCTCGCGCGGTCAGCGCCGTACTCGGCAGCGCCCACCAGGCCGCGCGCATCGATAGGGTAAATCGCCACGCCCGCGTTGCTCAGCGCCCGCGCGGTGCGCTCGATTTCCGCCCCGAAGTTGTCGGGAGACCTCACGAGCTGTTCCGGCGTCGGCACAGCCGCACGGTCAAACCAGGTGGGAAATTGGCCCGCCACCCAGATCAGGTTCTTACGGCCCGGCACTCGCTCCAGATGATTGGCGATGGCCAGCAGCGCACGAATCGTGCGCAGCGTGCGGTCGGCTCGGGCCATCTCCGCCACGCCGCGGTTCACTTCGCCCATCCAGGCATCGAACTGCGGCCATCCGGCCAGCGATTCATCAGCCTCGGGCTCCACGCGCTCGGCGGAAGTACGTTGGTTCTCCTCGGCGATGGCGCGGAGCAGAGAGGCGGCGTCGCGCGTAAGATCATGAACCACGCGCAGCCCCTGAGCCAACGCATAGACGCCCACGCAATCGCCCGGCCGCACCTGCTCAAGAAACCTGACGAGTTGCTGCCGGGCGTAAGCCCGGTCGGCAAACCGGGTGTTCAATCCGTCCAGCAGGATGGCCGTCGCGCTCGTCGGCGAGCCGGCGGTCTCCTCAAAGCGGTTCGAAAAGGTGTTGCGCGGGAGCGGCGCGGGCGGCGGACGGTGGGCGGGAGACGACTCGTGATGAAATATGGCAATGGTCTGCTCTCGTCCCTTGTCGAACAGCGCGAAATCATCCCGCGTCAAGTCGGCGACGGGCTCACCGGCCTTGTTGCGCACGACGACGCTGACCTCCACCAGGCGCGTCGTGACGCGCACGGCGGGCTCCGTTACCGGCCGCTGCTGCGCGGGGGCTTGCGCGACGACAGCTCTCGCGGCGCACAGCAGCCAAGCGCCCACCACCGCGAGCCGGGACTTTGGCTTCGTGATACCCATAGCAGCGCCTCAGCGGGGCGGCTCACCAGCGCTGGTGAACCTGTTCGCGAATCAGGCGGTCGTACACGTCGCGCACTTTCGCCATTTGCGCGTCGGTGAGTGGCGGGAGGTCGCCGGCGCGGAAGTTCTCCTCGGCCTGTGCGGGCCGCTTGGCGCCGGGGATAGCGCAGGTCACGGCGTCGAACATCAGAATCCAGCGCAACGCCAGTTCCGTCATCGTCGTGCCGG
>Ga0315280_10006505_pt1 | contig 16096 bp, 15 predicted proteins | sample YL17G06_40_MG_FD_203697 | JGI IMG/M metagenome (GOLD analysis project Ga0315280, IMG submission 203697) | Sediment microbial communities from Yellowstone Lake, YNP, Wyoming, USA - YL17G06_40 | ecosystem: Environmental > Aquatic > Freshwater > Lake > Sediment | place: USA: Wyoming | collected... | reverse complement strand
GAAGCAGCCCTCAAGAAAACCCGTCAAAACGCTGCAAGAACCCATAAGAAAGAAAAGAAAAACTCAGCCTCATAAGTCATAGCCCACTTTCGGAGATACTGCACCATGCGAAAGTACGCTGAGATCTACTTTCCAAGACCCGATGATTATAGAGATGCAAGATATTATTCGGTTAAAATAGACGTCGAGTCGCAGAGACCGCTAAACTTCGACTTAGACAATGTCGTCAAGCACGCATTAGATGCTCTCAAGCGGCCAGGCTTAATCCGGGATGATAGGCGTGCATCCAAATGAACAAATGATTGCTCGAGCTGTCAAAGCTAACTCTAGAAAGTATCTAGAACGCTTTGATGCTCACTAAAGAATTGAGAGATATTCTAGATCTCTCATAGATTCAAGACTTTTGCTCACTGAGGAAACAAAGACTTCTAATGAGTCGAGTACTTATAATAAAATGCGAGAGAAGATGGCTCAAACTATATATTGTCCAGTTAGAAATCTGCCGTGTCCCATAGAACCTAAGATTAGTCCATCTATGCCTATCTGTTTTATTGCTATCCCTTCTGAATACAAAGACACCTACAACACTGTAAAAGGGATCATCGAAGAAAACGGAGTATTTCCATACCTTGCTGTAGAAGAGGTCACTGCCGGAAGAGACATACTTTGCAAAATATGCGAGAAAATTCTCTTTTCTAGTTTTGGCGTAATAGAACTAACTGAAAAGAATCCCAACGTCATGTTCGAGTTCGGTCTCACTCTTGGTCGAGAAAAGCCTGTGTTCATTTTATACAACAAGACGCTAGCTCAGAAAACTTCCATTTCCTTGCCATCCGACATAAGTGCTCTAGAGAGAATCGAATACACTGATCAAGAAGACCTAAGGAGCAAGTTCTCAAAAGGTTTAAAGACACACCTCGAGAAGCAAGGTCTCAAGCCTGAAATAAAGACCCGACCCGAGGCAAGTCCAGAAGAAATAGGCACGTTATTAAAAGCCATAAACGATGAAGATAAAGACGTTCGAGTTCAAGGTTTGAAAGACCTTCTGTGGCTGACACATGAAAAACGTATTGCACATGACCCAAGGATATTCCGTTTGCTCGAAAGCAAATTGAAAGATCCAGAGGACACTTTCCGCGAGCAACTGCTTCTCGTGCTAGACTATATATTATGGTACGAGAAAGACAGCAATACGAAGACTCGATTTATTGAAACATTCAGACCTATTGTACTTGATATAGCGTCTCACGACTCGAACATTGAAATTCGAAGAAATGCGATAGATATATTCCGAAAGATAGGCAATCAGGACGTGCTGAATGTTCTGTTCCAAGTAGTGATGGAAAGTGACGATGATACGTATAGGCGACTGGACAACCCCATTCATTCAGCGTTACGCAGTTTAGCAGAATCCAACTACCGATCGGAAATCCAAGAAGGAATGTACCAAATGCTTAAGAAAGCATCTGCGTCAACCAAACCCAGAATAACCAAGATATTCGAAGTTTTGCGAGAAAGATAAGACGGCTGTCTAATCCAGCTTAGGATAGAACGTCATGGCTTAACTCAGAGAAGATCAACTACTTCCTAAAGAAAGAACTACAAGCCTGCTTAACCTAGTCGACTGAATGAAAACAACTAGTAACCGCTGGCATTACGCATAAGCGCGTGTACAGCATTCAATTCAAAAGCCAGTTTGAATTCTTAACAGAATCTTGGTTATCCGAGTGGCGGAAGACAGAGGCATAATAGGCTCAGACAGTCTCTGGGTTTCCGTAGAATCATGGAAAACGAGAGGGCTGCCTACTCCTTTAATGCGAACACTCAAGGGCCTATTTCGAGATTTCGACGAGATATATAACAGCAAGCTGTTTGAGACTCACAAGTCTGAGGACCTAGTGATCGGAAACGATGTCTTGCAGAATGTCATAGGTTCCCTCTACAAATACAACTTCGACCTAATTTCAGCAGTTTCCCCTGTTCAATGAAAGAAGCCGCCTCATCATTAACCTTTACCCTGAAAAGGCGACCGCCCTGAAGGGAAAACCTTATGAAAACACTTATGAAAACAACAGAGTTGGAGGCGCGTCGAAATCCGAGCGCTTTCGCCGTTTCAATGTCTTCTGCCTCAGGAAGCTTCCTTTTCATTCCTTCTATTCCACCTTCCAAGTCATGCCTCCTTCCCCTGAAGGTTGTCTTTACCTCCACCAGATACGTCTCCTCAGGCTCTCCCAACAGCCCAGGTGCGATTCTTCTCCGCTTGACAAGAACAAAGTCATACCTTCTAGGCGCATTCTTTAAAAACTCCATCTGAGCCTCGTCAAGTCCACTTATCTCATCCCATAGCAGCATCGCTCATCGGTCAACTTTATGACGTTAAGATCTCCTACGTTCCAAAAAAGGAAAAGATAGAATGGATAGCATCGTTTTCAGATCCTCGTGATTTTCTTAAGACCGTTGAACATGAACATACGGACCCTGGAGCGGAATATCTTCAATATAAAGTGAGAGCATATCCTCTTAGTGAAGAGGAAATCCTAGCACTGGAACAGATGCTAGGAAAGGAGTACTATTCGATAAACGAGTTCATTGGCGATATTGCAAAGAAGTTAAAAAAGAATTCCGGGCAAACCACATTCCAAAGATATTGGTCACGTTTGCTACACAAGTTAGAAGAGCGAGGTCTTGTAGTAATCTCGAATGAAGATACGAAGACGAGGCGTGCAGGCCTTACTCCTCTCGGAAGTGCTTTTGTGAAAAGTCGAAGACCGAACTAGATCAGGACTTGAGCATCTTCTTATCGCTCACGACTATCTCTATACCGCTGATAGGATCGTAAACGCCATCGCCACTCTCTTTCTTCCTCGCTACAATCGTAGGGATTCTCCATTCCTGAAACTTGGCCAGTTGTTGTTTCCATCATATACGCCGAAGTTTCTGTACACCGAATCGATTGCTTTGGATAATATGTAGGTCACACCTTCACCCAAAAAATAGGAGTGACACGCTATTTCGATCAGCTTGGAAAGCCAGACGTGAGGGCTTGTTCCTCTTGGAGGTATCAAGGGTTGAAGTGGAAAGGACAGACCTCGCGGTCAACCGTGAAGACCAGTATTTCCTTGCTGCTTGCCTCAGGAAGAGCCATGAGATCTCGGTAATTGCGCTTCCAGTCAACGACTAGGAACGGCTTATCTTTTCTTAGGAACTGCTTGACTAGAAGCAAGGCTAAATTAGTTTTGCCGCATCCCGTTGACCCTACGAAAAGGAGATGGCGAATCATCTCTTGCTCTCGTATGGCGAATGGATATGTCAGGTCATGATCATGAACTACTCCGACTAGGAAATCACCGTTCGCTGTGGCTGTATCTGGGTAGTTGAAAATAGGAGTCTCTCCAGTCAGCTCTGGAAGAAATCGCAGTGTGAGGTATGTATTGAGGTCGCTCTCGATCGAATCCTCTTCGTCATCCGCAAGGTCGGATAGAATCGCTGATCGAACCAACTCTTTATTGAGAAGCTGGGCGACCCTTTCTTTCCGTTCTCTAACATTATGTGTATCGATTATGCTAGGCAACTATGGGTCACCTTTCCTGAAGTGAAAACATCTACAGACTAGAAAGTTCCGGTGAGCTTACAAGAATTGAAGAAAGACCTTTCAGGAGTGAGGTTGATGAGATGGAGCCTTTCATAAAGAAGAACACTCAAGTGATAGGGGACCTCATAATTTTTGGGAGACAGGTTGGACGGGATAAGCAACTAGACTTACTAGCAGTCAATAACGATGGAGAGGTCTATGTTATTGAGTTGAAAAAAGATCCAGTAGGAACCGGTATACTGGACCAGGTTCTAGGATACAGAACAGATTTGGTAAAATCACCGGAAGCTGTGAAGAACCTTTGGAACCAATATAAAAACAAGCCTGAAGACGTGACCCCCGATTGGGATAACTTCAACCCGAAGATATTGATAGTCGCTCCCAAATTTGATAGAAGATTGTTGGAGATAGTAGACGCGCATGGCTTACCAATCGAATTTGTTGAAATAGATAGATATCTACATGGAGAATCGGCATTCATTGTGATAGACGAAATAGAGCCCAGCGAAACAAGAGTGCGACCCGTCAAAGCAAGGGAAGAGTATGACTGGAATTGGTATCTGGAGCATAGAATTGTAAGAACACAGAGTCAGCTAGAGATAGCTAAGAGCATTCACGATCAAATACTAACACTCTCAGGGAAAAATAATTGGAACATATCCCCCAAGTTCAATAAAAAGTATGTAGCATTCAAGTATGGGCGTCGCAGCCCATTTTGGTTAGGCTTTCGCCACGTCGACAAGGCCTTGATTGGTGTAAACCTAAGGGATCAAAATAACGATCCATCCACGCGATCCTCCGTGAAATGGAATTGGGATAAGAACTGGAACTATTGGTATGCTGAGATAGATGATCCGAAATTCGACATAGGACAGATCGAAAATATTCTAGTCGATGCCTACAATAATACGGTAGAGTAAACTCGGAACAAAGCAGAACCTAAAGGATATCTGCTCTAATTAAAGAAGTTATTGGGCGAATTCTACCCGACGATATAAAGCAAAAGGGAAGAGACATGGCGCAGGTTTACCTTTGCTTATATTGTGTCGAGAACTCTCTGAGATCATTCATAGAACTAGTCGCAAGGGACAAGTTGGGGGATGACTATTTCGATCAACTTACACTAAATAAGGATATAAAAGAAAAGATAGCTTCAAGAAAAACACAAGAAAGTACGAATAGGTGGTTGCGTTTAAGGGGAGATTCTGAAATATTCTACTTGAACTTTGAGGATTTGGGTACCATAATACGAAACAATTGGAACATATTCTCAAAGTATTTTCCAAATCAAAACTGGATAACTACTAAAATTGAAGACCTCGCGAAATGTAGAAATCTCGTTGCCCATAACAGCTTTGTCGGAGATCATGAAAGGGATTTGATACGAGTATACTATACCAGCATATTAAGACAATTAGATAGTATTTTAGCGAACCGAAAATAGAAATCTTCGATGAATGAATCTTTGCGATCCTCATATATTTCAGTGAGATCGATCGAGAAGAGGACTAGTCGGTACGTACTTGAAGAAGAACCTCTTTTAGCCTTAGATCTATGAGACCGTGAACTCTTTTTATGCATACTTCGAACTTGAGTATCTGTTGTTGCTAAGAATCTTGACCCCCATCCCTTGCACGGAGCTCAGCCCAAGCGAGAGAAAAGCCTACTGGGAATGGAAACAGAGAAAACGGCTCAAGGGCTTCTCCAAGCTAAATGCGTAGAAACGTAGCACACATCTTAACTTGAAACAAGGCTTATATCAACCCCGTTCCACGCCTTAAGAACGAAGGTGAGTAAGCCTGTCTGAACCATCAGCTTCCGCGGCTCCCGCTGAGAAGCCTGCTGAAGCACCCCCTGCAGAAGCCGCTAAACCTGAAGAGAAGAAGGAAGCGAAACCAGTCGAAGCAGCTAAGCCTGAGGAGAAGAAGGAAGAGGTTAAGCCAACGCCTAAGAAGAAGAGAAAGAAGAAGAAGCCTACAGGAACCAACTTAGGACTATTAGACCTTCAAACCGCTTTACATTTCCTTCAGCTAGGTTCGAATCCGCACTGAGGACACCGGACTCGGGAGCTTGCAATGCCACCTAGTTCAGCTCCACAGTTCTCACAGCGCATCAAAGCGTCTCCTCCACTTTCCTGATTAAGGCTTCAAGCTCAGGGTCCCGTGTTTCTTAGGTAGAAATTACAACTTAGGAACGATAACCTCCGGGCTACTATGTTTCTCTATTTTCTATCCACATGCTTTTTGGCATCGTTAGAGAAGAGAGCTCGAAGAATTCAGATTAAACAACTATTACGCGGATGCTCTTAGAAAAAGGAGGGGAGTTTATTATGGGTGTTTTGGTTGGTTTACCATGTTCTTGCTTCACGATCGATTGTTGCGCGGTCTATCTCCCAGTAGCCACCTGCCTTACGGCTCTCGAACACGGGCTCAGGCATACGCTTTGAGAGTCTAACTTGTCCTTTGCATTTATCGCATGAAAGCCAGATGTATGGATCATATGTGTAGTCCGCGACGCGTAAAGTTCCGTTCTCGCAGAATGGGCATTGATACTTCCGCCCGTTTACGGCTTGAATCGCCTGTTTAATCTCTTGTAGGCTTTCAGCTAACCCTTTATTGGGTAGGAGAATTTCCGTTTTCGTTTCCAGCCTGATTCACCTCCACGCCGGTCGAGCGTTTACACACGCCATCCCAGCGCATCCGAGGCTTCAACAGGCTTTCAAGTCGAGGTAACCCGCGATCCCACGTAGATCGCGCATAAAATATTTAAGGGTTATGTCGAACCCGGACAACCTTGAAAACTCTTTTTCCACTTCTAAGAATGATTTTTCGTTGCTGTAGCCATTATCCAGCCAAAGAAATCTAAGCTTTCGACGTAGCCAGTATCCAAAGATGGATTGTTGTTCCTTGTTTAAAGGGAGGCGAATGTTCATAGCGGATAAGCTACTTGATTGTCGGCGTAGCTGCTCGCTTCTCTGTTTACGGAGTTGAGGTGTGGCTGTTGAGGATTAGACTGTTTTCAACTCTGCTTTCTTGATGATTATGTTTCCTCGCTCGTCTTCGATGAAGGCTATGATATCTCCAACCTTTGCTTTGAGCTTCTTTCGAATCTCTCTTGTGAGGGTTATCCTGAATCCTGGTTGAACGCGGCTATTCGCAACTATTCTATCCATAGGGTATGTGGTTAGTGGCTGTTTGGCAAATGATGCTATGTGGTATTATGCCATAATGGTATGTTTTATATCCTCCACCAACCGATCTACAATCAAGGCGTACACCTTGCCCAAGTCTAGAAGAATAGCCTTCATAGTCCTCACACAAAACACGAATACTGAAGCCGGTATCCCCAGCCACATAATACAGCAAGAATTGGAACAAACCATTGCAGAGGACCGAAGGATAGATGAGAAATGGTCGGTCGAGAAGATAACTGTAATCGATGACCCATAAGAAAGGGTCTAAGCCGGCCGATACTATATCGGTATTGTGTTCATGGAATCGGCTATTGGAGCTACCAAACCAGCCATGCATCCAGCATACCAGAAAATCACATTGTTTCTGGTCGCGGTCGTGTGGCCATGCGTCTTGTGGCTTGATGAATTGAACTCAAACTCGATGAATGCCGGGATTCTCTTCTGGAATTTCATCGAAAGCTAGTGGAAGCTTTCCTACAACCTTTCGTAGCCTACGACACAATTGATTGTAAGTTATAGCAAGAACGAAATAGTTCCGACCGCCTCATATGCTACTTCAAAATTCTTTCTTCCGGAGAGCTTCTTCTACCCAAGCGTAGCCGCACTTCTCGCATCGAAACTTTCTCTTTATTCTTCCATACTTGGTCTTCATTCGCCTGGCTACTTGCTTCACATTCATGCTGTTGCATTTTGGGCAGATGATAGGCATCGGTGGTCTGCTAGCCTTTTTTCAGCGTCTGCTTCTATTTATGGGCGGTAGAAAACACTTTTGATTACGCGTGTAGATCATGCTTTTTGTATGTAGACTTTTCGAGATGTTTCATCAAATATGAAAGCGATCTTATCTCCTCTCTTGACCTCTAGGATCTCCACCACTCTTTCAAGGAGAGTTACCCTATAGCTACGAGGTCTCTTGCCATCTACTGGGACTACCGCTGCTACGCCAAGAATCTTTTCCAAGTCTGTTCCTCCTCGTCTATAGGTCTACGTAAACCTTTATAAGCCTATCTGATAATAGGTTTACGTAGGTCTACAGGGCGAGGCGGATGGTCGAAGAAAAGAGCATTGTTGATTCCCGCTCTCAGACAGCGGGCTTTCCTCAAAGGACAAGAGTTCAGGCCAAGCGCCCCAGACAGTCCTACGAGGTGTTCCTCCTGCGAACGTTCAGAGACGTGACGAAAGGGAGGAGGAAGATTCCGCTCTACGAACTTCAAGCCGAGTTGCTTAAGCGAGGATGGCATCCATGACAGTTCAAATCGATCTAAGAATCTCACCATCACTGCTCGCTAGGAAGCTCCTCTGCTCAGCATATGTCGCAACGCCTTTCAACAAAATGGACAGGTTCAAGTTTCAAGCGCTCCACGCGGTTACAATGATCCGGGTGATAGTACGCCACGTAAGATCTGGCTACAGGCTTATTGACATTGAACGAAGAGGTAAAGGATACCGAATCGATCTCTTGTTCCAAGAAATCTCTTCAGGAAAGAAACGGCTAGACGAAGTCAAGTCTTCGAAGAAGATTAGAGAGGTACATAGGCTGCAGGCAGCCCTCTACCCACGCGACATTGCCGTCGATGAAGTCACCATATCGAATCGCCAAGTCGATGAAGTCCTAAGTTCACAATTCATTCAAGAGGTTCAACGACGAGCAGAGATCACACGTCAGTTGTTAGCCAATAATCCTGAGTATGCCGCAACTACATACACGCCGCACCAAGATTGCTGCTATATCTGCGCCAACCCGCGTTGTCCATTCCAGCCTGCTCGAATGCCTGCGGAGGGAACCGCTGAAAATGCGAAATAGAGAGCTGGATGAGGTTCAGATACCCTCTCCTCATAACAGAAAGAGCGAGATCGAGAATGATCGATGGTTCAACAAGTTACAACTCGCTGGTCTGGCCATACTCGCAAAAGGCGGCCAGATCAAGCAGTCTTCATCGGGTTTTCTTGTCCACTCTCAATGCAGCGAGAAGTGGTACGAGGTAGTCTGGGACGGTCGGCGCTGGTCGTGCGAATGCAAATTCAATGCGAAGACTAGGCGGACATGTAAGCATATTTACGCGATCTTGTTTGCACACAAACTCAACTTAGATCTTGCAGTTGCGGAATTGGCTGTGGAATGCCCCTCCTGTGGGGCATCAGGAGGCTACGTGGTTAGACATGGCTTGTATCGGAACAAGTCAGGCCTAGTTCAGAGGCTTCTATGCAAAAGCTGCGGCTGCAGATTCACAGACCAAACATGCTTCGAGAAGATGAAGTATAACGGCAGAATCATTATGGTTGCGATGGACCTCTACTTCAAAGGCTTGTCCTATCGGAAGATATCTGCGCATCTGAAAGAGATGTATGGGGTCAATGTTACCTATGTCGCAGTTTTCAATTGGGTTAGGAAGTATTTGGGAGCAATCAGGCGCTATACAAGCAGCGTTGTACCAAAGGTTGGGCGGAAGTGGCATTGCGACGAAATGCAATATAATGTAGGGGGAAATCATGAATATGTTTGGAACTTGATGGATGCGAAGACACGTTTTTTGGTAGCCTGTAATTTGACACGGCGGCGTCGAAAGGCTGAGGCTAAGCGCATACTCGCGAAGGGCATGAAGGTCGCGAGAAGGAATACGGGCGTGATAGTTACGGACGGTTTATCTTCATACGCTACCGCCGTGAAGGAACTGCGTTTAGAAGGCGTACCTGCGCAACACATCACCCGCGCTGGACAGAACAATAGAGGGGAGCGACTTAATCAGACATTAAGAGAACGCTCGAAGACGATGCGACTCAACAGTAAGAGAACTCTGGCTAAATTCACAGCTGACTATCAAGTCTACTACAACTTCCTCCGGCCTCACTCTGGACTGAAGGGCAGAACCCCTGCCCAAGCCGCAAAGATCGCAGTGGGCCACGGATGGTTTTCTACCCTGAGGCATGCTGTGGACCGGAAAGCATCAAATAGAAGTCAAGAAGTCCAATGGGCTAGAGAAATCAGGCACAAAAGGAGTGGTCGTCCACATTTTGGTCACATGTGCGAGCAACACCGGGTATCTTCCCCCGACCGAGGCAAGTCATCACATGTTAGGCGAATTGATAGTAAGTCGATGTCTTCGTCGCCCGCACCAGCGAGAAATCTTGATATCTAGAAGTTTAGGATCCGCCTCGGCTTTCCTGCGCCGGCTAGGCAAGAAACTACGCATAGTTAATTTCAGGCCAGTCCAACGCGTAAGCTGAATTTCTCTAGCCCGTCTACGATGCGGGATATGGCGGCGAATCGGAATGTGCTCTGCTCCTTCTAGAGCGTTCCATAAAATGGTAAGAGCGGGGTTGTCCCCCAAGTTCGGTAGCAAAGAGGCTTCTGCCGGACGCGTGTTGTCAGCCGCCGGCGATTTCTTGATGTAATTGTGGTGCACCGCATACCCTTTCGCAAAATCCAGAGCCTCTTCCGGAGTTCCGTGAAAAGCTGCCCTGGCGTCAAGTCTAGCACGCGTGGCTCGTTGGCTACCTTCACAGAAGTTTGTGTGAGCCAGTCCGCCTGGTTCGTCTTTTGACTTGAACTCATGCTTTGTTTCCCCGCGAAACGCCAGGCGGCAGGCTTTTGGGTATCCACTCCAACCGTCAGTTTTCAAATTTTCTGGGCACTTGCGTGCAATCGCTTTCGCTTGCTCCAGAATCTTCCGTAGACTCCTTGCGGCTCTTGAAATAACCACACCGATCGCGAGAATAAAGTGAGTTGTTCTATCACGAACCAAAACAAGCCAGTATTTTCCAACCAGCATTTCGTCGGCGTACCAAACGTTTCCCACAATAGGGGCAAACCGCATGGTAAATGTGTACAGAAGATGCGATAACGTCTGAACCCAGTGCCAAATGGTCACGTAGCTAACGTCAATACCGCGAGTGACCACATGCTCCTCAAGGGCCCTCGTTGAAAGCCCCTCGAAGTAGAGACGAAATATGTCTGCCAGTAAGCTGAGATTGACCTCGTGTTTCCCTATGCGTACTCTCTTATCTTCACTACCCTGTACAATGTGTAACTTCGGCATTGAGTAAGATGCTTCGTTTGCTCCTGCAAATGCTTCTAGTTTGGTTTGTTTCGATTGATTAGAGCCCTTCTTTTCTTCCTGAATAGCCTCCTGCAAATTTGATCAGTAAGTTTCTCATAATCCTTTTTAAAGCGCAGAACCGAATTCTCAGGGGGTGTGTTTTTTCACGGTTCCTTGAGGTTTACCATATATATTTGACAGTCAAAAGCGGAAAAGCGCAAGATCCATCTACTCGCCAACTTTTTCACCATAAAGTTAACAAAGTTCACGTGCCAAGCCAACACAAAGCATGATCACCATGCTGTTAACACTCGAATCCACAGCCCGCGCGTGAATGGGCATCTTAACATAGCTCACGCGGCTATGTTAAGACTTCCCTCATCGCTATTGTCAATCACGAACCGTTAGCTTATGGTGGTAGGTTCACCCAAGCCGTGTTAACTTCGACGATGTTAACTTCATGTTGTTACACCCCTAAACAGGCGAAGGACTACATTAACAGCAAGGGATCGCGGTTCAGGAGGGCGATGGTGACAGGCGAGGTCGTCATCGAGCAACCATCCTTGGCACACACAGCACTTCCTCTTATTCGAGATGATCAGCCAAATTTATGGTTGAGACCTTATAAATGAAAATCATCCTAGCCGTTTTCACCTAGAAGGCGGGTTAGCATGTTCTGGCTTCACGGTCCTAGTCTCTCAGTGATCTGCTTAAGCTTCGCCGTTATGCTCTTAACCTCCTGTTCCTCTCTTAGCTTCGATTCCACCCTACTCATTATGTCCTCTTCTATCTTCCTCACATTCTGTATAGGTTGCGCCCTTTCCGAATACCTGCTCTTCTCCGCCTCTAGCATGGAGGCCCCAAGAACCTGTATCCTTTTTTGTATGCTCTCTAGGCATTCTTTTGTCTCACCTGGGATGGGCGGCTCGCATATCTGCATGCTTCGTGTGAGGTCCCTCACCCTCTGAAGCTCACTCATCTTGTCTTTGAGGTACGCCCAGATCTGCTGGGGTGTGGCGTATGCCATAAGGGAGTCGAGTTCGACCCGTTTGTCTTTGACCTGTTTCTTCTCTTCTTCGGTTAGCTGGTTGAAGTGGGGGCGTTTTTCCGGCTGTTTAGTGTAGTCTTCGGCGACGTCGTCCTTTTTTATTTTGAGGACGTCGAGCATCTGCTGGTCGAGTCCGATGCGGATGGCGTTGGGGATTTTCTTTGCCATCGCGATTCCGGAGTCGTCGTAGTCGGTGAGGGTGAAGAGGTTTGCGGTGGGCTGGGTGCCGGTTTTGGAGGCTTCTTCGAAGAGGTAGCGTATGTAGTGGGTGGCGAAGCCGCGTGAGTTGACGATGGCGACGCCGTAGTCAGTTGCGTGGGGTGCGAGCATCTCAGCGATGCCTTCTTTCTCGATGAGGAGTATGTCGCATCCTTTTTCGGCGAGGAATTTGTAGCTGTCGTATCCAATGTAACGTTGTCTGCCTCTGAAGTAGAGTTTTCCTCGTTCCGCAGCGTAGATTCCGAGCATTTCGCGGTATTTCTCATCTCCGCCGCCGAGGTCTTTGCAGAGGTTGTTGATGTTGTCGAGGAAGGTGTCTCGTTCGATGTCGGCGTAGCCGACTTCTTTCCGCATAAGGTACCAGAGGGTGTTTCGGGTAATCATCTCCTTGGAGAGGTCTTCCCCGGCTTTGAGTCTTTCGTGTCTTTGCTGGAGCCATTTCTCCAGCCACTCGGTTGCGGCGCTTTTCTTACTTCTTCTTCGTTTATATCGCTCATAGGAGGCGAGGGCTTCGTTGAGGCATTGGGCGAGGGCGGCTCCGAAGAGCCGTGGGCTGACCTTCCCCTTCGCCGTGTCGGTGTACTCGATAAGTGGGGAAATGATGTGGATAACGATGGTGACGCTGGTGTCTCTATCTATGTCGCGTTTGCGGAAGATTTCGTAGATGTTTGTTTCACCCAGATCGTCAAATGAGCCTATGGGTTCTTCAAGGCATGGGGAGTGGTTTATACCCCAGATGAGCTTTAATTCGCCACAGACTTTTTTTGCTACTCCAACTTCGATGACGTAGGGGATTTCGTAATCGCTTTCGACGATTGTGTCGGCGGCGATGGCGTAGTCGAACTTGACGAATTCCTGGGTATATTTCTTCATGTATTTCTCCATGTCGTCTTTTCCAATATGCCCGAGTTCGCTCGGTTTTGGCGCGGTTCCGTATGTTTTTAAGAGGTCGTAGAGATGGTGAATATGAGACTCATCTTCGACAAGTCTCGCCAAGTCTGTGATATTGAGAGCATTGGTAATCAGTGACGCTGTCGCGCTTTTGACTCCGTGGAAGTGTTGGAGGAATTTATTGAGGGTCTCTGGTCCTCGCGCGGCATCTGTGACGAGGGCTCTGAAGGATTCAAAGTCATACCACCTGATCGAGGTCTTGTCGACATACCGTGTGAATGATTTGAATGGGACACGGTATCGTCTACGGACATACTTTGACTGGAGTCTGAATCGAATATTCGTGTTAAACAGGAGGAACCCTTTCAACAATTCATCTAGTCTTTCCGCAAACCCGTACAGTGATATGCGACTTATCCCAAGTCCGAAGGGGTCTTTTTCGATGATGGGGAGCCGCGCGGAGACTTTGACGCCCGGTATATCAATTGTAGACCAGAGGATTTCGGGAGCCTCCACGGTGTTCTCTTTCCAGTTCACTTTTGCCTTGATCGTTGCTTCGTGCTTGTACGAGGCTATTTTGAGCCCGTAGCTAGGTTCAGGGAGGGAGAGTTGCTTCGCCAGCGCATAGGGGACTCCCAACGTTACGCGGAGGGCGTCCCCCATGACACCTCGTTTAGGGAGCCTCCAGTAGATTTTTGATCCTACGTACTCATCCATGTGGGTGAACCGTTCGGTAATATTTTCTTTGCTGAAGGGTTGTCCATCTCCCAGAATCGATAACGTTAATATGACTTGTCCTTTGATTTTGTCAGACCCCATCGAGACTGTCACCCCTGTAGGCGTGGCGTCCAAAGCGTTGTCGATTAGTTCCTTTACGAGGCATAGGTAGAGGTGTGAGCTGTCCACTACTCGAGCCCTGATCCCGTCGAGTGTGAAATAGGCCATGAGGGGGCGCCTATGCTGAAGATAAGTCAACCTTCCCCCTACCTCACATAAAAAGCAAAAATGAAAAGTTTTTCACACCTTGATGGAGTATTCATGTGGTTTTTTGCAAGCGAATACTCGGCCGCTCGACGCGAACTAGCTTTAGTTTCTGGGCTTCTCATTTGACGACCACTGATTATCGAGTTTCCTTAATAACATGGTCACAAACCTTAATAAGGCTTATCACCGAAGGTCGGCAATAACCCCGGAGACATGACAAGCAGTTGACCGAACAACTGGTCCAAGCGCTTGCGAGGAGTCCGCTGATGCTTATGACCTTGCGGTGTATCTATTTTTCCGAGTCCGCCTTAAGTGCGGGCATACTATCCACAAAACTTAGGAAATGGTTGCCCAACATCGTGCGCGTTCTCAACGCTCTTATAAACATGCAATTGCTGGAAATCGAGCGACAAGGCAGAATCAAGCTCTACAAGGTGCCATCGTCGAAACGCGCGCTTACGAAATCTCTCATAGACGAGGCAACTCGACGCGAGCTACCAGCTCAAACTTCGCCTTTAAGCGAGAGCTTCTGGGTAAACATACTCTACAGTCGCCTCAGACAACTACTCCCGCCAGATTGGGGCATTTCAGCGAACGAAAAATTACGATTGAATCGGGCTTCCGTAAGCGTCGACTTGGTGATCCGTAGAGGGGACGGATTAAGGTTTGGCATAGAATTGAACGTAGGGTCACCTGCAGAGCACCTTCACTCTATGATCGGAAAAGTCATGGGCTTCAAAATCGAGGATTTGGCTATGTTGATAGTTGTGTTACTGACATCGCATCCTGAAAATCACGCTTTTCTATATCGGATTACAAAGCGTGTAGAATCGGGTTGGACTCGTTTCGCACTTATTTTGAAAGGGATGCCCCTTGAACCTGAAACTTACGGCGAGGCTATAGCTAAGAAAATACTGCGCCTCATCCAAACCTTCAGAATATGAAACGTTTCCTTTGATGTTACATATTGTTCGGCCATCTCTCGTTGCGCAATCTCTTCGCCTAACACCTATGCTTCCACTGTCTCTATGACGGGGAATCGTACGCTTAGAGTTCTCTTCAACTAAACCCTTCTAGTTTTCTCCAATTCTTTATCTTGGGATTCTCTTTTTGTCTTGCCTCCGGTCTTTTCATACAATTCTTGGAGTTTTTCCCTCCTCGATAATGCAGCTTCTGTCGTTTCTCTCTTTAAAAAGGCTCGGAAATAACCGTACTGGTGCCCCTGGTATGTTGGATGAGGCGAAGGAGGAGGCGTGCGCGATCGTATGTCAATGCCTCCAAGGGATCGGATGAACTCAATGACACAAACATTGGGGCATCGGGGTTTTCGCGTCCTGGATGCATGGAGATCCAGTTGGCCAAGGCTTGTGTTGCATAGATTATTCTGATTGCGCGTGGTGTGCGTTCGCCTCGAATGTTCTTTCCGCATAGCATGACCTTTGCGCCGTACCTGTCGAAGTACACATCCTTTATCCTAAGGTTAAGAACCTCTATCGGCCGACCACCTGTCTCAAAGACCAGTAGAATAAAGGCTCTATTCCGTGGATGCCGCCCCCTCTTCGTTCGCAGCATCAGCAGAACATCTTCTGGTGAAAGAAGGTCTGAAGCATTTATCTTCGTCCTTATCTTCTTCCCTTCTATCCAATCGGTCTCTACTGGATTCTGGCCCCTGCGCTTCTTCCGCAACCACCTGTAGAATTTCTTCAGCGCTATCTTGTAGCCCTGTTTCGTCCAATCGCTTAGCTGCCTCTCAAACACCGTTGTTTCGTTACCCTCCTTCCTGAGGACCTGAAACCTCATGGTGTTAAGCTTGCCCACAACTGTGCGTATGTCATCCTCAGTCGCATCTACGAAGTCCTTTTGAAGCATAACGCCGAGCTTCTCCAGTCGTTGGACGTAGAAAGCCTGACGGGCTTTACTCCTACCCTCAGGTTAGCGCCATTTGTTGTTGTCGTAGTTCTCGGGGCAGACGACAAAGACCTCATCGAAGAATCACATGCCTTGGAATCCCGCCTCAGAAAAGCCAATATTGCCTTGAAATTTCTTTGGGTAGCCAAGAGACCTCTAGAAATCAATTCTAACATCATCAATGAAGAGATCGTGGAACCCCTAGTTCGGCTTTTGCGTGATTG
>Ga0315280_10006504_pt1 | contig 16098 bp, 16 predicted proteins | sample YL17G06_40_MG_FD_203697 | JGI IMG/M metagenome (GOLD analysis project Ga0315280, IMG submission 203697) | Sediment microbial communities from Yellowstone Lake, YNP, Wyoming, USA - YL17G06_40 | ecosystem: Environmental > Aquatic > Freshwater > Lake > Sediment | place: USA: Wyoming | collected... | reverse complement strand
GACACTGGCAAATCCCACTATACTCTTCACCATAGACCGCGACGACCTCCAAGAACAACTCCGCAACGAATACAACGCCCTAGACACCGCACCCAAACCCGAACTGGCATACTCCATCAATGAACTCAAAAGAATCCTCATCCACGACGAAGGCAAAGGCAAACGAGGCATCTTCATCGCGCTGATCCAGAAGTGGCGACCCGAAGAATTCCATCAACTCCAAAAAGAACTGCAAACCCTCAGCCAAACACAGCAAACAATCCTCAACAGGAAAAACGTCGTAATCTTTGTTGACGAAGGCCACCGCACCCAGTACGGTGCCCTAGCCGCTCAGATGAAACTAATCCTCAAAAATGCCTCAACATTCGCCTTCACCGGCACACCCATCGCCAAGCCACACCGAAGCACCTACGACGAATTCTCCTATCCACCCGAAGAACCGTATCTGGACAAGTACTTCATAGACGACTCCATCAAAGACAACTTCACCGTACCCATCGCCTACCAACCACGACTCGAAAAAGACACCCATCTACCCATCGACATGCTCGACACCTTCTTCAAAATCGAACTTGAAGAACTCCCCGAAGAAATCCGCGAACCAGTAGAACAAAAAACCAAACAGAAGCTATCCAAGATCAGGCTCTTTCTGGAAAACCCCACGCGCATAGCCAAAGTATCCCAAGACATAGCCAAAGACTTCACCGAAAACCTAGACGGCAAATTCAAAGCCCTCGTCGTAGCCGCCAGCCGAAAAGCCTGCGTCCTCTACAAACGCGAACTCGACAAACACCTACCACCAGAATACAGCGAAATCGTCATGACATTCACCCAAACCGACAAACCACCAATCCCCGAATACTATGAGGAACTGACCGCCAGATACAAAGACAAAGAAATCCAAGACATCCGCAAACAAATAGTCGAAAAATACAAAGAAGAAACCCTTCCCAAAATCCTCATAGTCACCGACATGCTCCTCACAGGCTTCGACGCCCCAATCCTCCAAACCATGTACCTCGACAAACCACTCAAAGAACACAGACTACTCCAAGCCATAGCCCGCACAAACCGACCCTACAAAGACCTCAAACACGCGGGCCTAATCCTCGACTACGTAGGCATACTCAAGAACCTCACACGTGCCTTCGAAAACTACGCCCAAGAAGACATCAAAAACATCCTCATCCACACAGACCAACTCGGCCAAGAATTCACCGCTCTCCTCAACGAAACCCTCCAACTATTCCAAGACCTGCCGAAAGACCAGTACGACAGACAAATCATGATCAAAGCCATCGAAATAATCACCCTAAACGAACAAAACACCAAAACCTTCCAACAAAACTACCGCAAACTCAGAAAACTCTACCAATACCTAGGAACAGACCCAACGAAAATCGAAAGATACCACGACTACGAGTGGCTCACAGGCATCCACATCGCCTACCAGAAAACCGTCAGCCCACCAGAACCAACAGAACAAAAACACATCGAAACCTACTTCAACAAAACACTCAAACTCATCCACCAAACAACCCAACTTGAAAACCTCCAAAAAGCCATGGAAACCATCGCATTCGACGAAGACTACCTCAAAAACCTCCAGGAGAAACTCAAAACAAAGGAAGAGAAAGCCGCCAACATCGTCTTCACCCTCAACCGCTTCACACTAGTCGAGAAACAAAACGATCCCATCTACGAAACACTAGCCGAACACGTGGATAAACTTCTTAAACTCTGGAAGCAAAGAACCAAAAACTACGAACAAATATACACAGAAGGCATCAAAATCGTGCAAGAAAGAAACCAACTTGAAAGCCGTAGAAAACAACTAAACTTCGACCCGCTCCAGTACTCACTCCTGCTGACCTTAGAAAAGCAGTTCGGAACAAACCCCGCCCTAATCGAAGACATCCACCGACTCACAGAGCAGCTCCAACCGCTAACATTCAAAGACTGGCAAACCCAACCCACCGCCCGCAAAAACGTCGAACGCACCATACGCACCCACACCCGCAAATACGTCAAGCAGCATGGCCTCACCCGCAGCCAACTAGACGAACTCTACGAAAAAATAATGAAGAACGTGAAAACCTATGCACGATAGAAACAACCCGCTCATTACAATCTACCGCAACATCCAATACCCACGCCTCGAATACAAAACAGGCACCCTCCGACTAATACTCCCCAAAAACCATCAAAACCCACAAACACTCCTCGACAAACACGCCAAATGGATCCAACACAAACAACAACAAATCCAAAACGCACTCCAACAAGCCAAACACACAAAACTAAACCAAACCCGCACACTCCCACAACTAAAAAACCTCATAAACCAAACCATCCAAACCCACCAAACCGAACTAAACGTCAAAATCAACTGCGTCTTCTATCGTGCCATGCGCACAAAATGGGCAAGCCTCAGTCGTAAGCGCAACGTCACCATCAACACTCTCACGCGATATCTGCCCGACAACCTCATCCAATACATCGTCTACCACGAACTCATCCACGCCAAACACGGCAAAAAACACAACCAACAATTTTGGAACACCATACGCCACAAATACCCAAACCACCAAACCCAAGAACAAAACCTGCTAGCCCACTGGTTCCTAATCCAACAAACCACGGCAGACACGAAACCGAACCCCTCAAACCTCCCAGAAACAAGCAGCGCAACAAAACCGACCTAGACATCTTCTGGCTTGAAACCAATTCACAGCCACAGATAAATCTTCAACGAGACACAACCAGAGTCGCGTGCATTTAAAACGAGCACAGCCTCGTTTCCAGTCTTCTGTTTTTCCACAAACGAGCCTTCTCACCTATAAGAGACTCCTATTAGACCAATATGACAGGAGAAAAATCAAGTCGCTAGAGAAATGTTTCGTAAATGTTAAATACAACTGAAACTCATAATCTAATCTTTGCGCACCGAGCAGGTACGCTACAAACATCAAACCGAAGGATGTAAAATATGGAAACGCGAGAAAAACATGACAAAGAGATTTATCTGGCCCTTAAAACTAACCAACTAAAAATGATGGAAATCTCCGGAATCGACATCAAAAGACTACAGGCACAGCAGGCAGAGACCGCTGCGAAGATGGCGGAGATTGCGGCAAAGATTCGTGAGGGCTTCCAGGAGACAGCGTCGCATGTTGCAGAACTCCACCGCAACACCGTGATCTCTCACTACAAGCTTCAGATGCATCCGCTGCCTCTCTACATATGCTACGACCCACTGGAGAAGGCCTTGGACTGCGACAAGAGCAGCGAAGTGTCGCCAGCAAACGATCCATCCGACGCGAAGGCAGACGCCACTTGTGACGTAGCTGAAAACATTTGCCGACCCTACCTTGAACTCCACGGCATGGGCCCCGGTGTGCCAGTGTCGGGTACAGTCACCTGTGGGCTGGTCTTCAGCCCCACCCAGAAAGTGGACAGAGCGGGCAGCTACAAGATCAGTGCACTTACCCAAACCAGCGGATACCAGCTTATGCAGATATGGGGCTGTAGTTGCGGAGGTAGCACCCCACCCACAGCGGGTCACCTGAAAATAACTGCAAGACTGTGCGCGAAGCAACTGTTCGACGAATCATGGAGCCCAGAATACGTGCTGCTGGACACGACCGCTGGAGGCCCACCGTCAGCCGTCAATCTCAACGGCTACATCACCCACTACACTTCGTTGCGCAAAGACTTAGAGGTCGACATCAAAGTCGAATTCAAGATCGACGCAAGCATCAACGGCTGCGGCCAAATCTACGTAGACCTTCAAACAAGCAACTTCTTCTACGTCAAAGTGCCAGCCGTGACCTTCTGCCGAAGGAGATACATCTGGAGAGGACCATTTGAATTAGCGCAGCAGCCCCTAATACGACCTCCAAGACATCTTTGACAGCCCACACCATCACCAGCCACAGACCATACAATCCAGAGCAGTCTCAGAAGCGGAAGCCCAGCCGCTCACCTTCCCAGAAAAAACCATGAAAAACTAAGCTGAATCGTGGTGCTCCGGTCGGGATTTGAACATCAATTTGCCAGCAAAAGCGCGCGCTAAAATACTTCGAGCGCGCGGTGCAGATTCACGATTCATAAAGTATAATGGCTTGTTCCAATCAACCAAACTGCAATTGAAGGTAATCACGCTCTAACGCGAATCTCCTAAACTCAATGATTTAGTAAGGATTGGAATTGTCGAGGCGTCGTACTAATCCGGGATACCTTTCCGATGACGAAGTAGCTCGAGATAGAAGAAGAACTGCAGAAATGGTGCGGGGTTTTTTGAATAGCAGTCAGGTCAAGCGGGACGATTGCCTAAATCGCTTGTGTGATTCCTGTGGTGTCTTGATTCAAAGTCGAAGTCACCACTGCAGTGAGTGCGATATTTGCCTCTGCCAAGCCTGTGGTCAGAAGATCGCTCTTGTGCAAAAGAGAGTGCCTCCAGATTGTCCGATGTGCGGTAAAAGATTCGAGTGAGCCATGCCTGGTAGCGCACACACACCTAATCGTCCCATCCGGCCCTAGCCTGATATGTGGTTCGTTTGCTGCGTCTATGATATACTCTTTGCCGTCTTTCAAAACTCGGCTTGCATTGGTCGTCTGAGCCACAAGCGGCATGCCAGGTCTTCGGCATGCAGTCGCAAGATTGGACTCTGAAATATTATTATCTAGAACGAAAGCGGTAGCGCGCGCACGTTTCAAGGTGCTTTCTGCAAGTCCAGAGGCTTTGAGCTTAATCAACTCATTGACAACTTTGCCATCAGCACTGGGTCGCAATCTAGTCTCAGAGGATGGTGCTCCGGCCGGGATTTGGACCCGGGTCTCCGACTCGAAAGGCCGGAATACTTAACCGAGCTATACTACCGGAGCAAAAGCCAAACCCGGCAACAGTGCAGTTGTGCCTACATTCGAATAAACCTTATCCTCGAAAAGCCGTCTTCAAACACTCTTCCAGTGGCGCCAGAATCGTGTCTGCTTTGTTAAGCGTGGGCGCATAATGAGCCGTTTTCGCCGAGTTCGTCATGATCGTCTTGATGCCCAGAGTCTCAGTCCACGACACCACGGTGCACACGTCAGTCAAAACATGAAAACCGCTCCTCTCTATTCTCTTAACCTCAGGCATCATCCTCTTCTTCACGTGACGCGACGTGCAGACCCAGCACTCCATTTGGGGCTTCATCTTCCTGCCGTCAGCCAATTCCGCAATGCGCCTGATCTCATTCATCGAACAATGCGGACACCCGAAGAACACCAGATCTGGCTTCTGTGTGGATGTTGTGGTCAAGCTTTCGATCGTGCGAGCCACGTCTTGGGGTCCCACGTTGATTTTCTGTGCATCCTTCAGTCTGGCGGCTTTCGCGTCTGTGTGGAACATGTTGGTCATGCCTGCCGCAGCCAGAGCCGCACCCAACTGCTTCAAACCGCTCTCAGATGCACCACGCAAACCCCGAATCAACGGAACGCCATCCCCAAGAACCTTCCCCAAATGAATCCCCAACGCGCCGAATTCGGTCTCGTTGCGCAGGGGCTTCTCAACATTCACCAGTACGTTTGGCAGTCTGTTCTCGGCTTTGTGCATTCCGTGGTCTGGCGTCTTGCCGATGATTGCCGCCGCAAGCGCACTCGGTCCGCCTTCTCTGTTCGTGCGCGCGTCTAGAACCGAATTGGCATACACCACGGCAGAGGATTCAGCCCACGCCAAATGCGAACCACGCTTCGGCGTATTCAGATAGTAAGGCGTACAAGTCATAGACGGTGCAACGTTCATTCTTTCAAACTGCTTCAGGATTTCCATCTGCTTCCTTCGAATGCGGGCAGGCAGTTTCTTTGCCAGATAGTCGAGGTCAAAGCTTTGCGGGTTAATGGTCGTCTCCACTCTGGCTTTTCCGCCCGCGTCGGCCAGCGCCTTCAGAAAGTCCACGGGTGCATCGCCCAACGTCTTGTACGAGACCCCGGAAACATGCGCTGACTCAATCGGAATAAGTTTCTCAGCGCCGAAAAGCTCGCCCAGCCGCACGAGAATCCGCATACACGTCTGGCCAGCCCAACCGCTTTCACCATCGTAAACGCGTTCTTCGTCCTTTGTCAGGTGCAATCGGTCACGCCTCCCTTGCGCTGGTTACCTTAGCGAGGCCTTTGCAGGCGTCAACCTCAACCATGTCGCCAGTCTTGATTTTGGCTATGTCTACTTTGTCAATCATAGGTATGTTGGCGATTATGGCGCCCACTACGACTACGGGGTCGGCTGTCCGGTTTACGATGGCCTTCGGCGCCAGCTTCCTCTTGGCCAGAGAATAGAGAACGTAGCTACCCACGGTTGAGCCGTGCCCATGCGGAAAACACAGAACCTTGCCTTTGACGCATTGTCCGCAGAGGTCGTGGGTTTTGTCTATGATTTTGCCGTCTGCGGGGTCCACGCCGCCCAGGAAGCTTATCGACTTCGCAGAAACCAACGCTCTGGCCCTGCAGTGGCCCTCAACGATTCCGCGACCCTTCAGCACTGTTTCCTTCATCTTACCACGGCTCTAGTACGATATTCTTGCCGTGGACGGGACGTCACCCAGAATCTTGGCTGCTGCGCTGCCGACTTTCTCACGGTTCCCTTCATCCGTGTAGACCCGCAGTATGTTGATGAAGCCTTGGAGTGTTTCGATGATTTTTGAGATTTCGCTTATTCGCTGTGGGATTTTCTCGTTTTCTGTCTTGTAGAAGACTGGAATCTCAGTGGCTTCCATGAGGGCTGAATGGTGGTACGGAACAGAAGGCACCGTGGGCACGTCAATCACCACCGCCTCCGTTTCAACCTTCGCCAGCCCCGCAATGTCAACCTGCAACTGCCTCCGATGCGTCTCACGACCAAAGACATTGGAAACCATGGCGTCCTTCTCGTAGAACGTTCTCTCGTAAGCGCACTTCAACATCTTGCGTCTTTCAAGATTTCTGATGATGCCGCTGGATTTGCTGCAGTTTTTCAGCATGGTCCAGACGGTGTAGTCGTCCATGGCCAAGTATTCTTCTGGCGTCTTGAAGTTTGTGAGACCAAGCTCTTGGTTGGCTTTCTCCATGGCCGTGGCCAACATTATCTGGGCGGCCCTGCCCACACGGTGAAAGTAGATGCTCTTGAATGACTCGATGCGAGCGATTATCAGCGACTCCAAGGCGGAAAGCGCCCCTAAGTCCACGGCCAGATTCTCGCCCAACACGTCCAGAGCGTGAATCAAACGAAAGATATCAATAAAGCCGTATTCTGCGCCCGTGTGGTACGTGTCGCGCACGATGAAATCCAGCTTGTCCACGTCGACCGCGCTACTGATCACCTGATCCAAAAAGGCCTTCCCCGGCCTGTGAAGAGTGCCCACGGCAAGCTTCCCGATCTCCTCCGGGTCATATCCCGCCTTGCCTATCCTGTCCTTCAGCTCGCCAGTGGAGACTATCCAACGCGTGAGGTCCTCATGCGTCTTATGAAGCTCCCTGTCGAGCAGGTGTTCGAAAACGTGCGAGAAAGGCCCGTGACCCACGTCGTGCAAGAGGCCCGCTATTTTGACCATTTCCGCCTCCTCCTCGCTTGTGCATTGCGAGATGTTCGGGTTTTCCATGACTCTGCCTGCAAGGTACATGACGCCCACGGAGTGCTCGAACCGCGTGTGGTTCGCGCCCGGATATACGTACTCCGACCCTGCCAGCTGGCGGAGCCTGCGAAGCCTCTGCACCGCAAAACAGTCTACTATCTCTTTTTCCTGCTCGGTGATGTACACGTAGCCGTGAACGGGATCCTTTATTTCGCCCCAGTATCTCTTGGGCATCAGCGCGCTCTCCGTCTTGAGACAATTATTAATGCATGTTCACATTTATAATGCCTCAGTCACGAGGGCAGAAAGGGAACGGAATGAAGGAGAAAGGCCTTTTCGTCTGCATCGAAGGCTTAGATGGCTGCGGCAAAACCACTCAAACGAAGCTTCTCGTCAGGAACTTGAAGAGAAAAGGTTACGACGTGCTGGCTACGGCAGAGCCAAGCCGAGGGAAGATTGGTCAGTTTATCAAGAAGCACCTGCTCCACGGCGGCAAACGAAGCTCCAGCATCGTTGAAGCCCTGCTTTTTGCGGCTGACCGCATCGAACACGTAGAAAGCGAGGTTCTCCCAGCGTTGGAAAAGGGAAGACACGTGGTTTCGGATCGTTACGTCTATTCTTCACTAGCGTATCAAGGTGCCACAGGCCTCGACCTAGAATGGATCAGAAGACTAAACAAACACGCAGCAAACCCTGACCTTGCTCTATTCATCGACGTCGCACCCACCACCGTCATCAAGAGGCTCAAAGCCAAACGATCAGTCATGGAAAACCTGAAAACGCAACAGAGAGTGCGAGAAGTCTACATAAAGTTCGCGGACAGTGGCGATCTTCTGAGAATAGACGGCAACAGGCCTGAAAAGGAAATTGCAGACGAGATTCTGGAAGTGGTTCTCAAGTTTCTGGAGAATCCGTCACTAAGAAGCCTCAACCGCCTTTAGAATCTTCCTTGAGAACATGCCGTTGACTTTCCCGCAGAGAAAGCCGGCCAGCTCGTCAGGCGCCACATGCATCGACCCCTTTTCATGGAAAACCCGCAACTCCACAAAATCCTTATCGAAAACAAACCGGAGCATGTAGTAGTCGAATTTCAGCGGCGTGGCCCTCTCGCCCAGCATTTTGTGGTATCGTATGACGCTCAGAAAATCCATAACGTAGAAAGGCTTGTCTTCAATGCTCTTCAGCACTCTTCTCCTCTCGTCGTCGTCTACATAGTTGAAGGTTTGGCCTTCAGCTATCCCCAGCTCGAAGATGACTCTGCACCCAGACATTGAAGGGACTCCAAAGTCTTCTAGGCGAAGATTCTCGGTGTTCAGTTTGCAGAAGGCTTCAATCATGGCCTTCTGGAGCCTTTTGTATGAGACGGAGGACACGAAATAGGCTATCTTTTGCACGTTTTCGGGAAAGCTTTGATAGTTCCCAAGCATGTTCTGCGCTGGCCTAGGTCTTTTTGGCTTTTCTGAGTTTCTCAAGGCTGTCCAGCAACGCGGACAGGGTCGTGTTTATTTTGAGCAGTTCGTCGACGTTTGTTTCGTTCTGCATTTTGGTTTGTATTTCTTGGATTTTGGCCAGCAATGTGTTTTCAAGACTGTTCAGTGCTGCGGCGTTTTGCAGTTTTGAGGCGTCTTCGCCTTCTTTGACCACGACGACTTTTTTCTGGCATTTTTCGCACCAGAGGTCGCTGTTTTTGAGTTTGAGCAGCGGCGAGTGGCATGCTGGGCAGGCTAGGTCGGTGAGTGTTGAGCCTTGCCGCAGTAGGTCGGCCATTCTTCTGACGTCTTGATCTTCGGTTTGTTTTCGCGACAAGTTTTAAAGCCTCGAAGTAAATAGGTATGAGGCTATATAATTCGGTTATTGCGTGGATTGTTTGGGGTGGCTGGTTTGGTTAGGAAGAAGAAGATGGAAGAGTATGAGGAGCGCATCAAGCAGGCGCTGGCCGTGCTGGGATTGGTTTCAGAGGACAACACTACGCCCAGAAACATCAGGCGAACCGCAAAAGACTCCATGGATGCACTGCAGAGTCCAGAGTTCACGCCAGCCGTGAGAGCCTCAAACGCCGTATCCCTAATGGACGAAATCCTCCAAGACCCGAACATGCCACCGTATACCCGCGTGAAACTGTGGAACGTGATGAGCCTCCTCGAAGCCATAAAAGACTAGCCTCATTTTTCATGTCCGAAAGAGGTCAGGCTTATGAAGATCAACCACTACACCGACATTGAAGCGAAAGACGCTGGCGAAGGCACATCCAAGCTTACAATCAGATGGCTTATTGCCAAGGAGACAGGGGCAGAACGCTTCGCCATGCGACTATTTGAGATGCAGCCAAACGGTCACAGTCCTCTTCATAACCATCCATGGGAGCATGAAATATTCGTATTGGAAGGCGAGGGCGTCGCGTCTGACGGAACCAAAGAAAGGAAAGTGAAGGCGGGCGACGCGATTTTCATTCCACCCAACGAGAAACACCAGCTGAAGAACAACAGCAAGAAAACACTAAAGTTTCTGTGCCTCATTCCCTACATCGAGAAATGAACAGCCACACAACGTCAACTACCGATTGTAGTGGCTTGCTCGCTAGAGATATATGCCAGTGGTGACATCTAGTTTTGGGTTCTAGGAGACCAGCCCATTGAAATATGACGTAATCATCGTCGGCGCGGGCCCCGCAGGAATATTCTCGGCACTGGAACTTACGGAGAAAAACAGCCTGAAAATCCTCATGCTGGATCGAGGACATGACATTAATGATCGCAAGTGTCCTTCGAGCCGGGGCTTCGAATGCGTCCACTGTGATCCATGCCAGGTTCTTTCGGGCTGGGGTGGCGCGGGAGCCTTCAGCGACGGAAAACTGACCCTGTCCACAGAAGTGGGCGGGTGGCTCAACGAATACGTCACAGCCAAGGAACTTGTTGAGCTCGTTAGCTATGCTGACGGCATCTACCTCAAATACGGAGCAACCGAGCATGTCTATGGCGTTGAAGACGAACGAATAGATGAAATCGAACGCAAAGCCTCGCTGGCAGGCCTTAAACTCATCAGGCAGAAAATCCGGCACATGGGCACGGAAAGATGCGCGGAAACTCTTAAGAAGATGCGGCATGAACTCGCTGACAAGGTGGATTTCAGACCGAGAAACGACGTCAAAGGACTCATCGTGAAGAATGGGACGGTTGAAGGCGTCGAAACGGTAAGTGGCGAAAAATTTCTGGGCAAGTACGTTATTGCCGCGCCAGGTCGAAGTGGCGCGGAGTGGCTTCAGTCAGAAGCTCAGGCGTTGGGTCTGAAAACCCTGAACAACCCGGTTGACATCGGCGTGAGGGTCGAGCTTCTGGCACCCGTCATGGAAGAGCTGACCAAGATTCTCTACGAGCCAAAGTTCATCTACTATTCAAGGTCGTTTGATGATCAGGTGCGGACGTTCTGCGTGGCGCCCTACGGTGAGGTCATCACCGAATCCTACGATGGTGTGCTAACGGTGAATGGCCAGAGCTATGCGGAGAGGAAAACTGAAAACACCAACTTTGCTATTCTGGTAAGTACGTCTTTTACTGAGCCGTTCAAGGAGCCGATTGCTTACGGCAAGTATGTGGCGAGGCTTTCGAACTTGCTCAGCGGTGGAGTGATCATTCAGCGTCTGGGCGACTTGGAGTCAGGCCACAGGTCAACTCATGAGCGGATCGACCGAAGCGTCGTCATACCCACGTTGAAGAACGCCACGCCGGGCGACTTGAGCTTCGTGTTGCCTTACCGCTACTTGGCAGGCATACGGGAAATGCTTGAGGCCTTGGACCAGATTTGTCCGGGCATTCATTCCAGAGACACGTTGCTCTATGGGGTGGAAGTGAAGTTTTACTCTTCGAGGTTGCAGCTTTCCAACAGTCTGGAGACGAAAATCCACAACCTGTTCACTATCGGCGATGGCGCTGGCGTGACTAGAGGTCTGGTTCAGGCATCGGCGTCAGGCGTAATAGTGGCCAGAGAGATATTGAAGAGAGAGAAACAAAAGGCGTAACATGAATGGCCATAGTTGATGAGATCAGATGCCCGCACTGCGGCGCTCCAGTGCCCTTCAAGGCTGGAGAAATCCTAGCCACATGCAAATATTGTGGCTACACTGCCGTTATAGAAACAGGTCAAACCTTTACCTTTGAACACTCTATGCTCCTCAACGAATTCGATGAATCACAGGTCATGACACCGATTCAGGATTGGATGCGTGGCGGTTTCTTGAAGCCTTCGGATCTAGCTAAGAAGTCGAAGATTGTTGAGAAAAGCCTGATTTATCTGCCCTTCTGGGTGGTTTCCGCTGACGTTACGAGCACTTACAAGGGCATCTTCGAACGGATTGCACCTGCGGTCGTGAAAGAGGGCAAAATCGAGAAAGCGTACAACTGGCTGGTTCTGGCACGGAAGGCCACGGTTTTTCCCACAAGAGAGTACGATGTGCCACTGGAAGGCAAGATTCCATATGACTTCAGGAAGATCGAGGCTTTCGCGAAGTTACTGAACAGCGAGGTTGACAAGACTGAGGCAGTGGAACTTGCTAGGCAGCAGATTGAAGAGAACCACCGTTTTCTGATCCAGCAAGATGTTGACAGAATTGTCGAGATGAAGAGCGAGATAGACGTGAAGCAGGTGGTCTACCTTCACGCGCCAGTATGGTTCGTGAAGTACGAGTACAAGGGCAAGGAATATCAGCTACTGGTGGACGGAGCCACGGGCACAGCCATAAAAGGCGACATACCATCCGCAGGATTCGGCTTACTTTAAACAAACTTTAAAAGAAACCCTTCTTTTATCACAATTGAACATAAAACGGAGAAATAGTTTTTGACCGAGAAAAAGGACTATTATGGAACCGCAAAGAAGCAGATGCGACTTTCAGAACGAATCCTAGCTGAGCTTCCTGGATTCAGAGGCTACAAGGAGAAAGAGCTTCGCAGAGAATCCGACAAACTCCTTCGAAACCACCTGTACCGCAAACTTGAAACAGCCAGGAAAGACGCTAAAGACGTTTTCCAGAAGCTTTCTGATCGTCGTTCACTTGACGTTCTCAGCGACATGGACAGGCTCGTGGCACGGTTCGACCGCGTGGCAGAGAAAGTCAACCACGCTTCCTATGGGTATTCAGGCTTCTTCGATGTCATCAAGGTTAAGGAGGAAGCGCTTGACAGGATGATTGACTTTGACAACAAGATGGTTGATGAAGCGGCCAAAGTGGTGGACGAAGCATCAGCGTTCAAGACAGAGGTTATGAAACAGAAATACGACAAGGCAAAAGAACGCGTCCAGAGTCTATCCGACACGTTAGGCGCGTTTGAGGAAGAATTTGACAGCAGACAAGAGGTTATCTTGGGAGTGAGTTGAAATGCCACAGATCATTGAATGGAAGAGCCCTGGCGCAGAGGACATACTGTGGCGCTATCCTGACGAGGAGATCATCTGGGGCGCCCAGCTAATCGTGCACGAATACGAGGTAGCAGTGTTCTTCAGAGACGGCAAGGCCTACGATGTTTTCAACGCGGGCAGGCATCAGTTGACCACGTTGAATCTGCCGTTGCTGACTGGCATATTGTCGCGGTTGGTCGGGTTCAAGGAGAAGCCCTTCAAGGCCACGGTCATATTCATTTCAACCAAGGTGTTCGTTGGCAAGTACGGCACACAGGGTCAGACCACCGAGCTTGCGCCGCTCAAAGTCCACGGCTCATTCTGGTTCAAAGTGGAAACCCCGCAACTGTTCGTGAACGAAGTCGTCGGCGGCCAAAACGCCTACTCCACCGAATACGTCAACAACTACCTACGAGGATTCCTAAACGAGAAAATCATCGACGAAATCTCACACTACGACCTGCTGACAGTGTTCACAAGACTGGATGAGACATCGGTGCTTGTCAAGAACGCTATCCTTGACTACTTCAAACGCGTGGGCTTGGAACTGACGGACCTTCGCTTCGAAGGCATAGACACTACTCCAGAATATCGTGAGCGCTTGTTCTGGTTGAGGACCGGCAAGACCTCGTCTGAAGAGGTGCTGCGCATGGAAACTGTTAAGAAAGCAGCGGAGGAGCTGGGCAAATCGTCGGGAGGTGCAGGATTCGGCACGGGTATGGTGCTTATCCCGCAGATCATGACGCCCACGGGTCCAGCGCAGGCGCCGGCAGCGGCTCTAGTCATTTGTCCGAAATGCGGTGCGAAAATTCCAGCTACGTCCAAGTTCTGTCCAGAATGTGGAACCTCGATAACGCCCCCGACCAGCGGAACGATCACTTGTCCGAAATGCGGCAAAACGATTCCTGCCATGTCCAAGTTCTGTCCTGACTGCGGCGAAAAAATCTAGCAAGGATGTGGGTTTGGAAATGGCCAGTTCAGTAAATAGAAGCTTGCTTTCGGTAGGCTTCTTGCTGATAATCATCGTGATCTCGGTTCTGCTGGGCTCGATGAACGTCGTCGCTTGGACGCTGGTGCCTCCATTGATGATTGCGCTGTGCGGCTGCTGGCTATTCGTGCTTGCAGCGTTGCAGTCTGCGAATCCTCAGAAGTACGGACGAGGCGCAATGAGCTTGATGGGCTGGGGTGTGCTGTTCATCGCCGTGGGCGGCGCGTTGTACGTGGCAGGCTTTGGCCTAGTCTACTCGTTCGCTATAGTATTGCTCGCACTGGCGGCTCTAGCCATATTTGCTGCTTTCCGAAGAAAGTAGCCCCACATTTTCTCTAAACATTTTTCTATCTATTCTCACACTTGCTAGTTGAGGTCAGATCTAAGAATGAGCGAGGAGATGATCGGCCACGGTACGTGGTATGACAAGATGGCCGCGAAAATCGTGACCCGAGAGCGGAAGCTGGGCAGAAACCTTGACTTGATAAGAACCGAGATGGGCGTTGCGGCTTCTGGGCTTCCACACGTGGGCAACCTAAGCGACGCGGCCAGATCATTCGCAGTCACTCTGGCATTGCGCGAGCAGGGCTACAAATCCGAAATGGTGGCCTTCGCTGACGACAAGGACGGTTTGCGGAAAGTTCCCGCTGGGATGCCTGAAACACTGGCTGAGCATCTGGGCAAGCCAGTAACGAGCATTCCAGACACTTTCGGATGCCACGGAAGCTACGGAGAGCACATGACGCTCCTGCTCAGGGACGCCATGGACAAGTGCGGCATCGACTACAAGTTCATGTCCGCCACTGAAGTATACAGAAGCGGCCAATTCAACAAGGAAATCGAAACAGTTCTCTCCAACGCAAAGAAGATCGGCGAGATCATGAAGGAAGAGGTCGGGCAGGACAAGTTTCTGGAGGCCCTGCCCTACTTTGCGGTATGCGAGAAATGCGGCCGAATCTACACCACGAAAGCCTACGATTTTCTCCAGAAAGAGGGCAAGATACTCTATTCGTGCGAGGGCATGGAAGTCAAGGGCAGGTGGCTCGAAGGCTGCGGCCACAAAGGCGAACGAAGCATCAAAGAAGGCGAAGGCAAACTGGCCTGGAAAGGCGAATTCGCCGTCCGCTGGAAAGCCCTCGACATCCGCTTCGAAGCCTTCGGCAAAGAAGTCGCCGACTCCGTACGAGTGAACGACCGCATATGCCGCGAAATCCTCCAATGGGAGCCACCATCCCACGCGAAATACGAGCTGTTCTTGGACAAGAGCGGAAAACGCATGTCCAAATCCGCTGGAATCGTGTTCACGCCACAAACATGGTTCAAATACGGTTCTCCACAGTCGCTCATGCTGCTGTTGCTGAAACGGTTCGTAGGCACCCGCGCTCTAGACGTGACTGACGTGCCCTTCTACATGAACGAGCTGGGCGAACTGGAAGACGTTTACTTCGGAAAAAAGCAAGCCAAAAACGAAAAGGAGCTGCTCAAACTCAAAGGCCTATACGAGTATTGCTGGGCCACTAAACCGCCCGCCAAGCCGGACATGCACGTGCCCTACAACCTCATGGCATACATCGTGAAAATGGCACCCAAAGGCAACGAAGAACAGTACATAACCGAAACGCTCCGCAGATACGGTTACTTGCAGAAGGATCAAGCGCTTGACGAGGGGCTGAGAAAACGAATAGAATATGCCTCCAACTGGACCAAAGACTTCGAAGAAATCAAAGAAACAACCGTGGCCCTCAGCGAGGCTGAGAGAAACGCCATCAAGGAATTGCTTTCAGTGTTGAAGACGGAAGACGACGCAGACAAAGTGCAGAACGCAGTTTTCGAAGTGGCCAAGAAGCAAAATCTTCAACCGGCTGCTTTCTTCAAAATGCTCTACTTGATCCTCGTGGGCGCTCCGCAAGGACCCAGACTCGGCCCATACATACTAGCAATGGGCAAACAAAACGTCACAAACGCCCTGCAAAGAGCACTGAAGCAAAACACGACACAAGACTGATTTCAGATCCTTTGTTGCCTCAAGTTTGTTTCTGCCCTTGAATTTCCCGTGGCTTAGGCTGAACCGGAATGCTGGCCTGCTTTTCGATTTTTCTGGTTTTCCATCATCTTGCTTGTCATTTCAGCATA
>Ga0315280_10006503_pt1 | contig 16098 bp, 17 predicted proteins | sample YL17G06_40_MG_FD_203697 | JGI IMG/M metagenome (GOLD analysis project Ga0315280, IMG submission 203697) | Sediment microbial communities from Yellowstone Lake, YNP, Wyoming, USA - YL17G06_40 | ecosystem: Environmental > Aquatic > Freshwater > Lake > Sediment | place: USA: Wyoming | collected... | reverse complement strand
TTCCGCCAGTACTATATTTTCCGAATATATCCGTATCAGCATTTGCATCCATATTGTTATGAAAAGAGATATAACCTTCGAAAGACTTAGCCACCTTTTCTATTATTGGATGTTCCCAGGCACAATGAGGGCAACTTTTAGAACCAAAGAAATAAATAATTGGCTTTTCGTTTTCTTTGCAAACCTCATTTTTACTTATTGAGAAATCACCAATAGTCTGAACTACTGGCGTTGTTTCTAAATCAATACCTTCAATAAATAAAAGTTTTCCATCTTTGGTTACATATGAATCATATTCTTTCTCCCCGATTTTAAAGTGAATTTTATAAACACCATTTTCCTCTGCCGCATTCGTTAAAATAGCAGTCAGGCCCTCCTGTAACATATTCTGATTGATATAATTTATTGCTTTTTGGGCCGCTTCCTGGGAAGATAACAAAGTCTCTTTAGGAATTTTAGTTTTATTTATATAAAAATATGTTCCGGCAATTGAAACTCCAGCAAAAAAAACAGCAATAAATATTAATTTGAATAAATCTTTTATCATAGAATAAGAATATCAAAAAATTTCATTTTTTGCAAAATTCATTTAACTCCTTGAGTAATTTCTCTGCATTGATATCGTACATTTGACAAACCTGACCAATTTTTAAATTTTCCATTTCCATTTTGGCAAAAGGACAAGTTAAACAAGGCAAATTATATTTCGCCAAAATTTTAACTAGCTCTGGTTTTTCTAAAATTTCAGCAAGAGTCGTATTTTCAGTGATTTCCTTTTCCATTTTTATCCTGCTAGCCAACCACCATCAATTACTACTGTTGAGCCAGTCATATAGGATGAAGCGTCCGAAGCCAAAAACAAAACTAAATTGGAAACTTCTTCTGGCTTTCCAATTCGGTGAAGAGGAATTCTGGCTAAAGTTGCCTCCATCGCTTTTGGGTCGGCTTTTGAGGCTTCGATCATTGGGGTCTCAATTGATCCGGGAGAAATGGCATTAACTCGAATGTTAAAGGGAGCTAATTCTAAGGCTAAGGTTTCAGTCATCGCTACTATTCCTCCTTTTGAAGCACAGTAATGGACAAGGGCTGGAAAACCAACCCCAACCTGACCCATGGCAATTGAGGCAATGTTAATTATCACCCCGGACTTTCTCTTTACCATCTCTTTGGCACAGGCCTGAGCGCAGAGAAAATAGCCCTTGAGATTAATATCCAAAGTCCTATCCCACTCTTCCTCGGTTAATTCTAAAAAGGGTTTAAACTGGCAAATTCCCGCATTATTAACCAAAATATCTACCCTACCCCATTTCTCTATTGTCTTTTTCACCATCTCATCGACTTCTTTCTTTTTTGTCACATCGCATTTAACAGCCATTGCTTCGCCTTTTGCATTTTTTATCTCATCCGCTACTTTCTGGCAATCTTCCAAAGAAATATCTGAAATCACCACTTTTGCGTCGGCCTTAGACAAAGTCAAAGCATGAGACCTCCCCATACCTCTTCTGGCTCCGGTAATAATGGCAACTTTATTTTTAAAATCGAACATAAAAATTTTGAATTTAAAGGTTAGCTTGCGACCTTTTTACCGAAGCCGTTGTACGAATTTACGGGAAGCCATTTACGAATTTACGAATCTGGGCTTCCCGCTACGAATAATTTTACGAATTTTCGGCTTCGGATACGAATCAATATTTATTATATTCGTAATTCGTATATTCGTAAAGATTCGTAATTCGTAGGGTTTAACCAAACATTAAAAATTCGGGTTTAAATATTAACAATATTCCTAAAACAAAAATCAAAATTCCAGCCACCAAAGTTGAATATTTGTTATATTTGTCCGAAAAACCAAAGCGGCTTAGGGTGAAAAAAGCGAAGCCAAAAACTAAAAGGTCATCAAGCATATACAAAAGATTATAGAAAAATAAATAAAGATAATAATGGATTTTACCAACGTTTTGAAGGGTTAAAATTCTGGTATACATTACTGGAAAACCAGCTGAACAAAAAAATTCAATTAAATTTACTCCGAAGGCTAAAGAAATTACTCCCAAAATTGTCGCCGGAACGGTCGATGGCTTTAAAATATTTTTCATTTTATCCATTATTTTCTCTTGGGATTTCGAATGGTCTACAACTTTACAAACTCCTGGCTTCCATGTCAAAAACTCCCTTATTCGCCAAATTCCAAAAGAAATTCCAAAAATTCCTATCAAAATCCTGGTTAAAAAAACATATCTCATTGCCAAAAAGATATTTAGCCAAGCAGTCATAAACAAAAAGTACAGAAGCCCTTCGGCAAAAATAAATGTTCCGCCAACCAAAGCTATTTTTTTTCTAGACCTCAGTGGCAAAAGAAGAGAAATTAAGACAAATAAAATCCACATTGCGCAGGGATTAAACCCGTCGAGGGTCCCGAAAATCAAAGTCAAGACTGGTAAAGACAATTTTGAAATATCAATTTCACCGAAAAACGGAATTTTAATTTTTTGTGGAATTTGTGGCCCCTGGCCAAAACATTCTTTTATGCAACTTTCGATTTGGGTTCCAACTTGTTCATCAAAACCAATAAAGTACTTAGTGGGAGTAAAGGTTACTGGAACAAATCCTCTTTCCTGCCCTGGCACTTTATATTTTTCATAAAAATCATTTAAAGTTTTTTGATTCTCCGGATGAAAGAACGTTTCATATTCCTCGATTTCAAGCTCTGGATATTTTATTTTCAATCCTTTTAAAAATTCTCTCTCTTCTGCACAATGAGGACAAATTGCGCTGTAAAAGAAATAAATCTCAATTTTTTCGGACTGAGCAAAAATAAAATTAAACTCCCAAAATAGTAAAACTAAAATAAGAGTTGCCAAAAACCACTTTTTTCTCATATCTTTTTTATTTTAATTGATAATTCCTTAAAAGCAAAGAGTTTCCCACCACCGATATATCAGATAGAATCATAGCTAAAGCAGCAATCTCCGGCCGTAATAAAAATCCCAACCAGTGGTAAAAAAGACCAGCGGCAATAGGGATGGCTAAAATATTGTAAATGAAGGCGAAAAAGAGATTTTGTCTTATTTTAGAAAAAGTTTTTCTAGAAAGTTCAATTGCTTTCACTACATCTTTTATATCATCTTTAACCAAAATAATTCCACCTGTTTCTTTAGCCACATCAGTTCCAGCACCCATGGCAATGCCAATATCAGCAGCGGCTAACATTGGTGCATCATTTATACCATCCCCTACCGCACCTACTACTTTCCCTCTTTTTTGGAGTCTTCTAATTTCTTTTTCTTTATCTTGAGGGAGAACCTCGGCTAAAATTTTCTCGATCCCAAGCTTTTTTCCAATAGCCTGAGCTGTTTTTTTATTATCCCCGGTAATCATCCAAATTTCTAATCCCATTTTCTTTAATTTTTCAATCGCTTCCTTTGAATATTCTTTTAAAGTATCAGCAACTGCGATCGCTCCTTTTACTTCGCCATTAACCGAAACCAACATTACTGTTTTACCTTCTTCCTCCAACTCTTTCCTCAAATCACTTACCCGAGCGCCGCGAAGGGTGGAGATGAACGGACGTTCATCGACTTCAATTAATCTTCGATTTCCTAAAAAAACCTCTTTTCTATTTATTTTTCCCCTAATACCTTTTCCGGGAATTGCCTCAAAATCTTGAACATTTAGTAGATTTATTTTTCTTTTTTTAGCTTCTCTGACAATTGCTATATCTAAGGGGTGGGTAGTATTTAGAGCCAAACTGGCTGCTAACTGTAAGATATCGCCAATTATGTCAGTCACTTCTGGCTGACCCTTAGTTAAGGTTCCGGTTTTATCGAAAACGAGGGCACTCAATTGTCGAGCTTTCTCTAAATATTGTCCTCCTTTAATTAAAATTCCTTTTTCTGCTCCTTTGCTAGTTCCTGCCATAATGGCAGTTGGGGTGGCAATTCCCAAAGCGCAAGGACAGGCGATAACTAAAACTGATGCCAAAGCAGTCAAAGCAAATAAAAAGGTGCTTCCTTGCCAAAAATACCAAATAATAAAAGCTAAAAGAGCAATTACTATCACAATCGGTACAAACCAAGCCAACACCTTATCTGTTATCCTTTGAATTGGTGCTTTTGAGGTTTGAGCCTCTTCAACTAATTTAATAATCTGGGCTAAGGTTGTTTCTTTTCCTACTTTGGTTGCCCGAAATTTAAAGGTACCAATCTTGTTAATAGTTGCTCCAAAAACCTCGTCACCTACTTTTTTATCCACCGGAAGAGATTCGCCAGTAATCATTGATTCATCAATAATTGATTTTCCTTCGACAATAATTCCATCTACTGGTATTTTTTCTCCCGGCCTGACAGTAACAATATCTCTTTTTTTAATTTCTGCCGGCGAAACTTCTAGTTCTTCGCCATCTCTCACAATTTTTGCTTTTTTTGGTTCCAATTCCATTAACTTTTTAATTACTTTTCCTACTTTTCCACGAGAAATTTTTTCCAAAAGCATACCCAAAGTAATAGTGGTCAAAACTGTAGTCGAAGCTTCGTAAAATACTGGTCCTGAAATAAAGAAAGTGGTAGCCACTGAATAAAAATAGGCGGCCGAGGTGCTCAATCCCACTAAAACATTCATATCAGTTATTTTTTGTTTTAAGGCAAAATAGGCTCCTCGATAAAAAGGCCAACCTAATATTATTTGGACAGGGGTAGCTAAAGCGAAGAGTAAAAAATTAAATTTTGGCTCATAAAAGAAAGTAGTAATAACCCAAACTGGCAAAGTTAAGGAAACCCCAAACCAAAACCTCTGCCAACCCCTTTTAATCTCATCCTTCATTTCTCCTTCTTTTTCTAAGGTTTTGTAACCTGCCTTCTTTATTATTTTTTTAATTTTTTCCTCCTCAATCTCTTGGGGATTATATTCAATAATTGCTCTCCCTAAAGAAAAACTAACACTAGCCGAAATAATCCCTTTCTCTTTCAAAAAGGCCTTTTCAATGGCCCTGGCACAACTTTCGCAATGCATTCCTTTAATTTGGAAAGTAATTTTTTTCATTTTAAGTAATTATTCCCCCGCCCAAAACTTCCTCGCCTTTACCCGCCTTCGCTAAAGCTTCGGTGGGCAAGTAGAAAACCACTGATTGGCCGGGGGTGATGGCTCGCTGGGGTCTTTTAAATACGAGGTGATAGGTGTTAGGTTTTAGGTGATGGGTTAGAGTTGCCGATGCTGGTTGGTGACGATAACGAATTTTGGCTTTTATTTTCAATGGCAACCTTGGTTTTTTATCAGAAATCCAGTTAATATTTTTGCAAATCAATTCTCTTTTATATAAATCCTTTTCATCTTTAGTAACAATTAAAAGATTTTTCTTTAAATCTTTATCCAAAATATAATAAGGCTTGCCCGCCGAAGCCTTGGCGAAGGCGGGACCGCCAGCCAATCCCAGCCCTTTTCTTTGCCCAATGGTGTAAAGCCATAGGCCTTCATGCTCTCCCACTATCTTTCCGTCTTTTGTGACAATCTTGCCGGGTCTTTTTTTCAAATGTCCCTTTAAAAAATCGTTAATTGTTGTTTTGATAAAGCAAATTTCTACCGATTTTTTGATACCTAAAACCGGCAATTTAAATTTTTTTGCCAAATTTTCAACTTCTTTTCGAGTGTAATTCCCAATCGGAAACATAATCCTTTTCAATTGCTCTTGATTTAGCATCCACAAAAAATAACTCTGGTCCTTATTTTTATCCTTTGCCCTTATTAATTTTCGGATTTCGGATTTCGGATTTCGGATTTCCCGCCGAAGGCGGGCGTAGTGGCCAGTAGCAACGAAATCGGCATCTAAAGATAAAGCCTTTTCTAATAAAAACCCGAATTTTATTTCTTTATTACAAACAACACAGGGATTAGGAGTCAGGCCAATTTTGTATTCTTTAAAAAACCAATCAACAATTCTTTTTTTAAATTTGGTTCTTAAATCTAAAACTAAAAATGGAATCTTTAAAATCTCAGCTATTTTTCTAGCTCTTTTTTCACCTTCTTTAAAACGAGGTAAATCCGCTAATTTCATAAAAACTCCAACAACATCGAAGTTAGCTCTTTTTAAAAGAGCTGCTGAAACCGAAGAATCTATTCCACCAGACATAGCCACTACTATTTTTTTCATATTTTTAAAAAACCACTGACGATTAAATCTATGGCTTCTTTCTCACCTAATCCTCTCATTTTTAAATAAGTTAGTTCCTCTTCAGAAATTTTTCCGATCGAAGCTTCGTGGGTAATTTGAGCTTCCTTATTTTGACAAACCAATTGGGGAATCAAAGAAATTTTGGCGGTTTTGTCGACCAACAATCCCTGACAATCCAAATGTCCTTTTCCTGGAGCCGCAGCAAAAATCTGACTAATTGCCTCAATCTGGCTCTTTTTTCTTCCAACTAATCTCAATCTGACAACTGTCTGAGAATTTTTGCCTTCTAAAAAAACAGTATCTTTTACCTTTGTTTTGGAATTTAAAGAATTAATAACAAAATTTAAATTTGAGGAGGTATTTTTCCCACTATGAATTGTGGTCTTGAATTCCAAATTTTCTGGAGGAAATAGGTTTTGATAATTGTAAATTAAACGAGAATTTTTTTCTAAAGCAAATTCATAATCCGGACTAACAAAATCTTTCTCGCCCCATTTATGAATATGATTATATTCTAAAAAAACTCCCTCTTTGAGAATAAGTTTTCCCTTAGCTAAATGTTTTCCACAGAGATTATTTTTTTCGGCATTACAAAATACATTTGCTTTGGCCCTTATCCCTTTTTCAATAACTAATAAATTGCTTAAATTTTGGTAAATTTTAGGGGAAGCAATAGTAATACAAGTGGCTAAAGGAAAATCTGGCTGCCTTTTGACCCAAATGAAATATCCCTCTTTTGGCTTTTCTTCAAAAAATTTTCTCGTCCAACCAAACTTCTGCCAAGCTTTAGTACTGGATAAAACCACTATTCCTTTTAAGGCAAAAATGCTTTTTACTTTATGGTCAATCTGCCAAAAATTTACATTTTTTACATTTTTCATAACCATATTTTTTGATAGTTCTCAAAACTTTTTTATAATCTTTTGCTTTGCAAATAATTTTTCCTTCCACCATTACCCAAGTCCAATCAGGTTTTAAATAATTTAAAATTTGACCACCGTGTGTAATTAAGAGAATAGAAACGTTTTTCTCAATCAATTCTCTTTTTATTATTCTTGCCACTTTTTCCAATCTTTTTATATCTAAACCTGAATCAATTTCATCAAAAATCACAAATTTTGGATTTAAACTTAAAACCTGTAAAAGTTCTGAAATTTTTTTCTCACCACCTGAGAAATCTAAATTTACCTCCCTTTCTAAAAGAGATTTTGCTTCATCAATTTTAATTTTTCTTTGAGAAACTTTCTCAATCAATTGAGAAAGTTTTACTCCTTTTATTTTTGGTGGAGATTGCCAAGCCAAGGCCATTCCCAATTTCGCTCTTTTTTCAGAAGGAAATTTAGTAATTTCTTTTTCTTTAAAAAGAATCTTCCCGCTGGTTATTTTATATTTTGGATTACCTAAAATTACTTGAGCTAAAGTACTTTTCCCAGAAGCATTGGGACCCAAAAGAGCCTCAATTTCTCCCTTTTTTATTTGGAGGTTTACTCCTTTTAATATTTCCTTACCATTACCTTCAACTTTTAATTTGTCAACTTTTAATAAAATTTCTCTCATTTTCTTGCCCCGTAGGAAGCCGGAGGCTTTCCTTTGGGGTTAATTAAATCTGCTAAAGTCATTGAATCTAAAGTCGACTCTAAAGAATCTTGAATTTTTTTCCAAAAATTTTTGGTTAAACATTTTTTTTCCCTGGGACAAACGGATTTTTCCACTTTAGCTAAGCACTTAACCAAAACCATCTCCCCTTCTAATGTTCTCATTATTTCAGCTAATTTAATTTTTTGAGGTGGTCGAGCCAGAGAATATCCTCCCTGAACGCCCTTTTTTGATTTAACCATGCCTGCTTTTTCTAATTTTGAAATTATTTTCTCTAAATAATCAAAAGAAATGTCCTCTTTTTTTGCAATTTCTCTAAGAGGAAAAACTTTATCTTTTTTAAAAACTTTCGCCAAATAGACCATTGCCCTAAGTCCATATTGTGATTTAGTAGAAATACGCATATTAAAAACCGACAATATTCGTCGGCTTTTAGTTTATCAAAAAGCAAAACTATCTGTCAAGTAAAACCTCACTTTACAAATAATCTGCAAAGACAATAACCATCTTTTTCAATTTCTTCTCGATGGTAAGCACAAGGACAAATGATTTTTTTGTCGTCTTCGGGATTCCCAGTAATCCTCCGGCAGGGGCAATATCTTGCCCCAAATTTTTTTTCTCTCTCTAATAAACTTTTAACTATTCCTTCGACAACCTTTCTGTCAGGGTTCAAAGAAAATCTATTTTTCTTTGCGTATTCTTGGTATTCTCGAATTATTTTTTCAATATCTTCCATAAATTATTTAAGATTATTTTCCAACCATTCCTTAATCCAAGATTCTGGTTTAGTTTCGATAAATCCGCTAACCGGCTTTCCTTCTTTAAAAAGAATTACGGTTGGAGCAACGTTGATGCCGTATGTTTGAGCAGTAATGGGCGATGTATCAATATTAACTTTTGCTAAAATTATTTTTTCTTCGTATTCGTTAGCCAATTTTTCCAAAATTGGCGAAATTAAAAAACAAGGGGGACAGCCAAACATCCAAAAATCAACCAAAACTGGCTTTTGGGCGTTTTGAATCTCCTTTTCAAAATTTTCGTCTGTCAATTTTAAAATCATTTTTCTTCGCTTTTTTCAATTGCCCCATAAGGGCAAATATTTTCACCTCCACATTTTTCTGCTTTCTCTTGATCTATCACCCTGGATTTTCCATCTTCGCCTAATTCAAATCCTCCAGGACAAGTAGCAACGCAAACTCCGCAACCGATACATTTTTCTTTATTAACCTGATATTTTGTCGCCATAATTTTAATCTCCAACCATTTTAACTTTTGTTATCTTTGTCATTTCTGAGCTTAGTGCTCTTAAATGACCTTTATTTAATTTATGGATATCATTTTCACCACAGGCACCGGCAATCATTTTTATTTCTTCAGTACAATTTTTGATAAAGTTAGCCACATTCTGGGAAGCAGTTTCAATATTTAATTTTTTCCTCAATTCGGGGTCCTGGGTTGAAATTCCAAAAGGACATTTCCCTAAATAACACAAACGACAATAATTACAACCCATAGCCACTAAGAGAGCAGTGGCACAAAATACGGCGTTGGCGCCCAGAGCCAAGGCCTTGGCAAAATCTCCGCCTCCATTCAAACCTCCACCAATCCATAACTCTTGTCTTGCCCCAATTTTGTCCAAGGATTCTCTCGCTCGAACCAACGCAGCTAAGGTTGGAATTCCAACTTCATCTAAGATTACTTCTGGAGCAGCTCCCGTTCCTCCTCCTTTTCCATCAATTGCAATTATATCTGGATTGGCTTTGACTGCTAGTTTTACATCATTTTCGATGTCTCCGGCTGCCAATTTAATAATAATTGGCACTCCCCCAGTAATTTTTCTTAGCCATTCCACTTTTTTTCTCAAATCTTCAATATTTTTAATATCTAAATGATAAGCTGGCGAATGAATATCTTTGCCCATTGGGACGTTTCTTAATTTGGCAATTTCCTCAGTAACTTTTTCCCCGGGAAGTAGCCCCCCGAAACCTGGCTTTGCACCTTGGCCAATTTTTATTTCAATTGCATTGGCTTTTTTCAAAATTTCTTCTCTAATTCCAAATCGACCGGTCGAATATTGAATTATTAAAAATTTTGAAAGTTCTCTTTCCTCCGGCAACATTCCACCTTCGCCGGTATTCTCAATTGTCCCAGCTAATGTTGAGGCTTTTGCCAAAGCAATCTTTGCTTCCCGAGAAATTGCTCCAAAACTCATTGCTCCGATAACTATAGGAGTTTCAATTTCAATCGGTTTTTTGCTTTTTTTTCCAATAATTGTTTTTGAAGTAATTTTTTCTTTATAGTAATCAACCGGTCTTTTATTTAACTGGGCCGGTACAAAAACCAAATCATCAAAACTAATTTTTCCAAATTTATCAGACCTACCGCTGGCAATTGGCGTTCCTTTTACTCTTTTTTGAACTTCTTTTAACCAATCATCGGGCATATTTTAAAATTTTAGTCATTAAATTTATTTGTTTTATTTTACCAAGTTTTCCCTTTTTGCAATCTTTTTCTGAAAATTTTTTTATTTTATCGCTTTCTGCCCCAAAAATCAAAAGCGGAATTGGTATTTTACAATGCCTTTTTAGTAATGAGCAAGTGGAGTGATCACCGGTAACAACAATTAAAACGTCCTTTAATCTTAAAATTGGCTTCAAATTTTTATCAATTTTTTCAATGAATTCTTTTTTTCCAAAAAAATTTCCATCCTCGGCCAAATTATCAGTGGCTTTTATATGTAAAAATATAAAATCGTGTTTTTTCAAAGCATTTTTTGCTGCCGAAATTTTTTCTTTCAAATTGGTGTTTGGCAAACCATTCGCTCCCTTAACTTCAATTAAATCCATTCCTAAATATTTTCCAATTCCCTTGTAAAGTGTTCCGCCAGCAATGCAACCAGTTCTCAATTTATATTTTTTTGAAAAATCCAAAATTTTTTTTAATTTTCCCGCTCCCCGGACCAAAATATAGTTTGCCGGCAATTTCCTTTTTTGATTTAAGGAATGGGTTTTCAAAATTTGATGGGCTTTTTCTAAAAATTCATTTAAAACTTTGGCTGTAAATTTTGTTTTTTTTGTTTTATTTTTAGGCTTAATTTGCAGGGGTCTGACCCCGGTAATTTTTGGATCACCATCGGAAATTTCCGAAGAAAGATTTTCCCCCCGCATTACAATTCCAATTCTGTGGGAAAAAGCCTTTTTAATTAAAAATTTCACGCCCTCAATTTTAATGTTTGAAATTGCCTCAATTAAGGGTTCGGTATTTTCAATTCTTCCTGCCCTTCGGTCCAAAATTTTCATCTTTTCATCAACCGTAGCGAAATTTCCCCTCAAACAAACATCTCCGGGCAAAATTTCCTGACCTGCGCCCGAAACTTCCAAAACTCCTCTTCCGGGATTTGCAATTTTTGGGCCATAACCAAATAGGGCTAAGTGAGTATTTTCAGAAGTTGGTAATTTTCCTTTTTCAAAATAGGGCAAAACCTGACCCAAAATTCCGTTTTTTGCCAAAAAATCTAAATTTGGAGTTTTAGCAGCTTCTAAAGGAGTTTTATTACCGAGCGCAGGGATTGGCTCATCTCCTAAACCATCAATAATAATTAAAAGTATATTTTTCATCTATTTTTTAATTCTTTTTCAATTTCTAATAATCTCTGATACTTTGCCATTCGTTCTTTTTTGGCCGGAGCACCAGCTTTAATAAATTCAGCTCCCACTCCTACAGCAAAATCAGAAATAAAACTATCAGTTGTCTCTCCAGACCGATGAGAAACAATAACTTTCCAATTAAAACTTCTTGCTAACTTTGTGGCTGTAATTGCCTCGCTTACTGTCCCAACTTGATTTATTTTCACTATCATCGCATTACAGGATTTTCTCTTGCAAGCTTCTTTTATTCTTTCCGGATTCGTCACCGTTAAATCGTCTCCAATAATTAAAAAATCTGCCATTGGCAATCTGCCATTTGCCATTTTCCATCCTTCCAAATCATCTTCAGAAAACGGATCTTCAATCCCCAAAATTGGATAATTTTTTATTAACTTTTCATAATATCTCATCAGACCCTCTCTGGTGAAAATTCCAATTTTCATCTGGTATTTTCCATTTTTAAAAAATTGAGAGGCGGCAACATCCAAAATAATTTTAATTTCATAATTTAATTTCTTTGCTGCCTCTAAAATCAATTCAATCGCTTCTTCTGGAAATTTGATTGGTGGAGCAAATCCACCTTCATCTCCCAAATTAGTTGCTAACTTTCCGTATTTTTTTGAAAGAATTCCTTTTAATTGATGATAAATTTCACTTACAATTTGCAAATTTTTGGCAAACGAATTTTTTTGAGGCACAACCATAAATTCTTGAAAATCCAATTCATTTCTAGCATGAACCCCTCCTTCAATTACATTGAAACAAGCAAAGGGAATTGACACAGGTCTGACCCCGGTAAGTTTTGCCGAGGTCAGACCCCGGTAAATTTCACTAAGATAATGATACAAAGGAATATTTTTTGCTTTTGCTCCAGCTCGGCAAACTGCCATTGAAACAGGTAAAATGGCATTTGCTCCCAAACGAGATTTATTTTTTGTCCCATCAAGTTTTATCAAAAATTCATCAATTTCTTTTTGTTTTGTCGGGTCTTTTCCAATAAGTTTTGGAGCAATAACTTCGTTTATATTTCTCACTGCTTTCAAGACTCCTTTTCCTAAATATCTCTTTCCACCATCTCTTAATTCCACTGCTTCATATCTGCCTCTTGAAGCTCCCGAGGGAACAGAAGCTAAAAAATTTCCGAAATCGGTTTCCAGTTCTACCCCAACAGTCGGATTTCCTCGCGAGTCAAGAATTTCTCGTGCTTTAATTTTTTTAATTTTTAAGTTTTTGTAAATATTCATAAACACTAAGGGCGGCTTTTGCTCCTTCACCACAAGCCGTAATAATTTGTTTCAATTTCCCCACGTTGCAATCACCGGCAGCAAAAAGGCCGGCTGTTTTGGTTTGGCAAGATTCAAAATCAACCACTATTTCGTCCCTTTCATTAAAATCAACTAAACCCTTGGCAAATGAGGTTGATGGCTGATAACCAATCTCAACAAAAACACCCTCCAGAGGCAGGGTAATCTCTTTTTTGGTCTTTTTATCCTGATAAACTATTGAATTAACAAATTTTGTACCCTGAATTTTTTCTAAATCAGCGTTAGTAATGATTTTGACTTTTCCCGTTTTTTTAACGCTTTCTTGGTTTGCAGCATCGGCTCTTATTTTCTCACCGCATTCCAAAATATAAATTTTTTTGGCGATTTTGCTTAAAAAAATTGTTGTTTCAAAAGCCGAATTCCCTCCACCAATGACCGCTACGGTTTTTCCTTCAAATAATGGTCCGTCGCAAGTCGCACAGTAACTTAAACCGCGTCCTAAAAACTCTTTTTCTCCCGAAATTTCCAGAGGCCTGGGGTCAGCGCCAGAAGTAATGATTACTGATTTCCCCTCAAACCTGTTTTTGCTTTTAGTTATGGCTAAAAAATTATCCTTTATCTTTTTTAACCTTATAACCTCGTCTCTTTCAATATCAATTTTCTGATTTCTTAAATGTTTTTCCAGTCTTTGAATTAAATCTATTCCCGAAATCTCCTCAAAACCCGGGTAATTTTCAATCATCACTGCCTTTCTTGCCACCTGACCACCAAACTCTTTGGTAATTAAAAGGGTATTTAATCTTTGGCGAGCAGCATAAATTCCGGCCGTAATTCCAGCCGGTCCCCCGCCAATAATTATAATGTCGTACAACATGGGCTAATTATATGTGAGTCAAAATTTCGGCAACACATTAGGAATCTCATCTATTAAATCAGTTGCGGTTAAGGACTCTCTTAACTTTTTTGCTGCCAATTCCCCGGCTGAACCAGTAATATAAGCTGCTGCCTGGGCCGCGGTAAATAACTCAACTCCTCTGGCAAGAAGAGCACCAGTAATTCCAGCTAAAGTATCGCCAACTCCGCCCGCAGTTAAATAAGGAGTGCCAGCTTTATCTAAAGCCACTTCTTTTCCATTAGAAATGATATCTGTAGCACCTTTTAGTAAAATTGTAGTTTTAAGCCTGCCTGCCTCTTCTTGAACCATCTTTATTTTTTCTTCCTCTGAAAGTTTATAAACTTCTCTTTTTGTCAAGACAAAAAATTCAAAAGTGTGAGGCGTAATCAAGAATGGTTTTCCAGAAACAATTTCGGGTTTTCCCCCAACAGCATAAATAGCATCGGCATCAATTACCACTGGAACTGAAACTTGCGCAAGATATTCTAAAATAGCATTTTGGGTTTCTTCTGAGCGCCCCATTCCTCCTCCAATGACTACTGCCGCATTTCCTCGGGCTACCTCTTTTGCTGATTCAGTCATAGAAATTAAAGTCGCCAAATGTTTTTTAGTCAAGTGGCTACCCTCCAAAGGATAGGCAGCTAAATTGGGAGAAAAAGAGGCGATAATGTCAGCTGCTCTTTTGGGAGCAATAATTCTGACCATATCTACTCCCGCCTTAAATGCTGCCATGGCAGATAAAGCTGGAGAACCTGAATAAAAATCTGAGCCACCGATAACAATTAAAAGCCCAAAATCATATTTTTTAGAATCTCTTGGCCTTGGTTTGTAAATTTTTTTTAAAATATCTTTTGTTACTTCAATCATAGTTTTTATTAAATTTTATTTATTGACCTTTGATTAACTTTTTTCTCAAAAAAGTCGGAGTTTCCCAAAATTTTTCTTTGGCTATCATTTCGGCCTCCTCTTCCTCAACTTCTCTTTTTACAGACAAGGCATTTTTTCGAATCGGGTACCCAGCCAAAGGCTGGGTGTCCTTGGAATTCTTTGGCTTTGCCTCGGGTTTGGTGGCCGATTTTAAATCTTCTTTAATTTTAAATTGGGGCTTTTCCATTTTTGTTTTTTTAACTTTCTTTTTTGGTTTACCCTGCACCATATTTTTGGTGCGGGGTTTAGTTCGTTTTGGGAGAATCTTAATGGGAGGTTGAGTTTTCTTTTTCTTTTTAGAGATTTTTTTTCGAATTTCAATCTTTTTCTTCTCTTTTGGCTCAAAAATTAGGCGGGGTTTACTGCAACCCGTAGCTAATAAGGTAACCTTAGTTCCAGAATTTTTTTTGAGCCGAGAGATTCCAAAAATAATTTTTGCTTCTTTATTAACCATTTCAAAAATCATTTTTGAAATTTGGCTGACCTGGGCTAAAGAAAGATCTTTGGGACCCGAAATATTAAATAATACTCCCTTAGCTCCTTCGATGTTATAAGGATATAGTGGAGAGGAGAAAGCCTTTTCAATTGCTTCTTTTTCTTTGTTTTTTTCGATTTCAATTACATTTAAATAAGCCAAAGAACCCCGGCCTTCGAAAATTGTTTTTAAATCAGCAAAATCAATGTTAATTAAACCAGGCAAAAAAATTATCTCAATTAAGCTCCGGAGGCTGTCAGCTAAACCTTTGTTTATTGTAGAAAGGGCTTTCTTTAAAGGAGTAGATCTCTCAATAATTTGGAAAATTCTTTCATTTGGCAAAATAGTAAAGGCATTTAATTTTCTTCTCAATTTTCTTAAGGCATCTTTGGCAATTTCCATTTTCTTTTCTCCCTCAAAAGAAAAAGGAAGAGTAAAAATACCATAAGTTAAATTGCCTAAATTTTGAGAAATTTTGGCAAAAATTGAACTAGCTCCTGACCCTACCCCTCCTCCTAGGCAGGCAATTAAGATAACTAAATTTTGTCCTCCCAATATTTGTTTTATTCTTTCCCTTTCACTTTTAGCAGCTGCTTTGGCTATTTCTGGATTCATCCCTGTTCCCAATCCCTGAGTTAAGCTCTCGCCAAACTGAAATTTTTCAACATTCCTAGGCAAACTATTTAAAGCCTTTAAATCGGTATTGGCGGCAAAAAAAGAAACCTTCCTCTCTATCCTTTGGGCTATTTCGGAAACAATATTTCCCCCTCCCCCACCAATTCCAATTACCCTAATTTTTATTTTTTTAATTTTATCCTTTTCAACCCTCTTTGGTTCTTCAATTTTTTTTCTTTTAGCCATTATTTGAGTATAAAATTTCCCAAAAAAGAGTCAATGATTGGCTGGCAACTTTTTCTATTTTGTCAAGGCAGAATTTGCGGCCATTTGGCCGGCCAGATATCCCGTGCTCCAGCAAAGTTGGAGGTTATAGCCGCCGGTCGGACCGTGCAAATTTATGATTTCTCCGGCAAAAAATAAGTTTTCAATTAGTTTTGATTTCATTGTTTTTGAATCTATCTCTTTCAAAGAAACGCCGCCTGAAGTTACAATTGCCATTTCAAATCCCAAAA
>Ga0315280_10006502_pt1 | contig 16098 bp, 30 predicted proteins | sample YL17G06_40_MG_FD_203697 | JGI IMG/M metagenome (GOLD analysis project Ga0315280, IMG submission 203697) | Sediment microbial communities from Yellowstone Lake, YNP, Wyoming, USA - YL17G06_40 | ecosystem: Environmental > Aquatic > Freshwater > Lake > Sediment | place: USA: Wyoming | collected... | reverse complement strand
GTTTATCTTCGCCGTCGACACGCACCTCAAATGACATCTGCACATATTTCTCGCCTTTCCGATCTCCTTGCTGAACCGTCTTAGTAACTTTCTTCGGTTCGCCTAAGAAAGTTATTTCTCGTGACGGTTGTGCTGCTGTAAATCGTATCCATCTACCCTCGGCTATCTTTCTTCCTTCTTCTTTCCACGACATTGTTTCATACCTCCTTACACATTTTCAGATACAAATTATTCTTTGGTGTTAGCTTTCCTACTTTTGCTTCTCCATTCATTGCTGCGCAAACAAGCAAGTAGTCAACGGCTACTTTATTTGATGGCCTGTTTATGCCTATATCCTTATGCTTGCTTTCATACATCTCAAACAATTGCTCGGCAATTGATCTAATTTCAATTGCTGCCTTAAGGGAACACCGAGTTTGCGCTCTCTGTACTCTTCTTGCCATTTTCATAGTCATCACCTAGTGGTTCATCTTCTATCATTGCCGTAATCCGATTCCTGACCTTTATGAGTTCTGACCGTCTCGCACGTTGTTCGCTCGTGCGATCATCCATGTTCTCCAGCCACACGCGAATTTCATCGCGTAGCTGTAGCAATTTAACATTACACATGCTCCTCACTCCATTCTTCGCTCCTGCAGTATTCCTGCATCCATTCAGGACTACCACATTCTTTTCTGCACGGGCAGCATTCACACATGCTTTTTAGCCTCCTTCGTTTGTCCCGCGATCACGTTCTCAAGTATGCCCATCATGAAATCTATATGTTTACAATCTTCCTTAGTGCATACTCGCCTATACCTCCAATCAGGGCATTCACATGTCCAGCGTTGAATGATCTCCGACCAGAATACATGATATTTAACTACCGTATTGCTATCAGAAGTTACATACCATTTCCCGTATTCCAATACAAGCTTCATATCATCTTCACTCCGCAAGGAGAGTGTCTAGCCATAGATTGCTGCGACTGGTTCTCCATCCACAGTCGCCCACATCACATATTCGTTCTCTGGTGCCTCAGGCTCTTCGCATTGCGTCCACTCTCCAAATTTCGCATCTGGGTACTTCTCTAGGATCTTCGCCCTCGCGATACATTCCTGAACAGCTTGCTCATTGGGAATGCCAACGACGCTGTATGCGATTTCTAGACTCGCTTTCTTTCCCCTGATAGCCTGTCCATTAATTTCTATATTCATCGTTTTCATGCCAGTTCAACCCCTGCGGCCCTAGCCGCTTATTCTAATACTATACATGTCACCATTGCTATATATACCTGTCGGTGCGTCACCATCATACCCGGTGGAGAACAAGAAAGTATATAAGCAAAGTACACGTCAATACTATACGGGCCTGGGGTGTTCGCGATGATCCACCAGTTCTGCGCGACAACTTCACTTCCCTCCTTTCCTAGTCCTCAGGCCTAACCCCCACAACACCACAACAAGTGAAACACATACTTATCACCACCAATCCCAAGCGCGAAGCGCCGTTCGTGATGGGGTTGGCCTGGAGGGGAAGGACAGGGGCCCCACGGAGTGGGCGGGAGGTCCTGCCCCTAACCAGCAATAGTATCCATTACAGAGCTGCCTAGTTCAGGCAGCTCTGGTAGTAGGCGCAGTCTGCGGCGTTCGTACGCAGCCAGGCCGTTCAAGCCCCACGCGTTCGTGAGTGCGTGGGGCCTTAATTGTCTTCCGGGGGTCTAGGGGTGTGGGCACCCCAGCTCCTTGTGAAGCATTAGCTTCACGATCGTTCGTTAACATACCTATGCTTAATAGCTGCTATCTATAGCAGCTATAGCTGCTATCTATCTAGTACCTATATATCTATACTTTGTGAAGCATTAGCTTCACGAAGCATAGTGTACTATCTATACTAGCATACGTGAAGCGTAGCTTCACTTTAGTGTACTATCTTACCTATAAATGACATATCATCCGCAGATGATATGTCCACCAGGAAACCCATAAAGAGTTTAGTCACTAGCTTAGTGTAGTGTAGAGATGCGCGCGCGTGCGTTTGATTTTTCGGTGTCTACTTGCTCTTTGCTTTTGGTGTTGCTGAAGTTTAATTGATGTGTCATGGAATTTCAATCGATGTGTCACGGAATTTCACTAGTAAAAAAAAGAGGGGGGGGAAACAACAACACACCGGGCTCATTCTATTCTCTTCTTATTCGTTCTTCTTCTGCGGGCGCGTGCGCCCGCAGGCGCGCCGCTGCGCGTCTCGCGCAGCTTGGCGCAAGCGCCGCTTCAGCGGCGCGCAGCGCCCGGTTCGCTGGCGACGGAGGAGCGGCGAAAAGGCGCGCGTAGCGCGCCTGAGCCGCGGGGGAGGAGCAGTCTTGCGGCGCTTCTCGCGCCGCGCAATCGGAGCGGACCCGTGCTGCTTTCATCGCGGGGGGACCGTGCGCGCTGGTCGCCGCAGCGGGCAGCGCGCCGGTGGGTCCCGCGTTCGTGCGCAGCTTTGCTGCGCGAGTGGGCCGTGTGGAGCTGCTTGCGGCTCCACACGGCCTTGTCGTCGGGCCGCGGCAGCCCGCGCGGCGAGTGAGCGCCGTTCGTGCGCGGCCGCTGCGCGGCTCGTGCGCCGCCTCTCGCGGCGCGCCCGGCCTGCCGGTGGGCGGGGTGGCGTGGAGGCAGGCCGCCGCGGGCGGAGAGGCCCACGCGTTGCTCTTGTGGGCCGCTGAGCGGCCCGCAAGCTCGCGCGTGGACAGCGGGCGGGGTCCGGGGGGCGAAGCGCCTCCCGGCGCCGGAGAGTTCGGGAACCGGCGCGGGTCCCGACGCGATGTCCCCGCAGGGACGAGCTAAGCTCCGCAGAGCGCCCCGGTAAGTTCCGTAGAGCACAAAACTTTACTCGTAAAATAAAGTAACAATTAGTTTTAAATAAAAGCCGTGCTAAGTGCTATCATGGATGCTATACTTAAACGGCTTACAGCCATTCCGTTTGCGGCTGCTCTAGTCCCTTTCACGTTTCTTCAGTTTAATCCTTTATACAGGTCTTACGTTGGGGATTGCAATTTTCATGCTCAAGATTTGTTTCGTTCTGCGGTTGAAGTAGAGAGGTGCCTATGTTACAATTCCTTTGTGAATGCCTGAGGCGTTATTTATGAATTACGAAGATTTCATAAATGACTGGTTAGAAGAGCACTGGGAGCTTGTGTTCAGCAGTGGTTTGATGCCTGACAGCGGCACTTACTTTTAGAAGTGAAACTAAGCTCCACTTAACGTGAAGCTTAGTTTCACGAGGTTAGTAACTTCGGGGGGCTGATCAATGTTTCAGTGATCTATAAATAGCAAGGAGTTGTAGTAAGTGTTTGGTCGTTGATAACGACTGAAGCTGGCGTAAAAAGGCAGGGAGGTTTGGTGTTTCCTCCTACCTTTTCCTCCCTGCTTTGGTCTAAACCTGACCAATGGGTTACACTGGTGGACAAATGCTCTCTCTCGCTCTGCTCTGCTCTCTACTGCTCTGAATGAAGTGAAGCTAAGCTTCACGAGTGTCGTGCTGATCCCTGGATCGCGTCGCGCTGATCCGCTGATCAGCCTTGCTAAGAAGTTTGCCAGGCTTTTCAAAGCCGGGTTAAGTAGGTGAAGTAAATTATGAAAACTGAAGCTGAAATTAGGGAAAGGCTTGCTTATCTCAAGTATATCAAAATCAAGAATGGTGACACTTGGGCACTTGTTAATGTTTCTCTTAATCAGATTTGTTGGGTTCTTGATGAGGAAGTCCCTGAACTTGAGTGGTCAATTGGTAAGGAGTCATAAAATGACAATGCTAGGACGTGCTAAGCTCTACATTGAGCTTGCTAGGGAAGATGCTCTTAAGTCTGAATGCATTCAGCATCTTCGTAAAGCCATAGAAGAGATTGACAAGGCTATTAGGTTCTATGAAGAGAAAGAAGGAGAATACAAGCGAACGATATGATTTCCTATCGTAAGCTGCTTTGGTCCAGGGAAGATGTTAAGAGGGCTGCTGATCATTTAGGTGTAGATCTCTTCTCATTCCTTGATAACTACTTTGAATCTGTAGATCTGCCCATAGTTGCTTTCAGGCTTATTTGGGAAGGCGGGTGTCCTTTTACCTCTTATGTGTCTGGTAAGTGCTTATTGGGTGATGACAGGCCTTTGATGTGCTGTGCGTTGGGGTCTAAATGAGCTCTAAGAATAATCGCAAATCGTGTGCCTCTGGTGCCAAGTTCAAGGTAGTTGAAACTATGATCCCTTCGTTATCTGATCATTACCGGGTCTACCGAGAAACTTCTGAGGATAGTTGTGAACTCTTGGCTATGTTTTGTTATAAGCTTCATGCCGAGCATTTCAAGTCTTATTTGGAGATGCGTTTTAAATGATTATCGCGTTTAGTCATTATTACTTGAAGGTTGATTAATGCCAGGTCAATCATTTGAGCGTGACATAGTCCATGCATTGAATGACTACTTCTCACGTTGCAAGATCAAGGCGATAGCCTATCGCCATTATCAGATGCGTTATCAGCCTCAGCTATTTGATGTTCTGGTTGATAGCAGGAGGAACGAGCTTTATTTGGCTATGGAATGCAAGAGCATAGACACGCAAAGTGTTAGTTGTTTGTACTTCAAGAAGCATTTTAGCTGGAAGGGTGAGGTGTGCCAAGTTGAACGGGAAAGTGATTGGCTTGATAAAACAGGTAGAAATGGGTTCTTGGTATGCGAGTGTCGTCGTGGACCTCGCAAACGGACTACTGCTTTCTTTGTACCTTGGCGTACTGTTTGGTACAGCTTTGAACGTGGAAGTCCATCTATTGACGAACAACAAATAACTTATTGTCCTGGTGTTGACAAGCACGGCGGAAAGTATATTATCGAAGAGGACTTCATGGGACAGCTAGTTAAAACATTGGATAGTGGCCCTAAACAAACAAGCAAAGTGAAACCTAGAAGGAGATGATATGCGCCATCAACCAAGAAGAATGTTTATGCAGTATACTGTGTATGCTGATGGTTGTGTAGATATAAAACTGGGACAGGACTATTACGACTTCGAGGAGATCTTTGAAGTCACGAATGAAGAGCTGCAATGGATTTATCCGTTGCGTGCTCTTATTGAAGATAGAGTAAAAGCATTCTTAGCTCGTTATGGAGTTGAAAAGGAATGAAGTTGTACCTGAGTTTTGGATTCGTAGCTGACGATGGTCAGAGTACCAGGCTCTTTTATCAAGAGCAGGATGTGAGCGAGGCTTCATTAGGTGCCTTAGTACAGTTTGTAATGAAGTACCTGAAGGATTTAGTATGACTACAAACGAGGATAAGGTTATAGCCAAAGGATGGCTCGACGAGGATGGTATCTGTCAATTCCCCGAAGATGTAGCTGCGGTTCCAGTTGGTTTCGTAGCTCCTGGGTTGCCTATTACTGCGTTCCGCCCTGGTAACGAAGCCAGGATCCAGATTGCTATAGATAGAGGCTGGATCAAGTTCGTTGATGGAGAAGGTAACAAGTATAGCTTCAAGGACTATGTAGCTAAGTATCCTGACTATCCTGATCCTATCTTCGTGCTTACCCTACAAGGCAGATGGCCACCGCAGGTTAAGAAGTTCATAAGGTTAGGCAGAGGTTAATTTGCCTATAGGCAGAGGTTAAGCTATTCCTCTGCTGTTTTTTGTTCTATTTTCCATTTATACCAGTCTTCGAAGTTTGAGGGTTTGAATATCACTACTTTGATTCCTGCGCTTTCAACGAACTTGCGTGTTTCGTCATCTATCATAGCACAAACTAATAAAAGCTTAATTGGCAAATCTTTGTATTTGATTAACATAGGTGTCTGAGGCAAAAGTGATTTGTAAGTGAGCATTTGGCTTACTACTTCCACTTTTGCTTTCATTTTACCTTCGATCAGTAGCATATGGTCATCCATTCTGACTATACAATCAGCCCAACGTCTTGTACGTGAATAAATTGGATCGTTGTGTCCTCCTGGTATTGGACCAACTTCTTCTCTGAACCATTTTGGTTTATCTGCATAAAATTGGTTAGCGTATTCATACATTAGCAGCCTTTCCCAATTGACTCTCTTTCGCGCAGCCTTTGGTACTTTTACTACGCCCGCTTTGATAAGAGCGTTCATAACAGCGTCAGTCGTTGCTGTTACTAACGTCGGGTCAACAGTCGGATTTAGTTCGGCCATTTCTTAACTTCCTGGGTAGTGTCCCATAGAACATTCTAAGAACGTTCCTATAAATGTTCCTAAGGAACGTTCATTAATAACCATAATTGAATAGATTTAAATATATGTTCTGTTTTAACGTTTTCAGTAAGGAGAATCGAACTATGGTTAAAATGCCAAGTCAAGCGCAGATACAACAGCGTTACACGCAAGCTATTCCTGTTGTATCTGAGCGGTATAAGAATGGGATTACGGATACTACGGACTGGAAGACCAAGGCTATTGAGGGCCAGGGCTTGTATGTCCAGAGGATGCAGGATGCTACTGTACTTGCCAGGCGCGAGGCTGGTCTACAGAAGACTACAGATGCTGATTGGAAGAACAACGCACTTAACAAGGGTGTAGCTCGTATTGGTCCTGGTATGCAGGCTGGCGCAGCTAGCCAAGCTGCGGGTTATGAACCTGTTCGTAAGGCTCTTGAAGGTCTTACACTTGCTCCACGTGTCGCTGATTCGAACACGAACATTGATAACAGGGTCAAAGCTGTTGTGGCTGCTGCTAAGGGCGCTGTAGGCAAGAGTTGAGGTGGTTTAGATGTTACCGTTTAACATTCAGCCACTCGCTCAGGACGAGCCTAGCACCTCTGACGATACGGTTTACATCAAGGATTTGCCCCCCCAAGGATGTTTGTCTGGTATAGACCTGAAGTTCTTAATTGCTAATCTGACTCATGCAAATGGTAACCCGGCGGCTAATATCCTCGATTGCATCAACAAGATCGAGATAGTGCGCAATGGCGATGAAAGAATATTCAGCATGTCTGGTCACGAGCTGTTTCAGCATTATTGGGTCCAGGATGGCAAACCTCCTTTCCACGAGTTTAATGGTCGCAACTCCGAGGAAGCATTTGTAGTGTTTCCCATCAGGTTCGGTAGGTTCATGGGTGATACCCAGTTTGGTCTTAACCTTGCCAAGGCGTCTAATGTGCAGTTGCTCATAGACTATGCTCTCAATCCTGTTGGTGATAACGACGACGGAGATCCTACGGGCTTTAAGACTGGTACGACTGTGATCAATGCGATGATGCATATCACGCCACCCGATAAGACCGTACCTTTCCAGGCCTGCATCGGGCTGAGACAGTACTACACACATGCTACGACTGCATCTGAAACTAAGAGGATGGATTTGCCTAGACAGAATCCGCTTCTGGGTATGGGCGTGTATAATCACAAGTCTGGTACCTCTCAGAGTGCTACTGTCGCGAGCTTGAACCTTGAGCTGAACAATGGCGATAAGATACCCATTAGAGGCAACTGGTATGATCTCGTGAGGATACAGGCACAACAGATCCATGATAACAATCTGCGTTTCCTGACTCTGTGGACGACTGGTAAGACACTCGATCTACTGTCCAACTGGATTCAGAGTATCCAGGTCAGGCCCATGTACAACACGCCGACTAATACAGCCCAGAATTGTATTAGGGCACCTGAACAGAGTGTTACAGGTGGTCTGCTTACTATGGCCGCCGGTCCTGCGATAGAGATTGATCTAGACGCTTCTCCAGTGGTTACGGCTGCTGCGAATGCCATCAACCAGCCCTATGATATGCTCGTTCAGAGCTATCCTGATAGGTACGTTTACCTTCCAATGGCTGACAAGATGAACATGACTGATATCACTCAGCCCAACCTCTATAGTCTTATTGAGGCTGTGGTCAAGGAAGGCACAACTGGTAGCGCCACAGAGAGCTTAATCGTCGAGGAGCTGAGGGCAGCTTAGTAGCTCGATATATCGGAGATTGAAATGTCTCGATACTGGATGAGTGAAGTACGACAGTCTGCGGGTTCCGCAGGTGTCGTATCTATTTATTCGTTAGTTAATGATCGTTCTCGTGCTATCAAGATCCTTAACTGCACTGCCAAAAGCTCTGGTGCTGTTGCTGCTGTGGGTGTAAGCTTATGGCGTGATAGATCTGGCAAGTCCATACCTGTTTATCTGAACACCGAGACGTTGACTGCTAACGAGACTACAACAGCTCCTATGCCGTTCCTGCTCTTGCCTGGTGAACGTATTAAAGCTACATTCAGTTCTACCGCAGCAGCTACGGACGTATTGGAGCTAGTTGCCTTCGGTGAATATATAGAAGTGCTAACATGATTGTGCGGGATATACTTACATGCATTATGCTTATGATGTTATGGTACTTCCTGCTCATACCTCGTCTAATCACTTGGAGGTACCTATAAAGATTAGTGCAGGTATAATCAAGCATGTTAGTATGATCTTTCCTCCTGGAGCTGTTAGACAAGTCTATTGTACTTTATGGGATAATGCCGAACAGTTATTACCTGATAATCTCGATGGTACTTATCATGAGGATAGTTATGCTGTAGAGATTCCTTGTCACATACCTACCTGGATATATGGTAACGAGTTCTATATTCTAGCCTGGAATCGTGGATGTATCTATCCTCATGGTGTTCGTGTTATGCTTTACGTCCAAGGTGTTGATGAACCTGAATTATCTAAATCGATAGATACATTTAATAATGTTATCGAAACATTAGTAAGCTTAATCAAGGGGTGGTTCTAATGGTACAAGCTGTAGCGTACGAATGTGATCTGTGCCATAAGCTGACTAAGGACATCTTTGGCATGACTGTAGAGTCTGTTGCTCATCATTTTAGTGTTGGTAGTAGTATTGACCAACCTAAAATCAATCTATCTATCTGTTGTGATTGCTTGGCTGATATAGGTAAGGTGTTAACCGATGGGCTACGATAAGAAGCTGACTGTACCTGCTAATACTTTACAGGCATCACCTGTCTCTACAACCATAGTTTTACCTATAGGCATCCTCAACCAAATCCAGATACTCTTCCCTTATGGCTGTGCTCGTGCTGTCCATGTCCAGATATACGACGGTGCTACGCTTGTATTTCCGAAGAACGCAGGTGAGGATTATGCTGAAGATGGAACTACTAAGGTTGTTAATGATTTTGTGATCTATGATACCGCCAAAACACTCACGCTTAAAGGTTGGTCGCCAGGAACTACATATCCTCACGTTATAACTTTCAGTTTCCTCATGAACACAGTTGAAGAGAATGCTATGAAAGCGCATGGCTATTATTGAGTAGAGGTATACATGAAGAAGATTAGCATAGTAAATGATTTAACAGGTAAAGAGCTTACTGATTATATACATATAAGTATAGAGAAGCTTGGTATGATGATAGAGTATCCTAAAGGTAACTATACTAATAGGTTAGAAGTAGATGTAGAAGAGGAAGACATACCTATGCTTCTTAGTAAGCTAAAGTATAGTGCTATGCCTAAGATGACTACAAAAGCTATCGAGGTTATCGATGACCATAGAAGATCATCCTGATTTCATGCAAGATGTGGATAGATCTCCCGTCCAGAACATAGGATATCAGATCTATGGTGTCTATAGCGCTGAAAATATTGTTGCGGCGGCGAACAGTTTAAGTTCTTCTTGTTGGAATATTCCTAATGATAGTTATTGGTATCAGGTAGAAAGTGTTTATATTATTGTAGATCATCTATTCCTTTTTGAAACATACGTTAGTAAAGCTGATAATCAGTCAGCTCCTGTGTGGTCAATACTTAGTAGAACTTTTGAGGAGGGACATTCAGTTATCGATTTATCGTTACTTGGTGCATTTAATATTACCTATCCTGGTGCCATGACCTTCGGAATATATAATTATCGGAATTCGTCTGTAACGTGGAGCGTATACGCGAATTATTATAAGTATTTACCTGGATGATGAACGGAGTACCAATATGCCTAAAGATTATTCTGATTATGAAGCTTCAGTAAGTCGTGAACCCATATTAGGTAATGTATATAGTAACTATGTTTACTCTCAGGATAGGGTTGCTATATCTGGTAAATCTACTAAATATTTTCAATATTCTATTCCCGACGATGGCTATCGGTATACGTTACTTTCTTATTATTGGGGTCAATCTCATTATGTGTCTGTTTTATTGATGGATAAATGTATTTATAGATGCTTTGCTGGTTTTTTACTTGACCAAACCCAGACTAATTATATTTGGTGTTGTGCTGGTTGGATGGAAACTCAACTTAAGTTATCTCCTAGTAAGCAAGGTGCTTTATCTATGGTATATCCTGGTGCGTTTGTCATGAGTACTTATAATTCATCTTCTCGTACTGGCGCTCCTAATGTGCTTATTTCTATGTACAGAAAGCTTGTGGAGGCTTAAATTGTTATTTAAGGAGGCTTAGATTAATATGGGTCAGGATTTCTATAGAAGAATGGAAGGATATAATAAGGTATTTATAGCTTCTGCTGATGCTACTTTAGCCCGAAATGCAACTTTGACCTTGAACGCTCCTGCCGGACCGGGAAGAGTGGAGCAAGTGATAGTCATGATAGATAAAACTTCCACGGAGAAAATAGTAATTGATGGTTGCATATTAACGATCGATGGTGTTACGATATTGAATTATGACGCATGGCGCTTTTTTTCCAGTATTGATGCTGTTCCATTTTGGGGGCCGATAAGTGGTTACCAACGTGGTACAAATTATACTACGTATCAAGTTTGGCGGCAGTTAGACTACGAATCCTCACTAAGTTTGAGTATCCAAAATGTATTTTCACAAGATCCTTCTCATTATTTTATGATATTTTGGGGTCGGATAGGAGCATGAAGATTTAAAGGAGTTGAATAGGCGTGGATATGTTTGAGTTCATGTTGAAGCTCGCTGAGGCTCAGGGCGTGGCTGCATTATTTGGTATATTGATGCTAGTACAAAACTACATCTATACCAAGCGCATAATAGCTAAGAACTGCGAGATGGAGAAATTCCTTATGGATATCATCAAGGGACACTTCACTAAGTAGGTGGAAGTCATGGAGCAAGTAGCATACTATTCAGACACAAAAAAGAAGACAGAAGCACCTAAACAGGATGACAAGGAATATGAACGCAGACTAAAGCAGCTCAAAGACAAGTACGGAGAGGCTTAAATCATGACTACTCCTGTTCAGCTTGGTCGTGGTTACAAACCGGCCACGGTTTATATTGGTGGTACAAGGGGTGTTAGAACCACTGCTCCTGTTACTGTATCTGTACCCAAAGCTGTACCTTCCATGATGCCTACTGCTGTTAAAGCAGTGCCTTCCATGATGCCTACGATACCCAAGGCAGTACCCTCGATGATGCCTGTTAAAGCGGTACCTAAAGCGGTTGCTGTCCCGTCCATGATGCCCTCGGTTGCTGCGCCAGCTCCTACTACCAAGGCACTCAGCCAAGTAAGCCAGGCTGAGCGTAATATGCTCTATCAGCAGACTGGAAATGCTGAAATGCTTACTAGCAGCGGTACGATTCCTATTGCCACTTATGAAAAAGCTGCAAGTGCTATTAAAGCACTTACACCTGCTACTGCTACTTCTACTATTAAATCCATGATGCCTAGCATAGATACTGCTGTTGCATCTATGCAAGCTGCTATTCAAAAAGCGAATGCTGCTGCTCAAGTAGCTAACACGTTACCAATGGCATCTGCGTCTGCTAAGGCTGCTGTTAGTTCTGCGGCTGAAGCTTCTCGTCAAGCAGCAAATTTAGTTCAACAGGCAGCGGATAAGGCTCGTTCTGCAGCAGCTAGTGCAGATAGTATTGCTGCTGCTCCTCTTGTTCAGGCTTACGTTAACGAGGCTAATAAAGTTCTGGCTGAAGCTAACCAGAAAGTGCAAGCTGCTATCTCAGCGCAAGCCGAAGCTGTTCGATCTAATGAAGCTAATATGAATGCTGGAATAGCTCAAGCAGCACGTAGAATTGCTGATGTTCTTGTTACTCGCACACCAACAACATCCGATCTAGCTGATATTATTTTGCCTGAGTCCAAAAAGCAAGAACTTATAGCAGCTATAAAAGTCCCTACAGTCAGTACCAAAGAAATACCATATCCTTCTAAAGCTGTTGCTGTCAGTGCTCAAGAAGCTGCTAAAGCAGCGGTTGGTGAAACATTTGTTATTCCCAAGAAAGCTGTTACTGAGGTATTACCTACAGCTCAAGTTAGTATTGTAAATGTGCCTTATCCTACTAAAGCTGTAGCTGTCACTCCTCAAGCTGCTTATAAAGAGGCTGTTGGTGAGTCGTTTGTTGCTCCGACAATTATTTCTCCTGCTCTTAAGGTATCTGGCAAAGAAGTTGTTGTAACAACTACTCTTACATCGGCCAATAACACGAAACTCCATATCATGAGCTATACACCTGCTCAAGTTACGGATCAAGAAGCTAAGGATATAATCAAATCATCATTAGATGAGATGTATCCTGGTGGCGAATTGGACGGAACAAATCAGATAATGGTTGATGATTTTTCGTCATTAGCTCTTACTGTAGCTATGGGAATTAATGACTATTCCGATGCTACTGAGTATATGAAGGATCTTTACCAAGCTGAACATGGTGTCCCTCTCGAGTTTGAAACCACACCTGGAGGTACTAAGGTTCATTATGGTTCTGCCGCTGATTTTGAGGAATGGGCAACCGTTGACAAGCGCATAAAGAAAGATAGAATGGCTTCTGTATTAGCATCTGGTTTAACTCATAACATCAATCCTGAGCTAATAAGTTATAACATAAATCACTTGATCTTGAGCGACTCTTCGCTGAGTGATGAAGATCGGATTGACTATTATCACTACATAACAGATGGATCTATGAGCCAGCTCGCAAACAGCAAAATGAATCCTATTGACGTTGTTTGGCGAGGGGTTACTTCAGAAAAAGGTTCGACTGCGTTGGGTGTTATTTCAGCGGGTGCATTAATCATTGGCGGTGCTTTGGTTGGCGGTCCTGCTGGTGCTGTTGCTGGCGCTGGTATGACTCCATTTGCAATCGACGAAATAAAGACCTATACCGGTATGGCCGATTTTAGGACTAAGACAAATCTTCAGAACAGAGGTGCGTATCCTCCTGATGTCGATAGTGCTCACGATTTTAGCAAGAACGATATCGAAGCATCATATAAGGCCCTTGGCTTTAATGCTAAAGACATGACTATTGCACAAATCAACGATGCAAAAGCCAAGATACAAAAGTCAATAGATAATGAAAGAGCTGCAATCAAAAAGGATGGTATACCTCTCATTGCTGCGGGCACTTACAAGGACAAACTGGATGCACTTGATTCTCTCGAACAAGAGGTCAAAGTCTACACTCCTAAAACAGCTATAATCAATCCTGTTACGGGTAAGCCTCAAGAAGTGCCTACTGAATCTGCACTTGAAAGCAATGCATGGAAAAATGGTGTACCAATTAAAGTTACTGCGCCTGAAAATATTACATACACAGTTGATGATCAAGGCGAAGCCACCGATCAAGGATATCTTAATATTTATGGTCCTGGTGAACATTCAATTACATTCTATGAAAATGGTGTACCTATCACATCTAGAAAACAAACAATATATGATCCTCACCAAACTTACCAGATGGGTATATCAGCGCAAGAGATTCAAGATGAGAAACGGTTTAAACCTGAGACACAACCATCAGGATACGTACACTTCGTTGGGTTGCCTGCCGGAGCAACAGTAAAAATAAATGATAAACCAGTTGACACCAAATACATAAATGGTTATTGTGCACAGAAAGGCCAGGATGAAACTATTGTTGTTTCCGTTAAGGCTCCAGGCTACGAAGAAAGGAGTTTTCCCGTATTCATCAAGGCTGGCAAGTCACAGACAGTTAGCCTGACACCTACTAAAGCCGAATGGAAAGTTAATAATGCTCCTGGTGTAGCTATTTTCACCGGGTTAGTTGCTGGATCAACAGTTAAGATCGATGGCAAAGAAGTTAATGCTGATGCTCTTTATGGTTTCCAAGGTGATCCAGGCCAGGAGAAGTCTATCGTTGTTTCTGTGAAAACGCCAGGTTATGAGGAACGTAATGTTACGGTCTACCTTAAGCCTGGCGAACCAGCACAAGAAGTAAGTTTAGCACCTACTAAAAAAGAATTTGTGCCTTATGAACGTGAAGGTGGTGGCAGCGGGGGTTCCAGCGGCGGCGAGGGTGGAGAAAAACCTCCAGAACAAGCACTTATCGTATTTGGTCCAAGTCTCGCTGGTGCTCGGATATGGCTCGATGGAACAGAGATAGCACCAGAAATAGGGAAACCTTATGCTGAAGCTCCTGGCTATCACGCTGTGAAGGCTACTAAAGAGGGTTACCGAGAGTGGAACAAGACTATCTACGCAATGGAAGGTCCAACACCTCTTAACATAGATGCTGCATTCGAACCTACAACCACAACACCAGTAACTCCACCCGAAGAGACCAAGAGCTACTTAATCTTCGGTACTACTATTGTCGGCGCTACAGTGTACGTTGACGATCAACTCTTTACTGCTATACCCGGCGTACAATATGAATTAGCATATGGTTATCACGGAATAAAGATAACTAAGCCCGATAAAGTAGATTGGCTAAAGAACGTGTATATAGCTAAAGGTGATACCTTGACTGTTAGCCCTATATTCGAGGACAAGCCTATAGAGATAATCACACCTCCAACTACTCCTACTAAGACTACTAAACGTGTCTATATCAATACTAAACCGGATGGTGCTAAGATATTAATTAATAATGGCTTTACTGGTCAATGGACACCTGCTTATCTAGATTTAGAGAGAGGTATATACAAGCTTACTATAACTAAGACAGGCTATACTACTAAGAATAGCTATATCTATGTAGGGGATACTATAACATTTGGAGATACTGCATTATCATTAGCTAGACTAGCTAACTTGGAGATACCAACATGACCGAAGTAGCAAGTACTGATAATACTCTAAACTTAGACTTAGAGAAAGAAGCACCTAGTATAGAGTATGATGTCTATGGAAATAGGATATCAAGCGTATCTGGTACTAGTACAAGAGAAGTTAATATAGCTCAGACAACTATACCTACTCCTCAAGTAAGCTATGTCTCTCCTACAGTAACTAAAGCCAAGGTACAGCCTAGCCTAGATAAAAAGATTATATGCTATGATACAGAGACTACGGGCACTGATCCTTGGGATTATAGGCTCTTAGTATGCTCTTTCTGGGATCTATCTAAGCCTATATCTGAATTAGTTACATTTAGTGGCTGGGACGAAGAGAAGCTAATCAATGAGATAGCAGCTTATCTTAATGAAGAGAAACCTGATGCATTAGTACAGTACAATAATGGCTTCGATGAGAGAGCCCTGTTAACGCGATTTATGCTCTATCAGGTACCTGTACCTGGCTGGAATGGTATAGACCAGATAGATGTCATGGATATACTCAAGAAAGGTACTACCAAGAGTATAGCCAGTTCTCAAGGTACTGGTACAGAAGAACAATGGCTTTATTACTTCTTTAACGAAAAGAAACCGTTCACTATTGAAGAGTGTTTTGAAGGTGTACGCAATGGAGATCTTACGCGTCTTATTATAAGAAACAGGACATGTGTCGAGTCTGAAGGATCAATCTATCTGCTATTCCGGTATGTTACCGATGCTGAACCTCTGGTAGGAGCAGAGACTAAACCTACTGCTGTTCATATAACCAAAGAAGCAGAAGCAGGTATATGTCTTGTTAAATGTCCTGTATGTGATGCTGTGAACGATGTTCCCTGTACAAGTAAAGGTAATACGTGCTGGCGTTGCCTAGGTACTTTGCCTGATCCTAGCGAAGCAAATCGAGTTAAGGAAGTGCTTAGGGAAGTAGATTATAGCCAAGTAGGAATCAAGGCCGCTACCACTACTACTAAAACAACTAAAAAAGCCTAGTTCACCTATTGGGTTTACTAGGCCATACCATTTTTATGAGCTTGTCCTGAGTAATCCAGCCTCTAGCTCAGCCGAGGAGTAAACTCCTCGTTAAGCAGTCTCATACTTGAAGGCCTGGGTCTGATCGTACCTA